>JAABUS010004368.1_pt1 | contig 20533 bp, 23 predicted proteins | sample 5560161 | NCBI WGS metagenome assembly JAABUS01 (sample SAMN10711885, study PRJNA513376) | rock metagenome | isolation source: Antarctica rocks | place: Antarctica: Victoria Land, Trio Nunatak nord | collected 2016-01-04 | reverse complement strand
ATGTGACGCGGGGGATTTGGGGGGGAAGGGTTATTTGGGGAAAGAAGGGAGGGGGACAGGTGAGGAGGGATTGGTTTGGAGGAAGGAGGAAGGAGGGCAGGCGAGGAGGAATTTAGAGGGAGGAGGGTAGGTGAGGAGGGGTTTGGGAGAGAAGTGGGGATGATGGGAGTGGGAGGATGGGAAAAGAGGGGAGGATGGAGAACAGAGGATGGGGGGAGGAGAATAGGAACTAACGCAGAGAACCGTGCCCCCTTGTCGAGAATCATTGCCTTCGCCGTGCCTTTTTTCATGAAGCGTTGCCTCAGCTTAAGTGAATGTCGATATGGGAAATAAGTTCAGATGGTGTTGAAGCAATTTTCATGGATCAATGATGTTTTTTTGCTATGCCCCCCTTTTCCTGATACATGAAACGTGACATAAGCTTCATTCCAAGGGCGCATGGGCGCCCATCTAAGTACCTCGTAAAGGCCGATGCAGCTCCTTCGCGGTCTGTACATTATACGCGCGCCCGCACTCCCCCATATTCCGGGACGGCCGCCCGATCCTCCACTCCACCACGGCCCGCGAGCCCAGTGGTAAAGCAGTTCGTTATGCATGCTCTCACGACCATTCATCCCTCGCACGCTCCTCCGCCTCCTGCACCTGTGCCAAAGCAGCGGCTCTCTGCCGCCGGATCTTGGCCGCTTCGGTGCCGTCGTCTTTCATGCTTTCCTGGAACCATTTGTGCTTGAGGGCTTCTTTGGCGGTGATGCGCTTGTGGGGGTCGTAGACGAAGATTTTGCGGAGGAGGGCAAGGAATTGCTTGTTGAAGTCGGTGGTGGGGGGGATGATGTCCTGTTTGAGGGAAAGGGAGTTAGAGAAAGATTTGCTAGTCACTGGACGGGGCCTGCAGGAGTGGGGCGAGGAAGGAGGGGAGAAGAGTAAGGAGAGAGGGTAGGAGAAATAGGAGAAAAAAAGAGGAATGGCTGAAGGGAAGGGGCAGAGACGAGAAGGAAGGAGTGAACGTACTGGCAGCGGCTTCATGGCCTTGACGTATTTCTTCGAGGCCTTGGAAGTTTCGTTGTTGGGGTAGTCGAGCTTGGACCCGCGGAAGTACCTTTGCTCTGTTAGCGTACCTAGCAGAGATCATCATGCTTCAAGAGTACTCACTTCGTGGCAGAATTGCCATTATGCCCTCGTCCACCGCTCTGGACTTGCCGAACAATCTTCGGTTCTAGCTTCCCATTACATACGGCCTCCATCATAGCCAGATGCTCAAGATTGTCGTGGGTTTGGAAAAGGGCGTCTCCAGTGAAGAACTCAACTAGGATGCAACCTATACTCCAAATGTCGCAGGGGAAGCTCCAACCAAGATTGAGAATAATTTCTGGTGCACGATAATGTCTTGTTGAGACGACAGATGAGTGATACTCGTCTTCGAACGTAGCAGAGCCGAAATCTATCAGTCGTATCTCGGTATCGAGAAGTACCCGCCGCTGTCGGGCTATGCGTTGTGTGGTGGTAGATGACGATGGTATCTGACGATTGTATGTAAAAGTTTGATAGCTGTTGCCTACGAGAAGAATATTTTCCGGCTTTAGATCGGTATGTATGAGGTCGAGGTCGTGGAGGACTGTTATGAAGTTCAGTATCGTCACCCTTTACTCTTGGTGTGGGACTTACAAGCAACACTGGTCAGAAGCTGCCGAGCAAAACTTTGTATTTGACTGCTCGGAAACGGTACGAATTGGTTGCCTTTGAGGAAGTCAAACACGCTTTGACCTAACAGATCTGTGACAATGCAGATATGATTTCTGAAGTCGAAGCAGTCTCGGAGATGTATGCATTTGTTGCGATTATCGCGGTCGTTCTGGGACAAGGTAGAGAGAACTCGCAACTCTATCCGTGATGCATCACGGTATTTCTGCACAGATCGAATAATTTTGATTGCACATCTTGTCCGTAATCTTTTGTCGTAAGCTTCAACCACTTTGCCGAAAGTTCCTTGACCAAGGAGCCGTGAGACTTGGTCTGTTGAATCGTCAGAATCTGCTTTCCTGAGCTTGTTTGAGTATGAAAGCCTACATCTTTCTCCGAGCTCGGCATCAGCCACGACTATGTAATGCCCGTCCTCATCATCAATCTTCTGTCCGTACGTCGCAGTCTACAGTTCGCTCATTAGCACAGATCGTTCCTCGCTTGGGGCTGTGCTTACATCTTTAATCGGCGGCACATGAACATCTTTTGCTTTGATAGGGGGCTTCGGTGGTGGCACGTACGAGGCGTAGGCCTCACCGATAATCTCAATGTCCTGTCTCTTCTTCTCGTCGGCCACCGCTTGGCGCGTAACACGTTTTCGCTTTTGGCCAACAACTCCATCGTCAAGATAAGCCCCAGCACTTCCTTGGCTGGTGTGGGAGCCTAAGGATGTGGGCGCCGTGGTATGCAAGGACGTCGTTCGTTCCGTGGATATGGTATTGGCCCCACTTGATCCCTCGTCACTGCGGGTTTTGTAGGAGTATGCAGGTTGTTGATATGGATCCTGCTGGTAGGCATTGCCCTGTGCTGTCCTTCGCTTCTTCGCCGCATGCTGCTCGAAGGAATCGTTCCTAACCAACGTCCGGGTGGTATGGTTTGGTCGTTCATTCTCCATCCTTCTTGTTTCCGGCTTTTCAGGTGGGGGAGGCGTGTCATCGTCTATAACGATGATCTCCTTGGGAACGCCATTCTTGTAGAATTCGTTCCAATCTGGACCCCTGCTTCGCTCCCTCTTTCTAGAGCTCTGAACAGACGAGGCAGAGCGTGATGTCGGCATGGCTTGTGATGGTTGCTGTTTGGGCAACGATGTATGTGATGGATTGCGAGGTATTGAGGCTGGGGTGTTATTGGAGCAGTGGTTGTAGGACTGGGCTAAGCGCGAGGAGCCATTCATGGCAGAGTTAGTGCTGGCATAGCGATGCGGACTGGTCTGATAAGGTTGGCCTCTTGAATAGCCGTAGTGAGAGGTATGAGGAGGAGGCAGGGTGGCCGTTAGGGTCGAGGGAGTCGACATTGGTCATTCGATTCACCTCCGAAGAGCCGGGTTTGTACGGACCGGGGTTTGTGCCTTCAACACATTCGAGGCCCCTTCAATCCAAGACTCGATGGCAGTACTCGTCGGGTGAGGGGACAATGCAGTGCGTAAAAGATGTTTCCTGGGCCAAAGAGGCTGTACTGGCGGAATTGAGGGTTTCGTGGGCGTTTCGGTCGCGTCAGGCCCTGGTGGAGTCCCGGTATTGGGCCCGGACAGTTGGAGAGCAGAGGCTGGGCAGAGATGAGAGACGAGGTGTGATGAATGGGGTGGGAAGAAAGGCGCAGATGTCAGTTGTCCCCTGCAGCAGCCAGTGTCGTCTGCGGGCCACAAGTGGCATGCGAGATCTGCGGAGAGTGAGTGCTTTCCTCATCATGCTGCTCACTTCCCTTCACTCTCTGCGAAATCAACCCTAAAGTAAGTACGTTGGCTCCAATCATGCGACGCTAGACTCCAAGAGGCTGGATCGTCGCGGGTGCCGAATATGACGAATGAGGCCGCCATCAGCCAATGGCTCCCGACTTCACTCATGTTTATGCAGTCCCAACTCCCAACCGATAATAACATCACTGTTGAGGTCAAATCCACTATGATCATCAGAACTCTGAATGCTGGAGAGCCTGGGGTCTTCATTGAGCCTTCAATCAATCAACATTGCACTATAAAGTACTTCGAGACAGCCATCAATCCTAAGATTCACTTCGCATTGCTTCCACAACATCTCATACAAACCATCTCGCCTGATCGGAATTACCGGATGCTAGATCCTGAACCAGCCCCTGTGAACTGGAGCAGCCAACGTAGCGCCTTTCAGTGCTCTTCCTCATTAGAGTCCTGCTGCTGATCAAGCTTCAGCTCCTTTTCTGACTCCACAGAGGAGCCACCGTCTCTACTGCTCTCTCAACTACCGCCTTGACTCGATCTCGCAAAACAGCGTATCCGCAGTCCACTTCCAATGTCTCGAGCCAGACCTTCGCTATGTGCTTGTCCACTTTGATCTCCACTCCGGGAACGGGTATGCCGATGCTGTGCAATCTCTCTAGTTCCTCCGCTTCCAGGTCCTCCAGGTAATCGTCCGTCGGCTCTGCTTTGATACCATCTTCGTCTGCGTCTGGCTTTAGTGATAAATTTGGATGAGTGATAGGCGTGATCTGGTCGCCAAATTGGGCCTCGAGGAACATGCAAAGGCGGGAGAAGCGGTCCTCGGACGTGACATTGGCGTGTAGATTACGTTGCCCGTGATGATGATGTTGATGATGGTTCTTCGAAGATTCTATCTCTCATTAGCTTTGATCGACCTCATTGGACCCAAGGGGCTTACGCTTGACGGCTGCGGGACTGCGCTCTACTGTAAACAGCACAGCCAGCACGGCGTCTGCAATGCCATCGTTGAGGACGTTGCCTTCCCACTCGACTTCAACCTCGCCGCTGTTCTGGTAGCGGACAATAACACATCCCATCACCAGGTAAGCTACCGGATGTGGGGAGTGATCGATATCTTCATCTACGTCATAGGCATCTCTGTTGCCATGGCCATTCATTGTCGATGTGCCGTTGGTCATGGCTTTGCCTTTCCTTCCTATCTCCTCCACGGCACCGAATGTCCCTTCCAAGGCCCAACGAATAAGGTCAATCCCAGCCGCACTGAGGGTGATCCTTTGCTTGCATATTATGCTGGTCGTGGTGAGTCCAGCGTATTCTCGGAGGTCTTCAGGCGCCATCAATGACATTTTGAAGTCATTCTGAACCAAGACCCCAGTCATCAGCTGTGTATCGTCAGGGTCGAGAGACGCCGGTGGCGCAACCTCGGCAAGCTTGCCGACCACTTTAGCTGTCTTCTCCGTCTTGAAGGGTATTCGAAGTTCTTTGGCGTTTTCTGGGCTAAAGACTTTCGTTTTGACCGCTTTGTCTGCGTTTAGTGATAGTAGCTTGGACTTGAGGCGCGTCATGTTGTGTTTCTCCCCATGAACAAGGATCTGGCGCAGATTAGCCCTGTCTTGTTGCCAGTCGCCTTTTCGTGAATGTCACTTACCACAACAGGGGCATTGACCTCTTCAATGAACTCTCTGTTTTCCTGCCCATCGACATGTGCCGCGAAGCTGTATTCCTGAACACTGCAACGCCTCGGGATCATAGCTCTCTCGGGCTCCCCATTAGGACCTAGTCCCTTACGACCCATGATGGCGGCGCTTCTGTTACCCATCACTGCAGGTATCGTCTCGGGTTCGTTCATGATCGATTTTGCCATGGTCCCTTCAACGCTGTAACCAGTGATGACAACACCATTCTTCTCATTAGGTGCCCATCGCTCCAGGAGCTCCCGGCTCACTCCATTCTGCATCATACCCGGACTGGCTAGCATGACGCACTCGCCAACATCGTCGAATCTCTCAAGGTTCTTCAGACTTCTGACAAAGCGGAAGTCCCACGGTCCGCCTTTATCCATGTTACCGGCTTGCTCGGCTTCTGCCATGCGTTGACGGAATAATTTCTTGATGTTGTCGTTCATTGCGCCGATGTAGGTCTGATAGACAACCATACATTTCCTGGCAAGGTTGGAGGCATAATAGATGGGTATTCGTTGATACTCTGGATGTTTTGACCAGTACTCGTCAAGGATCAATAGCAATTCTTGAGCCCTTCCGAGAGCGAACACGGGCATCAGTACTCTGCCACCTCGATTGAGTATGCTTGTGATGCTTTTCATCAGGGCCGTCTCCCTTTCGGTTCGGGGGATATGAGATGCTATCCCGTAGGTGCTTTCGGTAATGAGTACGTCGATCTTGATACCTTTCGGTATCTCCGCAGAGATCAGATGTCGATCGATCTCTCGAGAGTAGTCGCCAGTGAAGAGGATCTTGAGGCCGGCAATTTCTATAACGAACATGGCAGCCCCGAGCGCATGTCCTGCAGGGTAGGGTGTGAATCTTATGGAGGATACAGTGTGTGTCGTATAGTAGTCTACAGCTTCAATCTGAGGAAATGTGGAGAGGTGATCGGCTTCGGTGTAAAGTTGGGTTTGCCCCTCAGCCGACGAAGAAGAGTTCCTACATTCGCGTTCATTTCTACTTATTGAGATGCGAAGAGGGAGCAAACTTACTGAACTCGGACACTGTCCTGGATTAACCATTTGTAAATGGCCTTCGTAGGATGCGTCATGAATACACGACCACGGAAGTTTGTTTTCGCAAGTACGAACGGTAGACCCATGGCATGGTCGAGGTGGAAACTGTGAAGAGCAGACTGTCAGCTTTCGTTGAGCTCCTAAACATACCATAGTAGGCACTTTGGAGACCTGAGGTTGCAATAGAATAGCGGTTGGTCATGGAAATGCGGGCAAGTGCTACTGGGAGGCTGGGATCACGACGCAGCAAGGGAATTGCAGAGCACCAGGAAGACAAGATGATTGTATTGATAGCTCTGGTACAAGATTTAGGCCCCAGCGGCTCGGGGCAAGGCCGCGACTCATCACCAAACCCCCTTGATGCCCGCCTCCTAGATAGCCTTGTCGTATGACATCTTGAGCCGCGGCCTGCCTTGTCCACTTTGCCACAAAGACGATGACGAAAACAAGCCAAAGATTCGCGTGCAGCCATGTTCAAAGTCGCCGAGGAGTAATGAGATAGGTTCCACTCACTGGCTGATAAGGAGGATATCGACGGTACTCAAGTCGAACTCGTCAAACCATGGCAAGGCAGCGATACCATCGAGGGCAGGATGCATGCCAGCATCAAGCTGGGGCGTAGAATTTCAGTACATGCTTCCAACCACAGAACAGGAACACTCTCGTACCATGACCGTCTTGCCCTTATACTGGATGATGTGACAGGATCTTCCCACCTCATTTCCCCCGCCCAAGCATAGGAACATGAACTCATCCGCGGGATCTACGGGTTCCTGCGCCTCTGGTGCCAATGCGGAGAGCTTCCTTTTGGCAGCCATACTATCAATTTATCGAAGTTTTCCCTCACCGCGCGTTTGATGGGGATGTCCGCAAATGCATGGCCAAGGCTAGGAGCTGTTATGGGTTTGCGGACCGCATGGCGCAAGGAGAGCTGCACATGGACTGATTGCCAGAGTAGGAAGACAGCCAATTTCGCAAGGTGACCTCGGTGATAGGGGTGTTGAGGGTGAATGATGAACAATAAGACCGGTGGAGCTGATTAGCGCGATTCATGAATAAGGTTGGCACGTGACTTCTGAAGCAAATCCCATCCATTTCATTACTCCACTCCTTTCAACAATCAACCACCGCATCGCAATCCAACTCTTTCGACGGCGGAACAATTTCACAAGCAGGCGCAAAACCAGACTCTCGCAAGGTACATCTTTCCGTGGATGAGTACCACCTGTTGGGACAGCTCTCACCGCAGCACGGGCTGCTCCGGTGGGCAGACTGGCTCCACCACCAGGCGACAGCAGGCCAAAGCTGCGCAATAGAGGGAGGACCGTATAAGCAGTCTATCGCCATGTCGCAATATCCGACCCCACCGCATCTACCGCCATATGCCCCGCGGCCATGGTCACCTCAACAGGGTATGGGGTCCCCCCACCCCGGCAATTATCCTCCACCCAGTAAACGGCCACGACTATCACCAAATCCTCCATCGCCCTATGGATCGCCCAGCTTAGCCAACATCAGTCTTCCAAATCAGATTTTCAGCAGACCATTCCCGGAAGGACAGCAAAATGGTTATCCAACACACGCAAACAACTACCACAACACACTGAACCATGTGCCTCAACCACCACAACCACCACCACACGCGATGGGTACTATGGGTCCGCCCTCTCGACCGAGCGACAAGCCGACGGATTTGAATGAGCTGTCGGATGTGCTTTTGGGCTCTGGAGTTGATATACAAGAGGAGGAAGCTGCTCTGAGGAATCGCAATAGCGTTCAGCAGCAGCATGATATGTCTTTGATTTCTCAACTGGCAACCTCTTTCAACTGCGCGGGATCTGGGAGCCCTCAAAATCCGTCACTACCCCCAAGATTTGATTATAATCACTACTCGCACAATTTCCCAGGCGACAGAAGTAGTTTCTACGGCGCTGGGACATTCAATCAACTGGCAAAACCTCACCAGGCCCCGGAAGAGTGGGCGAAGAAGGCCCGTGAACAGGCGGACCGAAGAAAGGCAGAAACCAGACAATATCATCTGAACGAGCCATTTCTCTATACTGGTCCTCTCCATCGGCGTGTTGATAAGCAAATAAAGCTCCACCACCTTAGTACTAATATCAATGGACATTACAAACCGAATGGCAATAAGCAGCCTACACAAGTCCGCGTCTTTGGTCCAGACAAGCATGAAAGGCTGGAGGTCCTGACGGGTCAACATCTTATCACTAGCGACTCGCCACTGGTAGATATTCTAGCTCTACTGTCGCTGGCAGCCGGAGAACGCATACGTGATTTTATTGAAGATGCAGCTGCTCTCGCGAAGAGTAGGCAGATCGGTTCTCAGGGTGTCGTACCTGTAGATCTCCAGGATCTCGCTGTTGGGGACGGGAAGGCCGAGACAGTGCCTGCTTTGCCTACACCAAGCAACAGCGCTGTCTCGCCGAAGACCAACCCCCTGAAGCGTATGCTTGCGACTTACGTGTCCACAATCTCCTTGCTAATAGCGCACAGGATCTTACGCGGACTTCAATACGCCTCCCACTCCTGTATCCAACGGCGAGCAATCGCCGACAACTACGGTAGCGTTTCCGAGTAACGTAGTGCAACACTTCCAGAAGTCGGCTTTAGCGGAACGAGCAGCTGAAGAGGAAAGACTTGCAAAGCGAAGACGACGCGCCGCCGCCGCCGCAATATCCGGCGACTCCGGCAGAGCTGGCTCTGTAGCTCCGGATCCATCGGCTACTGGCGCTGGGCAACGCGCACCTGAGCCCGATCTCAAGAAATCTGGGACCAAGAAAGAGCAGAGGAAGAAAGACGAGGCTAAGGCCACTGAGGCTCAACAGCACGCAGCTACCAACAAGACAATGAACATGGCGCTTGGCCTCGGGGGAGCAATGGGAGGCAAGAAACTGTCTTGGATGACTGGAGGGGCAGGTGGCGGCGGCGGGTCTTCGAGCTTCTCACGCCCGAATGCGATCAACCCAGCAATCAGGGCTCCTTCAAAGACCACAGGACCGCCCGGCTCATCATTACCGGCGGGGCGCAAGTGGGGCGAGTTCAGAGAAGACAAGGAGACAGGCGCAGGTATTCAGCTACGGGACATGACATCTGTGCTCGAGAATGACGGCAAGGAGAAGAAGGCTCTGGCCAAGGCGTATGCGAGAATGAGTGGGAGAAGATTTTGATATGACCATCTTTTGGTTTTACGAGTCATTTAGCGTGGCGCTGGGGTGTTTTAGGAACGGGCAAAGCAGATCAGTGGCCTGGATTGGTAGTCTTCACACTGCATACATGGAGGGAAGGGCTATCGCTACCGTCGCATCGATATCGGTAGAGACAACGAGAATCTATACAAGGACATCTGCTTAGAATGTGTGAGCTGACTCTGGTGATCACTTCCTGTTTGTTCCCTTCCCGTACCGTGAGAGGCTTGAGGTACCGAGGCAAGAGCCCGAATTCGCTTCACAAATAAAGGGAGCAACGATAAGCCCAATGCAAGCCATGCAGATATACGGAGTGCAGCTATTTGGTCAAGTACGTCTCGAAGATAGGCCCTCGATAGACCCTGAGTGCCTGGGTCGCCATTTCTCGGCGCTTTGATTAATCCGAACATCCAAATTTTTGATCCAGTCCAAACTACCTTCAGACGAATATGTATATCTCACCTCAACATGTTTTCCGGAGCGGAGGACAAGAAACTTCCATTAGCCGTCCTTTCAGACTCCCACCCTAACCATCAACGCCTTGAACAGAAAACCGCCACCATCTCCAGCAGGCTTTCCCCCCTACTCCGTTAACCCAAACCCCTCAACCTCCATACCATTTCACCACCTCCCCTAACCACCCACGACCATGCCAACTCCCACAATCGAAATCCTCCGACCCCCCGGCCCCTCAGCAACACGCGCCTGCCACTCTCCGCCCTTCTCCCCCACAACCTACCCCTCCGTCCCACCAACCTTCCTCTCCGCTCTCGCCGTCCGCTTCGCCGTCTTCGTTGACGAACAGCACTGCTCCGCGGCCGAGGAGATCGATAAGGATGATGGTGTGAGCTGGCACTGGGTGGCTTATGTGATTGAGGATGGTGCGGCTGGGAACGAACACAGGAGAATCCCTGCTGGTACGATCCGCTTGGTGCCTGTTGCACCGGTGCCCACGCATCAAGAGGACTCGCTCGATGCGCAAATAGCATTAGGTCCCAAACATGGCAAGACTGGGATGTGGGACGGCAAGGAGGCTTTCGTGAAGTTAGGACGGATGGCTACGCTGAAGGAGTATAGGAAGCTAGGGCTAGGTAGACGGTTAGTGGATGAGGCGATTGAATGGTTGGAGGGCAATCATGAGAAAGTGGTAGGGAAGGTGGGTGCGGAGGCAAATGATAAAGAGACAGAGCGGATGCAGGCGATGGGTAAATGGAATGGATTGGTACTCGTACACGCACAGAAGGTGATTGAGCGCTTTTGGGCGAGCTGTGGGTTCCTAAGGGATAGAGGGATGGGTGAGTGGTGGGAGGATGGGATTGAGCATGTTGCGATGTGGAGAAGGGTCATGGTAAGATGAGCAAAGATTTCGCTGCTGGAAGTCCAGCAGAATGGTAGGCTTTTGGGATTGCATGTCTCAGGATCTGGCTCTGACAGGTGCTCAATCTATGTCTGGCAGCCCAGGAATTCTCTTATTTCTTTCCCTACAGGTTCCTCTTTTATTCAAAAGGGCGACATTTCCTAACGCTTTCGGTCAGAGGATTGGCTCGGTTCGTCAGTCTCTTAACGATCTTTTGAACAATTTGTCGAAGTATAGCAGGCCCTTGGCGTAGGCATCGACTGGCATTTGATGAACTTGCTACCTTATCTGTGGATATTCATTATCGTACGGAGGACACTAACATTCATGGACATTCCAAAGCCTGACTGACGGGGGTGTCCCAAGGGATACGGATGTGTGTTGGGGTGCCCGGTGCGCTAGAGGCAGCAGGATGAGTCGCCTATGGGAAAACCCCTAAGTTTTCATTTGGGTGATCTCCAATGGACCACACCAGTGGCACCGGTAGTGCTGTCCAGGACACGCGGTGTCCTCCTCCGTACAACTAAGATACGTGTCTAGCGAACTTTGCCCACTATCAGGCATACATACTATCTATGCACCAATGGTGAGGGAGATTTGGAGGCTCAAAGCCCATCATTCACTCGGTCTGGACTGCTTCAAAGGCAGAATCGCTACACATCTCCGGATGTAAGAACATAAATGCACCTAATATTAATAGGTATTCTTGCGAAGACCTCTAACTTGAATGTCAAATTCGTTTCCATACAAGTGAAAGCATATTAAGTATTGGCTACCTTAAGCGCCGAGGCACCCTGCGTGGCTTTCTTGTGAGCGCCAAGTATTCGCCCAAACTCAGCCTTCCCGACGTCAAGGTGCATAAAATACAGCTCACCCACATCTGGATCGTCTGTTCAGCCGCAGGATCGAAATCCACGGGTTCAAATTGATCATAAGAGGCACCATTGACTCAGCGAGTATTTTGTTGATTTGTTTCCCTTCTACAAGCTGCTTTGGTTCCTCTTTTCCGGTTCTTTGATAGTCACAATACAAAAAGACCTAATACCAAGCCTGTCTCGAGTACATTTTCGTGGAATACCTTGCCTAGGATGTCAGATCAACTTATACCTTCGGCTGGCGCGTCATTCCAACAGTCAGGACAAGTCGATTGGGTTTCGCTGTCCCGTTCAGTCGTTCAGATCTCCGTTGGGACTCTTGCGCGCTTGTCCAGAGCTGGCGTGGACGCTTACACGGTGCAAGTGGGAAAGGCGCTTTGCTGGAATCTTGAATTGAGCGCGAAAGTGCAGGACGACCTGGTCGAGGAGATCAAAAACCTGAAATGCGCTAAGCTCTGTGACAATCTGTTGTGGTTTGGATTTGGAATCAAGCAGGTTGTTGCAGACCTCGCGGAAACGGAGCAGGGCTTAGCGCTAGTCGCCCTGTGTTCAGCCCTCACAACGAATTACACTGTTTTCTATGCTGCCCAGGTAGTCCGACAACTCTGTTTGCAAGCCAAAACGCCCCAACAATTCATGCCTTCCTTGCAGCAGTGGAAAGCCCTTGTCCGCCTGTGCTCTGGCATACTAATGGACTCACCCTTCCAGCTCTTGCTCAATGGACTACAACGTCTTGTACAGGGTTCGAAGCCGATTATTGGTGAAGAGGCCATCGAGCCAGCTTCAATAGCGAAGGGTCTGTTGAATCTCGCGTTACTTTCCAAGGGTTCAATCGTTCACCTATCATTCAGTGGTGGTGAGGATTGTTGTTGGCTTGCTACCTTTGCCAAATTGGTTCTTTCGCTTGATGTAGCGATCTATGATGCAATTGGTTCGTTAGTATATTTGAGTCAAGACCAAATGTCCGAAAAGCCTCAAGTTATCTTCAATCTTGATGTCAAAGCCAGCAACACAGTTCTGTGGGCCCAGAAAACCAGTCTCGTTCCTCGTGGCCAAAGTTTAATCAAGCTCGAAGCACGAGATAGTAGCTCATCCAACTGGAGCTCTTTCTCTACTTGGGCGACAATACTACACGATACCTTTGGATCCGCTGTAGACATACTTTTGGGGGATCCCTGTGGCCAGGACTTCGCTGTCTTCTTGTGCGATATGCCTGCGTTAGAATGGTTAACTGAAAGTGGAATGGATTCATTCGACAGAGCGGACGAACTTGAACCCCCACCACCTCCGGATAGTGCTCGAATGGAGAGCCCCATGCAATCGGCAAAAAGGTTGCTGCCGGAGCTGAGTCTTCTTCAATGGCAAGCTTGTTGGCAGAAGCGAAAGCGACACCGAGCGTTGAAGGAATCGTTAACGAACATCAGAACTCATTGTGGTACAGACAAGACTAAATCGAGTGGACAGGGCAGTCTGTGTGCGAAACATTGTCATGCAGACCTTTGCCTTGTCCGTCTGGCGCAGACGATTTGCACTTACCTTCGCGTCCTTCTAATGGTGAATATAGGGGTTCATGTTGTGCCGTCGATGCGAGGATTGAGACACCTTTACGAACGTAATTGCAGTTTGTCCCAACGTAAGGAACGCGATCAGGATAGTTTTATCCACCAAGTATATAAAACGTTCACAGGCGACGCCATAACGCTCAGGGAGGCTGCAGAGCTAAAAGCGTGGACCGGCAACGGGCTGTGCATATTCAGCTGTTTTCTGGAAGATCCACTGGGTCCTCTTTACAAAACCCAGAGATTTGCTGCAGTTAGAGGCTATATAGCGTATGAGGATCGCTGGTATGAGAGCCTTTCTGACATGCACACTATGCCATCACCTGGGAAAGATGATCCAGAGAATCAATTTCGTGTGGTAACAAAGTCCCGGGCGATAACGGCTCAACCTGTCGTCGAAGAGACCGACGATGAAAGAACCCTACGTCTGGGCTACAAGATACGGTGCAGTCAATTGCAATTTGAGAATAGGTGGCTCATACTGGACGATCTGGTGTCAGTATTGTTGGGGTCGGACATTGCTACGCTTGTGTCATGTTCTGGACAACATGAAACCCGCAACGACGCTAACAAGGACGTTCGGTATGACGTCGAAAAAGGGCTTTCACGGTGGGTGCGGGAGGATGGATTTGTTCTAACTTATTGCGTGGAGTCGCCATCCGGAGATAACCCTCTGATGGAGATTGATTGCACCTACAGCATTTATTTTGGTGAAGGTCCCGCTCTCTACACATCTAAGGATCTTTACAGAAACAACTATAGATTCGAAATTTTTCGATGTCCCGAATGTTTGGACTGTCTCCTCGATCGGTCTACCGGAAGTACAAGACATCGAGAGAATAGCTTGCTTCTGCTGACTGGGGGATTGCGTGCACGTAGGGGGAAAGTGTATATTTACGGTATCAAAGAGACGCCATTCACAGTGCAATGGGAATCGGCTACCCCCCTAAGCCCCTCGCCGCGGCCAGAGAGGGAAACCGCAAGTCCAGAACCGAGCAATGGCTCCATCAGCCCATTGTAGGCCGGAGCCGTAGGTTAGGATGTGGAGGTGGATTTTGTGGGTTTTGGTGGAAGTTGGATTGGGGTTTGAGTTGGTTTCGGGGATGTTGCTTATGGAGAGCTGTGGTTTGTCGTGGTTGTTTTTTAGGATGTGTGGCGTGGACGAAGGATGGGCTTGTTGTAGTAGGGAGCGTTGCTTAAGATCGTTTGGGGGATGGACGCCCTCGTTCTGGTGGATTTGGTGGTATGGCTGCGCATGAGTGATGGCAGCAGCAGGAGCGCTGAGACGTTGACTAATAGTGCTGGTCTCGTCAGAGGACTTAGATTGGTTGGTCAGATGACCGGGTCTTTTGATGAGTAGGACGTGCCACCAAATGTTCGTTTGATTGGGTTTCTCTGCTTTGGTAGGTGTTCCTATCATGCTGGACGTTACAGGGAATGTAGGATAGAAACAGCAATAGCGTGATGACGACAGACACAAGAATCTTCGGGACAGCTATGTAGGGAGCAACAAGGCAATCTCTGTGGAAGTATCATACGTTTTCACGATGTTGTGTCCCAAGCAGGAGGTGGCGACGTTGTGTGCTGCGATTCTCTATGCATCACCGCAGACTGCCTTTGGAATTCGGTGTGAAGAAGTCAGAGCACTTCACCACATGTTCGAGGTGAATATGCCTACTTCGAGTATGGAAATTTAGAGCCGCACAAGATATTGAATGGCATGCATCGGATGAGCACCTGTTGCATGCTAAAAAACAATTGATTGGATAGTAGCACGATGAATATATCGGACGAGGGACACCCAACAATACCATGAAATACTCAAGCTCAATCTTACATACTCCACCAGGGTGCTCATCAGTTCGAAGATAGTCCGAAAAATCATTCACCCCCTTCTGTCAGATATTACTACTGGTCTTGCCAAACGAATCGATGAATCGCTCCTTTGTTCCTTGCTCTTCATTGTCCCCTTAGCCCTTTCACCCTTTATCGTTCGGTGCTTTGACGAGTGCTGAGAAGAAAAGAATGCGTGAACCACTCGTTGCCGATGCAGGGATGATGCATACTCTTACTAGGTAAACTGTAGGTCCCATCATAATCTTGACTGTAGCAACTTGGGTTGTCGCATTACTGACATATATTTGGGTGGCGGATGGTGACGAAAGATGAGGAACGAAAAGGGACCAGAAGATTTGACTATGTGTTCGGATGATCCTGAAGGTAAACCCCCAGAAGCCTCGGATTCGGAGCCGAGACAGCCGCTAGCGCTTTGTTAGCGTCTTCCAAGACAAAGATTTTGATCCTGGCTCTCAACATCTCGTCGAAACATTAGGTTTCCTCGGTTCGTTGAAACTAAGATACTAAAAGCTGCTCCGAGATGTCCCTGTACTATGACGCCGCACCGCTGCTGGTCTCAAAGGAGTCAGGCTCGCTAAAGTCCCGCGTCTTCAGAGCCAAGAATCTCAAATCACCGCCGACCCAAGTTTTTGCCCTGCTCACAGAAGCTTCGAAATGGAGCGAGATCTTGACAGAAGTCATCGAAAAGTGCAGATTACTACAGCAGGAGAGAAAGGTACCATCACAATATGATTTGAGAGTCCAACTGACAGACTAATACGGGAGGTTTGTATCAGCTCTCTCCTTCTCTTGCTATACTTCTTGTACATGATTTTCTACTGTCTAAGAAGGGTATCTCGGCACCGGCGTCTCATCCTTTGCGGCTAGCTGTCACTAGACATAAGGCGCGTCTCAACGCAGAGCTTACCAAGGCGAGGTTGCGGCGGGGATTTCCTAGCCTGGAAGCACTTAGAGCGCAGCTCGACAAAGGGAAGATCTTTGAGAGTGACAAACATGCACAGTCTCGATCTAGTGACGTAGGTGCATGTGCGGTCGGGCGATGGGCGCATCCTAGATGGATACGAATCAATACCATCAAGACTACCCTAAGGGAACAACTCGAAACAGCCTTCGCGGGCTATACACTTGTTGATTCCGTACAGGAAGTATTGAGCGGATCAGATGCGAGCCAGTTGCTATACATTGACAAACACATCCCAGATCTACTAGCAGTTCCATCCAGCTTTGCGGCGGCAGGCACAGCGGCTTATAGAAAGGGTCAAATCATCTTGCAGGACAAGGCTTCTTGCTTTCCAGCTTACCTACTCGGCCCACCTAACGAGGGAAGGGACTGCTTAGATGCATGTGCCGCCCCAGGTAACAAGGCGACACATATGGCGGCCATCTTGCACGATACCAATTTCAGCATCAGAAGTCGATCAAGGATCTTTGCTTGTGAACGGGATAAAGCACGGGCAATAACCCTGCAGAAGATGGTGTCTTTGGCCGGCGTAGAAAATATCGTGGAGATACAGCCGGGCCAAGACTTTCTCAGGTTGGACCCCAATCGTCCGCCATGGGACAACGTAGGTTCAATACTTCTAGATCCTAGCTGCTCAGGAAGTGGTATTATTGGACGAGATGATATACCCAACGTCATACTTCCTGCGAAAATTGATCAAACGCCCGAGGCTCCGTCGAGGAAGCGAAAGAGGCGCGTCAAGGAAGTCTCCGTTGCAGGTAGTGTTGAGGAGGTGAGCGCTCAGGAGGCAATTGGACAGAGCCATCAGATCCTCGAAGAACGACTCGAAGCATTGGCTGCCTTTCAATTGAAGATCATCATCCACGCATTCCGCTTTGCGAATGCCTCAAGAATTGTGTACTCTACATGCTCCGTCCACCCACAAGAGAATGAGCATGTGGTGATGAAAGCCCTTCACTCGCCAGTGGCGTTGGAACGGGGCTGGCGAATCATGCAACCCGAAGAGCAGCCTTCTGGCTTGCAATCGTGGCCTATACGTGGAGATAGACCGGCGTGTATAGAGATCCTCCCTACCTCAAATGACCAAAATTTTGCAGAGAAGGTGGCGGGCGCTTGTATTAGGTGTGAAAAGGGTACGGTGCAAGGCACCCAAGGGTTCTTTGTGGCTGGCTTCGTGAGGTATGACAACGCCGATGTCCCCCTGCCTAATGGCTCTGAGTCAACAGACGTGCAAGAGGGTCGAGTCATTGCTTCGGACTCTCGGAATACGGAGTCTGACTGGGAGGGATTCGATTCTTGATCGATAATTCAAATCTGAACGCTTTCGCAGTAGAAGCTACGCCTATAGGGTTCTGAGGCTGCATCGGTTAGATATGGACATTTGCTCGAAACGAACTCCATTCCCCGACTTGATGAGTACTTCATAGCACACGACTACATGGCCAACTATTGGTGAAGAAGGATCCGTCCCTTCTCAAGCTTCCTAGTCAACACATGCAGCAACTCAGAAGACAATCTCGAATCAAATCACATTACCGGGAGACTCCCAGGATTTTTTACGCTTGGGAGCACCTGAACTTCAAATGCCAAATGTCGGACATGTGCTGTGATCTGGTCAAGACTACGATATGGATAGGACTGGAAGCTGATTGGCATTCTGGCTCATGCAGCTTTGGAGAGCGACCTGCCTTTTCCTGGCGGCATACTCCGACGAGGCTGAGGTTGCGGCGTAGCAAAGTCTGCGATGGATTCTCAGACATCCTCCTTCAATGAACGTAGATTACGATTTCGAGAAATTTACGTGGATAGCTATGATAACGATGATTTGCACAAAAGGTCAATGGGGTGCGCGATGACAAGCCCTTCATGGAGGGCGTCGCAGCCGCTGCATCAATTGCTGGCATCATCACTCTTGCAGCTCAGGCCATCGACGGCCTCCAAAAGCTTCACTCCTTCTTCATCGACATCTCTACCGCCTCGAAGACTATCTCTCGATTGCTTTCGGACATCAATTCGTTGATTAGCATCCTCCACAATATTGACAACGTTCTTAATCAAGCGGAAACGCAACGTCAAAATCAGAATTTCGCTTCCCTCGACATCAAGGTCGATGATTGTACGAGGGATGTCAAGTCGTGGTTGGAAACAGCCAAAGCGCTGCGATCCGGAGGAGAGAAGGGTGCAATGACGTGGGTGCGACGAGCGAGACTGGCAGGCAAAGTGGAGGTAGTGGCAAGGATCAGGGAGGAGATTGGACGACATCGGCAAGCGCTGTGCTTGAGTCTGGCTGTCTTTGGCAGGTTGGTGATGTCTCTCTTCTCAATTCTCCATTGTCCCTTTCTCTCTCACACGCGAGTGGCCCCATTGCTCTCTTCCTTATCGAGTCACATCCTCGGTATGACAATCTCGGAGAATTGACGAAATGTGCAGGACGATCGATCTTCATACCTCTGAACAGATCTATCAAATGCGTGGCAGGTTTGACGATGCGCTAACCACTTCTATGTCGAGTCACGGCGCTCATGGAGAAGCGTTAAGGAGGATTGAGCAGTACTCAATCACAAGTATGCGAAGTTCTGCGTATAGTCTGAAGAGTATGGACAGTATTCGATCGGAGCTCTCTAGACTCGAAGCGATGATCACCAGCTCCCGGGCTACCTCTACCTCAAGGCTCGAGCAGTATGAGACGGAGCAGGTTGGGTCGAATGAAATCGAAGGTGAAACCAGCCGTCTTCAAGTCACCAACGAAGGCGTTACGTTTCGAGCACGGGCTCATCTGGTATCTGGCCATCCATTGGAACCCTCTGATCCCCAGGAGACGTGCAAAGATTCTTCCAGTGCGTCACTTCGCAGCAGCAACATCAGCAGCTCCAAGCAAACGGATAGCGACGGCAAAATCAATGTCTATACGCATCCAGCTGACTATCATATTCTGGTGAAAGAGCAAGAAGATATCAGCAAAAGGTTTTCAGAGATCTCGAACGGGCACGGGAGTGCGCTCCTGTATGCTCAGTTCTCTCGTACTACTTCGCCGGCAGCGAACGCGAGCGATGTTGAATTCGTGAACACGAAAATACCAGAACATAACGTCGAGACCGATGGGAAATCCCACACCATAGACCCGACGTTTGATCTAGGTCTGATCTCGAATTTTGCAGGACGTTCCGGAGGGTCTACGAAGGTACCTTTCGAGAATCTCCCGGTGGGAAACCGACAGCTTTCGAGGTCTGCACAAACAAGCATCTCCGAGAGAGTGAATGAAAGCTCAGATAGCAGCTATGGCAAATTCTCTGAGGCGAAGAATAGGGGTCTCGAGCTCGATCGCAGCTCTACGTACAATCTACTGCAGCAGTCTCTAGCAGTGATATATCCAGCGATAGTCGCCGACTACATATCACTCCAAGACCTTGCCACTTCTTACCAGGGTCATCTGAAAGTGCTAGAGGAATCGCCGATCGCTATGCTCCATAGCTCTGAACAACCAGGAAATAGCCTCCCAACCTCTGTTCAGCCGCACATCAGAAAGATACGTGACCGGCTCGAAGTACTGCAGGAAGCCGTGGACATCGCTGCGAGAAAATGTATCAGTGCTGGATGGTCCAAGCCGGAGCTGGACAGGTTGCTCCCCTCCGCAACACCCTATAACCCTACACAGGAAGGAGCGCATTCGCCCGCAGCAGCAAAGAACAGGAGCTACGCTCAAACGGTTGAGAAGAATAAGGATGATGGCATTGAGAGCGAGGACTCTGACGTTTACCTCTCCGCAACCGAGTGAAACAACGACCGACAGCAGTTGCTGAATCGTCCGGGCCGCGTCCAGCTAACGGCAACGCCTTCCATATTATATCAAACATACAACAGCCCACAATCGTGGAGCCAGCCGCGCTTTGCCGCACACATGATCGCCAAGGGTCGTGAATGCTTTCAGGCGGCCGCTGCAGGCCTCTCTCTCCCTCGCAAAAACCGTCTCGACGATCGAGGCCCCAACAGTCCACTTACCGCGATCAGTCGTTATGCAGCCCCGCAGCAGTGCAATTGACAAGCTATCCTGCAATTTATTTTTCTTACGAACACGATCTTGGAGGCGATGGGAAGACTGGACATTTCCAGATGGCGTTTCTCTCGAGGCAGCATAGCGTTTGCGACAGCAATTGGGCATCATTCAACGCTCGAAGTTCTGACGTAGGGAAGGTATTACGCGGTGGGGTTCAGCTTTGATAGATGGAGATATCAGCGAAGGAACAAGGAGAGCTGATGAAGAAAGGTTAAGAACGAGATGGGATATAGGTCGCATTTTCAGGGGTTATATCTAAACGTCATGTTCAGATTGCAGTCGTCCGAGATTCAGATCAGACGGAATTGGAAAGAGCACCAATCCTATCTATGGTTCTGATGGTATGACAAGACCTCGTCCAGTTGATTCAGAGTCTTATACTAAAGTAATGCGGCTCAGGCGTTGACATATAGTTCGAACTACATGTAACTATTCTATCAGGGACCATCCTGGCTTCCACTCCCTCCAACATCCCAAACACCCAGCCCCTA
>JAABUS010004367.1_pt1 | contig 20547 bp, 21 predicted proteins | sample 5560161 | NCBI WGS metagenome assembly JAABUS01 (sample SAMN10711885, study PRJNA513376) | rock metagenome | isolation source: Antarctica rocks | place: Antarctica: Victoria Land, Trio Nunatak nord | collected 2016-01-04 | reverse complement strand
TGCATCACGGTCACATCCCGGTGATGCCCTCCGGCGGCCCTGCCTCCTCCTCGATCGGTTGATGCTCGATGAGGTGCAGAATCGGTACGCCGAGCCGGCGCCTCGCCTTGGACGTCCAGTCCAGGTGAAGGAACTCCTGCACGACGTGCGGGCGCGTCATCACGATCACCTCGGCAGCCGACTGCTCACGCACTGACCGGTCGAGGGCGTCGATCGGGTCCTCGGCGCTGAACTCACCGGTCGCCTGGTGACCGAGGCGGCGCAGCTCCGCCACACTGGCGTCGAGATCGTGCCTAGCGTGTTCGTCGATGTCGTGCTGCATCTGCTCGACGTCGACATCTTGATTCACGAGGGGTGGGGCGGCGAGCACTTCGCTCGCACCGAGTGCGCCCAGCGTCGTCTCGACCCGGACCGCAGCGTCCTCGCAGGGGATCAGCACATGGTAGTGCCGAGCATCGCCGATCGCTTCGTGCAAGGAGACCACTTCGGCGGCGTCACCGGCGCTCACCGGCTGCTCCGCCAGAACAACGACGTTGTACATGCGTTCGCTCCCTTCTCGTAGGCCCTGGTGGCATTGTGCCCCGTGCTGCCGCGCCGCGCGGCCGGAGCCTCAGCGCACCAGAACGTGGTCAAGGTCATAGCTGACCGGTTCCTCCAACTGTTCGTAGGTGCACGAACTGGGGATCCGGTCGGGTCTCCACCGCTTGAACTGGGTCGTGTGGCGAAATCTGCTGCCCTCCATGTGGTCGTAGCCGACCTCAGCCACCATCACCGGGTTCAGCGGCACCCAAGAGAGGTCCTTCCCGGAGTTCCACCGGGACTGGCTACCAGGCATCCGATCACCGGTGACGGCGTCGGCCCAGCCTGCCCATGGGTGTTGTGCTGGCTCCACCACCAGCGGCTCCAGCTCCGCGACCAGCTCCGCTCGCCGGGCGACCGGGAAGGCGGCCGAGACGCCGACGTGCTGAAGCCGACCGCCCTCGTCGTACAGGCCCAGCAACAACGACCCGAGCAGCGGCTGCTCAGGCGTTGAGGTCTTGTGCAGGCGGTAGCCAGCCACCACGACGTCGGCGGTGCGCACGTGCTTGACCTTGATCATGGTGCGGGCGCCCGGCGTGTACGGCGCGAGGCAGTCCTTGGCGACGATGCCGTCCAAGCCGGCGCCTTCGAACGTCGCGAACCACTGTTCTGCCACGCTCAGGTCGGTGGTGACCTGGGTGAGGTGGACGGCACCGCTGGAGCGCTCTAACGCCTGCTCGAGGCGCTGCCGCCGCTCGCTTTGTGGTGTGTCGAGGAGCGCTTCGTCGTCGATCGCCAGCAGGTCGAACGCCACGAGGGAGGCGGGTGTCTCGATGGCCAGCTTCTGTACCCGTGAGTCAGCGGGATGGATCCGTTCCAGCAGTCGCTCGAACTCCAGGCGGCCGCCGAGCGCCACGATGATCTCACCGTCGACGACGCACCGGGGAGGTAGCGAGGCCTTGACAGCTTCGACGACCTCAGGGAAGTAGCGGGTCAGCGGCCGTTCGTTGCGGCTGCCCAACTCGACCTCGTCGCCGTCGCGGAAGACGATGCAACGAAACCCGTCCCACTTCGGCTCGTACAGCCACCCGCCTTCGGATGTCTCGGGGGAGGGGAGGCTTTTCGCTGCCTTCGCGAGCATGGGAGACACGGGGGGCATGACTGGCAGGTCCATCGAGCGTCTCCCTTCCTCCACCGCCCCGGCGGTCAGACATTGGATAGCAGAGTCGATCCTGCCATTGGGCTGCGCTCGGACCGCCCGGAGGTCGTCATCAGGTGGGGTGCCCGTTCGTCCGGTACGTTCTTGCACTCTGTCGGCGGCGTTGCGACAAGAGCGTTCCACTTGAGCGATGCACTGTCGGCGCCACCCGTTACGTTGCCAGCATGGACTTACATCTGGACTACCTCGACCATCTCGCTCGCGAGTCCGCCATCTTTGCGAGCGCACTAACAGACACCCCGTCTGAGGCGGCTGTCCCAACCTGCCCCGACTGGAACGCCGAAGACCTGCTCTGGCACCTGGCCGAGGTGCAGTGGTTCTGGGGCACGATTGTCCGCGAGAGGCTTACCGAGCCGTCGCGCGCCGAAGAACTGAAACCGGATCGCCCGGGCGACCGAGCGGGCCTGATGGCCCTCTACGAACAGGCGAGCCGCGACCTCGGCGAAATTCTCGCCGCGACCAGCCCCGAAACCGAGGTTTGGACGTGGGCGCCGGACCACAGCGTTAGTTTCATCCGCCGACGGCAGGCACACGAGGCGCTCATCCACCGGATCGACGCGGAGCTGACCGCCGATGCTCGTACGCCGATGGACCCGCCGCTGAGTTCCGACGGTGTCGACGAGGCGTTGCGGGTCATGTACGGCGGAGTCCCGCCGTGGGGCGCTTTCACTCCCGACAACGCCAAGACGCTCCGCTTTCAGGCCACCGACACCGGGGACTCCTGGTTCGTCAGCCTCGGCCGCTTCACAGGCACCGACCCCGACAACGACAAGTGCTACGACGAACCCGACATCCATGCCGCTGATACCGACTCTGGCAGCGAGGCCGCCGCCACCATGGCCGGGAGCGCGGCCGACCTGGACTGCTGGTTGTGGCGTCGGCCGACGGTCCAACCGCTGGAGCGCTCAGGACAGCAGGACGTCCTCGCCGAGTTCGAGGCGATCATCTCCGGCGGCATCACCTGACTTGGCCGTTCGTCCAAGCGGTCAGCCGCTGTAGCCAGGGATCGGAAACGGCGCGACGAAGTCGCGGATCTCGCTCTTGACTCGACCGACCACCGACTCGTCTCCGCTACCTGCGGCCGCGATCACCTCGTCCATCCAAGCGGCGATCTGTGGCATGTGCTGCTCGGTGAGACCACGAGTGGTGATCGACGACGTACCAAGGCGGATCCCCGACGGGTCGAACGGCTTCCTCGGGTCGTAGGGGACCGTGTTGTAGTTGAGCTCGATGCCGGCCCGGTCGAGCGCCTGGGCAGCGGGTTTGCCACCGATCGCCTTGTTGGTGAGGTCCGCCAGGATCAGGTGGTTGTCGGTGCCGCCCGATACCAGCTCGAAGCCCCGATCGAGCAGAGCCTGCGCCAGCGCCTTGGCGTTGGCCACGATCTGTTTGGCGTAGGCCTTGAAGTCCTCGGTGGCCGCCTCCTTGAGCGCGACCGCGATCGCCGCGGTGGTGTGGTTGTGCGGCCCCCCTTGCAGGCCCGGAAACACCGCGCGGTCCAGCTTCTTGGCGTGCTCCTCGTCCGACATGAGCATGGCGCCGCGCGGCCCGCGCAGCGTCTTGTGGGTGGTCGTCGAGATGACGCCCGCATGGCCGACCGGGCTGGGATGCGCGCCTCCAGCGACCAGCCCGCAGATGTGGGCGATGTCGGCGACGAGCACGGCGTCGATCTCGCGGGCGATCTGCGCGAAGCCGTCGAACTCGATGGTTCGCGGGATCGCCGTACCCCCGCAGAAGATGAGCTTGGGTCGCTCGGCCAGGGCAAGGTCACGCACCTCGTCGAGGTCCACGCGGCCGTCTTCCTTGCGTACGCCGTACTGCACCGACGTGAACCACTTGCCCGTCGCCGAGACGCTCCACCCATGGGTCAGGTGACCCCCCATCGGCAGCGCCATCCCCATCACCTTGTCACCTGGCTGCAGGAACGCCAGGTAGACGGCGAGGTTCGCCGGTGATCCCGAGTAGGGCTGCACGTTGACGTGATCAACGCCGAAGAGCGCCTTGGCCCGTTCGATCGCCAGGGTCTCGATCTGGTCGATGAACTGCTGCCCCTCGTAGTAGCGCTTGCCGGCGTACCCCTCGGAGTACTTGTTGGTGAGCAGCGTGCCGGTGGCCTCCAGAACCGCCCGGGAGACGTAATTCTCGCTTGCGATCAGTCGGATCGACTCGCTTTGCCGTTGCCCTTCAGCGTCGATGAGCGCGGCGAGGTCTGGGTCGGTCGCCCTGAGCGAGGCGGTGAGGTCAGCGGTGATCGAGGTGGTCATGGGTTTAGCCTAACGACGCCGTTGGTTGTCGCTGCCCAACTATCTGGGCCCGTGTCGTTACGGTAGACGACATGGCCTCGGAGTCGGTGAGGAGCAAGGCGTCCCCACTGTCCCGGGTGATCGCGCTCAAGGACGTCGTCTGGCGCCTGATCACCGCCACTGTGGGCGCGTGTCTTCGGTACCGAGTCACCGGACTGGCGGCGGAGGCCGCATTCTTCGCGATCTTGTCGCTCCCGCCGCTGGTCTTCGGGCTCGCTGCGAGCATCAGCTACATCGTCCTTCGGGTCGACCCAACCCAGATCGAGAGCTTCCAGGCGGCCGTCATCGACCTCTCGGGGAAGGTCATGACGCCCGAGGGCGTATCGAAGATTGTCGAGCCGACGCTGCGGCAGGTGCTCGTTGAGCAATCGCGCTTTGACGTGATCTCGATCGGCTTCGTGCTTTCGCTGTGGTCGGGCTCGCGAGCGCTCAACGTGTTTGTCGACACGATCACGATCATGTACGGGCTCGGCGGCCGGCGGGGGATCGTGCGCACCCGGATGCTGTCGTTCACTCTCTATGTCATCGGGCTGGTGGTGGGCGTCATCGTGTTGCCGCTGGTGCTGGCAGGGCCGCGCCTTGTCGACAAGTTCCTGCCTCAGCGGCTGGACTTCTTGAACACTCTGTACTGGCCGATCGTCATCGTGTTGAGCATCGCGTTCCTCACCACGCTGTTCCACCTGTCGGTGCCCGTGCGCAGCTCATGGCGGTACGACATACCCGGCGCCGCGCTGGCGTTCGGCATGTGGGTGTTCGGCAGCTGGCTGCTCCGCATCACCCTGCAGACAGCCACCACGTCGATCTACGGTCCGCTCGCCGCGCCGATCGCGGTGCTGCTCTGGCTCTATCTGACGGCCTTGGCCGTCCTCATCGGCGCGGCGCTCAACGCGGCGTTCGACCGGGTCTGGCCGGAGGAGTCAACAGCCGGTGCTCGGCAGGAGCTGCTGCGGCGGCTGCGGCGCAGGCCGGCCAGCAGCTCCCGTCCACCCGACGCCACCACCACCTGAACGTCGTTCCTCGCCGATAACTCCTGGCAGGCCGTCGGTCTGGCACTTAGCCTCAAGGCGTGACTGCACCGGGAACTTCTCTGCACCAGCTGGGGTGGGACGACTCCTGGCGGGAGCAGTTATCGGCGTGCGGCCGAGAAGGCGTTCCCGGCCGGATCGCCCGCGTCGACCGCGGCCTGTGCAGCGTGTTGACCGGGGAGGGTGTCGTGCGTGCCAGCTGGGGGACCGAGCTGCTCGACGCCGTGTCGGCCGACCCGCTGCTCGCCCCGTGCACCGGCGACTGGGGTGTGGTCAGGCAGTGGCCGGATGGGCCAACAACGCTCGAGGCCGTGCTTCCTCGACGGACCGCTGTCGTGCGGGCCGAGGCTGGCGGGACCTCAATGGGGCAGCTGCTGGCAGCGAACGTCGACGTGGTTGCGGTGGTGGTGGCGCTTCACCCCGAGCCCAATCTCGGTCGAATCGAGAGGCTGCTGACCCTGGCGTGGCAAAGCGGCGCGCAGCCGTTGGTGGCACTGACGAAGGCGGACCTGGTCAAAGACGCCGACCTGGTGGCCGACGATGTGAGGGCGCTGGCGCCCGGCGTGGCAGTGGTGTGTTGCAGCACGGTCACCGGCGCCGGGGTGGACGTCGTACGGCGGGCGATGGGCGCGGCCGGGACGCTGGCGCTGCTGGGAGCGTCCGGGCACGGCAAGTCCTCGCTCACCAATGCGCTGGTCGGAGCCGAGGTGCTGGCGGTGCGCACTATCCGCGACGATGGCAAGGGACGCCACACGACGGTACGGCGGGAACTTCTGACGCTGCCCGGTGGAGGTACCGTGATCGACACCCCCGGCGTGCGCGGTGTCGGGCTGCAAGATGCCGGAAGCGGGCTTGCGGCGACGTTCCCCGACATCACGGCGCTGGCGCAGCGGTGCCGCTTCGCCGACTGCACCCATCAGCACGAACCTCAGTGCGCGGTCCGGGAGGCTGTCGAGACCGGTGAGCTCGGCGTACGGCGGATCGAGAGCTGGCGCAGACTCCAGCGGGAGGCCCACTGGATGGCAACCCGCTCCGACGCGCGCTTGCGCCGGCAGCAGCAAGAGCAGTGGAAACTGCTGTCCAAGGAACACCGCACCCCAAGGCGCGCCCGCCCCTGACCCCGCCTTCGCCACTCGCATCGCGGCAAGATCCGACGTGGTGATCGCTCGGGCGTGCTCAGCGTCGGATCTTTGTGCAGGTGAGGGCTGGCTCAGGTGCGCCTGAGCAACACCACCGAGCGCGCCACCACGAGCCGTTGCGAGCCAGCCTGCTCGTGAGCGGCGTCCGCACCGAGGGCAGCTGACTCGTTGGTGTCGAGCACGAGCTGCCACTGGTCGGCGAACGGTGCGCCCGGCAAGGTCATCGAGGCGTTCTCGTGGCCAGGGTTGAGAAGCAGCACGAAGGAGCTGTCCGTGATGTCTTCGCCGCGCAGACCAGACTCGGTGATGCCTTCGCCGTTGAGGAACACGGACAGCGGGCGTACCGACGCCTGCGACCAGTCGTCGTTGTCCATCAGGCTGCCGTCGGCACGCAGCCAGGCGATGTCGGGCAACCCGTCAGGAGCCGGTTCGCCGGTGAAGAACCGGCGTCGCCGAAAGACCGCGTGCTTAGCCCGCAGGACCAGTAGTTGGCGGGTGAACTCGAGCAGCGGTTCGTCGATGTTCGCCCAATCCATCCACGAGATCTCGCTGTCTTGGCAGTAGGCGTTGTTGTTGCCCGCCTGACTGCGGCCGATCTCGTCGCCGTACAGCAGCATCGGAACACCCTGGCTGAGCAGCAGCGTGCTGAGCAGGTTGCGCTGCTGGCGTTGGCGCAACGCCAGAACGCCGGTGTCGTCAGTTGGCCCCTCCACACCGCAGTTCCACGACCGGTTGTGGTTGTCGCCGTCGGCGTTGTCCTCACCGTTGGCCATGTTGTGCTTGTCGTTGTAAGAGACGAGGTCGCGCAGCGTGAAGCCGTCGTGTGCTGTGACGAAGTTGATCGAGGCGTACGGCGCCCGGCCGTCGTTTTCGTACAAGTCGCTCGACCCTGACAATCTGGCGGCGAACTCTCCAAGAGAGCTGGGTACACCGCGCCAGTAGTCTCGGACCGTGTCGCGGTACTTGCCGTTCCACTCCGTCCAGCGGGGCGGGAAATTCCCGACCTGGTAACCGCCTGGCCCGATGTCCCACGGTTCGGCGATGAGCTTCGTCTGAGACACCACCGGGTCCTGGTGCACCAGGTCGAAGAACGCACTCAGCCGGTCGACATCGTGAAACTGCCGCGCCAGGCTCGCAGCAAGATCAAACCTGAACCCGTCGACGTGCATCTCGAGGATCCAGTACCGAAGCGAGTCCATGATCAGCTGCAGCACGTGGGGGTGGCGCATGAGCAGCGTGTTCCCGGTGCCGGTGGTGTCGTGGTAGGACGACGGGTCTCCGTCCGCCAGCCGGTAGTAGGCGGTGTTGTCGATGCCGCGAAAACCCAGGGTCGGTCCGAGGTGGTCGCCTTCGGCGGTGTGGTTGTAGACGACGTCGAGGATCACCTCGATGCCCGCCCGGTGCAGCTCGCGCACCATGGCCTTGAACTCCAGCACCTGCTCGCCTCTTTGGCCAGCGGAGCTGTAGGCGTTGTGAGGGGCGAGAAAACCGATGGTGTTGTAGCCCCAGTAGTTCGACAGACCCTGCTCGACGAGCCGCGAGTCGTTGACGAACTGATGCACGGGCATCAGCTCCAAGGCGGTGACGCCCAGGCCGGTGAGGTAATCGATCATGACCGGGTGTGCCAAGGCGGCGTACGTGCCCCGGATCTCCTCGGGGATGCCGGGGTGGGTCTGGGTCATGCCCTTCACATGCGCCTCGTAGATGACCGTCTCGTGATAGAGCCGGCGAGGGGAGCGGTCCTCCTGCCAGTCGAAGAACGGGTTGATCACCACAGACTTCATCGTGTGTGGCGCAGAGTCGTCAGTGTTGCGGCTGGCGGGGTCTCCGAAGGAATGCGAGAAGCAGGCGGGAGCCCAGTCGATCGTCCCCTCGAGCGCCTTGGCGTAGGGGTCGATGAGCAGCTTGCTGGGGTCACATCGCAAGCCGGTGGCCGGGTCGTATGGCCCGTGCACTCGATAGCCGTACCGCTGCCCGGGGATGACCCGAGGCAAGTAGACGTGCCAGACCAACGCGTCGCGCTCAGGGGCGGCCACCCGGGTCTCGGCGCCGTGCTCGTCGAAGAGGCACAGCTCCACGGCCTCCGCGACGTCTGAGAACAACGCGAAGTTGGTGCCCCCCCCGTCGTACGTCGCACCCAACGGGTACGGAGCGCCGGGCCAGACCTCCATCGTGCTCCTTCGCGGGGTGACCGGGGCTGACGTGACGCGTCGGGAAGATGCTCGCTTCCTGCAAACGTAGCTGGGTCCCGCCGTCCTGGTGGACGGCGGGACCCAGCTACTCAACTACTCGGGAAATCAGCGCCTGTCGTCGTCGACGATGTCGCCGTCGACCTCGATGCGCTCCGAGCGGACCTCATCGGTGACGGTCTCCTCCGTGGTGACCGCCTCCTTGTCGAGGCGAACCCGCTCGACTGGCGTCACGGTCTTCTCGACCACGGCGCGCTCCTCCATCAGAGTCACCTCGTGCTCCTCCTCGGAGATCGCGGGACCTTCTGTCGCGTTGCCAATGTTGGCGTCGGTGATCGGCTCGCGCTGCAGCACCGCACGCTCCTTGGTGAGCGGGACGGTCTCGCTGACGTTCTCGCTCACGACGTACTTGCGCAGGCGAGCGCGACCGGTCTCCTCGGACGTCTTGCCGACCCGAAGCTGCTCCTCCGAGCGAGTCATCGCACTGTCGGTCTCGGGACCGGAGGTGTCGTTGCCTACGACGCCTCGGGTTTCGGTCGTCGTGGTCGTCTCGTATCCCGAGGTGTAGCCCATGCCGTAGTACTCGTACAGGGTCTGCTCCTCCTCGGGGGAGAGGTGGCCGTCTTCGCTGACGTTCGGCGCGCCCTTGACCCGGTCCTTGTCGTAAGGGACCGTGAGGCGGTCACCTGAGTACGACGCTTCCGTGAGCGGCACGAAGCTCTCGCTGGTGCCGAAGAGCCCCGTGTTAACGGTGGCCCAGGCGGGCTGCCCGCTCTGGTCGTCGAGGTAGATCTGCCCGACGCGTCCGATCTTGCTTCCGTCAGAGTCATAGGCGTCGCTGCCTTGCACCTGATCGATCTGGTCCTGGCCCAGCATGTTGTCTCCTCTACTTGAATCGGTTCTTGGCTGTTGTTCGAGATGTGTCGTACCCATAGCCCTGGACGCCTAACACGACGACCCGATTTCGTATGCTCCTCTAATCCGCCCAGATGGCTCAGGCACGCAGCCGGACCGTGTCTGGGTCGCTGTCGTCCTTGCGGGGCCAGATCTTGGAGCCGATCAGGCCGCCGAGCATGGAGGCCCCCAAAGGCAGGAGCAAGCCCCAAAAGGCGGGCGCCGCGGCATCCTTCGCCTTGTCGGCGATGTCTTGGGCCTCGGAGTCCGAAACGTCTGTCGTGGATTGGACCTGCTGTGGGCCTACACCAAGCTGGTTGGTGAGGCTGCCGAAGCTGCCCAGCAGGGCGCTCCCACCGAAGAAGGTCAACGCGATGAACGCCACTACCCCGAGGGCCCAGACCAAGAAGCCGTGCAGGAGCCCGCTGAACAACCCCTTCCAGATAGCCGTTGCGCCGGCGACCAAACCGCCGAGGAAGAAGGCCAGCAGGGCCAAGATGCCGGTCACCAACCCGCTCGAGTTCCCCGGGTCGTTCTCGCCGGGGTCGAGTGTCAGCCAGCCGAACGCGAAGAACAACAGCTCGAGCAGGATGAACGTGGTGAGGGCTGTCAGCAGGCCGGCCCAGATAGGCCCCCATCTGACCCCGTCCTGGCGCTCGGCACCGACGGCCACGTTGACCGGGCCGCTGTCGTCGTCGCGGTCGATCGGACGGGACTGCTGGTGCACGACGGTCTCCTCGCGCACCTGTGTCTGACGCGGCTCGACGAACTCTTCGCGTACCGGGATCGAGCGATCACGTTTCCCGTAGTCGGTTGTCTCGTAATCCGTGGACTCACGCGGCTCCCCGCTGCCGCCTGCCGAGCTGGCACCGCCGCTGCTGTCTGAAGTCATTACCACTCCTAGGTCGTCTCTATTGGTTGTGTCCAGAAGGGGCTTACCCGCATTTCCGGGGGACCATGCCCCAACGCGCTCGAAAATCCCTACGAGGTGCAACCTCGCCAGAGCTAGCTACGGGCCCGTCGCCGCTCTCGGCATGGGGCTTGTTGTGCCTGATTTCCACGATTTCGGCGGTCACCCTACGTCCGTAGCGTCACTGTTCGTAGTTAGACAGTAGCGCAGAGTTTTCATTGCGTGCTAGTGTCGGTTGCACATTAGCTGGCGCCTTTCGGCCGGTGGTGTTCTACATAACTTGCACCGGTCGGAATGCCGAGTCCTGCCTCTGACCACCACGGGTGTCCTTCGACCACGTCGCGGGCAGGAGCGGGGGACACAGGCCTTCCGGTCGGAGCAGTGGCTCCGACCTCGGGGTTAAGCCGCACCAGTTCGACGCGGCCGGGCATCTTCTCATCCCGAACCCGACAGCTAACCCCGCAGGCGTAGGAAGAGCCTTCCCTATGCCCGCATTGCCCGGTCGACACCGTCGACCCCCTTCCCATCGCCGCGCCTGCCGGCTCGCCGCCGTCATACTTGCTTTCCCCCTTGCAGGCACCGCCGTCATCGTTGCGCCCGCCGCCGCGCACACCGTGCCAGCCACTGGTGGCGTCTATATCCCCGTGGGTGGGCTCACCTACGTAGACGGTGATGGCACCGAGACGTGGGGACTTCTCGAGCACTCCACGTGGTCGTCTCGAGTCGTCAAGCACAGGTACGCCGTCCGCACGGTCTACGGCTACCGGGAGTCGGCGACGAGCGACCACGGCAAAGGTCTCGCCGCGGACTTCATGGTGTACTCGCACACCGACAAGGGGTACCGCATTGCCGAGTTCGCGAAGAAGCACTACCTGCAGCTCAACACCACCTACGTCATCTGGTACCAGCGGATCTGGTCCGTCGAGCGGGCCAGCGAGGGTTGGCGACCCATGGCCGACCTAGGCAGCGATACCGCCAACCACAAGGACCACGTCCACATCAGCTTCCTTGAGACCCCCGCCGACTACACCTACCAGGGCTGACGCCCACTGCCCGTGGGCAGCTGCGAGCCAGGGGCGGTTGCTACCGCGGCGGAGGGAGAGTTCTGTGGGCTCGTTTGACGCACGGTCGGCGTGTCGGATCGGGCGTGCATGGATTCGCTGCTGACGCGCTCCTGGCTGGCACCATGTAGCCCATGACCGAGCTACAGAACCGCGAGCAGGTCGGGGCCGACGTTCGGCGACCCTGGCTCCGGACGCTGGGAGTGTTGGCCCCCGCCGTGTTCGCCGTGGTGTTCTCGGTGGTGCTGGTCCTGCTGACGCCTCGGTTCGGTCACCCCACTGTTAGTGACAAGGCCGACCAGCAGGACGTGGCGTTCGGGATGCCGATCGCGTGGGTCCACCAAGACCAGAGCTCGCTCGACCCGCCCTTCCCGTGGCAGACCGAGTTCGTATCGCCCTTGGAGCTCCCGACGACCGTCTCGGCAGGCGCGTTCCTCGTGGACGTCCTCATCGTCCTCGCGGCTGTGGCGGTCCTTCTCGGTCTGCTCGTTGTCGCCGTGCGCCTGCTCAGGGTGTCGCGTCGGGCGTGATGGCGATCGGTGGCCGCGGAGCCGCTCCGGGTCGCAGGGGTGGTGACGCCGTCCCGGGATGAGGTCGCCGTCGGACTCAGCCATGGCTGAAGGCGCTCGGAGTGACCTGATCGACGGGCGTGCCGGTCAGATCAGCCCAGGCCTGCATGGTGGCGGCAAGGGCGAGCGCCGCGCCGGACTGGACGGCTGGGCTGCCCTGCTTGGTAATGAGCGCTCCGAGCGCACCGAATGCGCGTCCCCTGCGGGAAAGTTCGAGGATGTCGCGTGCGGCACGTTCGCCGACCCAGTGGCCCTTGGGGAGCCGGGTGCGCGCGCCGATCCCGGCCGGTGCGTCGCTGCGCTGACCGGACAGGATCCCGTCGAGGAGGTCGAGCGCCACTCCGATGGTGCCGGCGACGGTGGCGACGGAGTCGTCGGGCGACTCGGGTTGCGCGGTAGCCAGGATGGCTCCAGCCAGTTCCGTCTCGCCGGTGGCGACGGCTTCGACGTACAGACGGAGCGTGGTGAGCGCGAGTTCGCGGGGCGTGCCGACGGGGGTGAACAGCGCCATGTTGCGACGCTCGATCGCGCGGTTCAGTGCGAGCTGCAGGGTCTCGGTGTCGGGAATCTTGGCGGGATCGTTGAGGTCGATGCCGTCCTCGGCGAGCAGGGGTGCGATCTCGCACATGAGGTCATCGGCCATCCCGGGCGTGTGCTGGATCTGGGGTCCAGCCCAAGGCGGCTCGGGGGACGAGCGACGTACATCGGCCATGCCAACATTCTGGCAGTGCGGTCGGGCTACCGGCGCGCAGCCCTGCTCGCTTCTTGTCCGCCGTGGGTTGTACGCGAGGGTCTTCGCCGACACCGTCGCGCGTCTACGATGGGTCGTCGAACGAAGACCCGGCCTGCTCGATCAGCAAACGAAGCGAGGCGTGCCAGGCTGGAAGGTCTTCCGACAGTGTCAGCCACGTGAGGTCGCGCCGGCCTCCTGGAGCAGATCATCATCGAGGTACGCGACCTTGCCGCGCTGGATGATCTCGCCGACCCGGACGAGCCAGCCCTCGATGTGGAGCAGTTCCTTTGCTGCCCTGTGGTCCATCAGAGCAGCACCGCCTCACGACGGATGTCGTCGTCCAGCTTGGGCTTGAGCCCGCCGTACTCGATCAGGTCGATCTCACGACCGAGCACGTGCTCGATGAGCTGCTTGAACCGGATGAACCCGAACGACGATGTCCCATCGGGAGCCTCAACCAGCAAGTCGATGTCGGAGTCTTGGCTGGCCTGCTGCCGAGCGACCGACCCGAAGACGGCCAGGCGCGAGTAGCCGTGCTGCTCCGCAACGGCCTTGAGGATCGGGGCAGCGGCCTGCAGGAGTGTTTGGGGGTGCACTCGGTCGAGGTCCGGTGCGAACTTGAGTTGCTGACTGACCGCTGGCTGGAAGACACCGAGCGCCGCAGCAACCTGACGCTGGGCCCTCGCGGTTCAGCAGGTCGAACGTGCGTCGACTCCCCAGTGCCTCGTGGATCGTCAGCGGGGCGAAGCATGCGGGTGGCGCGACGTGCCAGAGCCGGTCGGGCACGCGATAGGTGGCACCGTGCTCGTCGGGGACGTCGCGGAAGGTGACGCGGGGGTTGAGCCCGAGCTCGTAGCCGAGCGTGTGCAGGATGCGCTCGAGCACGGCGAGCGTCGGCGACTTGGTGCCGCGCTCGTACGCCGACAGGGTCGGCTGGCCTCGAAAGGGCCTCTGACCTGCGGTGTTGCTGGTGGGCGATACTGGGATCGAACCAGTGACCTCTTCCGTGTCAGGGAAGCGCGCTACCGCTGCGCCAATCGCCCTCGGGACGAGCCTTCGTCGAGGTGGAGAAGGGATTTGAACCCTCGTAGACGGATTTGCAGTCCGTTGCCTCGCCTCTCGGCCACTCCACCACTGGATGGTAAGCCAGCGACCCTCTCCGAGCGGACGACGGGATTCGAACCCGCGACCCTCACCTTGGCAAGGTGATGCTCTACCAGCTGAGCCACGTCCGCGCGCTCCACCCGAGCCCGTGGTGGTGCGAGCACGAGGTTAGCCGATCGACCTGAGACGGCCAATTCTGGGTGAGGTCAGGCGTCGGCGAGCAACCCATCGACCAGCCGACCGAACACGATCTCGCCGATGAACCGGTTGGGCCAGTCCAGCAGTCGACCGGCCGCCCGAAATCGTGCCTCTTCGTGCCAGTTGACAAGCGCTCCATCGGGCGCGGCGGCAACGGTCAGCTGCGCCGAACCCACCACGACGCGGCCTCGCTTGGTGATGTGGCAGAGCCCTGGCTCCGACCCGGTGGGCGGCTGCCACACCGTGACCTCCATCGTGTCGTCAAACCCGAGCGGCCCAAGAGACGTGCGGGCGACGAAGGCCGCGCCGGCACCGGTGCGGGGGCCGTCCGCTAACCGGACTGTCGTGAGTGGAAGGAACTCCCCGTGCCGCTCCCAGTCCGTCAGCCGCGACCAGGCCTCCTCGGCCGACAAGACGGTACGCCTCACGACGTCGAAGCTCGCCATCTCACAGCGGCTTCGGTGGCACAGACTCCAAGCGTTTGCGCTCCCGGTACGCCGCCACGTGCAGGCGGTTGGCACAGCCGCGCGCGTCGCAGTACCTCTTGGAGCGGTTGCGGGTGAGGTCGACCAGCACCGCGTTGCAGTCGGGCGCTTCGCAGATGTGGAGCCGCTCGGTCTCGCTGTCACTCACGACCTGCGCGAGCGCCATCGCGCCGACGACGCCGAGCCGGTCCGCCAGGCGCGCATCGGGGGCCGAGTAGTGCATGTGCCAGTGGTAGCCGTCGTGGTCGGTGAGGCGCGGGGAGACGGGGGCGACAGCGATCAGGGCGTTGACCTCGGCCGCGATCTCGGCAGCGTCGGTGAGGCCGAAAACGCGGCGGAAGCAGTCCCGTACGGCGTGCAGGGAGGTGAGGTCGCCAAGATCGCCGGTGTTGTTGGAGGGCAGTCCGTGGCGGTCGACGAACTCTTGCACATGGTGGGCATCGGGCAACCGCTCAGTCCCACCGCACTGGCGAGCCGTGTTGACGAAGTCGACGACGACGAGCAGCGACCCCTCGGTGTCATGGCTGAAGATCACGAGGCCCAGCGTAGTGATCACCACGCCGGGCCCGCGACCTCTCGGACAGCAGGCCTACCCGAGGAGCTCGGAGATCGCCTCGTCGATGTTGAGGTACGTCGTCTCGGCGCCTTGAGGGACCAGGTCTTCGGCGCGCCGGAGGAAGTCCCAGACTTCGTCGCTTCGGGCCTGCATCAGCGCCTCGCCGTCAGGGGAGGAGAGCTCGATCACGGTCACCGCCTGCCCGCGCGCGTTCAGACACGGCCAGACCTGGACATCGCCCTCACCCACCGGCTCACAGACACCGACGGCGAGAAGCGCGCGAGCGAACACCCAGTGCACGGTGGAATCGGCCCCGGTGGCGGTGAAGCTGACCGCGACGGCATAAGGATCGCTCACGTCGTAGCTGAGCACCGAGTCAAGAGGCGTTGCGGCACCGCTCGCGTCGATGAGCTCAAGGGTGAGTGCGCAAGTCACGTTCACGAAGCTGCGTCCATCAACTGTGTTCCCTTCAAGAGCCGTCCCCTGTGGCTAACGAGGCGGAAGGCAACACGTAACGCTTCCACGTCGAGGAACTGCGAATTTTTCGAATCTCGGACGCTCTGCGCTAGCCTGTGCGCGATCCGTGAGGACACAGTCGGGCGATTGGCGCAGTGGTAGCGCGCTTCGTTCACACCGAAGAGGTCACTGGTTCGAACCCAGTATCGCCCACCCGCCACGGTCTGCAGGTCAGATCCCTTCGGTTGCGTACTGGTATCGCCGCGCAGTCCCCGGCGTCGAGTGACCGAGCCTGGCCATCAGCTCTGCGAGGGCGGCGTCGGTTGCGGCGGCCAGCACGGCTTCGGTGCGCCTCAGGGCGTACCAGCGGAGGTCTTGTCGACCGGCAGCCGCCCTGGCCCGGTGGAAGCTCTTGTAGAGGCTGGATGTCGCCAGGTGGCTCTCGCCGTCGCTGGCAGGAAAGAGCAGGCCGTTCATGCCGTCCCCGACGTTGGCCAGTAGGTGGTTCTCGACCATGGGCAGCAGTCGCGAGGGGATGGCGACGTCGCGGGTGGCGGCCTCGCTGTCGGACGTGGAGACAAAGGCCTTGCCGTCGGCACGAGCCACGGTGCGGCGGATGAGGATGGAGCCGCCCCGGAGGTCGACGTCGCCACGACGTAGCTCGGCGAGCTCAGCGAACCCCATGGCGCACCATGAGGCGAGCAGCACCATCAGCCGGTATCTCTCGGGCTTCATCGCGAGAACGATGGCTTCCAGTTCGTCCAGGCTGGCGGGTTCGATCTTCGGGGTACGGCGGCAGCTCCCGGCGCCACGGATGTGAACAGGGTTGGTGACGATGAGCTGGTCTTCGACGGCGGCGCCGAGGATGGATCGCAGGAGGCCGTAGGCATGTGCGCGCAGGGTCGGCCTACTGGAGCCCATCTCGGCGTGCCAGCGGTGTACGGCGTCGGGACTGATGGCTGCGAGATCGTAGGGGCCGAAGGTCACGTTGATGTGTTTGTCGAGCAGAGCCGCGTAGTGGAAGCGAGTGCGCGGCTTGAAGGTGCGGCCGGCGAGCCACGTCGCGGCGTAGCTCTCGAAGGTCGTCGGCTCGGCGCTCGCCGGCGGCGGCTCAGGTTCGCGCACTCTGTCGAGCACGGCCATGGACGTCATCTGGCGCCCACCAGATGCGCAAAGACGACGACGTTACTGACATAACCGGTGGCGGAGTCGTAGCCGCCGCCGCAGGTGATCAGGCGTAGCTCCGCCCGGCTCGTGACATTGCCGTAGACCTGGTGAGTCGGGAAATCCGCCTTCGCGAACACCTCCACCCGGTCGACGACGAACGTGGCGGCCGAGGAGTCGGCGCGGGTCACTGTGATTCGGTCTCCGTCCTGCATGGCGCCCAACCGGTAGAACACCGCGGGTCCCTGCGTGCTGTCGACGTGCCCAGCGATCACGGCCGGCCCCAGTTGGCCCGGCGACGGACCGGGACTGAACCAGCCGGGAGCAGACGGTTCGCTTGGGACCTCGATGCTGCCGTCGTCAGCGAGGACCAGGTCCACGATGTTGCGGCTGTGAACGTCGATCGCTGGGATGTCTAGCGCGACGGGCTCCGACGCTGGGAGCACCGGACCGAAGTCCAGAGGTCCGGAGGTCGGCTGGAGAGCCGTTATCGCGGGAGCAGTCACCTGCGGGGTCTTCCCTTGAGCTCGAGACGCTGCCGTCGGGGGGGAAGCCGTCGCGTTCTCTGGCTGGGGGGGCCCATCTGTGCCGCGGGCACCCATGCCGAACAGGACAGCTCCGACGAGAACCAGCACGGCGGTGACCGCCGCCGCAGCATATGTGCCGCGACGATCACCGGGCTGGCTGCCGTCTGTTTTCAAGAGCGCGTGCGCGCCCTGCGAGCAGTTGCAACACCGGAGCCAGCCGCCAGCAGCAGCACGCCGCCACCAAGAGCAAGGAGCCCGGTGTCGGTGCCGGTCGACGTACCTCCCAGACCGGTGTCAGCGCCGCCTTCTGGTGCGGCGGCCAATACACCGCAGATCGCTGGGTCAGTTGCCTCGGTGGGAAGCTTCGGGTCCAGGTCGCTCATGGCCTTGCCGTCGTACTTGCCGGTGCCGTTGTAGTCCACGCCGTGCACCACGACCACGGCGTCGCCAGCCGCGATCGAGGCCGCGAGCTCAGGGGCGACGTCGATGCTGCCGCGCTGATAGGTGAACTCGCCTTCGGGCGCCCAGTCGAAGCGGTCGACGGCCAAGACGCTGTCAGGGCTGGTGTCACCGGAAGTGGTCAACGAGACAGTGACAGGTCCATAGGCCGGGCCGCCCTCCGTCGTGTTGATGGTGCCGCTGCCGTCGGTGTCGTCCGCGGCCACGGGGCACTCATGGCGAGCGTCGTCACCGAAGTGGATATGCGCAGCGTGGGGGTTGTCAGCCAGCAGGCCGCTGGCCTGCATTGTGACGTCGATCGTGGCGCCGCGGACCTTGACCCACGCGGTGCCGGATGCCGAGACGCCGTTCAGTTCGACCGGCTGCAGGTTCGCCATGACGTCGCCGTCGTCGGCCAATGCCTGGCCCATGCCCAGAAATGGGGCGACAGCCAAGGTGCCGACCGCTAGCGTGGCCAGCCTGTGAGATGTACGCATGCAACGTGCTCCATTCGTGATGGCGACAGTTCGATCGCCGGTGTGAGTTAGTCGTTGCTCCGGATTCGGAACGGATCAGGGTGCGGATTGGATTTTTTCGGCGCTCGATACCATCGGGGCACCTCGCCGCCGCCTCGCCGACGGGGCGCCTCTTCACCCAGTAGGAGCTCGTCTTGTCCGACGTGGTCGTCACCGTGGCCGGCTCCGGCCGCGAGGCGGCGCGCACAGTGACGGCGGGCACCAAGGCCTGGGAGCTGGTCGGCGGTGATGACGGCGTCATCGCCGCTCGGGTCAACGGCGACCTGGTGGACTTGTCGCACGAGATCGGCGCAGGCGACGTCGTCGAGCCTGTCGGCATCGCCACCGACGACGGCCGCGCCATCCTGCGTCATTCCACCGCGCACGTGCTCGCCCAAGCGGTGCAGCAGCTCTTCCCCGACGCCAGGCTCGGTATCGGGCCACCTATTACTGACGGCTTCTACTACGACTTCGACGTACCCGAGCCGTTCAAGCCCTACGACCTCGAGGCGATCGCCACCCGGATGCGCAAGATCATCAAGGACAACCAGCGCTTCGTCCGCCGAGAGGTCAGCGACGCAGAGGCGACGAGCGAGCTAGCAGACGAGCCGTACAAGTTGGAGCTTGTCGCGCTGAAGGGCTCGAGCCGCAACGCTGCGGGCGCAGAGGTCGAGGGTGCCAGCGCCGAAGTAGGCGAGGGGCAGCTGTCGATCTACGACAACGTCAAGCGTGACGGCTCGCCTGCGTGGAAGGACCTGTGCCGGGGGCCGCACCTTCCGACCACCAAGCGGATCCCCGCGTTCCAGCTCACCCGCTCGGCGGCGGCGTACTGGCGAGGCGACGAGAAGAACGTCCAGCTGCAGCGCATCTACGGCACCGCCTGGGAGAGCAAGGACGCCCTCGACGCCCACCTCGAACGCCTCGAGCAGGCGGCCCGCAGAGACCACCGGCGGCTCGGGGCCGAGCTCGACCTGTTCAGCTTCCCCGACGAGCTCGGATCGGGCCTTGCGGTGTTCCACCCCAAGGGCGGCGCGCTGCGTAAGGAGATGGAGGACTACTCCCGCAAACGCCACATGGAAGCCGGCTACGAGTTCGTCTACAGCCCGCAGATCAGCAAGGGGGGCCTGTTCGAGACGTCCGGTCACCTGCAGTGGTTCGCCGACGGCATGTATCCCCCCATGCACGTCGACGCGGAGGTCGACGAGCGGGGAGAGGTGCGAAAGCCAGGTCAGGACTACTACCTCAGGCCGATGAACTGCCCCATGCACTGCCTGATCTTCAAGGCGCGGGGTAGGTCGTATCGGGAGCTGCCACTGCGACTCTTCGAGTTCGGTTCGGTCTACCGCTACGAGAAGTCGGGCACGGTGCACGGCCTGACCAGGGTGCGCGGCATGACCCAGGACGACGCGCACATCTACGCCAGCCGAGACCAGCTCGGCGACGAGCTCGCGAGCGTACTCGGCTTTGTGCTGGACCTGCTCAAGGACTACGGGCTCGACGACTTCTATCTGGAGCTGTCCACCAAGGACCCTGACAAGTACGTCGGGTCAGACGAGATTTGGGCAGAGGCGACCGCCACGCTGCAGCGGGTTGCGGAGGAGTCGGGGCTGGAACTCGTGCCCGACCCGGGCGGTGCCGCGTTCTACGGGCCGAAGATCTCCGTTCAGACCAAGGACGCCATCGGCCGCACCTGGCAGATCTCCACGATCCAGCTCGACTTCAACCTCCCCGAGCGATTCGAGCTGGAGTACACCGCCGCCGACGGGTCCCGGCAACGACCAGTGATGATCCACCGTGCGCTGTTCGGGTCGATCGAGCGTTTCGTCGGTGTGCTGACCGAGCACTACGCCGGAGCCTTCCCCCCTTGGCTGGCTCCGGTGCAGGTGGTCGCCATCCCGATCGCGGAGCGGCACACGGACTACCTCACCGAGGTGGCTGACCGGCTCCGCGCCCGCGGGCTTCGAGTCGACGTCGACTCCTCCGATGAGCGGATGCAGAAGAAGATCCGTAACGCCCAGCTCCAGAAGGTGCCGTTCATGCTGATCGCCGGTGATCGCGACGCCGAGGACGCGGCGGTGTCGTTCCGCTATCGCAACGGTGCTCAGGACAACGGCGTACCTGTCGAGGAGGCCATTGCCCGCGTCGTCGAAGCGGTGAGCTCTCGCAAGCAGGTATGAGCCTAGGCATGACGCAGTACGAGCGGCAGGAGGGTGCGGGGGAGTCCGACCCGTTTCTGCGGTTGTGGGCGCCGCACCGGCTGGCTTACATCAAAGGTGAGAACAAGCCAGCCTCCGACGAGGGCGGTGAATGCCCGTTCTGTGCTATCCCGCAACGCAGCGACGATGAGGGCCTGGTCGTACGCCGAGGAGCGCTCACCTTCGCCGTCTTGAACCTCTACCCGTACAACCCCGGCCATCTGATGGTGTGCCCCTACCGCCATGTCGCGGACTACACCGAGCTGACCCTCGACGAGGGCGCGGAGGTGGCACTGCTGACCCAGCAGGCCATGCGCGCGGTGCGAACTGCCTCGGCGGCGCACGGCT
>JAABUS010004366.1_pt1 | contig 20548 bp, 17 predicted proteins | sample 5560161 | NCBI WGS metagenome assembly JAABUS01 (sample SAMN10711885, study PRJNA513376) | rock metagenome | isolation source: Antarctica rocks | place: Antarctica: Victoria Land, Trio Nunatak nord | collected 2016-01-04 | reverse complement strand
GGTCCTCGCCACCTCTTGTCTTGGCACTCCACGGTCCACCGCGGCGAGTACCCTGATCCTGAGATCCTTCGAGTAAGGTTTCATGCCCGAAGGCTAGCATCGGATCAACACTTACGCTAACCGCTGTGACAAGCCACCCACCAGGCTTGAGGATGCGGAGCGCTTCCAGCGCCGCTAGTTCGCGGTCGAACCAGTGCCAGCACTGTCCGGCCGTCACCACTTCGAAGGTAGAAGAAGGGAGCCCGGTGTCCTCGGCGGTGGAGGTCAGGTACTTTATGGATACTCCAGCCTCTTGGTCGAGACGCTTCGCCTCGTCAAGCAGCTTTTCCGACGGGTCCAGGGCAGTCACCTCACAACCGCAGAGCGCCAGCCCCCGCGCGACGGTTCCCGTCCCGGTTCCCAGGTCCAGGATGCTCTGCCCACCTTCTCCGATCCCGAAACCGGAGAGCCGCTCGAAGAAAGCGTCCGGGAACCCGGCGCGGTACCTGCCATAATCCCCAGCGGTCTTGCCGAAATCCACGCTCATACCTCAACCTCCGCGCAGGTAGTCTTTCAGGGCGTGCTCGGTGCTCGGGAAGGCCATCTCGCTCCACGGTAGCGCGTCTCGGGGGAAGCTCCTCACGTCCATCGTCTCGTCCAGGGCCGCCGGTTCGCCGCCAGTGACTTCTGCCGCAAAAACCGCTATCGCCGGGATCTGGCCTTCATAGGTATAGAGTCCGACGATGCCGGTGACCTCGATCTCAACCCCGGCTTCTTCGAGAACCTCGCGCCGGGCGGCGTCCTCCGCGACCTCGCCACGCTCCACGAAGCCGCCAGGGAGGGTCCACTTGCCGTAGCCAGTTTCGATAGCGCGCTGGATCAGGACTATCCCCCCGTCCAACTCGAAGATGGCCCCCGCCACCAGCTTCGGCCCCAGATAGAAGACGAATCCGCAACCCTCACACACCAGCCGCTCCGGGTCCCCCTCTTTGACAACACGCTCCGCGAAACGGCCGCCGCAGCAAGGGCAGAACCTGTACTCGGGAGGGTTCATACAGGAAAAAGAGCTACATCCGGCGTGCTAGAATATTGCCTCACGCGGACGTAGCTCAGTTGGTAGAGCGCCAGCTTCCCAAGCTGGAGGTCGCGGGTTCGAAGCCCGTCGTCCGCTCTGTTAGTTTCCGTTCCCGCTTCCGTTCCTCGAACTTCTGTCGCCCCGGATCTTCCGCATCAGCCACTTGGCCGGATCGTAGTACTCGTCGGCGACCCGCTCCTTCAGGGGGATGATGGAGTTGTCGGTGATGTGGATGCCGGCCGGGCAGACCTCGGTGCAGCACTTGGTGATGTTGCAGAACCCGATGCCGTTGTCTTCCTTGAGGTCTAGCAGGCGGTCCTGGTTGTCCATCGGATGCATTTCCAGCCACTGGTTCCGAACGAAGAAGCGCGGTCCCGCGAACTCCTCGTGCTTGTGGTGGGTTCGCAAGACGTGGCAGACGTCCTGGCACATGAAGCACTCGATGCAGCTCTTCGGCTCGTAGAGACGCTCCACGTCCTCCTCGTACATCGTGAAAGGCGCCTGCTCGTCGCTCGTGAACGGCTTGATGCCCTTCGACACCTCGTAGTTCCACGAGACATCGGAGACGAGGTCCTTTATGACCGGGAAGGCGCGCATCGGGTGGACCCGGATGTCCCCTCCATCGAACTCATCGACGCGCGTCTTGCACAGCAGCTTCGGTTTGCCGTTAATCTCCGCGCTGCAAGAGCCGCAGTGGGCGGCCTTGCAGTTCCAGCGCACGGCCAGGTCCGGAGCCTGCGCCGCCTGTATGGCGAGCACCGCGTCCAGGACGACCATCCCCTCGACCAGCGGTATCTCGTACTCGACCTCCTGGCCGCCCCCCGAGTCGCCCCGGAAGATCCGCAGCCTGGCTATCTTGCCGCTGTCACCAAGCTCTTCGTTTGGAACCGGGGAGTGGGCCTTGGAGGTCACTCCCCCTGGGTTGTTACCGTTGCCTTCGCTCATGCCTTAGCCTTCTCCTCCTGGAACAGACTCGACAGGTGCTCTGGCATCGGCGGTATCTCCCGCCGCTCGATGCCGATCTCGCCCTGCGCGTCCTTCTTTACGATGAAGTTGATCCTGCCTAGCTCCTCGTCCGGCCCGTTGAAGTCGAGCCGCCACTGAGCCCCGCGGCGCTCCTTGCGCTCCAGAGCCGTCCTGATGATGATCTCGGAGATCTGGATCAGATACCGTATATCCTGCGCCGTGTGCCAGCCCGGATTGAAGAGCCGGGACCCCGGCACGCTCACGTTCGGCAGCCGGTCCTTTAGCGCGAGTATCTTGCCAAGCCCCTCCTTGAGGGAGTCCTCATCGCGCATCAGGTTCGCATGCTCCATCATGGCTTCCTGGAGCTGCTGCTGCATGAGGTACGGGCTCTCGCTACCCTTCTCGTTGTTCAGTGGCAGGAGCACCCGGTCTATCTCCGTCTCGATCGCGCCAGCCTCGATGTCCGCCGAGTGGACACTCTCCTCGACGTAAGCCGCCGCGCCCTCGCCGGCCCGCCGACCGAAGACGAGCAGATCGGAGAGCGAGTTGCCGCCGAGGCGGTTTGCCCCATGCAAACCGCCGGAGCACTCCCCGGCCGCGAAGAGGCCCGGCACGTTGCTTGCGGCTGTCTCCGGGTCTATCTTGATCCCGCCCATCGTGTAATGCACGGTCGGAAAGACCTCCATCGGCTCCTTGGAGATGTCTATGTCGGCGAGCTTGAGGAACTGCTCGTGCATCGTCGGCAGCTTCTTCATGATGCCGTCGTAGCCGAGGTGTGTGATGTCAAGGAACACCCCGCCGTGCGGGGATCCCCTACCCTCCTGCACCTCCGTGTAGTTGGCCCGCGCCACCACGTCGCGCGAAGAAAGCTCCATCCGCTCGGGGTCGTAGGTCTCCATGTACCGCTCGCCCTCAGAGTTGCGGAGCAAACCTCCCTCGCCGCGCACGCCCTCTGTAACGAGCAGGCCGCGCACGCCCGGAGGCCAGACCATCCCGGTCGGGTGGAACTGCATCATCTCCATGTCCACGAGGTCCGCCCCGGCGTCGTAGGCCAGGACAACACCGTCGCCCGTACCCTCCCAGGAATTCGACGTTACCTTGAAGATGCGGCCCCAGCCGCCGGTCGCCATGACGACGGCCTTGGCCTTGTAGTGGATGAACTTGCCCGTCTCACGGGTGTAGGCCAGCGCCCCGACGACCCGGTCGCCGCTCTTCAGGAGCTTCGTCACCGTGGTCTCCATGTAGACCTTAGCATCGGTGGCGAGGACCTTCTCCTGCATGGTACGGATCAGCTCGAGGCCGGTCCGGTCACCGACGTGGCAGAGGCGACGATATGTGTGAGCGCCGAAGGGACGCTGCGAAATCTTGCCTTCTGGGGTGCGGTTGAAGAGCGCGCCCCACTGCTCCAGTTCGTAGACGCGATCCGGGGCCTCCTTGGAAAAGATCTCCGCCATCCGCCAGTTGTTGATGAACTTGCCGCTGTTCAGCGTGTCCTTGAAGTGCGCCTGCCAGCCGTCATCCGGGTCGACGTTGCCTAGCGAGGCCGCGATGCCGCCTTCGGCCATGACGGTGTGCGCCTTGCCGAGCAGGCTCTTGGTGACGATGCCTACCGAGAGGCCGCGCTCGGTGGCCGAGACCGCCGCCCGCAGGCCGGCGCCGCCAGCGCCGATGATCAGTACGTCGTGCTCGCGAGTCTCGTAGTTCTCGTGATGTCCGTTCGTCTCCATCTCTACCTACCTATCCTTACCCGAGTAACGTGATGTCGGGAATGACGCCGTGCTGTATAAGCCTCATGTACACGTCGGTTATCAGAAGCGAGAAGAGACTCAACCACGCCCACTGCGGGTGCCGCAGGTTGAGCCGGGAGACGCCGTTGTACAGCTTGCGTCGGGCGTTCCCGCCCTTCACGCACGAGTAACAGTCCATTTTCCCCCCGATAAGGTGCCGCAGCGAGTGGCACGAGAAGGTGTACGCGGAGATCAGGATAACGTTGGCCAGCCAGATCAGAGACCCCACCCGGATCGCGAATGACCCATCGGGGAAGAAGGTGAGGATCGTGTCATACCACAGGAATGCCACGACCACGAGCGAGGCGTAGAGGAAGTACCTGTGGACGTTGTTGAGCACGAACAGCGCCCGCTCGCCCTTGTAACTCTCCTGACTCTGCGCCCAGGGCCTATCTAGCTGCTGGGCCTTGCTCTGGCAGGCCGGCGGATCCCAGAAGAACGCCCGGTAATACGCCTTACGGTAGTAGTAGCAAGTCGCCCGAAACCCGAGCGGTATCCACAATACGAACATCGGCGCCGTGATGAACCAGGGCAGCCAATCAGGCCTGCCGACCGGCGGAGAGTAGAACGGCGAAACATACTCATTGTAAGTCCCCCGAAACAAGATCACGATCACCAACGAATATATGCCAAAGGCCGTAAGCACGGTCACGACAGTCATGGGCTCCACCCACCAGGGTAGCCTCTTCCAGGCGGCTGCTACAGTCGACAAGCTTGTTCTCCTATCTAGATACTTGAGCCTACTTGTAACCAAAGTTTCTGCTCTGTCCGCGCAGTATAGAGGATCGAAAGAACGCTTGTTGTGAATCCGTTCCAGACGCACATAGATAAAAAAGGTTCGGGCCGTCCCGTAAGCCGGATTCTGCTCTATCCCGCCATCCATCTCCGGGAGTCGTACTCCCGCGCTTCCTTTTGGAAGCTGCGCTTACCAGCCCGGATACCTCTCGGCATTCGGGCAATTTAGCTTGCTCGCACCGGTGGTTTACCTGGCCGGTCCCTCTCGGGATACCGCCGGTGGGCTCTTACCCCACCCTTTCACCCATCACCTGTGCCGCAGGGAACACCCGCAGCCATCGGCTGGTCTTCTCTCTGTTGCACTTGACGTAACGACGGGCTTGCGCCTCGTCGTTCCTCGGGTTATTGGCCCGAGCGGCCTCTGCTACGAGTCCGGACTTTTCTCTACGCCCCGAAGTTCGGCGCGCAGCGACGGGTCGGACGGCCCGAACCCTTGGAAATTATATCTTACGGGGTACCGACAGGATACTACGACGACGCAGCGGCCATGCCTCGGGAGCGCGCCCCGCGCACGCCGCCAGCGCGGCGTACTAGCACAATCTTCGTCGGTGTCATTCGCAACTCCACCCAGCCCACTTCGCTCCAACGCTTCACCCAGCGCGCGTCCTCCCCGATTGCGGGGTCGAACCATATACCCGGCCCCTCGGCATCGAGTGCTCCCTCGTAAGCGTTGTACTCACGCGGCTCGTGAAGCATCGAGACTATTCCGCGCCGGTGTATGCCGTTGCGTGACCGGAAAGACTGTACCGAAGAAGAACTGGTGCCGAGAGCGCTGGAGATCCACTCGTCACTCCTCCCCTCCTCTACCCAACGTCTAATGTCGTCTATGAACTTCCTGAGCGAAACCCTCTGATTTATTCCCATACGTACCCGCCATATCTATAAGGACATCTTAAGTCTACTAGGTAACATGTACTGTAAGCAAATTTTCAGTAGCCTGCAATCTGTAGTGTAGACTAGATTAATGGATGCATTTATAAATATCGGCGCCGAGGCTTTGCGGCTTGTGCCTCTGATAATTATTTTCTACGTCCCCGCTTTGATGGGAGTAGCTATCTGGAGGGAGCGCGGCGAGAGCTACAAGATAAAGGCGGCCCTGATGTTCGCCGTGGGCTTCGGCGGTATAGTCGTTATCCACCTTGTGTTCGGAGAGGTGTCGACGCTTCAGGCTGTCGAAGTGATCGGGATATCTCTCGTACAGATCGTCGCGGCTCTCGCTCTCGCTTCGCTTACCGTTTACAGACTGGCGGACTAATCGTCCTCTTGGCTTAGCCTCAACACTCTAGCTATGACCTCTATTTCGTCTTCGTGACCGTAGGACTCTTCCGCTCTTTGCAGCGCGTAATCGAGCTGTTCCATTCCTTTTTCCGTGGTGCCATGAACCTCAAACCGTACCGACGGCGTTGGAGTAATATGCACAAGTCTCGTTGCTCAAGAGAATGGTATAAGATTGGGATACCATACCTCTACGTACGGCATCCATACTGGTTTACCATAGCCCACTTCCTTCCGAGCTCTTTCATTGGGTACCAGCTTCGGTGCAAGTTTTTGCCTGTCGAGCTCAATGAGCACAAGAGAGGGTTTGCGTTGAACAAAGAAAGTGGTCCATTTCTGTTCTTCTGATACGCATTGATCTAGCGTCGGCGTTTCGAAGTCGAATAGCGAGACATAGCCGCGACTTCTACCGTAACTGTGTGCGGATTTCGGGAAAGAATCGGGAAACTGACCATTATTCGGTTCGATATAGCCACTTTTCCGTATGCCAGCGTAACCATTCACATTGGTCAGGTGGTAGAGACCTTCTCTGAGTACAGGGAGCAACTGATCCAATCCGCTTCTCTTTATCGAACGCCTACAATTCTCAATCCATATCTTCTGTTCGTCGTACACAGATTAGCTGCCGTTCAGGGCGCTTTTTACTTCCTTTTTCTCATTATTTAGGGCGTAGAAGGTCATGTCGGCCTTCGCTGCTTCATAGGGCTTCTGGCGGACGCGGCTCAGGTAGTCGGCGTCCAGCATGGCGCCTATGACCTCGCCGATCTCCTCGCGCGACAGCTCCAGTTCGCCGCGCTCGTCCAGTTCGCGGATGCTGCTGAAGATCTCCACGAACGAGGCTGGCTGCTGTAGATCCGCAACGCTTTTGCACACTGTCTTTAGCTCGTAAGGCGTAAGGTCTTCCAGGAGGTCGAACTCAGTATTCGAAGGGGAAGGCGGAGTGGTTTCTTCCGCCTGCCCTGCGCTGCTGTCGTCCTGCTGTGCCGGACTGGCTTCTTCCTTTGGCTCTTCGGAGGCGGGGTCCGTCTCGCTGAGATCCGGGACTTTCTCGTCCGGGAGATAGACCTGAAGCTCCAGGTCCTGGTCCACGGTGTTCACCAGGTTCCTGCGCTCGGCCTCGACCACGAAATCCTTGAATTTCTTGAAGCCCTCGTTCCGCTCGTCGAAGGAGCCGAGCTGCACGATCATCTGCTGCTTCACCTGACCGAGCACACGCCTCTTGCCGCCCTTCTTCAGCGCTTCGACAGCGCGCACCAGTTCTTGGTACGGGTCGGCGGTTTTCTTCTTCGGCTCCCGTTCGTGGGAGCGTGCGGCCCGCTCCTCTTCGAGAAGCGACGCGTAGGAGATAAAGTGGTCGGCTGACTCGATCAGGTGGTACGAAGTTGCCTCCGACACCCCGATCACGACCACTGTCTTCCCCTGGCTCCGCAACAGACTCACCAGCGGGATGAAATCCCCGTCCCCCGTTACCAGCACATAGGTATCGACCTGCGGATGGTTGTGAAGGAAGTCCGAGCACTCCACCGCCAGCATCACGTCTATGGAGTTTGTGCGGCGCTTGGAGGCCTTACCGCCGGGGAAGTACCGGGCGGAGATGTAGCGTGGCGAGATGCCGTTCGAGTATAGGGTAGGCGGAGCCTGTCGGAAGTCCCCTTCTGTCCAGTCGGCGTATGCGCTGGCGGAGACTATGCGCCCGTATTCGCGGGCTTTCTCCAGGATCGCCGAGACGTTCGGCTTCGAGTTGTACTCCGTGACCGTGGAGATGTAGATGTTCTCCCAGTCCATGAATATTGCCAGATCTTCAGGCATAAGTTAGTTTCCTTGAGTAGTGAGAGAGGCCCGGAGATCCGGGCCTCTCTGTTGATTTTCTAGACACTGTAGCGGTCGTGAATTCTGACGGCGGTCTGGGCGAGGGTCTCATCATCCAGGACGGCCTCGACCCAGAGTAGCTGCTCCCCCACCTCGAAGTCTTCGGGGAGGTCGAAGGCCGCGACTATCGTAACGGGTTCCTCGGTCCCGTCGAGGTAGACCGAGTATTCGGCGGACTCCATCAAGATCTCGCCTTCTTCGTCGGTTATGAGGATGCGGGCGCGGCGCTCTTTGTCCGAGGCGTGTTCGCAGCCCTCGAACTTCGTGTAGACGACGAAAGAGGTCTCGTCTCCGCCGCTCGGACGGATCTCGTCGAGGATACCGAAGAGCGTCAGTCGGTCCTCGAACTCCGTGCAACTCTCGGCCAAGACGAGCGCCGTGCATTCGACAACGCCGTCGCACTCGTTATGCAACGGGCGCCTCGCCGTTACCGTTGGCCTCTGGCAGTCCGGCAGCAGACTCGTTGATCATTTCCTCGCCGGAGATCTCCTCAAGCGATAACTCGTCCGTCGCACCGTCCGCGTCGGCGGAGCGCGAGGAGACGACCTTGGCGATGGCGCTGACCGAGTCGCCACTTCGCAAGTTCATCACCCGCACGCCCTGGGCAGCGCGGCCCTGCTGAGAGACCGAATCGGCGTCCATGCGAATGGTTGTCCCGAAGTTGGAGACGATCATCAGCTCGTGCAGCCCCGGACGGACGACTCGCACGCCGGCGATCTTGCCGCGCTCACCGTCGGTCTTCATGGCTATGACGCCCTGGCCGCCCCGTCCCTGTGCCCGGTACTGGGAGAGAGCCGTGCGCTTACCGAAGCCCCGTTCCGTGATCATAAACAGATCCGCCGCCGCGTCGTCGGAAACCACGTCCATGCTGAGGACCACGTCGCCCTTACCCAACGTGATGCCCTTGACTCCACCGGTCGCCCGGCCCATCGGACGGGCGTCGCTCTGGGCGAAGCGGATACCCTTCCCGTTGCGGCTTACGATGACGACTTCCGCGCCCTTGTCGGCATGACGCACAGAGATTAACTCGTCATCCTCCGCCAGGTTGATCGCGATGATCCCATCGCTCTTGAGCGGCGTGTTGTAGTCAAGGAAGTTCGTCTTCTTGACGACGCCGTTCTTGGTGGCGAAGAGCAGGTACTCGGCCTCCTTGAACTCCTTGGTCGCGAGCACCGAGGCGATCCTCTCTCCTTGCGCCAGCGGCAGTAGGTTCGCTATGTGCCGTCCCTTCGCCGTCCGGCTCATCCTCGGTAGCTGGTGGACCTTCAGACGGTACACCTTGCCCTTATTGGTAAAGAAGAGCATGTAGTGGTGAGTCGTCGTGATAAAGAGATGCTCGATGTAGTCGCCCTCTTTCAGATCCATCCCGGCGACGCCGACCCCGCCCCGTCCCTGCTTGCGAAAGGTGTTGACCGGCACGCTCTTCAAATAGCCGCCGTTAGAGATGGAGATGACCATCTCCTCCTCAGCGATGAGGTCTTCGATCTCGAAGTCCACGCCCTCCTCGGCCGTGATCACCGTCCGACGTTCGTCAGCGTAGGAGGCCCTCACCTCCAGCAACTCCTCCTTGATGATCTCGTAAACCTTATTGTCGTCCGCGAGGATACCTTCGAGGTACTCGATCTTCTCCCGGAGGTCCCGATGCTCCTGCTCGACTTTCTGACGCTCCAGAGCCGTGAGACGCTGCAACCGGAGGTCCAGGATCGCCTGCGCCTGCCGCTCGGAGAGCTTGAAGATCTTCATCAAGTTGTTGCGCGCCGTCTCGACACTGCGAGACTTGCGAATGGTCGCCACGACCTCGTCCAGGTTGGAGAGCGCGATCAGTAACCCCTCCAAAATGTGCGCCCGCGCCTGCGCCCGCTCCAACTCGTAGCGCGTCCGGCGCGTTACTACCTCGAACTGATGTGCGACGTAGTGCTTTAGCACCTGCTTGTACGAGAGCGTCTTCGGCACGCCGTCCACGAGGGCAACGAGGTTTACGCCGAAGCTCTGCTGCATCTGCGTGTGCTTGTAGAGGTTGTTCAGGACGACCTTTGGCACGGCCTCACGCTTCAGCTCGATGACGATCCGCATGCCGTTCCGGTCCGACTCGTCGCGAAGGTCGGAGATGCCGTCGAGCTTGCGCTCCTTGACCAGTTCGGCGATCTTCTGAAGCAGGTAGCTCTTGTTGACCTGGTAAGGGATCTCCGTGACCACGATCTGCGTCCGGTTGCCCTTGATCTGCTCTGTATGCGCCTTGGCCTGAACCCGCACCGATCCGCGCCCGGTAAGAATGGCTTCGCGGATGCCGCGCAGCCCGACGATAGCGCCGCCCGTCGGGAAGTCCGGTCCCTTGATGTGCTTTGCGAACTCTTCGTCGTCGAGTTCTGGATTGTCGATCAGAGCGACTGTCGCATCCACGACCTCGCCCAGGTTGTTCGGCGGAATCTTGGTCGCCATCCCGACCGCGATGCCGTCCGACCCGTTCACCAGCAGGTTCGGGAACCGCGCAGGCAAGACTACCGGCTCGCGCAGGCTCTCGTCGAAGTTGGGCGCGAAGTCGACCGTGTCGGAGCTTATGTCTCTGAGCATCTCGGTCGCCATCCGCGTGAGACGCGCCTCGGTGTAACGCATAGCCGCCGGCGGGTCGCCGTCGACGCTCCCGAAGTTGCCCTGACCGTCCACGAGCGGTGCCCGAAGAGAGAAGGGCTGAGCCATGCGGGTAAGCGTATCGTAGGCGGCCTGGTCGCCGTGCGGGTGGTACTTACCGATAACCTCGCCGACGACCGTGGCGCTCTTGCGGTAAGGACGGTTAGGCTGCAAACCGAGGTCGTGCATCGCGTAGAGGACGCGCCGGTGGACGGGTTTCAGGCCGTCGCGCACGTCAGGCAGGGCGCGCGAGACGATCACGCTCATCGCGTAGGAGAGGAACGAGTCCTTTATCTCGTCCTCTATCGAATGGGGCTGTATGTTCCCCGAGAAAGTATCAAGCATTAGATTCCCTCGTTATGTCGCTTCGGATGTTCAGGTACTCCTCTCGCTCGCGTAGCTTCAGTCGCAACTGCCGACCACGCCGTTCGCGGTTCGTTTTCGAACCCTCCGAGATCAAGCATCCAGGTTCTTTACTTCTCTGGCATTCGCCTCGATGAAAGCCTTGCGCGGCTCGACTTTGTCGCCCATGAGCGCCGTGAAAAGCTCGTCGGCGGTCGCGGCCGAGTCCACCGTGACCTGAAGTAACGTCCGGTTCTGCGGGTCCATCGTCGTCTCCCAGAGCTGAATCGGGTTCATTTCACCGAGTCCCTTGAAGCGTCCGATACTCGCATTACCGTTGGCGCTTAGACGAGTGAGGGTCTCCTGAAGCTCACGCTCATTGTAGACGTAATGGTCCTTGCGGTGATACGTGATCTTGTAGAGCGGCGGCTGCGCGATGTAGACGTAGCCAGCCTCGATCAACTCCGGCATATTCCTGAACAGGAACGTCAATATCAGTGTCCGTATGTGGCTCCCGTCCACGTCGGCGTCGGTCATGATGACGATCTTGTTGTACCGGGAGCTCTCGACGTTGAAGCTGTCCGCCACCCCGGCGCCGATAGCGGAGATCATGGCCTGAAGCTCCACATTCGAGAGCACCTTGTTCATGTTGGCCTTCTCGACGTTCAGGATCTTGCCGCGCAAAGGCAATATCGCCTGGAAGTTCCGGTCGCGGCCCTGCTTCGCCGAACCACCCGCCGAATCTCCCTCGACGATGTACAACTCGCTCCGCGCCGGGTCCTTCGAAGAGCAATCCGCCAGCTTACCCGGCAACGTCGAACTCTCCAGGTAACCCTTCCGGATCGTATCCCGAACCTTCCGTGCCGCCTGCCGGGCGCGCGCCGCCTGAAGCGCCTTGTTGATGATCGCCTTCGCCTCACCCGGACGTTCCTCCAAAAACTCCGCCAGGTAGTGGTTCGTGCTGCTCTCGACTAGGCCCTTTACCTCCGTGTTCCCGAGCTTGGTCTTGGTCTGTCCCTCGAATTGCGGCTCCCGCAGCTTCACCGAGATGACAGCCGCCAACCCCTCCCTGATGTCGTCGCCGGTGAGGTTCTCTTCCTTCTCCTTTATGAGGTTCTTCTGACGAGCATAGTCGTTGATGGTACGCGTTAGCGCCCCCCGGAAACCGGAGAGATGAGCCCCGCCCTCATGGGTGTTGATGTTGTTGGCGAACGTAAAGACCGAGTCCTGGAAGCCGGAGTTCCACTGCATCGCGACCTCGACATCCCCCGCCTCCTCCTCGCGTTCCATGTAGAAGATCGTCTTGTGGACCGGGTCCTTCGACTCGTTGATGTGAGCCACGAAGTCCCGGATGCCGCCCTCGTACTGGTACGTTACGTCCCGGTCTTCCTCGCGCTCGTCGATGAGCCGAATTTTCAGACCTTTGTTTAGGAACGCTGATTCCCTGAATCGGCGCGAGATCGTATCGAACGAGAACTCCCGAGTCTCGGTAAAGACCTCCGGATCCGGGAGAAACCGCATAGTTGTGCCGGTAGCCTCGCCTTTCTCGAGCTTACGAACCTGCTCGATGTCTCCCTTCGGAAAACCGCGCTCGTAGCGCTGGGCAAAGACGTAACCGTCGCGCCGTACCTCGATCTCCAGCCACTCTGATAGCGCGTTCACTACCGAGGCTCCTACGCCGTGCAATCCACCCGAGACCTTGTAACCCTGGCCGTCGAACTTACCACCCGCGTGCAGCGTGGTCATGATGATCTCGGCCGCCGACTTGCCGTACTTCTCCATCTTTCCAACCGGCATACCGCGCCCATCGTCAGTGACGGAGACAGAGTTGTCCAGATGTATAGATATGAGTATCTCGGTGCAGTATCCAGCCAGCGCCTCATCAATGGAGTTGTCTACGATCTCCCAGACGAGGTGATGCAGCCCGCGTGGTCCAGTCGAACCGATATACATACCTGGCCGGCGTTTTACGGCTTCGAGACCCTCCAGTACCTGGATAGAACTTGCATCGTACTCGCTCTTTGCATTCTTGGTGATGGGGTTAGCCGCCAAAGAACCGGACCCTCCTCGTCTTGTTGCCGGCGCCTCTGCCGGGACCATGCTTTCTCACATAAAGTTTCACCCGAAGATTGTAACACATCCCCCGCGCTTTCCACACCCTCGAACAGCCGTTTTACGGCTTATATAAGCGGATTTTGCCCCTAATGTCTACAGTCTAGCACCATCTGTTGCGGTCCCGGAGATCGAACCACCAGATATTCGTATTATCCTCGAACGTCTCAGTACTTCGCGGCTAAAGTATTCGAGGTTCGTCGTGGATATAACGGCTTGCGTGCTCTGCAGAAAATACTCCGCGAGGTACTCTCTGCGTTGCTCGTCGAGCTCGCTCATTACGTCGTCGAAAAGAAGGATCGGATCCTCTCCCGTCGCTTCCCGTGCGTAGTCCCTGGCCGCGAACTTCAAGGCAAGCGTCGCCATCCTCTGCTGTCCCTGGGACCCGTAGGTCGTCAGATTCGCCCCTCCAAGCATCACGCCGAAGTCGTCCCGGTGCGGTCCGATGGAGGTAGTTCCGCGTTCGATGTCTACGCTGTGCGCCTTCGTAAGCGCCTCAGAGTAGCCTTCCAATGGTGCTGTATAGGAATAGTGTATCGCGGCCTTCTCGGGACCGTACAAGGCCCTTAGAGAGTCTTTAAAGTGCTCCTCCAGCGGCTCCGCGGCGGCCGCGCGGCCCTTCAGGATGGTTTTCCCCAGCTCGACGACCTTCCTGTCCCAGGTCGCCAGCGTCCGCTCCGATGAGAAACCGTCCCGGATGCGGCGCAGGAGTTGGTTACGCTGCCCGACGGCCTTTGCGTATTCCACGGTAGTCCGCGCATAGGATGGTCGGAGCGAGGAGAGAAGAGTGTCCAGGAACTCCCGGCGGTCGGAAGGGGCGCCCTTTACGACTCTAATATCCTCCGGGAAGAAAGTAACAACCCGCGCTCCGGCGCCGCCAGCAGCATAGTTGGTCAGAGACGGCGCGGCCGCGCCATCCACCGTAATGCGCTTCTTCTGACCGGGAGCATAGCCGATGGCTACCTTTCGTTCCTCGGCTGAATCATCGAATGCAACGCGGGCCTCGGTGCGAGCGAAGTCCGCGTTCCAGAGCACGGCCTCGTTCTCGCGCGGGGTACGAGGCGTCGAACCGGTGACGGTAAAGGAGATGGCTTCCAGCAGGTTCGTTTTACCCTGGGCGTTGTCACCGACGACGATGTTGAGTCCTGGGGATAGCAAGACGGTCGCGTCGGCGTAGTTACGGAAATTGACGAGACGGAGGGCTCTCAAGTAGGCGGTCAACGTACCTCCAGTTGATCTTCGACGCCCTCGATCTCTATTACGTCGCCGGGTTGGAGCTTCCGGCCGCGGCGAGTCTCGGTCTCTCCGTTCACGCGGACTTCCTCGAATTGAATCAAGACTTTCGCCTCCCCGCCGGTCCCGACGAGTCCCGATGCCTTGAGCGCCTGGCCGAGGGTCATTCCGGCGGAGATCTCCACGGGTACTTCTATCCCTGAGAGGGATCTCTCATCGGCATGATGAGATACAGAAAGTCCGTCTCCCCATCCACGTCACCATTCTCTCCGTTTGGCCCAGGGACGATCAAGCCTGGCTTCAAAGCCTCGTTGAATTTGAAGAGCACGTTCTTCGAATCGACCGCCGATACGCCGTCGAGCAGATATCCGGGGTTGAACGAAATTTTAAAGTCGTCCTCGCTGCTCGCCGAAAGCCTCTCGTGAGCGTTCCCTATCTCTGGGCTCTCAACGATGACCTCCACCGCGCCCTCGGAGAAAGAAAGGCTCACCGGCACTGGCGGAGTCTGACGCTGGGCGAAGAGGCTTACCCGGCGGAGGGTTCCGATCAACTCTTCCCGAGGAACGGATATCTCCCGCTCGAAGGTCGTCGGTAACAGCCGCTTGTACTCCGGGAAGTTTCCGTCGATGAGCCGCGTACCGAGCAGCACGTCCCCAATCCTGAATAGCGCTTGGTTATCCGATAGAGCAACTTCTATCTGTTCCTCCTCGGCGCCGGAGAAGATCCTGCCAACCTCCTGCATCGCCCTGGCCGGTATGATCGCCTCCCGATTCCCCTCGAACGTCGTCGCCAGTTCCGTCTCCTTGATGGAAAGCCGGTATGAGTCGGTCGTCACCATCCGTACCCGCGAATCCTCGAAGCTGATGAGGATGCCCGTCAACACCGGCCGCGTCTCATCCCGCGAATACGATCGCGACACCTTCTCCACCGTGTCCACCAGAACTGCCCCAGACATAGTGAACGAGCTCTCGGAGTCGAATTGCGGGAGTTGCGGATAATCCTCGGCCGCATAGGCTCTTATGCTGTACTCGTTTCCTCCGGCCACCAGCTTGACCGTACCCTCCGAAGTCTCGTACTCCAGGGTAAGCTGCCCTTTCGGCAAAGAACGCACGATGTCGTTGAAGATCCTGGCCGGTATCACCACCCGTCCCTTCTCCCCAACCTCCGCCGGGCAAGTTGTCTGGATGGACAACTCCATGTCCGTCCCCGACAGCTTAACCGCTCCCTCTTTCGCTTCTACGAGGATGCCCCCAAGCAACTGAATCGTCGACCGGGCAGAGACCCCGCGTGAGACGAGCGCCAGCTTTTTGCTAAAGACCTCTGTGTTACAAACTACTCTCATAAAGCCTCCCTTCTCACCTTATTATTACTACCTAAACCATATATTTATTAGAATAATAATAATAATAAGGCCTGTGGATATGTGGATAAACACCAAAATATCCTTTACTTAAGCCGAATATCTATGGTAGACGCTGTGGACAAAAATGTGGATAACTCCGGTTTTCCTGTGGATAAATTGTGGATAACTCGCCACTTATCCACAGGTTGAAGTTATCCACAAAAATATCCACAGGTTTATCCACAGGTTTTACCCCTCTTATCCACAGGTTTATCCACAATCTATATGGCTATATACTCATTTAACAACTTGAAATGCGGTCTTGCGCAGATACTTATCCACATGTTGGGGCAGTTATCCACAGAAACTGTGGATAACTGCCTGAAACTGTGGATAAATAATCGATACTTATCCACAGTTTCTAGGTAGGGTGTGGACGGGCTGTGGATAAATGGAGAATTGTATGCTTTTAAATCGTCATAATGTTGCTTCCCTGGGGGGAAGGGTAAAAAGGGAGTTACCGCTTGCTCTTGACGTGGTAGGTAATCTCATGGATCTGATTGAAAGTGTCGCGGTCGCTGTTTATGAGGTTAGCTATCTTGGAGGTAGCGTGCATAACGGTTGAGTGGTCGCGGCCACCGAAAGCACGGCCTATTTTAGGAAGAGACTCGTCGGTAATCTCACGGCATAGATACATGGCGACCTGCCGCGGGTATGCGAATCCTTTTGAGCGGCTGGCTCCGACGAGATCCGCTTTGGAGATGCCGAAGTAGCGGCAGACTTCATGCTGGATGAGTTCAACCGGAATCTCTCGATACGCTTGATCCGGCAAAATATCCTTCAGGACCTCCTCGGCTACCGGAACGCTCAACTGCCGTCCATATAGTGAGGAATAGGCGAGTATACGTACTAATGCTCCCTCCAACTCGCGGATATTTGTCGAGACCTTCGAGGCTACGAATGTCAGTACGTCGTCGCTGACCTCCAAACGGTCCATAATCGCTTTTTTGCGAAGGATAGCGATACGTGTCTCCAGGTCCGGCGGCTGAATATCAGTGACCAACCCCCACTCGAAGCGGCTTACCAGCCTGTTTTCGAGGGTCTGGATATACTTGGGATGACGGTCAGAGGCAATGACGATCTGCTTGTTCTCCTCATAAAGCGTGTTGAACGTGTGAAAGAACGCTTCCTGAGTCTCTACTTTATTCTCCAGGAACTGGATGTCGTCGATCAGGAGCACATCGTTCTCTCGATAACGCTTCTGAAATCCTAGAGGATTGTTGTCCCGCATGGAGTTTATGAAGTCATTCGTGAACTGTTCGCAGGTCACGTATCGTACCCCCAGGCTCGGGTCCTGCTCTTCAACGTAGGCGCCCACCGCGCGTAGGAGGTGGGTCTTGCCAAGGCCTACTCCCCCGTAGATGAAGAGCGGATTGTAGACGACTCCAGGAGTCTCGGACACAGCCAGCGCCGCCGCGTGAGCGAATCTGTTGCCAGCTCCGATGACGAAGGTGTCGAAAGTATATCTTGTCCTGAAAGAACGTGGCAGGCGAGCATTTGATACCGACTCCGCGCCTTCGATCTCCGCCCCGTTTAGGCTACTTAGATCTCTACTGGAACCAGTGCCGCCAACGCTTACCGTAAGCGAAGCGTTATCTTTGCCCAAGACGGAACCAAGAGCTTCCTCAAGAAGCGGACGAAAACGACTCTCGATGTATTCTTTGGCAAAAGTGTTTGGAACCGAGATCTCTAGTCCGTCCTCGTAGAGATCCATCGGTTGCGTACCCTCAAACCACACCTTTAAAGAAGTGTCGTCTACATGATCCGACACACGATTGAGGACCTGGTCCCACACCTCTTCTGATCTAGTAGGCACGCGCTACTTGACCCAGGCGCCAATGGTCACTTCAACTAGATCATGTCCGAGCGGAGTAACGACTCTTTTGCCAGATTCTTCACTCGACACGAGCCCGTGCTCCTCAAGGACCGAGAGGTCGCGATACGCGGTGCTAACGCTGATTTCAAGCCTCTCCGCCACCGTGGAAGGTCCGATCTCCCCGCACTCCAAAACCGTGATCAGAACTTTCTGTTGCCTTTCGGATATATTCATCCTGGGCACTCCATCAAGGTATCTACGGGTCTCGTGAGTCCTGAGCTTGGGTTCGTTTTTTTCAGGTTCCCCAACTTCGGCCAAAGCCGAGATGGTCACGACTGTTCCGCCACCCAGATTATCCTCGATCTTTACCGTCCCCCCTGCTTGTTCCGCCGTGGCCCGGGCGATTCCAAGCCCTGCTCCGACCCCTCGGATCTCTCGCGCGGCCTCCGCGCTCGAACCGCTAAAGCCGAACTGCATGGCACGATCTTTGTACTCGATACCAGGCCCGTTGTCCGAAACTCGTACGCAATTGCCTCCCTCTAAAATAGAGACAATAACTCCACGGTAATCCGCGTGTATCAGGTTCTCTACGATTTCCCGTACAGCTCTCTCGGGGATTCGTCCCTTGAGTCCTCTCACATTGTCCATGATAAGTCGCGTGAACTTGACCGTGGCCGCACTCGGATTAGATGCCGCAATCTCCGTTATCTCCGGCTCTCCGCTTTTTTGGTACACGGCAACCCGGATGCCAATAACGGCCCCTTCATCCTCTCGCTGTGTTCTCGGGCTACTAATCATCCCCACGAAAAATTTAACTTACTAAAGGCCACAACGCTATAGCCTTTGTATATAAATCTGCATTTTGCAGAATATTCACATACTTATCCACAAAGTTATCCACAATATGTGGATAACTTCAGAATTAAGGACCCCTTAACCCTCCACAGTAGAAGCAAACAATATGTTTACTGGCCGAGAAACGGCGTCAGTAGCTACTATAAACGGATGTTTTACAGGTATTTTCTAAGATGAGGCTTCTGAAGTTTCCAGAAGTGTGTTTTCTGAGGCAACGGCTGAGTACAAAGCCCCATTGGATGCTTTTTAGCGATTCGGCTATACTTAATTGGTTAGATTAGAGTATGTTGCAATTCACGAAAGAGGAGTCTCATGAAACGCACTTATCAGCCAAACCGTCGCAAAAGAGCAAAGACGCACGGGTTCCGCAAGCGTATGAGTACAGTGGGTGGACGTAGGGTAATCGCTGCTAGACGCAGGCGCGGCCGGAAACGCCTGGCCGTTTGATTTTTGCCAGTAAGCAAGATTACACGGCTCACTGACTCCTCTGGGTTCGCCGAGGTATACCGGAGAGGCGTCGCCTACAGGGGAAAGCTTTTCTCTGTACACGCTTTTCCTAACGATCTGGGAACAGCGCGGTTGGGCCTTTCGGTTTCCAAGAAAGTTGGGAACGCTGTAGTCCGCAATACCGTAAGGCGTAGGCTCAGGGAAATATTTCGCGCGGCGCTTTCCAACCTACCGGATAACTTAGACTTCGTGGTCTCCGCCAGGCCTACTGCGGCGAACGCCTCATTCTCGGAATTGCAGAGAGAGTTCGACCTTGCAACATGCAAGCTAGGTTCCTCTGTAAATTCCAAGAGGTGAGAGGATTTATGGAGATAATAAAGAAGGCGTTAATCCAGTCGATACGAGCTTACAAGAGGATCATCTCCCCCATGTTGCCCCCATCTTGTAGGTTCACGCCGAGTTGTTCACAGTATATGGTGGAGGCAATTGAGAAGTACGGGGTGATCAAGGGTGCCTTGATGGGGATTTGGAGGTTACTGCGCTGCCAACCTTTCTCCAAGGGAGGGTTTGACCCAGTAGAATGAGTATTTGTAGATGAACTCTGTGGCGGACTTTTTTCAGAAGCTTTTTAATCCCATCGTCAACTTGATGGGTGAAGTACTAAAGTACTTTCATTACGAGTTGGATATACCCTGGTGGCTCTCTATAGCTATCTTGACCATAATACTCCGAACGCTACTCTTTCCTCTCACCTTCAAACAAGTCAAGAGTATGCGGGCAATGCAGGATCTCAAGCCGGAGATTGACCGGATACGAGCTCAGTTCAAGGGCAACCGGCAGAGGCAGCAGGAAGAGACCATGAAGCTATATCAGGAGCGCAAGGTAAACCCGTTGGGTGGATGTCTTCCGGTCTTGATTCAGATGCCAGTTTTTATAGGTATCTTCTATGTGATACGCCAGTTCGGCGGCACTCCCCACGTAAACTCGCCTACGGAACCCAGCTTCAATCATGGCGGCATTTTGTGGTTCCAGGATCTTTCGCATATGGATCCCTACTTGATTTTGCCCATTGTCTCAGCGTTGACGATGCTCGCAGGTATCGAGATAACCTCGAAAAGTGTTGAGCCGCAGCAACGCTGGCTAATGAGAGTTATGCCTTTAGGATTTACTATATTTTTGTGGCGTTTCCCGGCCGGTCTCTTTGTTTATTGGATCACCTCGAATTTGGTAACGTTGGCTCAGAATTACCTGATCTATAACCAAGGCCCAGCGAAAAAGTCGTCTGACTCCGATAAGAGATTTCATCTATCAGGCAAAACTAAAGCGTTGCGCACTGAAACCAAGGAGAATAACGAGCATGAAGATCAGGGAAAGAAGGACCTAACAGCCGGGATGCAAAAAACCAAGAGAAAGCGCAGGAAGAAGAAGTGACCGAGAGTCAGGAATTTTATGCGCCTACAGTAGAGGAAGCCGTCCAAAAAGCCTCTGTCGCCCTGGACGTTGGAACCGAAGTGCTTTCATATGAGGTTGTTGATACTGGCACCGCCGGTTTTCTGGGCATAGGCGCAAGGGAAGCCAGGATAACCGTGAGTTCGGATTCACTACACGCTGTCACGGAGGTTCCTCAACCTAAAGAGGAACCGGACCATGCCGTTGATCCCGTAGTGCGCGAGGAAAGTGCGGACGTATCGGCGAACGTGGAGACGGAAAGCGTCACGTCAGTCCCTGAACAGCTGATTGAGGAGGTCAGGGTTCTCGTGTCAGCCATACTAGAGGCGATGGACCTCGAAACACGTATTGACGTCTATGACGCGGGAGATTTCATAGCTGTGGACGTAGCCTCCCAGGAAACTGGTCTGTTTATTGGACAAAAAGGCGAAACTATTGACTCACTACAGTATTTAATAAACGTCGCCATTTACCAAAAGAGTCCGGTAAAAAAGAGAATAGTTCTTGACTCTGAAGGA
>JAABUS010004364.1_pt1 | contig 20553 bp, 14 predicted proteins | sample 5560161 | NCBI WGS metagenome assembly JAABUS01 (sample SAMN10711885, study PRJNA513376) | rock metagenome | isolation source: Antarctica rocks | place: Antarctica: Victoria Land, Trio Nunatak nord | collected 2016-01-04 | reverse complement strand
CCGCGGCCGACGAGCAGCTCGAGGTGCCCAAGGGCAAGGGCACCTCGTTCTTCTCGCAGTTCGTGGACCTGCACCCCTACGTGAAGGCGCAGAAGGCGGCGATCGTGATCGAGCACTTCAAGCGCGTGGTGCGGCCGCTGCTCGGCGGGCAGGGCAAGGCGATGGTGGTCTGCGAGAGTCGCGAGGAAGCGGTGCAGTGGAAACGCGCGCTCGACCAGGAGATCGAGCGTCACGGCCACACCGACGTCAAGACACTCGTCGCGTTCTCGGGCCAGGTGACCGTGCGAAACCACGAAGCCGACAACACCGGCATGGACTACACGGAGCCGGGGATGAACGCGATCGCCGGAAAGCCTCTCCCCGAGTCGAAGCTTCCCGAGGAGTTCTCGAAGACCGAGTACGGAATCCTCGTCGTCGCTGAGAAGTACCAGACCGGATTCGACCAGCCAAGTCTCTGCGGCATGTACGTCGACAAGGCGCTTACCGGCGTCAACGCCGTGCAGACCCTCTCGCGGCTCAACCGCTCGGCGCCCGGCAAGGACGAGGTGTACGTCCTCGACTTCCGCAACACCGGCGAGCACATCCGAGCGGCGTTCGAGCCCTTCTACGGGCAGACCGAGGCGACGCCGACGGACCCGAACGTCCTCTTCGATGCTGCCGACGCGGTGCGTGCAACGCGCGTTATCGACGACGCTGAGCTCGATCGCTTCCGCGAGCAGTGGGCCGTGCTCGCCGAGGTCGATGAGGGCAAGCGGCACGCGATCTTGAGCACCTCCACCCAGGGTGCCTACGACCGTGCGCTCGCCCTCGAGGCCGATGAGCAGCGCGAGCTACGCGACGCACTCGAGCGGTTCGTGCGCTTCTACGGGTTCCTCGCCCAGGTGCTCCCGTGGGTGCCGGCCGAGACTGAGGTGCTGTTTCAGTTCTCGAAGGTGCTGCTCAAGCGGCTGCTCGCCGAGAAGCCCAGCGGCGGGATGAACTTGTCGGGGACAGTCCAGCTAACGCACTTCCGCCTCGAGCAGCTCGGTGCGGAGGCGATCGGGCTCAGCGAGGAGGACGCACACCCACTCGCCGCGATCGGGGGTGATGGGACCGGCGGTGGGGCGGGGCCGGGGCAGATTCCGCTCGGAGCGCTCGGCGAGCTCGTCGAGGTCTTCAATGGTCGCTACGGCGAACAGCTCGGCGACGCTGATGCTCTGAGGGTGCTGGAGGAGGTCCGGGAGACGGTCAAGGACGAGCACGCCGGGCTGGGTGCTCAGGCTGGCGCAAACTCCCGCGAGGACTTCGTCCGCCACCGTGACGACCTACTCATCGGCGCCGCCCTTTCGGTCAGCGGCGACCGCGACCAGCAGGCGGTGCTGCTGAAGGCCATGCTCGACGACGACGACTTCCGCGCCCGCGCCGGCGAGCTCATCATGGGCTCGATCTGGGACGGGTACCGAGGCGAGGAGACGGGGTAGGCGCAAGGTGAAGGCGAGCGGTGACAGCAGGTCGTCACCCCTCGGCCGGTTTCTTCTCTATGCAGAGAGGGTGACGAGCGGCTTTTGGTCATGGCGCAACTACTTGGCAATGGGTAGCCATCGCGGGCAGCGACCGGGGACTGGAATGGCCTGAATGCGACACCAAGCGGACCGTTGCCGGGGGGCTAGGTTGGTTAGGCGACCATCCGAAAACGGCCGGTGCGGCGGCCGATGCGCTCGATGCCCTCGCAGCGATGTACTTGCGCGAGGAACGTTGCGATGGGATCGCGACCGCCCACCTTGTGGCCAGCGGCGAGCAGGAGTCCGTACCACTCCTTGTAGTGGATCGGCGCGCCAGGTCCGACCTGGTGACGCAGTATCTCCATGGCGACCTCGCGCAGCCGCTGGCCGCGGAGGCGCTGGTCGAGATCTTCCAGGCGCAGCTGTGCGTCGCGTCCGAGTAGGGCTGCCAGTTCGCTGAGCAGGTGCTCGTCGCGTGTCGCGTTGTCCTCCAGCTGGTCGGCCAGGGCACGCACGCGCTCTGCGCGTTCGCGTTGCTCGACGACTCGGGTGGCGACCGCGGTGAACTCGGCTTCGATCGGGTTCGCGGCTGGGTCGGCTCCCGACATCAGCGTAATCGTATAGCGCGGCTCGGACGGGCTGGCGCTACAGCTCGGGCAGATACGTGTCGAGGAGGGTCTGCGTGAGCTGCTCTCCGCGGGTGACGAGCTTGGTGAGCGCGTCGGGCCCCATCGGCGCGAAGTTCGTCGGGTAGCTGGAGACTGCTTCGCGCGGGACGAGATCGTTGGGCGGCGAGGGTAGGGCACGATCCTGCTGGCCGAGGTAGGGCATGACGAACCCTCGCAGGCGCCCGGACGCGGCGGCGTCGTGCAGCCGCCCGCGGCCGCTGTCTTGGGCCTTGCGGTACGTGGACTCGAACGATCGCTGCACCCGCGGAAGCCAGCCGTAGGGCACTGTGGGGTCAAGCAGGCCGCGGCCGGCGTCGCAGGCGATGATGTAGTCGACGGGAAAGACGTTGTAGCTGTATTCGCTGGAGCGCCCTGGCTCCAGCGAGGAGGTGCCGAGGTTGTCGAAAACACCGCCGTCAGTGAGCACGACGCGCTCGGCGTGGCGGCTGCCGTCGCGGCGCTCGAACGTCCAGTTGCGGTCAAGCGCGGGAAGCAGCAGCGGGTAGGCGGCCGACGCGGCGACGGCTGTGGCCAGCGGCACGTCGTTGCCGGGGATCTTGCCGACCCGCCAGCAGCCGCTCTCGTGACTGCCAAACCGAAATGCCGATCCGGTGCGCAGGTCGCAGGCGTTGATGATCACCTCGAGGCCGGCCCGCCGTGGGGCGTCGACGCGACGGCCGCCGCAGATCTCGCGATCAAGGATGTCGGCGAACGCGTCGGTGCGGCTGACCCAGCGGCGAAGCGGGGGCGGGATCTGCCCGCCGTCTCTGGTAAGCCGCGTGACCGTCCCGGCCGTTCGCGCTGCCGTGGCGGCGCCTCCGGCCAGCAGTCTGGTCCCAAGCTGCTGCGGGATGCGGCCCGAGAGCAGCGTCCGGCGGGCGATAGCGCCCTGGAGGCCGCGGCGCAGCAGCGCCTGCACGCCGGCGTCGAAGGTATCGAAGTCCTCGTCGCCGTAGGCCCACAGTGCGGTGATCAACGAGCCGCCCGAGACAGATGAGATGACGCGCGCCCGCTCGAGAATGCCGCGGTCGTGCAGGGCGCGCAGGCAGCCCAGGTGGAAGGCGATCGCGCGCGAGCCTCCGCCCGACAACGCCAGGCCGATCGTCACGTCGGGCGCGGGAGCGGCTGTGAGCGCCGTCGGCTCGGTGACCCAGACGCGGTCGACATCAGGGTCTTCGAGTTCGGAGCGTTCGAACACGAACGCGCTGAGCGCGGGCGGCCCGGGGAAGGTATGGCCGACGATGAGCAGGAGGGTGTGCGCCAGCGGCGAGGAGGCGGCATCGAGCAGGAGGCGCATGCCTTCGTGTAGGTCGCGGTGGCTGACCATCGGGTCCTGGGTCGGGTGGGTGTGCCACATCCCGAGGTATTCGAGCGAGCCCTGGCCACGGCGCTCCTTCTCTTTCCGGTAGCGGTCGACTCCTTCGGTGCCGCAGACGAACTCCTCCGGCGAGCAGCGGCTGTCTGGTGGCGGGCCGATGACCTCATCGACCCAGATGACCCCGGCCGCGGCATCGCGTTCGCCGAACAGCAGCCCGCCGGTCTCGGTGGTCGGTCCCTGCTCGCGAGCGCCGCGGGCGATCCAACCCGTCAGCGCGACGTGAGCCGCGGGGGAGAGCCGCACCTCGGTGTCGTCGCCGACGCCAGCTACGCGCTGGGCGGGCGCAAACGAGAGCCGCGCATCGCGTGGGCCTGCCTCCGCAGCCCTGATGGTGGTGAGACGGCCGACGCCGTGCGTGCGGCTGGCGCCGGCGAGGTCTTCAGCCGCCCGTATGAGCATGGTCGCGGCCAGGGCGGCGACTTCGGCGCCCGAGCCGGTAAAGGTCGGATCAGAGCATCCGGGCTCGGGCTGGAAGGTCTCGGTGCGCGGCGGGTCGGGCCAGAACTCTGCGAGGAAGCCGCCCAGCTCGCCGCGCCGGCCACAGGCGAGCTTGATCTGCCTGGTCACGTCGGCGCTCGCGCCGGAGTAGCCGCGCGGGGCGATCGCGGCAAGGGAGTGCTGGGCGGTGTGGCCGACGATCATCGAGACGATGTCGGTGTCCTGCGGGCGCAGGCGCCGGGCGCGTTCGAGCTTGGTGGCGACGGCGTGCGAGGCGGTGGCGTCGATGACGACGTCGGCGCCGTCGTGCCAGTCCTCGCGCCCGAGCGCGGTGCGGAGCACGTTTCGTGGTTGCACGACAACGTCGAGGTCGCGCGGGCGGATCTCCTCGAGGCGCTCGGCGACGAGGCGGGCTTTGTTCCGTCCGATGTCGGCGTCGGTGAAGGGCTGGCGCACCAGGATGCCAGGCGCGACGCTCGCGTTGTCGTAGAGGATCAGCTTCCGCACCCCGGCGCGGGCGAGCCATTCGGCAATCGGCGCGCCGACCGCGCCGCAGCCCCACACAGCGATGGTCTTGCCGGCGAACCAGCGCAGTGGCGAGCCGGTGTCGCGGCGCCGAGTGACCTCGGGCCGGTCCTCGCGGACGCGGCACCAGTGGATCTTCGCGGTGTCGGCCCATTTCCCGATGATCTCCTCGACGCGCTCGGCGCTCTCGCGCAGTTCAGGATCGTCGGCGGCTGTTTGAAGGGAGTGGCCGAGGCCCCAGGCGATGAGCGGTTCGACGTACCAGGCGGCGAGGTGCTGGCGGCGGTCGGCGGCTGTGCCGCGCATCGCTGTCCCGATGACGACGAGCAGTGGCTCGTCCTGCTTCAGGCCGAGCGCCGCGAGCTTCAGCACAGCGAGCGCCCGTTCGCGGGGCACGCCGCGTTCGGCGAGGGCTCCGAGCAGCTCTGCGACGGTGCGGGGGTACTCGAAGTCGAGCGTGGTCGGGAGCAAGATCGCCGGCGCTCCGCCCTCGAGCCACGAGGTGAGCTCGGGCTGCCAGCCCACCAGGTCGATTCGGGAGCTGGAGACCTTGTCGAGCTCGACGCCGCCGATCCATGGCGCGTCGGTGACGTCGGGCGTGTCGGCGCGGGGGATGATGGTCGGGACCTCGTCGAGGTCGGAGGTGTAGGCGACCGGAGGATGGAGCGGCGCGTCGTCGGGGTCGAGCTCTGTGGCGGCGGCCTTGTTGAGCCACGTCCACAGCCGTTCGACGAACCCGAACATGCCATCGCCCGGCTGCCACTCGACCGCGGGAGCTGCATAGAGGCACAGCGAGACCCCCCACTGGACGTGCGGCGCTCCGGCCCACCGCTTATGCGAGACGAGCACCGACGGGTACTCGAACGGAAAGTCGACGTCGATCAGGATCAGGAAGCGTTCGCGCTCGCGCAGGCGCAGCCCGCCCGGCTGGTGCTCTATCCCGCGGCAGTCGAGCGACAGGTCAACCCGGACGGCTTCGCCATTGCCCGCAGGCGCGCGGACGGCGACGATCTCTACGGCGGTCGGGCCGAGCCGTTCGATCGCGCGAAGCTGGTCGACGGCGGCCGCCTGGCCGCCGGTGTAAGTCAACGGCGGCCGAAGCCGACTGGCTGCTGTGGCGGGCGCGTGGACCCGCGCGCCTCGCGTACCGCCTTCTCGACTCCTGACGTCGCTCCCGCCGCAGCCGCGGCTGCGGCGCGCAGCTCGACGCCGCTGTCGCTGACGGCGAGCACGATCGGCTCGGGGGCTTCCTCGTTTGGGTGTTCGCCGGTGCACAGGAAATGCCCGTCGTCGACCAGCTCGCGGTAGCGGGCGGCGGCCTTGGCGTGGGGCGGGTTGTCGCCGACCTTGTCCGTGGCGGGGATCGGGCCGGAGCTCGCGACGATGTACGCCCCGTCGCGGGCCGCCTTTTCGATCTCATCGAGCAGTGCCTGCTGGAGCTTGGGCTCGGAATCGCCCTCGCACTGCCAGTACATCACCGACTTCGAGCAGTGATGAGGGGCGAGGAAGGCATCGAACTCGAGATCCTCCGCCTTGCTGCGGTCGAAGATCCGGTTGACGGTGGGGTAGGCGAGGTCGCCGAGGACGATCGCCTTGAGGTCATGCTCACCGTCGCTGAGCGTGAGCTGGAGGCCGAAGCTCGTGTCGTTGCGTTCCTTATCGCCGTCGTCTTTGAAGGGCGCATGCACGAACGCACGGAAGGTGCCGTCGAAGTCCTCGCCGTCGATCGAGGTGAACTCGTTGCCCGGGACGGTCACCGCGCCCTCGGGCAGGTTCTTGTAGATGTCGCCGTGCTCCTCGAGCGAGTCGTGGTAGCCGATGATCCGGATCCGGTCGCCCGAGCCCACCTCGCCGTCAGCTTTGAGCTTGTTGATCCGGCGCTCGGCCTCATCACGGAAGGCCTGCGCGTCGTCGGAGAGGCCGTGGTGGTCCTGGTTCCACAGCACTCGCGGCGTGAACCAGAGGTCGCCGATGGTCACCTCGTCTAGCAGCCGCTCAAAGCCGCAGATGTGGTCCGTGTCGAGGTGCGTGGCGCCGAAGCCGGCCAGATACGGCCGGCCATCCCGCTCGGGCAGCGACTCGACGAGCTCGTCGACGATTGGCACACGCGGGTCATCGTCCTGTTCGGCGTCCTGGGCGTGGTGCAGGTCGATCTGCACGATCGTTTCCTCGTCGATGACGACGGTGATGCTGTCGGCCGTGCCGACGGGCGAGAAGACGATGCCGCGATCTGAAAGGGGTAGAGCCATGGCACGAGACCTCCATGTAGAAGACGTAGCTACGCGTATGAGAGGATTGCGCTCTGCTCGGACGGACCGGATGCCGCGGTCAGCAAGACGCGGTGGGCGCCAGCCATCGCGGCCCACGTCCGGCCCTGGGAACGTGGGAACCTCGGGGAAAGGAGAACGTCGGGCGCAGACTTCCGCTGACCCGCGATAAGCGGGCTATCCGCCCCGGTAGCTTCTACCGAGCCTTCCAAAATCGGCTCTTGGAGGCGATTCATGGTCTACAAAGTGGAAGGGTACGAGGCAGCGGTGCACGGCATCCTCGCCCGTGGCGAAGAGCCGCTGCCTTAGCGCATGCCCGCATCGGGCAGTCCGGACGCGACGTCAGCCGTTGCGCCGGGATCCTCGGCTCGGGGACTCGCCAGGTCGCGGTCGCGGGCCTCAGCCGTTCGGCGGCTGGCGGGGTCTCGGCGCGATGGGCGCCGCCGAGGTCGCGCCAGGCTGCCGGCCGCAAGGCGCGCGCTTCGCGCCGGCATTCGCCGGTCCCTGGCGGGAAACGCCTCGCCGGCCGAGCGGTCGGTCCTGTGCCACTACGGCCGCCGCCGCTCCGCCCACGGTGGTGAGTGATCTCGCACCCGGGCTGCGAGCAGTGGGTCGGCCAGCGCCCACCGGCGCGGTTCGGGCTGCCAGGCTACCCCCAGGTCTCGCAGCCGAACAAGCGCGTCGTTGATGCTCTTCGGATTGGCCGCGACGGCGTGTGGCCGCAGCCCGACGCCCGTTGCGGCTACCACTGACTGAGCCAAGGGATGCACGCGGCGCAGCAGATCCCACTGACGGGCGGTGGGGACAGAGGTCACACGCCGGAGCTCGCGCCAGCCCGCGAGTGCGCGGGCGTGAACTTCTTCACCCTCGACGGGGGCGAGATCGATCGTGCGCCACGTCAGTCCCGGGACCCCTGATGCCAGTTCGGCCGCCGCGCCGATCAGCTGCACGGGCGCATCGGTCCACGGCCGGGCGATGGCCACGTCGCCGACGAAGCGCGACGGCTTCGCTCGTCGCAGCCGCGTCACCTGTCCGGCTCGATAGAGAGGGTGGCTCTGATCGGCCAGAGCGGAAGCCATAGGACCGCCTTGGTACTCGATGAGCACGAGCTCGAGGGCCGGATGCTCCTGGCGCGCGGTCCGCAGCCCATCGAGGAGGCGACGGGCCGCCTCCGGGGGTAGCGCCGACAGCATTGGTCCGAGGTGGTCGATCACCAGTACTGCGTCGCCATCCGTAAGGGCGAGCAGCAGCTCGACGGCCTCTGACAAGCGGCGCTCGGCGACGCCCGCCCCAAGCCGGAGCTCGTCGAGGTCGATGCCCTTCTCGCTGAGGGTGCGGGAGAGCCGCAAGCCGGCCACGCTCGACGGTGGCGCGGTACCGGTCCACCACGCCGTCGCCTCAGGCGCCAGTTGATCGACCGAGGCATCTGCGACCGCCATTGCCAGATCGAGGCCGTCCGCGCAGCTGCGGGCATCGACGACGACGTGTGCGCCGTCCAGCTCGTCGATGACCGAGCCCACCAGCGCAGTGGTCCCGCTCAATGGATCGGCCGCGATCACCGTTAGACCCGGGCGCTGAGTTAGTAAGTCGAGTAGCTCACGGTGCTCCGCGAGGCGGCCGATGAGGGCCTCAGCGTTCGAAGCGCTCTGGAGGGCGGACTCAGGCATCTTCCTCGAGATGCCTCCGGGCCTCGGCGATGCCCTCCTCTGCTTCAAAGGGGCCAACCGTCTCATCACCGAGCTTGCGGGCGTTGAGGGCGGCGTACCGGGCGGCGGTCATGGTCGCGTAGGGGCGTCCCTCCCCAAACGAGACCAGCGCCTCGAGCGCTTCGGGGGAGAGTGTGAGGTCGGCTTGGGCGAAGCGTTCCCCGAGGCTTTCACGCCATACCCGTGGCGGGATGCGGGGCTCGAGCGGGAGCTGATCGGCGAGCTTTCCGAACTGAGCGGGCGGACCCAGCATGCCCTCCAGGGAGCGCTCGTCGCTGCCATCGACCAGGACCACGACATCGGTGGCGCCGCTGTAGAGATCGACGAGATCACCGAGGACCTGCTCGCCGTCGGCGTAGTCGACCACCCGCTGCAGCTCGTCGAGGAACAGGACCACGGGTTCTCCGCTCGGCTCGAACAGCACTCTGGGCAGCGACAGGATGTCTCTCGTCGGCATCGCACCCGGCCCGGCCGCGAGCTCGCTCAGGTCCAAGGGAATACCCGCCGTCTTCAGCACGTCCTCGATCAGCGGCCGAGCGATCCGGGTCAGCCGTCGTGTCTCGGAAGCGAGCGAGATCCGGTTGCATCGATCGATCACGAGTTGAAGCAGTTCGCCGGCGTCGGGGCGCTCCGGCACCTCGACTTTCACGACCGTGAAGCCATCCTGCCGAAGCCGCTCGCACACCGCGTCGCAGACCGTGGTCTTGCCGATCCGGCGGGGCCCGGTGAGCATCGTGTGGATGGCCTCTCGCAATCGACGCTGAATCTCGTCGATCTCGCCCGTCCTCCCAATCACAAGCTCCGGGGGTACTGGACCCCCGGCCGGGAACAGCCTGCCTATACGCTCGCCTTCGACCATGAGCACATAGTACCTAGAGGTAAGCGCGTTGTCACCCTTAGGTAACTACTTCTCAGCGAGGCTTGGGTCGCGAGCTGCGGCAACTGCCTGATTCGGGTCGATGCGCTCACCGCGGGCGAACTCGCTGAACACGTGTGCGTAGGTATCCAGCGTCAAGGTCGGCGCGTGCCCCAGCTCCGTCGCGAGCTCCACCGCGGAATAGCCCGCCTGCACCATCAGGCTCGCGTAGGAGTGGCGCAGGTCGTACGGCCGCGTGACCGGCAGGCCGGCGCGCTCGACGGCGGGATCGAAGCGCCGCCGGCGCCAGTTGCGGTAGTCGGTTCCCGTCCACCAGCCACCGTCCGAGCGCGGCGCGATCGGCGCCTCGTCGGACGGCGGGCTTGATGCAGCTCTCCAGGCAGCGAGGTCGTCCGCGAGTGGGGCGAGTAGGGGCACGGTTCGGATCACGCCCGTCTTGGTGACCTTCGTTCCGCCCTCGCCGTCGGCGCTCTGCTCGACGAGCAGCGTGCGCTCGCCCACGTGGCGCCATGCCAGCGCGGTCGCCTCGGCCGGGCGCAGACCCGCGTACGCCATCAGGCTCACGAGCGTGGCGCTCGCTTCGTCGTCGCGATCGAGCATTGCCCGCCGGGTGCGCTCGACCGCGACCGGCGCCAGCGGCCGGATCGCCCGCCGGCGCTTCGGCTGGACTACGCGTACCGGTTGGACCGGGTTGCGGTCGAGCCGGCCGCGCAGCACGGCGTGGCGCATGATGCCGCTGAGCACCATCAGGATCCGGTGGGCCATCGGGTCGCCGACGCCGCCGGTCCGCAGCTCACGCTGAAGTTCCAGGACCCGCGCAGGGTCGATGTCGCGGATCGGTGTCTCGCCCAGGCGCGGGAGCAGATGGCGGTCGAGCACGTTGGCATAGCTGAGGACGGTGCTCTGAGCGAGGTTGGGTTCGACGTGATCGGTCCACCAGGGCTCGGTCGCTTCGCGCAGCGACTCGCGGCCGGCGTCGGCGGCCTCGATCTGGCCCTGCCAGCGCAGGTCGTCGAGCTCGCGGTCGCGGGCTGCGGCCGTTCGGCGGCTCACGTGGGTCTCGGCTCGCTGAGCGCCACTCGCGTCGCGCCAGGTGACCTGCCAGACAACTCGTCCGCCGGCACGCTCTCGGCGGCGGACGCTCACTCGAGGATCCCCGAGTCGGAGCTCGTGGTTCTGATCCGGGGACTCATCTGGCTCATTAGGTGAGAGGCGTGAGGGCGCCCGGATTCACCCCCTCGTCGGACACGCGGTCGTTGTGCCCGGAGCCGGACAGGGCCTCAGCCCAGCACACCCCCGCCGACGGCCGCAAGGCGCGCGCTTCGCGCCGGCATTCGCCGGTCCCTGACGGGACGCACCTTGGCGGCCGCGGCGCAGGCGCGCTCACGGGCGGGCCATGTCGAACCCCAGCCACAACGACCCGCCCCGCTCCGAATCCGGATTCGCCCCTGCGGGCGCGGACCACGACCTCTACGCCGAGCACGCGACGCGGCTCCGCCGCCTCGTCGGGAGCCGGGTGACTACGAGCGACGCCAACGTCGAAGACGCCTGCAGCTTTGCCTGGATTCAGCTCCTCGCCTGTCGGCCGAGCCGCCGGCCGTCGCTCTTCTCCTGGCTGGCCACCGTGGCGATCCGGGAGGCCTGGCGCCTGCACCGGCTCGAGCGCCGCGATGCCCGCGACGGTGACGAGGTGATCCTCGACGGAATGGAGTCGCCGAGTGCGGGCTCCGAGGCCGCGGACAGGATCGCCGTCGACCAGGTGACCGAAGCGCTGAGAACGATCCACCCGCGCAAGCGCCGGATGCTGCTGCTCCACGCTGCGGGCTTCACCTACCAGGAGATCGCCGCCGAGTACGCGATCAGCGTCGAGCGTGCGCGGGCGCTGGTGTACAGGGCCCGGCTCCAGGTACGTGAGAGAACCGAAGCGGACTGACCGTTGCCTGCCCGGCTTCCCCGGGGGGTGAATCCGGCGGCCCTCCTGCCTCATGCGGACATGGCTGGAATGTTGACGCTGCGCGGCGAGATCGTCGCGTTCGTGGGGGCGACGCGCTTCTACCTCGCCCCCTACGTCGGCGAGCGCGACATCCACGACCGCGACCGGCGCGCCGTCATCGCGCTCTGCCGAGCGCTCGTCCGCGACCCGGCCTGCTACCTGCTCGACGACGACTTCGAGCCGCCATCTCGCCCGCCGCCCTGACGCACGCCGCATCACAACGGCAAGCGGCTCCCCGTGTCCGCAAAGCCCGCACAGACCAGATGCACTGTGTGCAACTGTCACACCAGGGATCGCGCTCATCGGAACCTCCGATTGCGCTCTTCGAGCCAGCGCCCGGTGCGTGCGAGCTCGTCGCTGAACAGCAGCTCGACCCGCGGGTCGGGGTGGGCGCCGGTGTCGAGCTGGTCGCGCCAGACGCTCAGCGCGGCGAGTCGCTCGGCGCCGGCGCGGTCGGTCGAGCCGAGCTTGGTCGCCGCCCGCAGGTCGAGCGGGTAGCGCTCGGTGAGCGCCATCACCGCCGCGACGCATCCCGTTGTCGGCAGCCATGGCACCGGGGCTGTCTGCGGCCTCTCGCCTGCTTGCGGCTGGTTGGGCGCCGGGCCGCGCCGGCGCTTGGGCGGCGGGTCGAGCCGGGCGCCGGCGTCGGCGAGCCCTGAGCGCACGAGGCGCGCCGCGGTCGTGGCCCGCGGTTCGCTGCGCCGGGCAGCCAGCTCTGCCAGCGCGTCGCGCTCGCCGGCGCTGAGGCTGACGGCTACGCGTTCGTGACGGGGGTTCGCCTGGCTCATGGCGTGAGGTCGAGCTCTGCCGCGACGGGCATGTCGGGCGCGCGATCGAGCGCGGGCTCGAGACCGCGCGGTCCGAGCTCCGGAAGGCTGGCGAGGTCGCGGGCGAGCGAGGGCGTCTGGGCGCCCCCGACACGCATCCGCGCGGCGAGGTGGTCGATCCGCTCGGCATCGCCGTCACCATCGAGCTCGTCGCGGGCGACGTGCCACTCGACGCCGTGGCGCGCGCGTGAGGCCTCGACGTAGGCGCCCTCGCGAGAGGTCTGCCAGCCGCCGGTGACCGCCACCGCGCGCTCGACGGTGGCGCCCTGCTGGCGGTACACGTGGCCCGCGTAGCCGAGGCGCACGGCACCGGCGTCCCCGGCGCTGACCTCGACCTCGCGGGCGCTGCCGTCGACGCGCACCCGCACCGACCCGTCCCGATCGTCTACGGCGATCACCTCGCCGCGGACCCCGTTCTCGACCCGGGCGGCACCGGTGATCGCCATCGAGCGCGACCACGCGAGGCGATCCCCGGCTCGGATCGCGCCGCCGCCGTCGGGCTGCTCGACCGCCTCGCGGCCGAGCTCGCCGGCCTGCAGGCGCAGCTGCTGCACGCGCAGGTTGAGCGCGTCGACCTCGGCGTTGCTCGCATCGGTCATCAGCGCGACCTCGCCATGCCCGTGCTCGGACGCCAGCTCGAGGTAGCGCCGCGCGGCACGGTCGACGGCCTCGGCGCGCGAGTCGGAGAGGTGCAGCGCGCCGCGCTCGCGGTAGTGGGCCATCGCCAGGGCCGGATCGCCCGAGCGCAGCGCGCCCCAGGCGCCGCGCTCCTCGGCGTCCTCGGTGCGGTGGATGTCTGTCAGCTCGGCGGACGGGGCGAGCGCATGGAGACGGTCGAACATCCCGCCGGCCCCGACAGAGGAGAGCTGGCGCGAATCGCCGATCAGCACGAGCGACGCGCCGCGCTGCTCGACCGCGGCCACGAGCCGGCCGAGGCGCTCGGTGTCGCCCATGCCCGCCTCGTCGACGTAGACCGTCGTGGCCGCGTCGAGGCCGCCGCGGCCCTGCTCCATCGCCACGACGAGCCCGTCGAGCGTCCGCACCCGCCCGGCAAAGGCCGGGGCTTCCTCTCCGAGGCGCTGGGCGGTCCGCCCGGCGACCGCGACGCCGACCACCGACCGCCCGCAAGCCAGCTCGGCGCGGGCGGCGGTGTCGATCACGACCCCTTTGCCGGTGCCGGCCTGGCCGATCAGGACGGCCGCGCGCTCGGGGCCGGTCAGCGTGGCCACCGCGATCCGCTGCTCTGCGCTCAGCGGACTGGCGATGCGCTCCTCGGTCGCGCAGGCGGCTCGCTCGACGGCGTCTGTCGAGATCGCCCGGCCCGGGCGGTCGGCGAGCGCACCGAACTCGTGCTCGAGCCGGGCTTCGAGCGCGCGCATCCGGGCGGTCGTGAGCGCCCCGTCGGCCAGCTCGACGATCCCGCCGTCCCGACGGAGGCCGGCGATGCCGGCGAGCGCTTGCGCGGGAGCCATACCGGTGCCCGCGGCCTGCTCGAGCGCGACGCAGCGCAGCTCACGCTCGTCGAAGATCGCCCTCCTTCGCGTCGCGTGCTCGACCACGCGCTGGGCGAACGCCTCCGGGCGCGGGTCGGCCGCCTCGGTCACGGGGACATCGGTCAGCCCGTGGTCGGCGGCGGTGGCGCGCCAGGCGCCGTCGAGCTCTGTGCGAGTGCGCGGCACCTTCGCCTCGCGGGTCTGCAGCGCCAGCGAGCGCAGCTCTCCGCGCTCGGGGTCGCGCCCGTGCTCGGCCCGGAAGCGCTGCGCCGCCCGGTGGACCTCCTCGGTGCGTTTGCTCAAGGCACGGCTTACCTGCTCGCCGACGCCGCGGATGGCGAAGTAGCGGCGGTCCTTGCCCGCGCTGACGGTTTCGTAGCCGAGCTCGCGCAGCCCGTCGGCCAGCCCTGCGCGGTAGAAGGCGCCGACCTCGCGCGCGGCAACGAACGCGGGCCGCGAGCGCACCGCGGCGACCGTGCCGTCCGTCCGCTCGACGCTCGTGATCACGACATGGCTGTGCAGCTGAGGGTCGGGCACGGCGCCCGCCACCCCGCGGGCGGTCGTGTGCCTGAACTCGGCCGCGTGCAGCTCGCGCGCGGACGCCGACTCGCCCTGCGCGCTCGTGAGCGGCACACGGTCGCGCAGGTAGGCGACCGCACCGGCGACCGCCCGCGAGTGGGCCTGCTCGATCGCGGCGCGCTCACCGGGATCGCCGATCGCCCATACGACGCTGACGGGCTTGGGCGCCGAGAACGTCACGTCGAGGCCCCCCGCCCGCGTGCCGTCCGCGCCGGCCGGGCGCAGCCACAGCGGGTCTTCGGCCGGGCTGGGGGGCGCCCTGCCCTCCATCAGCGCGCGCAGATCGTCGGGCGCCAGCGGGCCTGGCCCGATCCCCACCCGCGCGAGCGCCGCCGGGGAAGTCAGCCACCGTCCCGCTGACTCGACCGGCGCGCCATCGGCGCCGAGGTAGTAGCCGCCGCGCTCTGGCACCGCCGTGCGCGACTCCAGATAGTCGGCATAGCCCTGCGCCGAGCTGGCCGCGATGCTCGCCGCGGTCATCATCGCCTGCGGCCTTTCTCCCAGAACGCCGGCAGGTAGGTGACCGCCGGCAGGTCTCGCCCGTGCACCATCACCGCCTGGCCCTCGCCGAGCTGCATCAGCCGCTGGGCGGAGACCTTCGGCGCCTGGCGCTCGTGATGGGTCTTCGAGCCGGACGCCCCGAGCGGTTCCGCGCGCCACGAGCTGGCGGTCACGGTCTCCTCGTCGAGCAGGTCCGTCAGGTAGTTGCGGGTGCTTGCGTCCTGGATCGGTCCGAGGAAGAGCTTGCAGAGCACGTTGCCGAGCACAGCGTCGGCCTCGGGGCCGTAGCGGTGCTCGAGCTGGGACAGGGTCTGGTAGATCAGACACCAGCGCACTCCCCAGCCGGCCGACACCGCGAGGTAGGTCGGCAGCTTGCTCAGCGGCGCGAGGTGCGCGGCCTCGTCGGCGAGGATGCGTAGCAGTGGCCGAGCGGGGTCGCGGGGTCCTGCGGCCTGCTGTTCCCAGACGCGCAGGACGGCGCCGAGCAGGCCGCCGATTATCGGGGCGAGCAGTTCCTGGTCGCTGTCGGGGGCGACGATGTAGAGGGTGCCCCCGCCGAGCAGGTCCTCGGGCCGGAACTCAGGGTGGTCAGAACGCTGGACCGAGGGGAAGCGGTAGGCGTCGATGAGCTGGGCGGCCGACATCAGCAACAGCGACCGCGGGCGCTCGTCCTGCGCCTGGATCCCGGCCAGGGCATTCGCCGCCGCGTCGGCCGATCGCTCGGAAAGGATCGCCCGTGGCTCATCGAGCCCGTCAATCCCCGAACGAAGCCACCCGTGGATGTCGGCCATCGTGCGCCCATCGAGCGCCGCTGCGTGCAGAAGCGGCGGCAGCGCCACCCCGATCGCCTCGCGGTTGTAGAACCGCGCCCCGCCCGAGTCATTCGACGACGCCGAAGCGGCCGGGTCGGCGTCGAAGAGCCACCGGCCCATCCGCAGCGCCTGCTCCCAGTCCTCGCATCCGAGCAGCGGACTCCAACCGGCCAACTCCCACGCCGGGCCAGAGGACAGCGGGGCGTAGATCCACACCGGCCCGCAGTGCACGCGCGACCCGAGCGTCTCGAGCACGACCTCGTCCTTGTTGAGCAGCACCACCGCCGGTCCGTCGTGGTCGAGCAGCGCCGGCACCAACACGCGCGTCGTCTTACCGGACCGGGTCGGGGCGACGGCCATCAGGTGGCTCTCCCCCGAAGACCGCAGCGTGCGGCCCCTCAGCTCGCCGAGCGGCCAGCTGTCACCACCGGCCGGGGCAGACCCACGGCGGTTGAAGCAGAAAAGGCGGGTAAGGCCCGTCGACAGGCGGTGCCGTCCGCCCTTGCGGGGCCGCAGGTGCACCAGGTCGCGCGGCTTCGCCCAGGAGCGCGAGGTGACGCGGTTGCGCGGACTCCACGATGCAAGGGCGACCGGGCGCGAGCCGCGCCAACCCTCGACGCGCGCCCACACGATCGCTGCGACGGCCAGCAGGGCGACCAGGCCCAGCGCGTTGAGCGCGATCCACGCCTTCGGCGGCGGCATGGTCTCCCGGTAGGGCGCGAACGCTCTCAGCGCTCGAGGGTCTCCGTCGGCTCCGTGTGTCAGCCACCGGATCGCTCCGCCGACGGCGTCGCCGGGGGTGACGATCGTCGGGTCGGCGCGAAAGGCCGACCAGGCAAGCGTCGGCCACGCCACGGCCAGGTACAAGAGGAAAGTCAGGAGGACCGCGCTGGCGATCAGCGGCAGAACCTCCACGTTCGTGTCGTTCTCGCTCTTCCTCATCGCTACTCCTTCCGCGCGGCCGCGCCGCGACTGGTTGTGGGTCGGCCGGAGTCGCCTGGCGACTGCTGCCGTTTCCTTGCTCGCGTCATGAAGCTGCTCGCCGGCGTCACGGCGGGCCGTGACCGCGTCCCCGCGGATCGCGGGGGCGGGCCGACTGCGGTCGTCTGTGCAGGGCACGGATTCGCGAGCCAGGCGTCAACCGACTCCGGCCGGATGCGCCAGTGCGCGCCGAGACGCTCTCCGGCGAGCGCGCCGGAGCGCAGAGCGCGGTAGACCGTCCGCTCGCAGGCCCCGACCCTGAGCGCGACATCGCTCACCCGCAGCCACCTCGGCTCGTCGGGCGGGTTGGCGGCGTGTGCGCCCAGCGACTCGACGCGCTCGCCGAGCACCTTGTCCAGCCGCAGGAGAACCGCCTCGGCAAGGAGGTCCAGCACGTCAGCAGTGGCGCGGCCGTCGGGTGGCGCCGTAGGGTCCACGTCAGCCATCGGCTCGGTGACCTCGCGCCGATGCGTCATGGCCTGCTCCTCGGTCGCGCCCCGAACCGCGTTCGTGACCTGGCCGAGACGCGACTACTCGAGCGGGCTGTCGACAGGCGAGCGGAGCAACGGACCACTACTTCTCTGGTCCCGAATGCGACAACTTTGCTCGCTGAGCGACAAGAGAAGCGCCGACTGCGAAAAAATGCCCCCATACCTGTAGAGAGACCCGGGCGGGCATTCCTACCCCCCTCAATTTCCTCCGGCCCACTTTGGGGAGACTCCGCGAGGGTGCTAAAAAGGCTCTACAGAGGAGTTCGCGGGGGCCTCTACCCCCTCTAACGTCTCGCGGGACTTTCCGCCCAAGGACAGCCGGGGCCGGCTGGTGTGCGCCTCTCAAGGTTTCCCTCATGCCTGTTACAGGGAGGGTGCGGGGCCAACAGGGCCCCCAATTTCGTTTGGCCCCGTCCTGGGCGGCCGTCGCCGGTGAAGCGCGGGGTCAGCCGGCGGGCTCGGTGGTCCCCTCGTTGAGCAGGGCCAGGTACTCGTGGTAGACGTAGAGCTTGTTGCGCCGGCGCGCTGTGACTTCCCGCAGGATTCCGAGTTCTTCCAGCCGCGCGACAGCGGCGTACACCGGGGGTTCGCTCAACTCGAGCCGGTCGGCGGTGAGGGGCGCGCGGATGGCCACGACCCGGGCAGCGAGGTCGTGGACACGGCCGGCGGTGGCCGCACCGCGCCCAAGCGCTTGGATCCGCGCGCGGTCGCGCTCGATCATCTCCACGATCCGCTGGGTAGTCTCGGTGGTCGAGGTCGCAACCTCGATGACCCCGTCGAGGAAGAAGCTCAGCCACTGCTCCCACGCGCCTTCGGTGCGCACCCGCTGCAGGTGGTCGTAGTAGGCGTCGCGGTTCTGCTTCAGGAAAAGGCTCAGGTACAGCAGCGGCCGCCCGAGCACACCGTCGGCGGCGAACAGCAGCGTGATCAGGATCCGTCCGACGCGACCGTTGCCGTCATAGAACGGATGGATCGTCTCGAACTGCACGTGGGCAAGCGCGGCCTTGACGAGCACCGGGCTGGGCTCGGGGTCGCCGTGCAGGAACTTCTCCAGCTTGCTCATCATCGGCTCGACCTGGTTAGCCGGCGGCGGCACGTAACGCGCGTTACCTGGGCGCCTGCCGCCGATCCAGTTCTGATTCGCGCGGAACTCCCCAGGCGCCTTGTCCGAACCGTGCCCACCCGCAAGTAAGAGCCCGTGCACTTCGCGCAGCAGCCGGTTGCACAGGGGCAGCCGGCCCGAGCGCAGGCTGTCCATCCCGTGGTTGAGCGCGGCGATGTAGTTCGCCGTTTCCTCTGCGTCCTGGCGGGGCACGCCTGGCGCCGCCTCGTTCTCGAACAGCAGGAGATCCGAGAGCGAGGACTGCGTGCCCTCGATCTGCGAGGACAGCACCGCCTCCTTGCGGACGAAGGTGTAGAGGAACTGGTCGGGGTCGGGAAGCAGCAGCGTGATCCCGTCGAGGCGGCCAAGCGCCTGGTTGGCGGTGTCCAGGCGGCCCTGCAGCTCGGCGCCGATATCGAGCGGAGGCTTCGGCGGGAGCGGGCGGGGGTGAAACGCCCAGAACTCTTCCGGCGCTTCCTGGGCGAGCAGGAACTCGCCGGCGCGGGGATCTGCGGTTGGCTTCGACGTGGTCATTTCGAGCAAGCGAACGCTAAGAACCCCGAAGCTTACTAAGCGAAACGGCGCCATCCCTTACTTAGCCGTCGGGACCAGTCAGTCATAGCGAGCTTTACCAAGCGGTCATAGCTGCCAGGGACCAAGCACGGAGGGCGATGTGGTCGAAGGTCTGCCCTTCTCTCGCTCGTGAACCTCCGCGATGCCGTTCGGCGCATCGGTTACGAGGTGACAGTCGACAGGATCGCCTGAGAGCGCCTCGCTCGACAGAGAAGCAGGTGTGGGGCTACAGCGATCGGGTCGGCCGCGCTCGGTCCGCATCTGGTCCTCGCTGACATCTCCGGTGAGCGCCGCCGACCTGGCTCGCGGGTTTCTGTGTCCCTGGGCAGGTCTGACGGCTGTTGCGGCGATGCCGCGCCGTTGAACTAAAGCCCGCTCGCTTCTGGCTGTGGGGTTTTCCCCGGAGCGGAGGGCCGCTTCTCGTGCGTTGCCGAGCAAGAGCGCCCGCGTCAAGGCGACGCGCGTGACTGCTTCGTGCCGAAGCGGTCACGCGCGGCCTCGCTGCCGACGTGATCCCTTCGCGCCGTTAACAGTCGTCGCAGCCAGCGCTGCCGCCACTACTGCTTCTGACGGAAGCGGAAGCGAGCGAGAGGTCCGACGGCCGGTGACGAGAGTGCTGGATTCGTCGACGGATGAAAGTCAAGTCGGACTTGCTGGCTGGGGCCTCCTTTGCAATGGTCGGGTTGGGCGCGGTCGACGACGAGCTAAAGGGCAGGGTTTGGGACTGATGCCTTGCCGCGCTGCTTGCCGTTAGATCGGCTTTGAGATGCGCGATGTCGAGGCCGTGCTCGAGGAGACCTTCGACGAGCCAATCTCCTCGCGCTCGACGGTCTCGCGCGTCCTCGAGGACACAAGGGAGCGCTACCGGCGCTGGTGCGCCCGTCGGCTCGACAGCACGACGTCGTCTACCTGTTTCTCGATGCGATCTACCTGAAGCTGCACCCAGACGACGAGCCAGCCGAAGGGGTGCTGGTCGCCTGGGGCGTCACGCTTGAGGGCACAAAGATCCTGCTCGGGCTGACACTCGGCAGCCGCGAGTCATATGCGAGCTGGCTCTCGTTCGGGCGCGATCTCGTCGAGCGGGGCATGAACACGCCGGCGCTCGTGGTCGCCGACGGCGCACCCGGGCTGTGGAAGGCCGCCAGCGAGCTGTGGCCCCCGAGCAGGCGAGCAGCGCTGCACCGTGCACGCGCTCAGAAACGTGACCGCAAAGCTGCCAGAGCGCCACCACCGCGAAGTGAAGGCCAGGTGGTGGAAGACCTTCGACGAGGCGGCCTCGCCCGCCGAGGCGCGGCGAGGGCTCGAGGCGATCATCGCCGACTACCGCGCCGCCTACCCATCCGCGATGGCAGTGATCGAGCGCGACATCGACACGCTCGTCTGCCACCTGCGCTGGCCCTCAGAGCACCGCAAACGGATCCGCTCGACGGATGCTCTATCAGCCCCTCGACCGCGGAACGATCGGAACCGCGCGGTTGGGATCGTTCCCAAGCACCCAGATGCTGTCGATCGGGTCGCCGCCGAACCAGATGCGAACACCGCTCGGCAGCGCCCCCTCGCAGGCTAGATAGCTCGGCTTGACGGCGTCGTGGCCGAGCGTCATAGCGGAGCAGTCGAGCCCGGCATAGGCGCGTTCGGCGATCACGAGGCTGTCGCCGACGCCTACTCCCGCGGCTGTCTGGGCGGAGCGATCGGTCGTCAGGTAAGAGAGCACGCGGCCGCCGGCGACAAAGACGACGAGCTCGCGGTAGCGCCAGGCCTCTGAGAACCGCAGCGATGGTGAGCCGCTTACATCGCCGGGGTCCTCCCCGAGCGGCGCCGCGGCACGGTCCTCATCGTTTAGCACCGGCCGGCCGAAGAG
>JAABUS010004363.1_pt1 | contig 20555 bp, 19 predicted proteins | sample 5560161 | NCBI WGS metagenome assembly JAABUS01 (sample SAMN10711885, study PRJNA513376) | rock metagenome | isolation source: Antarctica rocks | place: Antarctica: Victoria Land, Trio Nunatak nord | collected 2016-01-04 | reverse complement strand
ACTCGCCACTCGCCACTCACCACTCGCCACTATTTCAAGCAGCTCGCGCCGCATCCGCATCATTACCGCGATCGTTGAACATCTTCTTGACGATGGTGCGGTAGAGTGAATGACCTTGTTCCATGCTGACGTTCAGGAGGTCGAGGGCCTCCTTGAGGCTGTACAAGGTCCGGGCGAGTTGATCCTGCGAGGCGCGGCTCGAGCGTTCCTGCGCCTGGGTCCACGAGTCGGACAGGGTCTCGACGGCCGCGCAGGTGCGGTCGATCCCCCGCTTGATCTCGTCGAGGTGCTCGCCCGGGGCGTTCTCGACGCTGAGGGTGTTCTCGATCCGGCCGAGGGTGGCCACGCCGCGACGGAGCGAATCGCTCGCCGTGCCGATGGCCTCGAGGTCGGAGCCGATCAGGGCGATCGCGTCGGCCCCGCGCTGAAAGCCCGCCATCGCGGTCGGGAGGCGGTCGACGGCCTGGGCGAAGCGATCGAGGTGCGGGCCGAGCTCGCCGAGCAGGTCGACGCGGAGCCGCTCCAGATGGGTCGCCACTGCCTCGGAGACCTTCAGGGCGGTCGCGTCCTCCGTGCCGACGCTCGGCAAGACGTGTTCGACGACCCAGCGATCGACCCTGGCCAGCAGGTCTTCGGAACGTCGGTAGACCAGAGTTTGCACCAGCATCAAGGCCGCGCTCAAGAAAAGCGCGAGGAGCGTGCTGTCGAACGCGACCTGGAGCGCGGAGGTCACACTTGTCAGGTTGCTCATGAAACCGTCGAGGTCCTTGACCATGGGAAGGACCCGACTGATGTTCATCAGCGCCTTGGAGATGCCCTCGACCGTGCCGATGAAGCCGATGATCGGCAGGAGATAGAGGATGTACCGGGTCAGGGTGAACCGCCCGGCCGCCTGCTCCTGGTCGAGGCCCGACGCCTCGCGGTTGAGCTCCATGAGCCCGGTGCTCGTCGGGGCACCGTGGCACGAGAGCTGGCGGATGCGAGTCGGCAGGATGCGCCAGTCATCGTCGGCGATCGGTCCGGCCGGGACTCCGCCTTCGTCGGGGGCCCGAGAGTCGGCCCGGTTCAGGCGCGCGAGCCAGGCGGGAGCCTCGCCGAACGCACGCTCATTCTTCCACGACCGCGCCAGCTCGAACGTCAGCGTCAGGACGGCCCAGACATAGATCGAGGTCCCGACGTACTGCTCCCACCCCCGCTCGAACATGAGCGTCGGGTTGAAGACCATCAGGGCGACGGGGAAGGCCAGGGCCAGGCCGAGCATCGCCAGGGTGCCGGGATAGGCGAGGCGAGAGGTGCCGGACGCGCCGGTCGGCATGCGGGTGCCCCTTCCTTTGGGCTGGTCGTGTGAGGTGGGGAGCGCCGTCTCCCGATTCACGCGGTTGGCCTACGACTCGTCCTCGGCCAATGTCCGACCATCCCCCGCGAGGGGGTGGTGCCATGAGGACATTCGGCAAGTCGGCGCGACCGACTTGAACCTTACGCGGGGCCGCTCCCGTCGGGCGGGGCCCGATCGGGCGCATCGTGGCCGGGAGTGACGAATCGGAAGTCGCAGTGCGAGGCGCCTTCCATGAGCGTCTGGGTGCGCGTGAGGCCGATGGCGGGATTGAAGCCCTCGACGAGCGAGAAGTCGCGCTGGCAGGAGAGGCTCGCTCCGAGGTCGGCCAGTCCCAGGGCGCGGTACATCTCGGCATAGCGGCAGCGGGTGACGTTGAACGAGAGCCGCCCGGCCGACTGCTCGAGCATCTCGATCTCCAGGGCCCCCCCTTCGCGCCAGAGGTCGAGGCTCCGGGCGAAAGTTTCGAGCGTCGCCTCGCCGAACCGGAGCGCCAGGTCGGCGCCCCCCTGGCGGGCGAGGTCCGAAATCACGCCTCGGGTCAGGGCAAGGGTCTTCTCGGGCCCCATCTGCTCGGCAACGGCCCGGAGTAGCGGCCCGACAATCCGCGCCTCGATCTCGCGTTGTTGCAGGAGGCTGAGCCTCGGTTCCTCGGTCGCCATGACGAAGGGGCCCCTCGTACTCCGGACTCCGTCAAGTGCCCAACACGCGGAGACGTTTCATGAACGACGCGAGGTCGATGGGCTTCGTGAAGTAATCGGCGGCCCCGGCCTGCCTGGCTTCGCGTTCGGCCTGCTCGGTCGGGTCGACCGTGAAGGCGACTACCGGCAGATACGCGGTCTTAGGGTCCGAGCGCAACGCGCGGATTAATTCGAACCCGTTCATCACCGGCATCATCAAGTCGGTCAAAATCAAATGGGGGTGGAAGTCGGCGATACAGTCGAGCGCCTCGCGCCCGTCGTTCGCCTCGCAGACGTCGAACCCGTGCAACCGCAACAAGCGCCCGAAGGCGTATCGGAGGAAGGGCACGTCCTCGACCAGGAGTACTCGGGGAGCCCTGTCGTGAGATTCCAACATGAATCACCATCCCGGCACGCAGAGGTCTGGGGCCCTGCTAGAATCGAGCACTCATGCGGGGATTTGCGGCTAAATCCGAGAGATGTCTTGCGAACCGCCCCGGGCCAGCGAATGCGAACTGAGAACAATTGATATAACTCCCGTGCAAACTCCGGACCGAAGTCGAAAATTGTCCGGACCCGCCCCTCGCAAGTTGCGAGTCACACGTTCTTCTGCCGGGGAAGATGAGGTGCTTTCGTGCGAACCGTTGCGATCGGCACGATGCGACCCGGCGGGGCGGAACCGGTGGTTCGGTGACTTGCCCGGCGCCCGGCAGTTGACGTAAAGTGAATATGTGCCCATCCTGATTCGCTGCACTGAGCCTGCCCCTCGGAGGTGGCCGCTATGTTCGTGGAGACCCGCACGTACGCCTCGACGCGGATCCGCCGGGGGGCTCGGCTCATGCGGGTGCTGGTGGGGGCGGGCTTGATCGGGGTGACCGGGCTCCTGGTGCATGCCGAAGCGCAGCGGCCGGAGGTCCCCGCCGGGGTCGAGGCGTCCCTCGACATCGTGTACCGTCGGGCGGGCGATCGCGAGGCGAAGCTGGACGTCTACGTGCCGATCGGTGAGGCTCCCGCGGGGGGCCGCCCGGCGATCGTGGCGATCCACGGCGGGGGATGGCGGGGGGGGAGCAAGGGCGGTTTCGGCCGGATGGCCGCGCGCCTGGCGCGTCACGATTACGTCGTGGTCTCCGTCGACTATCTGCTGTCGAAGCCGGATTCCCCCAGCTGGCCCGACAACTTCGAGGACGTCCGCGAGGCGGTCCGATGGGTGCGCCGTCATGCCGACGATTACGGCATCGACCCCGATCGGATCGTCGCCCTGGGTGCGTCGGCCGGCGGCCATCTCTCGGCGCTGCTGGGGACCTATCCCGACGGCCCCGTCGCGGCCGAGGGGCTTCCCCGTCCCCGAGCCGGGACGCCCAAAGCGGTCTCCGCGCGGGTGCAGGCGGTGATCGACCTCTACGGCCCGGCCGACCTGCGTGCGCTGATCGAGAGCCGCGAACAGACCGGGGGCCCGCTCCACCTGTTCCTGGGGGGGGGGCCGGACCGTTTCCCCGGGCGGTTCGAGGCCGCCTCGCCCGTCCGGCACGTCTCGAGCGACGACCCGCCGATGCTCTTGATCCACGGAGCCGACGACCCGCTGGTGCCGGTCGCGCAGTCGGAGGCCCTGGCCTCGACCCTGAAAACCGCCGGGGTCCTGCATCGTCTGATCGTCGTCGAAGGGGCCCGGCATGGCTTCGGCCTCGAGGTCGGCGGTCGTGATCTGGTCCCGGAGGTCATTGCATTTCTGGACGCCGCTTGGAAGGATGAAAAGGATAACGAGGGAGAGAAATCCCTCCAGGACGGCCCGTGAGGTTCCTCCGCAGGACCGACGCGACGCGCATGGGCTCGTCGTGACGTAGGAGATCTCCCCATGTCGGCCGAAGTTGACGTGAGTGGCTTGATCTCCCCCCTGGCGGAGGGCCTGGACCTCTCCGTCGGGCCGGATCGGGTCCTGCAGACGGCCGGGGACCGGCCCGACGCCGACACCCTGCCCGCGCTGGCCGACCCGGCGGCCGATCACCGCGATGAGACGCTGTGCCGCCGCCGCGGCGATGTCGAGGAGAAGCACGCTCGGATCGCCGGCTTCCTCGACGCGACCGGTCACGAGGCCGTCTTGCTCGGTAGGTCCGACTCGGTCGCCTGGTTCACCTCGGGGGGCGACCTCGGCCAGGACCTGGCCTCCGAGGCGAGCTCGGTCCTGCTGTACCTGACCCGCAACAGCCGCGCTGTCCTCTCCGACAACGTGCAGAGCGCCCGCGTCTTCGAGGAGGAGCTGGCCGGGCTCGGCTTCCAGCTCAAGGAGAGGCCCTGGCACGACAACCCCGGCGGGATCGTCGCCGACCTGAGCCACAATCGGCCGGTCGCCACCGACATGGGGTGCCGGGGGGCCCCCGGCTCGGACGAGGGCGACGCACTCCGGGCGCTCCGGTGGCCCCTGACGCGATTGGAGCGGCAGCGGTTACGCGAGCTGGGCCGGACCCTGACGTTGGCGGTCGAGGCGACCTGCCGGAATTTCGACCAAGGCGAGACCGAGGCCGACGTCGCCGGCCACCTGGCGCACCGCCTGATCCGCGAAGGGGTGGTGCCGGTCGACCTCCGCGTCGCCAGCGACGACCGCCTGGCCCGCTACCGCCAGCCGACGTTCAAGGCCGCGCCGATCCGGAAGCGGGCGACGATCGCCGTCACCGGCCGGAGGCATGGCCTGTGCGCCTCGCTCACCCGGACCGTCTCGTTCGGCCCGGTCGACCCCGACTTCCGCGCGAAGCATGCCGTGGCCGTGATGGTGGACGCCACCTGCATCTATTTCTCGAGGCCGGCGGAGGCCGTCTCCGAGGTCTTCCGCCGGGCGCGTCGGATTTACGAGAAGTACGACCACCCGCACGAATGGACGCTCGATTACCAGGGGTTCGTGATCGGTTACTCTCCTCGCGAGGCGCCACTGGTGCCCGAATCCCACCTCCCCCTCCGCTCGGGCATGGCCTTGTCGTGGAGTCCCAGCGTCGGCCCGGCCCGTTCGCAGTGTACCGTGGTCATCGACGAGCGCGGCTTCGAAGTGATCACCGCCCCGCAGGGCTGGCCGAGGCTCGACGTGGCGGTGAAGGGATTCACGATCGTCCGCCCCGGCATCCTCGAACGGTAGGCCACTCCGGCGGCCTGAACTTTCCCGCGAGCCGGTCCGCGACCGAGGCCGCGGGTCCCGATCGTGGTGGACGCGCCGGCCTTACGCCTCCCAGCGTTGGCGCGTCTGGATGGCGTGGGTAAGGTGAACATTCCGATCCTGGCGAACGAAATACAATAGGAAAGGGCAAAGGGCTCCTTCCCGCCGAAAGGAAAACTGACTCATGTGGACGTCATGGAAGTTGGGCCGGGTGGCCGGTATCGACCTGTACCTGCACCCGTCCTTTTTCATAATGCTGGCATTGTTCGTCGCACCAAAGGGCGTCGAGTCGATCCTGCTCGTTTCGGCCGCCTTCGGCTGCGTGCTCCTGCACGAGTTCGGCCACGCGATGATGGCCCGCGGGTTCGGGATCGGGACCGCGGACATCACACTCTATCCGATCGGCGGGGTGGCACGGCTGCGACGGATGCCGAAGGCTCCCGGCGCGGAGTTGCTGATCACCCTCGCCGGCCCGGCGGTCAACGTGGCGATCGCACTGGCCCTTGGGGCGATCGTCGCGCTGGGGCTGCTCGGCGGCCCCGGGTCGGACCTGCCGGTCCGCTCCTTCGTCGTCGACTTGATGTTGATCAATGTGTGGCTCGCGCTGTTCAACCTGGTCCCGGCCTTCCCGATGGACGGCGGCCGGATTTTCCGGGCGTTGTTGAGCGGCCTGCTCGGCCGGGAACGGGCGACCCTGATCGCGGCCGGATTGGGACGCGGCCTGGCGTTGGTAGGTGGGCTCTATTTCCTCGTCAGCGCGACCTCGTTGCAGGATGCCCTGATCCCGGTCCTCCTGGCGGCCTTCATCTACATGGCGGCCGGTGCGGAGCTGGAGCAAGTGCTCGCCGAGGGCCGAGATCGCCGTCGTCGGGAGGACGACGGGATCTGGACCGCCCCTCCGGGCTTCTCCTGGGTCAGCCGGGGCAACGGCGTCTGGCAGCTCGCCCCGATCCCGGCCCACGCCTCGGGCAGGGGCCGCTCGCCGTGGCGCTGACGCCGATCGTTGAGCTGGGCGTGGCCGAGGCGTACGAGCTCTTGACTGGTCATTTCGGCGTGACCGGCCTCCCTCCCCTGGAGGCCATCGAGAACGAGGATTGGGGCCGCGACTCCCTCCTCGTCCGGTTCCAGGACTTCCCCGCCGACGCCTTGGCCGAGGCGGGGCTGACCTGGGACGAGGAGGGGCCGTGGCGTCTCCTCGATCCGGATTCCTCCTTGTAGACGCGACGCCCGGCCGCTGATCGCATCGCGGAGATGCCACTCCTCAGTCCGTCGCCTTCCGGGCCAGGTCCTTGACGCGGATATCGCGGAACTCGACGCGGCCATTGTGGCTTTGCAGCCCGATCAGGCCATCGATGCGCTTCAGGCCAGGGTGCTCGGTGGCGACTTTCGGGGGGTGCATGTCGAGACGGTCGTGGAGGATCGTGGTGCCGTTGAGCTTGATCTCGACGTCGGGCCCTCGGGCCGTGATCTCCATGTCGTTCCACTGCCCGGTCGGCTTGAGGTGGCCCGGCTCGGGGGCGGCCACATGGTAGATGGCCCCGGTCCTCTGCCAGGGCTGGATGTCCTTGTAGCGGGGGTGTCCCTCGTCGAGCAGCTGGATCTCCATCCCCGTGCGCGAGATGTGCGAGGTGTCGGCGGGGGCGCGGAGGTAGATGCCCGAGTTACTCTCGGGAGAGAGCAGGAACGAGAACCGGAGCACGAAATCGGCGTAGGGCCGCGGGGTGCCGAGCCAGCCCCCCCCGTGTCCCAGGCTGATCAGGTGCCCACCTTCGACGCCCCACGCCTCGGGCTTCCCGCCGAGTTGCCGCCAGCAGGCCAGGCTTTTCCCGTCGAAGAGCGATACGAAGCCCCCCTCCTCGTCCCCGTCCCGGGGCGGAGCGGCCCCCGGCCCCGAGATCAGCATCAGCCCGATGAGCGTCCAACGATGGCGCCAGCGTCGCATGGCAAGGTCTCCGGATGGTATCGTCTCGGTGGGGGCGGTCGCTTGCCCCGTTGGTGCGAGGAGATGAGATCGGATCGGATCAGCCTTCCCAGGGGCGGACGAGGCCGGTGGCCGTCAGGTCGTCGTCCTCGTCGGAGAGGCGGAACCGCAAGCCCGGCTCGACGGGGACCGGCAGCGCGAGCCGAAGGCTCAGGCAGGTGCAGGTCCGCTCGTCGATGGTCCCCAGCGGCCTGCGGGCGAGCACGGTAGCCGTGACCTCGGCGGTCCGGATCCGGGCCGTCCAGCTCGAGCCGACGACGCAAGACGCCAGGAAGGCGTCGGCCCTCGCCGCGTCGTCGACGGTCACCAGCGCTTCGACTCGGTCGACTTCGCGGGCGTCGGCCCAGGGGCGAGGCGTGGGCATGGGGTCCTCGTCAAGGGTTGGGGAGTTCCCTGATCTTGAGGTTGCGCCACTCGAACTGGCCGTTCTCGCCCTGGAGGCCGAGGTGGCCTTCGGAGAGGCCGATCGCGTCGGAGGTGGTGATCGGCGTGCCGTTGAGCGTCGCCTCGGCGCGGGTGCCAACGACCTTCAAGACGATCGTCTGCCACTCGCCCGGCCCCTTCATGGCCGCCTTGAGCGCCTCGAGCTTGCGGTCGAACTTCGCCGGGGTGCCGTGCCCGAAGATCATCAAGTGGCTCTCGTCGTCGATCACCTGGAGCTGGAACCCCCTGGCAGGCCAGTGCGGTTCCTTGGGAGTACTCTCGGCGCCGGCGCGGAAGAGGAGGCCGCTGTCGGCCCCTTTCACCAGGGCGCGATACTCGGCGTGGAGTTCGAAGTCCTTGTAGACCTCCGCCGAGCGGAGCCATCCGGTCCCGCCGTCGTCGAAGATCACGCCGTCCCGGACGGAGAAGCGGTCGCTATGCTGGGGCGTCCACCCCTCAAGCGACTTGCCGTCGAAGAGGCTGACGAAATTCGGATTGTCGGCGGAGGCAACGCCGGCCAGCGCGATCGCCACGCCGGCCACGAGCCCCCCGAGGCGTTGCGTCATCAATCCGCTCTCCCAGTGATCCGACCTGACTCCCTCCCGGGGCGCCTCGCCCGCGACCGATGCAGATGAGAGTAACGGCCCGGCCCGCCGCATGCCACCTCGCGCCGCAAGCGGCCCGAAGAATGCGCGGCGACGGGGGCGGCCCGACGATCGGCGGGGCCGCCCGTTCAAGGGCCGGTCTGGAGGATGGCGGCGGCGTAGTTGACGAGGTCGCCGTGGTCGCGGGCGATCCGAGCCAGTCGTTCGGGGCGGCCGGCACGCTGGCAGAGCTGGGCGACACTCGGGCAGATCAGCGCGGCCTCGGGGAAGCCCGACAGGTGCTCGCCCGCCACGTCGATGGCCTTCTCCACGCGGTCGACACGCAGGAGCAAGCGGACCAGAACCTGCGCGGGCAGGGCGTCGTCGCGTCCCCCCGCGTCGGGGTCCGCCGGGGGGATCTTGGCCTCGAAATGTGCGATCGCCGCGTCGACGTCCTCGCCGAGCAGGGCACGCAGGTAGATGCCATGGTCCTCGTAAATCCGCTCGAACGGCGGTTCCCCCTCGTATCGGTGCCGCTCCGAGAGGTTCCGGCCGTAGTCGGTCAGCCCGGCGGCCATCGCGATCGTCGCGGGGTCGGTCAACGTCGGCGAGACCCGGACGGTGGCGGCCAGGTGCGAGACGTCGAGGTGATACGCCTCGTCGTCGAAGAGCCACTCGCGGCCCGCGATCAGGCCCGAGACCGGGGTCCCTTCCGGGGGGAGCGGCTGACCTCGCCTGGCGATCTCGCCGCGGAGGTTGGCCGTCAGGTGCTCGTGGAGCTGGCGGACCAAACGATCGGCGCAGGCGACCCGCGTGGCGTCGTCGGGGGGGAGGTGCTCGAACGCCGAGATCGCCGAGCAGGTCCCGTAATGGTCGAGGATCAGTTCGAACCCCTTGCGCGGGTGGGCCCCTTGATTGAACGCGACCTCGACGACCTGGCCGAGCCGCTCGTCGCCGTCGCTCGGCATATAGGCGTCGATGGCCCTCGCGACCGGCTCGGGCTCGGCGATGGCGCGGTAATAGGGCCAGGCGGCCGGGATGTCCCCCGAATCCAGCAGACGCGCGCCGACCGACCGGATCGCCTCGACATACCGTTCCTCGTACCGGGCCCGCGTCGGCTCGGGGAGGTCCGCCAGCGAGCCGACCTGGATCAAGGGGAGCCCCAGCTCATGACGGGCCTTCAGCAAGAGCGCATCCAGCAGCGCACGGAACTCGCCCCGCCCCGCCAGGTGGCCGACCAATTCGTCGAGGGCGGCCTCCGGGCCCGAGTTCACCAGGGCCCGATCCAGAGCGTCGAAGGTGTCTTGCATGGTGGTCAACGATTCCGCAAGAATTCCGGGCGTGATCGTCGCGAGCTGGCGAGCCCGTTGGCGAGGAGGGTGACACCCTTCGGCGTGATCCCTGTTGGATGGAGATTTTATCCACTTCCCCCGCGTAATGAAATGAGCCCCGCACCCGGGACGGGGGGGCCGTCCCGCTCCCGGGCGGGGGTCGAGGTCGTTGATGGGGCGGCCGGCGTCGTCCCCCGGGAGCCGGTCCTCCCGCACACACCGATCGCATCATCGACGTAAATTATTGTAAGGTTATATTACAATCGAAATAATGTTCGCACGATTCATTTCAAGGTGGGTCGGTAGAGTCGCCTTGCGAGGATCGTTGCGTCGGGAACACGCACCGGTGATAATCCCCCCGCATCCGTCTCGTCGAATCAACCCCATGCCACCGGGGAATTCATGCCGGTTTCTCTCGACCACGTCTCGCCCAGGACCCCGATGGGTGCGAACCTGATCGCCGACGGGGCTACATTTCGCGTCTGGGCACCCAACGCGAATGCCGTGTACGTCCTCGGCGATTTCAACGGCCGGGTGGAGGATGACGGCAGCCTGCTGACCAGGGACGCCAATGGCCACTGGCGTGGATTCTTCAGGGGGGCGAAAGACCGCCACCGCTACATGTTCCACGTCGACGGCAAGGGCGGCAAGGGTCCGAAGCGCGATCCGTATGCCCGTGAACTGCAGACGCCCTTCCCCGGCGATTGCATCATCCGGAAGACTGATTTCCCCTGGCACGAAACCGGCTTCGTCACGCCCCGATTTCACAACTTCGTGATCTATCAGCTCCATGTCGGCACCTTCTTCACGCCGAACCTGCCCGGTAAGGGCGGGACATTCCTCGACGTGGCGAGGAAGATTCCGCACCTGTCCGGGCTCGGGGTGACCGCCATCCAGCTCCTGCCGATCCAGGAGTTCCAGACGGAATTCAGCCTCGGCTATAACGGGACCGATTATTTCGCCCCCGAGATGGATTACGCGGTCGAGGACGCGGTCCTCAAACCCTATGTGGATGAGGTCAATGCCCTGCTCGACGCCAAGGAGTTGGCGCGCTATAAAGTCGACGACCTGCGCGGGGAGATGAACCAGCTCAAGGCGCTGATCGACCTCTGCCATATCCATGGGCTCGCGGTGATCCTGGATGTCGTCTATAACCACGCGGGCGGTGATTTCGGCGGGGAGAGTCTCCATTTCTTCGACCTGCAACCCACTTCGGGGGGGAACAAGAACTCGCTCTACTTCACCGACCGGGGCCACGCCGGCGGGCTCGTCTTCGACTTCGAGAAATCCGAGGTGCGAGATTTCCTGATCCAGAATGCCAGGTTCTTCCTCGACGAATACCGGGTCGATGGCCTCCGCTATGATCAGGTGAGCGTCATCGATCACGACGGCGCCCCGCATGGCTGGAGTTTCTGCCAGGATCTGACCTCGACGCTGAATCACCACCGGCCAGGCGCGATCGATAAGGCCGAATACTGGAACGTGAACCCTCACGTCGTGAAGCCGCCCTCCGAAGGGGGTGCGGGCTTCGACACGACGCTCACCGATGGCCTGCGAGTTGCCATCCGCGACGTCATCGGCAATGCCAGCCAGCCGGATGAGCGTCCGCTGGACATGACGAACCTGGCGAGGAGTCTTTGGCCCGAAGGATTCCCACAGCAATGGTGCTTCGTGCAGGGTCCCGAGAACCACGACATCGTCTACCGGGATCGCGAGCAGCGGGTGGCGCGGCTGGGCGATTTCCATAACCCCCGCTCCTGGTACGGCCGCAGCCGGGCGCGGGTGGCCACCGGGATTTGCCTGACCGCACCCGGCATCCCGATGCTGTTCATGGGGCAGGAATTCCTGGAGGAGAAGCCGTGGGCCGACGACTTCAGGAACCACGCGAACCTGCTGCTCCACTGGGCGGGCGTCGATGCGGGCGACGAGCAGATGCTCGATCACATCCGCTTCACGCGCGAGTTGCTGGGCCTGCGATGGCGGCATCCCGCCCTGCGGGGGGAGGGATTCCGCCCGGTGCACGCCCACAATCAGGACCGCGTGCTCGCCTTCCATCGCTGGGTCCCGGGCGAAGGTCATGACGTGATGGTGGTCGTGCATCTGTCGACCTTCAACCGCTTCGACTACCGGATCGGCTTCCCGGGCGGTGGGGAATGGCGGGAGGTCTTCAACAGCGATGTCTACGAGAATTGGGTGAACCCGAACGTCGCCGGCAACGGAGGCCGCGTCTTCGCCGACCCGGCGCCGATGCACGGCTTCGGCTCCTCCGCCTCGGTCGTGCTGCCGGCGAACAGCATCCTCGTGTTCGCGCGGGGATGAACCGGCCGATCCATCGAGATCGCGCCGGGGCATTTCTGGAAACGGCGGCCCCCGGGCCGGACGCTATTGCGCGTCGGCCTTGGCGGGATTGGGGGCGGTGGCCGGGGCGCCGGGGGGATCGGCGTCGAGCTTGGCGCCTTCGGACTTTTTCCAGGTGGTCCAGCACCGCGCGTTGTAGCAGTCGACCATGATGTCGCGGGCCTCGTCGACCGAGTCGGTGAGGATCAGCAGGTTGAGGTCCTCGGGCGAGATGGCGCCGGCGGCGAGCTGGGTGTCCCTGATCCAGTCGAGCAGGCCGCCCCAGTAGGCGGTGCCGTACAGGACGATTGGGAAGCGGTTGATCTTGCTCGTCTGGACCAGGGTCAGGGCCTCGAACAGCTCGTCCAGGGTGCCGAACCCGCCGGGGAAGATGATGAAGCCGTTGGCGTACTTCACGAACATGGTCTTCCGCACGAAGAAGTAGCGGAAGTCCAGCGAGAGGTTCGTGTACGGGTTCTCGCCCTGTTCGAAGGGGAGCTCGATGTTGCAGCCGATGGAGAGGCCGCCGGCCTCGATGGCGCCTCGGTTGGCGGCCTCCATGAGGCCGGGGCCCCCGCCGGTGATGACGGCGAAGCCGGCCTCGGCGAGCTTGCGGCCCAGCCCGCGCGCGTCGGTGTAGTACGGCGTGTCTTCGCCGAACCGCGCCGAGCCGAAGACCGCCACGCCGGCGCCGACCCCCGCCAGGGCGTTGAACCCGTTGACGAACTCGGCCTGGATGCGTAAGACACGCCAGGCGTCGGTGTGCGTGAACGCGGCGAGCTCCGGGGCCATGGCCCTCGGGGTCGGGGGGACGGCGCGGTTCAGGAAGTCTTCGTCCTCGGTCGATCGTCCGGCGGTCGGACTGCGGGGGGGGATCGGCTCGAAGCTGCGTCGGCGTGCCGCCGCGTCCGCTGGTTTGCCGTTGCCGGAATTCGGGGGGTTGCTCGCCCCCGGCTCGTTGACGTCGTCGGGACTCATCATCGCTACGTTCTCGGCCTGGGCCGGCTCGGGCTGATTTATCGGAACCCTGAGGCGACGCCTCGCGCGACCGGCCTGCCAGGGAGAGGTCTTCTGACATGATTATAGGCGTCGTGAGACCGGCGGCCTACCCCGGCGACGGCCACGCTGGGGCGGTGCGGACCTCTGGTGGCCGGGGCCGGGTGGCGTAAGATGGGCGGTGGAGGAAATTGAGTGGACGCCAAGCCCTCGCGACTGGAGACGACATTGACTAGCCCCGCTTCTCGGCCCGAGCCGGCCGACCCGCTGCGCGCGAGCGTGTTCCTGAAGGCCTGCCGCCTCGAGCCGACGGAGGTCACCCCGGTCTGGTTCATGCGGCAGGCGGGGCGGTACATGCCCGAGTACCAGGCCGTGCGTTCGAAGGTCCCGTTCCTGGACCTGTGCAAGGACGCCGGCCTGGCCACCGAGGTCACGGTGACGGCCGCCAAGCGCCTGGGGGTCGACGCCGCGATCCTCTTCGCCGACATCCTGCTGATCCTGGAGCCGATGGGTTTGGACCTCGAGTTCACCAAGGGGGAGGGGCCGGCCATCCACAACCCCGTCCGGACCGCGGCCGACGTCGATCGCATCCGGCCGTTGACCGACCTCGCCCCGCTGGGGTACGTCTTCGAGGCGGTCCGCCAGATCCGGGCCGCCCTGGATCGCGCGACGCCGCTGATCGGCTTCGCCGGGGCCCCCTTCACGCTGGCCTGCTACGCGATCGAAGGGGGGGGGTCGCGGCACTACGTGCAGGCCAAGACCTTCATGTACCGCGACCCGGGGGCCTGGGATGCGCTGATGGAGCGGCTCGTCGACGCGACGTCGGCCTACCTGACGGCCCAGGCCGAGGCCGGTGCGCAGGTCTTGCAGATCTTCGACAGCTGGGTGGGGAACCTCGGCCCCGACGATTATCGGCGGTTCGTGCAGCCCCACATGCGCCGGCTGCTGTCGGGCCTCCCCGAAGGTGTCCCGGTGATCCACTTCGGGACCGACACCGGCTCGATCCTCGAGCTGCAGAGGGATGCCGGCGGCCATGTCATCGGCCTCGACTATCGCGTCGACCTGGCGGAGGCCTGGGGGCGGCTCGGGCCCGGCGTCGGGGTCCAGGGCAACCTCGATCCCGTGTCCCTCTTCGCGCCGATCCCGGAGCTGGAGCGTCAGACGCGCCGCATCCTCGATCAGGCCGGGGGACGCCCCGGGCATATCTTCAACCTCGGCCACGGCATCCTGCCCCAGACCCCGGTCGACCACGTCCTGGCCGTCGTCGACATGGTCCGCTCGCACCGTCGCCAGGGTTCCCAGGCCCCCTGATCGGTCCACTCGTCCCCATCAAGTGCGGAGGAATCCCGGAAATCTCGACGTTCTGGCGGACGATGTCTTGTGCGAAGGCCCGCGTAGTGCCACATTAAGAATTAGGCCGATCGGCCCGGGGAGATCGATCGCCCGGGGCTGGTGCCTCGCGAGATCACCCTCGGGCACCGCCCCGAGACATGGTGCGCCTGGCTAGTTAAGCCGGAGAATGATGCTGGGTCGGGACTCGGGGGGAGACGTCCAGGCGACCGTGCCGGGCGCCAGGACGTCGTATCGAGGCCGGCCGATTTCCGGCACGGAGGGGTTTGTTTATTTCCGACGTCGCGAGGAGGTCCAACGTGTCGAGCCGACGGATGCCACGCGGATTCACCCTCATCGAGCTGCTGGTGGTCATGTTCATCATGGCCATCTTGATCGGGCTGCTGTTGCCGGCGGTGCAGTCGGCACGCGAGGCCGCCCGCAAGGCCGAATGCATCAACAACATGAAGCAATTGGGCCTGGCGATGCACAATTACGAGTCGGCGCAAGGCACCTTCCCGCCGGGGGGGATCACCTTCCAGGAGTCCCCGCTGGATTGCTCCCAGACGCCGCGTGAGCACAGCATGTTCACGCTCAGCCTCGCCCACCTCGACAACACGCCCGTGTACCATGCAGTCAATTTCAGTTACGCGGCCGCAGGGCCGCAGGGCCGCGAGCACGCCGGGGCCGTGAACCACACGGCGCTTGCGACCGTCGTGGGGACGTTCCTCTGCCCCTCGGACCGGGGGCATCGGATGCCGACGAGCAAGTTCCTCAGCCCGGCCAACCAGACGTACAACGGCTTTTCGCCGTGCTCGTATGCCGGGTCGACGGGGACTCACGACGTCTTCCGCTTCTGGTGCCGCTGCGCCCCGAGGACGGACCCCTACGTCTGCTTCGGGAGCGTCGAGTTGAGGCCCGACGGGGCCTTCGGCACCAACCACGCGTTCCCGATCGGCGCGTTCCGGGACGGGTTGAGCCAGACGCTCTTCGTGGGCGAATTCTCCCGGTTCAAGAACGACCCGGACCCTTTCATGAATATCTGGAGCCGCGTCTTCCGCCCTCCCTCGTCGATCTTTGGGGTGACGCGTCCCCAGGGCCTGGCGTCGGTCGTCCCTCGGATCAACGCGCCCCTCATGGAACCCGACTATCCCCCCCCCCGCGACTCGACCGCGGCGATCACCTGGAGGGACGACTCGACCAACCAGCAGATGGGGCAGTTCGGATTCCGGAGCCGGCACGTCGGAGGGGCCAATTTCCTCTTCGGTGACGGCTCGGTCCGATTCATCAAGGATACGATCAATGTCCGGGATGTCTACTGGGCCTTGAGCACCCGTCACGGCGGCGAGGTGATCGGGCAAGATCGTTAGCGAACGGGATGCCCTGCCCTCGTCCTTCTTCTGCCTGAAGGTGGAGTTTCGATGAGATCCCCGATCTCACTCCTGGCGCCGGTGGCCCTGGCGATCTGTATCGGGTGCGGCAGCACCCCGGTTGTTCCCGCGGCCCCGCCGGCCCCCCCGGCCGGCCCGGCAAGATTGCCGGCGGTGAAGAAACCCCCCCGGCCGCGCAAATCGGGCAAAAAGTCGGTCGCCGAGCCCGTCAGGCCCGTCCCCTCCACCAAGATCTTCGATTAGTGCGTGGTGCGACGGCCCCGCGACGAACCGATCCGGGTGAGCCTTCGAATCCATCCGCGCCGCGCCCTCCTCCGGGCCCGGCGCGTTTCGAGGTGTGGCTTCGCCAACCGCTTGCCTCGCGGGTACAATCGAGTTGGCCTTCGACCGAGGCGGCTCGCACCGAGTCGCCCGGCCGTCGGCGTCGCACCCGGTTCGCGTTCACCGTCATGGATCATCCTCACGATAGCGTGTTGCTCCTCGCTTACGGCGCCCCGGAGAGCATGGAGGAGGTCCGGCCGTTCCTGGACAACATCCTCCGAGGGCGGCCGGTGCCCCCTGAGCGTTACGAGGCGGTGGTCCACCATTACGAGCTGATCGGCGGCAAGAGCCCGCTGAACGAGCTGACCGCACGCCAGGCGCGGGGGCTCACCGACTGGCTCGGACGCGAAGGGCCGGCACTCCCCGTTTATGTGGGGATGCGGTTCGCCAAGCCCTTCATCTTCACCGCCATCCGCGACATGGTCCGCGACGGCCGGAAGCGGGCCGTCGCCCTCATCCTGGCACCTTACCGGAGCGAGCCGAGCTTCGAGGCCTACCAGCGGACGGTCCGAGAAATCCTCGAGGCCGAAGGCCCCGAGGCGGCGCCCCGGATCGACTTCGTCGAGCCCTGGTTCGACCATCCCCTGTTCGCCGAGGCGCAGGCCGACGAGGTCCGCCGCGCCCTCGGGGCGATCCCCGAGGCCGAGGGACGGCGCACCTCGGCCCGGCTCCTCTTCACCGCGCACAGCATCCCCACGGCCATGGCGGGACGCTGCCCTTACGTCGAGCAGATCGAGACGGCCTGCGGGAACGTCGCCCGGCACCTGGAGGGCCGCCCCTGGAGTCTCGTCTGGCAGAGCCGGAGCGGCGGCCCGCAGACCCCCTGGCTCGAGCCCGACGTCAACGACGCCCTGGCCGCCCTCGCCACCGAGGGGGCTCGCGATGTCGTCCTCTGCCCGATCGGGTTCATTTCCGACCACGTCGAAGTCATGTATGATCTGGATCTCGAGGCCGCGCGGACCTGCCGCGACCTCGGGCTGAACATGGTCCGCGCCGGCACGGTCAACGACCATCCCACGTTCATCCGGGCCCTGGGCGACCTGATCCGGGTCGCGGTCCGCGATCAGCCTCCCGCGGCCGGCCGGGGATGAGATGAGCGGAGATTTCGGCTCGACGGCCGCCGGACGCGGGGAAGAGAAGGAAGCGAGGCATCGATTGGTTCGTGTCGGGCACCGGGGAGTCGTCGCGTTGGGCGAGCGTTCGACGGGAAGGGATCGGGTGGCGGTGATCGGTGGCGGCCTGTCCGGCCTGGCCGCGGCGCACCGGATCGTCGAGCGCGCGGCGACCGCCCGACGGCCGGTCGAGGTGGTCGTGCTCGAGGCCAAGGACCGCCTCGGTGGCGCGATCTGGACCCATCGTCGCGACGGATTCACCCTGGAGGGGGGGGCCGACTCGTTCATCACGAACAAGCCCTGGGGGGTCGACCTCTGTCACCGCCTGGGCCTGGGCGAGAGCCTGATCGGGACCGACCCCCAGCATCGTCGCTCGTTCGTCGTCCGCCAGGGGAGGCTCGTGCCCGTCCCCGAAGGGTTCGTGCTGATGGCCCCCAACCGGCTCGGCCCGATCTTGACGACCCCGATCCTCTCGTGGCGCGGCAAGCTCCGGATGCTGATGGACCTGGTCCTTCCCCGCAAGGACGACGACGACGACGAGAGCCTGGCGTCGTTCGTCAAGCGTCGGCTGGGCCGCGAGGCCTTCGAGCGGCTGGTGCAGCCGCTCGTGGGGGGCATCTACACGGCCGACCCGGCCGAGCTGAGCCTGCGGGCCACCTTGCCGCAATTCTGCACGATGGAACGCGAGCACGGCAGCCTGATCCGCGCGGCCCTGTACAACGCCCGTCGTAACCGCTCGGGCGAGCGCGATGCGTCGGGGGCGCGGTACGGCCTGTTCGTCACCCTGGCCGACGGGATGGACACACTCCCCCTCGCCCTGGCCGCCGCCTTGCCGCCGGGGACGGTCCGACTGGGGGCCGCGGTGCGTCGGATCGTTCGTCCCGACCCGGTCTCCCCCTGGCGGGTCGAGACCCTCGACGGCCCGCCGATCGAGGCCAACGCGGTGGTCCTGACGACCGAGGCGCACGCTTCGGCCCGTATGATCGACGGCTTCGACCCCGGCCTGGCGCTCGACCTCCGCGCGATCCCCTACGCCTCGTCGGCGGTCGTCAATGTGGCCTACCGCCGCGACCAGGTGGCGCACCCGCTCGACGGCTTCGGCGCGGTCGTGCCGGCCATCGAGGGCCGATCGATCCTGGCCGTCTCATTCCTGAGCGTCAAATTCCCCGGCCGTGCCCCGGCGGGGACCGTCCTGATGCGGGTCTTCGTCGGCGGTGCCGTCCAGCCCGAACTCTTCGAACGCGACGACGCGGCGATCGAGACCATCGTCCGCGCCGAGCTCGCGGACCTGCTCGGGACCTCCGGCGATCCGCTCCTCATCGAGGTGGGGCGCCACCCCCGCGCGATGCCCCAGTACACGCTCGGCCACCTCGAACGGGTCGCCGCAATCCGCCTCAAGATGGCCAGGCACCCCCGCCTCATCCTGGCGGGCAACGCCTTCGACGGCGTCGGCATCCCCGACTGCATCCGCTCGGCACAGGACGCCGCGGACACCGTCCTGGCCGCCCTGGCCGACCCCGCCACCCCGGCCGCGGCCTGATCCGCCCCCTTCGCGGAAGGCGCGACGTCGATCACGCCTTCTCCCTCGCGAGCTCCACGTCCCGCGCCAGCCGCTGCTGGAGGAGCGCCAGGATGGCGGCCTCCTCGGGCCGGAGTTCGTCCAGGGAGTCGCTCAACTCCTGCTCGGCACGCGTCTTGAGCGTCTCGAGCATCGTCCCGTCCATGTACGACTGGATGATCTCCGGGTGGACATAGCACTTGCGGCAGACCGTCGGCGTGTTCCCTAGCCGTTCGGCGACGGATTCGATGGCGCGCACGATGTTCTGCTTGGCCTGCGCCTCGGAGTCGAATGTCTCGAACTCCTGGAGCGCCAGGGCGGCCAGGACGGTGCCGGCCCAGGTCCGGAAGTCCTTCGCGGTGAAGTCCTCGCCGGAGACCTCGCGGAGGTAGGCGTTCACGTCGGCCGAGTCGATCGTCTGGCCCTGCCCGTCGTCGTCCAGGTACTGGAAGAGGTCCTGCCCGGGGAGGTCGCGGCATCGCTTCACGACCCGGGCGAGGCGGCGGTCGCCCAGGTTGATCGCGTGGTGGACTCCGCTCTTGCCCCGGAACTCGAAGGAGACCGTCGCGCCGACGACCGCCACGTGCCGGTCGCGCATGGTCGTCAGGCCGAACGATTTGTTCGTCCGCGCATATTCCTCGTTGCCGACGCGGATCAAGGTGGTTTCGAGTAGGCGGACGACGGTGGCGACGACCTTCTCCTTGGGGAGGCCCGGCCGGGCCAAATCGGCCTCGATGCGCCTGCGGATCCGGGGCAAGGAGGCGCCGAAGGCTAGCATCCGGCTGTACTTCGTCTCGTCGCGGACGGCCCGCCAGCGCGTGTGATAGCGGTACTGCTTCCGCCCCTTGGCGTCGCGCCCGGTCGCCTGGAGATGCCCCAGCGGCTTCGGCGAGATCCAGACCTCGCTCCAGGCCGGCGAGATGACCAGCGCCGCGATCCGGCGGAGCATTTCGGGGTCGCGGATCGGCTTCCCGTCGAGGTCCAGGTAGGTGAAGCCCTTGCCCGACCGCTTCCGGCGGATGCCCGGCTTCGTGTCGGAGACGTAACGCAGGCCGGCGACCTTCGCCGACTCCATCGGGTCGACGACCGGTCCTTGCGGATCGTTCCCACGGGTTTGCGTGCGCGGTGCCATGTCGGCGCCAGGAAGCAAGTTTCGTGCCTCGCCTGGGAAGTTGACTCCGGCTCCCGCCGGTCTTAAGATCCAGGCCGCTCTGCCCGTCCGGGACGAGACGGGCCGGCATCGCGGGCACGCCGCGTCTCCAGGTCGCGGGAAGGCCCCTCCCCTTTATTCTCCCGACGCAAAGACCGCGGAGCCCGCGACCATGGCCCAGGAACACGGCGGCGGATCGATCGAGAGCATCCTGCACGAGACGCGGGTCTTCCCCCCCTCGGCGGACTTCGCGCGCAAGGCGCACATTTCGAGCCTCGAACAGTACCAATCGCTCTGGAACTGGGCCAAGGACGACCCGGAGGGATTCTGGGGGGAGATGGCGCAGACCCTGCGCTGGTCACGGCCGTGGGACAAGGTGCTCGACTGGGACCCGCCGCATGCCCGATGGTTCGTCGGCGGGATGCTCAACGCCGCGGACAACTGCGTCGATCGGCACTGCGAAGGCCCGTCCAGGAACAAGGCCGCGATCGTCTGGGAGGGGGAGCCGGGCGACCGCCGCGTGCTCCGCTACCAGGACCTCAAGCGCGAGGTCTCGAAGTTCGCCAACGTGCTCAAGGGGCTGGGGGTGGCCAAGGGGGACGTGGTCGCCGTCTACATGCCGATGGTCCCCGAGCTGGTGATCGCCCTGCTGGCCTGCGCCCGGATCGGGGCGCCGCACACGGTGATCTTCGGCGGCTTCAGCGCCGAGGCCCTGGCCGGCCGGATCCAGGACTGCAAGGCGAAGGTCCTCGTGACCGCCGACGGCGGCTACCGACGCGGCAAGGTCGTCCCGCTGAAGGAGAACGCCGACGGCGCCGCCGCACTCTGCCCGACGATCCAGAGCCTGGTCGTCTGCCGGCGGACCGGCCACGCGATCGCGATGACCCCCG
>JAABUS010004362.1_pt1 | contig 20562 bp, 28 predicted proteins | sample 5560161 | NCBI WGS metagenome assembly JAABUS01 (sample SAMN10711885, study PRJNA513376) | rock metagenome | isolation source: Antarctica rocks | place: Antarctica: Victoria Land, Trio Nunatak nord | collected 2016-01-04 | reverse complement strand
GGGCGCTGGGGCTTGCAGAAGTCACGCCCCTGCTCCCACGCCTCGGCCACCGGCGAGCAGCCCAGCGCCTGGGCGCCGTTGAAGATGGGCAGCTCGCCCTCGAGAAGGCCGACCTCGCGCCACTCGTCGAAGCCGCGCGCGATCTTGGTGAACAGGGAGCCCGAGGCCACGGGCACGACCATCCGGTCGGGAAGCTCCCAGCCCAGCTGCTCGGCCACCTCGTAGGCGATCGTCTTGGACCCCTCGGCGTAGTAGGGCCTCATGTTCACGTTCACGAAGGCCCAGTCGCGCTCGCCGGCCAGCTCCAGGCACAGCCGGTTCACGTCGTCGTAGTTGCCCTTGACCGCCACCAGGTTGGTGCCGTAGACACCGGTGGCCAGGATCTTCTGCTCCTCCAGGTTGGACGGAATGAAGACGTAGGAGTCGAGGCCGGCGGCGGCCGCGTGGGCGGCCACCGAGTTGGCCAGGTTGCCGGTCGAGGCGCAGGCGACCACCTGGTAGCCGAGCTCCTTGGCCTTGGCCAGCGCGACGGTGACCACGCGGTCCTTGAACGAGTGGGTGGGGTTGGCGGTGTCGTTCTTGACCCACACCTCACCGAGCCCGAGGTACTCGGCCAGTCGATCTGCGCGCACCAGCGGGGTCATGCCCGAGTCCAGCGCGGTCTTGGGGCGCTGCTCGAAGGGGAGGAAGTCCGCGTAGCGCCAGATGCTCTGGGGGCCGGCCTGGATCCGGCGGCGGGTGGCCTCGGCGTCGAGCCCCGAGAAGTCGTACTCGACCTCCAGCGGCCCGAAGCAGGTGTCACATACGAACCGCGCCTCGAGCGGGTAGGTCTCCCCGCATTCCTTGCACTTCAGCGCCTGCACTGCAGCCATTTCGCCAGCTCCTTCAAATCGAAAGCCTCCGCCGCGTATCTCGTGACGGAGGCTCGTTGAAAGAGCTTCGCCACATCTGTCGGCTACTTGAGCCGATGGACTTGGCACCTTTCGTTGCGATGAGAGCCGATCTGCGGTGCTCGCCCGATCGACGATCGGGCTACGCTCCTCGACTGTGGTCGCGCTGATGGTTGCCGGGGCTTCGTCGGGCCATTTCCCTCCACCCCTCTAGATGCGTACGGCTATGTCTCGTCGAGACAATAGCGGCTGGCGCGGGAGGGCTTCAAGGCCGGGAGGGGCAAGACCCCGGCCGGACCCCGGAATCGACCGTCCCGATGCGTAGACTGAAGCCGGTGACGAGCGTGGGCGACAGACCGGAGGCAGACGATGCCGAGCCTTCCTCGCCCTCGCCTGCGCCGCGCGCCGAGAGTCGGCGACGACGCGCGCGCCCACACAGCGCCTGAGCCCAACGTAGAGACCGTCGAGGCCCCCGGCCTGCGCTGGATCAACATCGAGCGCCCCGGCCCGATCGACCGCGCCTGGCTGGAGGAGCACTTCGAGTTCCACGCCCTCGACTACGAGGACGTGGCCTCGCGCAACCAGCGCCCCAAGATCGACGAGTACGACGACTACCTGTTCATCGTCCTGCACTTCCCGGTGTTCGACAAGGCGGTCGGCCGGCTCAACGCCGCGGAGCTGGACATGTTCGTGGGCCCCGACTTCCTGATCACCCTGCCCAGCCGCCCGATCCCGCCGGTGGACTACCTGTTCGAGCGCTGCAACGCCTCCGAGGAGGTACGCCAGGGCCTGATGAGCAAGGGCCCCGGCTACCTGCTCTACAAGATCGTCGACGACTCCTTCGACTACTGCTTTCCCATGCTGCGCAAGATGGGCAACAAGCTGGAGCGGATCGAGGAGCAGATCTTCGAGGGACGCTCGGAGGAGGTGGTGCGCGACATCTCCAACGCCAAGCAGGAGATCATCAACTTCCGCAAGATCATCCGCCCCCAGCGCGCCGTGCTGCGCGACCTCGAGCGCACCAAGCACCGCTACCTGGCCGAGGACCTCGAGCTGTACTTCGACGACATCAACGACGCCTCCGAGCGCATCTGGGACATGCTCGAGAACTACAAGGAGGTGGTCGAGGCGCTCGAGGACACCAACGAGTCGGTGCTCGCCCACCGCGTCAACGACGTCCTGCGCGTGCTCACCTCGATCAGCGTGGTGGTGCTGCCGCTGACGCTGATCGCCAGCGTGTTCGGCATGAACGTGGCCGTGCCCGGCGAGCAGAGCATCTCTGCCTTCTGGATCGTGATCGTCGCCATGGCGGCGCTGCTCGGCGGGATGCTGGCCTCCTTCCGCCGCCGCGGCTGGCTGTGAGCCGCGCTCAGAGCAATACGCTCCGCTGCTCGGCGCTGCCCACCGCCAATGCGGCGAAGCTCACAGCGTCCGCAGCCACCTCCACAGCGGCCGGGCCGGGCCCAGTCCAGGCATGGCGCGCCACGGCCGCCGCATAGGGTAGAGCCGCAAGCAGTGGAAGCCCCGAGCGCCCGACAGCCGCGGCCGTCGCGCCGACCAGGGCGGCGGCGAAGGCCGCGCTTCGCCGGGTCAGAAACAGGCGCATGAAGAAACGCTCGGAGCGAAGCTCCGGAATCCTTCGGGCCAGGGCCGGAAAGTGGCGCAGGCGAAGGCGCTCGGCCAGATAGTCCGCCGCAGAGCGTGCGAACACGGCGTGGTGGACCACGGCGTCGGAACCGAACCCGGTCGCCAGCCCGGCCCGGCGAGCGCGCCACCCAAGCCACACGTCCTCGCCCATCGCCTTGCCGGTGTCCTGGGCGAGCCACTCCTCGAAGCCTCCAAGCTGTTCGAAGGTCGTCCGGCGCATCAACAGGTTGGCGGACTCATACAGGCCGGACTCCCCGATCACCCAGATCGTACGATCGAAGGGCCCGATCGCCGCGCCAGGGTCCGGTGTGACCCTGCCCTGTACCAGTTCCCACCTCTCCAGCGCCCTGACGCCCGCGCTCAGCCAGCCGGGATCCGGGAAGCAGTCGGCGTCGGTGAAGGCCAGCAGCGCCCCGCTCGACTCCGCCACGCCTCGGTTGCGCGCGGCGGCCGGCCCCTGCGGGTGCTGGCAGACCAGGTGCACGCCCGGCCGATCCCCCGCGACCGTGGTGGTCTCGTCAGTGGACCCGTCATCGACCACCACGACCTCGCGGTCGCCGAAGTCTTGAGCGGCCAGCGCATCCAGGGTGCGGCCGACGGTGACAGCCGCGTCACGCGCGGGGACGATCACGCTGACGAGCGGCATCTGGCGACTCTAGGTCACCGGCGGCGCGGGTAGCGTGTCGACCCATGGGCCGAGGTCACGGGATGGGCGAGTTCTGGGATGCCCGGGCCCGCGAGGACTCCCTATTCTTCGTGGACGACCGGCTGGAGTACGGCGCCGCCGACGCCGAGCGGTTCTGGGCCGGGGGGCCGGCGGCCCTGGACCAGATCCTCGGAGCGCTGGAGGTGACCGTGGACGCCGGCCAGACGGTGGTGGAGATCGGCTGCGGCGTGGGGCGCATCACCAGGCCGTTGGCCGAGCGCGCGCGCCGGGTGGTGGCGTTGGACGTCTCGGGTGAGATGCTGGCGCTAGCCCGCAGGGACAACCCCGCCCTGGACAACGTCGAATGGCTGCAGGGAAGCGGGGTGGACCTGGCCGGGGTAACGAACGCCTCGGCCGACGCCTGCTTCTCCCACGTGGTCTTCCAGCACATCCCCGATCCCCGAATCACCCTGGGCTACGTCCGCGAGATGGGGCGGGTGCTAAAGCCCGGCGGCTGGGCGGCCTTCCAAATATCCAACGCCCCCGAGGTCCATGACCGCACGCCGGGTTCGGCCAAACGGGCCCGTCTCGCCGTGGCCCGGCGGCTGGGACGCGCGCCGCACGGCACGGGCGACGCTCGCTGGCTGGGCTCGGCCGTCGATCTCGGCGATCTCGAACGCTCGGCCGCCGACGGCGCCCTGTCGGTCGAGCGCGTGTTGCACGCGCGAACGCAGTTCTGCCTCGTGCTGCTGCGCCGCTGACCCGGTATCGGGGCGGCGTATTAGGGTGCCGGTGGTGTCGAGCGGCCCGAGCCCCGCGCCCCAGCTTCTGGAGCGCGTGCGCCACATCAGCGGTACCACACGCTAGAGTTCACCGCCGGGCTGACCACCGACGGTTGGTTTGACAACCGGCCCCCACGTACACCACTACGGGCTGCAGGAGCGCATGGACGGCATGCGAGCGCTTGACATCGGCACGTGGGACGGGTTCTGGGCCTTTGAGATGGAGCAGCGTGGCGCCGAGGTGGTGGACCGCCGGCTTCGAGGACGTCCGCGAGCACGCCCGGTTCAAGCAGACCATCCGCGGCGCCGGCGACAAGGTGGTGTCGATACATCACGTGGTCGTGCATGCGACCGGACGCGCACCGGTGCTGGCGATAGACGCCCTGCGTCACAGCTCATCCAGCACGGTTGCCGCGGCCTCCCGCCCGAGGCGCACCGCGTAGTTGGTCCCACGGTCCTCTGGATAGACGTGCGTCGTATTGGCCAGCACCAGGCCCGGCACACCGGTGTCCACGGACGGGAGCACGTCGCGGTAGCCCACGGTCACGATCGGCTGGGCGTCGGGCTCCCGAAACAGCCACGCCCGCTCGATCCAGTCGCGGCGGAACTCCGGGTTGACCCGCCGAAGACCGGGATCGTAGTGGGCGATCAGCGCATCGGTCGAGAAATCGAGCAGCGGGTCGCCCTGCGCCAAGTAATTGGCCACGTACAGAAAGCGCCGCCCGCCGTAGCGGGCGGCGTCGACGAGGTTTGTCTGCTCGATCAACCCCACGAATGGCATCTCGGCGTCAGCGATGTTGGTCCAGTAGTAGGGCGAGAACCGGCGGGCGATCTCCAATACCAGGCAAAGCGCCGCGTGGTACTCGATCATGCGCAGACGCCGCAGATACCCCTCGGGCAGCTCCGCGGCCAGAGGCGGATCCAGCAGCTGCTCGAAGACGGGGTTGGAGACCGTGGCCACCACGCCGTCGTAGCGCTCCGGTTCCCCGGCGGGCTCGAACTCGCGCGGATCGTGGCCGCGACGGAAGGAGCTCGGGGCCGCTCCCGTGACCGTGAACCCGCCATCCACATGCTTCACGCCGGCGGCGGGGCGATCGATCGTCACCCGTCCGCCCGCATCACGGATGCTCTGGGCCAGGGCCTGCAACAGCGGCTCGAAGCTCCCGCGCGGATAGCCCAGCACCTCCCCCATCGCCTCGTGGCCCTTGATCTGGCGACGTAGGGTCAGCTTGCTCCACAGCCAAGCCATGGAGATGTCGTCGGCCCGGTCGCCGAACTTGCCGCGCAGCAGCGGCCCCCACACCCGGTCCCAGGCTTGGTGGCCCATGTTGCGCCGGATCCAGTCACGGGCGGTGCGCTGCTCGTAAGGCTCCACGTCGCCTCCGCGCAGCTGCAGCAGCAGGGCGGCGCACCCCATCCTCAGCCGCGAGGCCGGCGACAGCGGCGTGAAGCGCAGCAGGTCCAGCGGCGTGTTCAGGGGCCGGCTCGCTCCGTCGGCGAAGAAGGCCGTGCTGGAGGGCAGCCATTCGATCCCGTCGGGGATACCCAGCTCCCGGTACAGGTCAGCGATGTGACGGTCACTGGTGAACAGGTGGTGGTAATAGCGCTCCAGCAGCACCCCGTCGCCGATGTCGAGGGTGGCTGCCTGACCGCCCAGCCCAGGCCAGCGCTCGTAGACGTGCGCCACCACCCCGCGCCTGCCCAGCTCGTGAGCGGCCACCAGACCGCCCACACCGGCGCCCAGCACGGCCACCCGTTGCCTCACGCCGCCACCTTGCGCGCGACCACCAGCATGCGGTCGCGGAAGTCGGGGAAGATCAGCCGATCGGCCACGCCGAGCAGCTCGGCCACGCGCACAGGCGCGGAGGCCACACGAGGCGAATAGCCCTCTAGGCGCTGCAGGTAGTAGCGCAGCGTGAATCCCTTGGGAGCGGTGCCGAGCGACTCCACGGCAAAGCCGTTGTCGCGCAGCAGACGGGTCATGCTCTGCCGCGTGAAGTACTGCACGTGGGTGGGAAGCACCGACCACCAGCGCCACCCGAGCATCCGCGCGACCCGGCTGCCGGCGTCGGGCAGCGCGAGGCAGAGCACGCCCCCGGGAACCAGCAGCGCTCCCAGCCGGCGAAGTGCCGCGGGGGGATCGGCAAGGTGTTCGACCACGTCGCCCAGGAAGACCGCGTCGAAGCGTTCCTCGTCAAGCTCGGGAGCGTCGATGCCGCCGGTGATGACGGGGACCCCGATGGTGCCGCGCGCGTACGCGGACGCAAACCGCGAGGGCTCGACCCCGATCACCTCCCACCCCCGGGCCTGCGCTTCGGCGAGCAGGAAGCCGGCCCAACAGCCGGCGTCGCACAGCCTGCCCACCCCGACTTGGCCCTCTATGCGCGCCAGTGTTCGAGCAGCGGTGGCGCGCTGGCCCGCCTCCTCCTCCACGTAGGCGGCCTCGTCCACGTCGCCGTAGGCCTCAGCCAGCTGCGCCACGTCGGGGAGCCGAGCGACCTGCATATGCCCGCACCAGGGACAACGAACGATGTCGGCCGGGGCCGTGCCGTAGCTGGTGGTCGTGGCCACCAAGCTCTCGCCGGAGCCGTGGGTGACTCCGAGATGCAGCACCAGCCCGCCGCCCCCGCAGACGGCACAGGCCCCTGCGCTCACAGCTCTTGGCCGTCCAGCGAGCTGAGGCGCCGACGCATCCGGGCCACCTCCCGAAAAGCGGTGGCGACCACCTTCGGGCTCGCCCCGCGTGCCTCGCCGGCACGCCTCGGTCGATGCTTCACGCCGATCTCCACGACGCTCGCACCCTTGCGCCCCAGCTTGACCATCAGCTCCGTGTTCACCATCGCCCCGACCGATTCGATGTCGATCTCGTCCAGCACCCGCCGGTCGAAGAGCTTGAACGCGCAGTCGATGTCGCGTACGGGAACGTAGAAGAGCACGCGGACCAGCAGGTTCCAGCCGTAGGCATTCAGCCGGCGAACCCGCGTATCCTGCCGATTGACCCGGTAGCCCGCCACCACGTCGACGGTTCCGAGGTAGGGAATGAACCGTTCGATCTCGCTGATGTCGAACTGCAGGTCGGCGTCGGTGAAGAAGACGTAGCTGAGGCGGCTGGCGAGAAAGCCGGTGCGCAGGGCCTCTCCGTACCCGCGGTTTTGCCCGTGCCTGATGAGCCGGACGCGTGGATCCCGTTCGGCGATCTGTTCCACCAGGCCGGCTGTCCCATCGCCGGAACCGTCGTCCACCACGATGATCTCGTGATGGCCGAACAGGCCTTCGAGGGCCGCCCCGGCCTCCGATAGCGCCTGAACCACGTTGGCCTCCTCGTTGTACGCGGGAAGCACGACCGACACGCTGGACGCCTTGGAGAACTCGGGATCTGTGCCGCGGGGCTCCGTCCCTGCGCGAGGGTCCGTCGGAGCCATCGGCGGATCATACGGCGTTAGTCTGTTGCCGGATTGGCGATCATGTCGCGTCGGAGGCCACGTTCACATGACGCTTCGGCAGGAGATGAACACCGCTCCCAACGCTCTTACGGCTGATCGGCGCCCCGACGACGAGCCCCACCCCCCACCGCTGTCTCGGCGCGGTCGACTGATTCTCGCCGGGCTGATCGCGCTCGGCCTGGTCGCGCGCCTCGTGGTCGCCTTCAAGACGTACGGCGTGGGCTACGACATCGATTCTTTCGCCGCGGTCCGGGACGCTCTTCGGACGGACCCCCTCGGCCTCTATTCATCCGTGAACGGGCACCCATTCCTGAGGTGGCCCTACCCGCCGACCTTCCTACCCTTCGTCGCCTGGGCCGGTTGGATTGCCGACAACACCGGCCTGGCGTTTCACGGCTTGGTGCAAGTGCCCCAGATTCTCGCGGATGCAGCGATCGCCTGGATGGTCCAGTACTACCTCGGCCTGCGGGGGGCGACTGAACGGTGGAGGCTGGCTGCAGCAGCCCTCGTTGCGGTCGGGCCCTCCTTCGCGATCATCTCCGGCTACCACGGGCAGCTGGACGCTGCTGCGATCCTGCCGGCGGTTGCCGCGCTGGTGGTCTGGCAGCGATCGCCGGCGGGCCTTCGCCGGGCCCTCGTGGCCGGCCTTCTCATCGGCTTGGCAGCGAGCATCAAGACCTCGCCCATACTGGTCGTCGCGGCGCTGCTGCCCGCCGCTGAATCTTGGAAGGAGCGGGCGGCCCTCGTGACCCCTGCGGTGCTCATCCCGCTGGTCGCCATGGCTCCATTCCTCATCGTCGATGGAAACGCCACGCTGGACTCTCTCCGAGATCACCGCGCTCTGCTTGGCTTCGGGGGCGTCAGCCTGATCGTCCAGCCGGAGCTGGCGCGGGGTTGGCTCGTCGGGGGGGACGTGGGGCTCTCGAGCCTGAGCAAGGCCCTCCTCGACCACGAGATGACGATCGTCGCGGCGTTCCTGGCGCCTTTGGCCGCACTGATGATCTGGCGAAGGGTGCCCCCGGCCAAAGCGGCAGCCCTGCTTTGGCTGGCCTTCCTGGTGCTCACCCCCGGCTTTGCCTTCCAGTACGTAGTGTGGGGCCTGCCCTTCGCGCTCATGGCCGGCTACATCTGGCAGGTCGCGGCGGTGCAGGGGGCGTTGCTCCTCCCCGCCGTACTGCTCTACCGACAAGTCACACTGGACGACCCGGCGCGGGTGTACGTCCCCATAATGGTCCTCACCTGGGCCGTGCTGCTGATCGTGCTCGTCCGCATGGTCGCGATAGTGGCGCGGCGCTCGGCGTCGAATGTTCGCGAGGGCGCCTCCCTCTCCTCGTGAGCGATCTCGCGGGCAGCTCGGTTGGGACGCCATAGAGTGGCCGTGTGACCGACCCCTCCATCTTCAAGGCCTACGACGTCCGCGGCCTCTACGGCGATCAGCTCGACGAGGATGCGGCCTACGCCATCGGCCGCGGCTTCGCCCGCGTGCTGGCCGACATGTACGACGTCGAGCCCTCAGACCTCCGCCTCGCCCTGGGTCGCGACATGCGTCTCACCGCCCCGGCGATGTCCGAGCGCTATGCGGCGGGCATGACCGACGCGGGCGCCGCGGTGCTCGACGTCGGGCAGGTGGGGACCGAGATGCTCTACTGGACCGTCGGTGCGCGCGAGCTCGACGGCGGCCTGATGTGCACCGCGTCGCACAACCCCAAGGCCTACACGGGCGCCAAGCTCGTGGGGCGCGGCGCGCTGGCGCTGTCCGGGGACGCGGGCATCGGTGAGCTGCGCGAGATCGTGACCGGCGGCCCACCCGGGGACCCGGGCGGCGAGCCCGGCGAGCTGACCACCGAGGACATCGGCGAGCCCTTCCGCGCCGACGCGCTGGCGTTCATCGAGCCGGACACGGTCCGTCCCGTAAAGGTCGTGCTCGACGGCGGCAACGGCATGGCCGGTCAGATGCTCGGCGCGCTGCTCGACATGCTTCCGATCGAACAGGTCCAGCTCTACTGGGAGCCCGACGGCGAGCTTCCCGACCACGAGCCCAACCCGCTGCTGGAGGACAATCGCCGCTTCATCATCGACCGGGTCCGCTCGGAGGGAGCCGACCTGGGCATAGCCTGGGACGGCGACGCCGACCGCTGCTTCTTCATCGACGGCGATGGCGAGTTCGTGGACGGCGACTTCCTCACCACCCTGCTGGCCCAGTCGCTGCTGGAGAAGGAGCCGGGCGCGACGATCCTCTACGACGTCCGCGCCTCGCGCGCCGTGCGCGACGTGGTCGAGGCCGCCGGGGGCACCGCCCACATGAACCGTGTGGGCCACGCCTTCTTCAAGACGCGCATGCGTGACGAGGGCGCGGCCTTCGGCGGCGAGGTGTCGGGCCACTACTACTTCCGTGACTTCTACTGCGCCGACTCGGGGACCCTCCCGGCCCTGCTGATCCTCGAGCTGCTGGGAAAGCGCGAGCAGACGATCGCCGAGCTGCTCGAGCCGCTGCGCTCGAAGTACTTCATCTCCGGCGAGATCAACTCCGAGGTCGAGGACCCCGACGGCAGGATCGCCGCGATCAAGGAGCGCTGGTCCGACGGCGAGGTCACCGAGTTCGACGGCGTGTCGGTCGACTACGAGGACTGGCACTTCAACGTGCGCTCCTCCAACACCGAGCCGCTGGTGCGGCTGAACCTGGAGTCCGTGCGTTCGCACGAGCACATGGAGGAGAAGCGCGACGAGGTGCTCGGGCTGATCCGGGGGTGAGGTGTAGGCAACCGCTGGCCCAAGCCTTGTGCCGGCGGTCACGCGGCCGAAGTCTGGCCGACGGAGCGGACTTGATCAGTCTTCTGTCCCGAAAGACTCGGGCGGCGCGGCGGAAACAAGGTCGCCCTCAGCGAGGGCGGCGAGGCCCGGACCATAGAGCTCGTGAAACTCACGCTGGTAGGTGGCGTCTTCGCGCTGCAGCGTGTCCACTACCCCGACGATGAGATTGCGTTTCTGGCCTCGATCTTTCAGGTCGCCGATCCTCTCCGCAAGGTCAAGTGCAGTGTCTCGTGGAATTCGTGGACGACCGCTGGGGGCTTTGCGGACCGGCACGATGCGGCGCCCTACCCACTTATCCAGCGTCGGCACGCTGATGCCGATGAGCTCGGCCGCCTGGGTCTTGCTCATCGTCTCATCAAGGTCCTCGCGGAGTTCGGCGATGACTGGATCGAGCTCGGCGCGCACGACGCTGTCCCGGCGGGCAGTTCGGCGCAGCGCGATGATGCTTCGCGCCTTGCGGACGTTCTTTGCAGGGATAGACGACACGGCTCCAAGCTAGCGTAAGTTTGTGATCCCAGCCATCTTTTCCCCAACTTATCGCGCGCCACGCCTCCGGCAGCTTGCCGGCCCCAGTGCTAGCGTTGCCCTATGGCCCGCACTCAGACCATGGTTCAGCTCAGCGACGACCTGCTGGAGACGCTCGACCGAGCGGCCGCAGATCGCGGAGCTTCGCGCTCCGCGCTGATCCGAGAGCTGCTGTGGGAAGCGCTCAGCGAAGACCGGGAGCGGCAGATCGGTGAAGCGATCGCCGAGGGCTACCGTCGAATCCCCCAGGGCACACCGGACGAATGGGGCGACCTGTCGGAGCAGAACCGGCGATCGAACCGCGAGATGCTCGAGCGCCTCGACGCCGAGGAGCGTGCGGCCGGCTTCGATCCGTGGTGAGCCGTGGCGAAGTCTGGTGGTACGAGGAACCAGGCGCGAAGCGTCGTCCGTACCTCATCCTCACACGTAACGAGGCGATCCCGGTCCTGACCGAAGTGCTCGCTGTCCCAGCCACCCGCACAGCGCGGGGAATCCCGACCGAGGTCACGCTGGACCGCAGCGATGGCATGCTGACCACTTGCACGCTCACGCTCGACAATGCGCGACCCATCGACGCCTCCTTCTGCACCGAGCCGATCACGACGCTCGGCCCCGAGCGGATGGCGCGGGTCTGCGAGGCGCTGGCTGCCGCCACCGGCTGCCGGACGCGCGGTTCGCTGCGGTAACCGGCGCCTAAACGAACGCGCCGTCTCTGAGCTGTGCGATGAGGGCGAGCACGTCGTCGACCTGGCCGGCTTGGATGCGGTCGGCCGGCCGGTCGCCGCCCAGGAGTCTGTGCGGTGCGAAGAGCCAGAGCCCCGCTTCGTCTGGTTCGTAGAACTCGGCGAGCTCGCCGACAAGCCATTCAAGCGTGAGAAGTCGGTGGAGCCTGTCCGGCTGGGGGTCCACCTTGCCAGTCTGCCATCGCGAAACGGTCTGAGGGGTCGTGTTCAGAAGTTGCGCGACATCTCGCGAACGAATGCCCGCTTGCTCACGGATGTTGTCGAGGCGCGCGGCGAGGGCGCCTGACGTCATGCCCCGGCCTGCAGACCGGATGCCATTCGCGCCGCGACAGCGCGCAGCAACCGAATGTGCTCAGTTTCGTGACTCGACAGATGCGTAAACATAGCCGTGAACATCGGCCCCCGGGGCACGCGGACGAGTGGACGACCCTGTCGGGGCGAGGACTCGTCGGGGAGAAGATCTCGCCCAAAATGATGATGTAGGGTTACATCATGGCCCACCGCACGCAGATCACGCTCAGCGACGCGCAGTACGACGCATTGAAACGTGAGTCCAAGCGAACCGGCTTGGGTCTGGCCGAGCTCACCCGCCGGGCACTCACGGCCGCGTATCGCACGCCCACCGGCGACGACGGCGCGCTCGACGCCAGCTTCGGGGCGTGGAAGGATCGGGATGAGACCGGCGCGGAGTACGTGGAGAGATTGCGTCCGGGACTGGGGCATCGCCTCCATCAGTGACCACCGTGGTAGACACCTCCGTGCTCATCGACCACCTGCGTGAAGATGACCGCGCCCACGCCGCGCTCCGGCAAGCACGGAAGATCGATCAGCGAGTCTCCGCGTCGGTGCTCACCAAGGTCGAGATCCTGGCCGGCATGCGCCCCTCCGAGCGCGAACTCACCCGCCGGCTGCTGGATTCGATCGAGTGGCTGGAGGTCGACGACGATCTCGCGGAGCGGGCAGGGGACCTGGCGGCCCGGTACCTGCGAAGCCATCCCGGTATCGAGGCGGTCGACTACGTGATCGCGGCCACCGTGCAGCGCCTCGGTGCCTCCCTCCTCACACGCAACCTGAAGCACTTCCCGATGCTGGACGGGCTGACGAACCCCTACCAGCAGGACCCATGAGCGACCTCCCATCCGCAGCCGTGACCGACCCTCGCGACCTGGACGCCGAAGCGACCGCCGCGGGCATCCACCGGCTGGCGATCCCCACTCCCTTCGCGGTCGGCCGCGTCAACTCCTACCTGATCGACGACGAGCCGCTGACGCTGCTCGATGCGGGGCCCAACTCGGGCACGTCGCTGGAGGCGCTCTCCCAGGCCATGACGGCGCGCGGGTTCGCCCTCGAAGACATCGAGCGGCTGGTGATCTCGCACCAGCACATGGACCACCTGGGGCTGATCGGGCTGATCGCGGCGCGCTCGGGCGCCGAGGTGGTGGCGCTGGACGTGCTGGCCCCCTACGCCGAGGGCTACGCGCAGGAGGCCGAGGCCGACGACCAGTTCGCCGCCCAGGTGATGCTGTCCAACGGGATCTCGGGCAACGTGGTGAGCGCGCTGTACTCGGTCTCGCGGGCGTTCAGGGGCTGGGGCGGGCGGGCGGACGTGACGCGGGTCGTCGCCGACGGCGACGAGCTGGACTTCCGCGACAGGACGCTGCAGATCCTCCATCGCCCCGGGCACTCCCCCACCGACACGATCTTCCACGACGAGCAGCGGCGGATGCTCCTCGCCGCCGACCACCTCCTGCCCCACACCTCCTCCAACCCGCTGATCACGCGGCCGCTGGACGCAGAAGGCGAGCGCTCGCGGGCGCTTGCGACCTACATGGACTCCCTGGCGCGGACGCGCGAGATGGACCTGGACGTGGTGCTGCCCGGTCACGGCGATCCCTTCACCGGCCACGCCGAGCTGATCGACAGCCACTTCGCGCTGCACCGGCGACGGGCGGAGAAGGTCTACGGGCTGATCGCCGAGCAGCCGCGGACGGCGTACGAGCTGGCGCAGGCGCTGTGGGGAGACATCGCGGCCACGCGCACGTTCTTCACGCTGAGCGAGGTGGTGGGCCAGACGGACCTGATGGTTGGAGACGGACGGATCACGGCGACCCCCGATGGCGAGGGCGTCGAGCGGTTCGAGGCGGTGCGGTAAGCGCCGCCATCGGTCTCGTCGTTGCTGCCGGCGCTTGCCCCCGCCACTCTAGGCTCGTATGACCGTGAACACGCGGGTATGCGGCAAGGAGCCCGGCTAAGCTCGCGCCATGCCAAGCGGTCGGTCGGTCGGGGTTGACCAAGCAAAGACCCAGTTCTCCCAACTCCTGCGAGAGCCTCAGAGAAGCGGTAGGTCTCGACAAAGCACTTCTTCAGGCACGTACCGCCCTTGAAGATCCAGTGGTCACGCAGCCTCGGATGCGACCCGATTCCCGAAAGCAGCCAGCCGAGTACGTAATCCTTCTCGACGACCTCCTCGGTCAGGCCCCACTCGCTCGCCCGCTGCTGGAGGGCCGCTCTCGCGATCATCTATCAACTCTCGTGTTGACCTTGAGCCCCCACCGGCGGCTTACGGAGCCGCTGGCCTCGCGGCCGGGATCGAGCCGTCCGATTCCGGCGCTGACCCGCCGCAAACAGGCAGCGATAAGTCCCGCATCGCCCACTCCTAGCATCTCGACGAGGTAACCCAACCGCTTGAAGACCGTGCGATTGCCAAGTTGGTCGCCGTAAGCAATCAGCTTCTCCCAGTCGGCCCCGGGGCCTTCGCCGTACGCGACCAACGCCTCGACGGTGTGCCGCAGCCCACCGCCCATCGCGGGCTCATCGAGACAGTCGACGATTGTCCGCTCGACGTCAGAAACGTCCACCGGCACGCGATCGCGCCAGACGCGGCGCGTGCCGAACAGGGCGGTCCCAGGACGGTGGCGGAGCTCCAGGCGGGCTTCGCCAATCGTGCGCTGCCTGTGGGCGACGGGCCGGCTCGTGACGAACACCGTCGTCGAGAAGACCTGATCAGTCAGATCCCAGTGGTGCAACGCGGTCCACCCCCCGACGTAGCCCGGCCGCAAGGCCCTCGCGGCTACGGTCCAAGGATCCGCGCGCCACGCTCCAGGACCGTCGGCCTCGAGCGGCACGGAGGTGTAAAGCCCACGCTGCACACGCGCGACCCACCCCTGGGCGGCCAGCTGGCGCAGCAGACGCGCGGCGCGCGCACGGTCCACCTCAGCGGCCTCAGCGGCCTCAGCGGCAGTAAACGGCCCCGGCAGCTCGCGATTGAGCGCGGCGACGAACGCCCGGTTGGACCGCGAAATGCCGCCAGCTTCCATGGATGACATTGTACCTCGCATAACGCCCACAGCATGGGCGTTACTTAAGTAGCGATATCAACGTACATTGCTGCCTCCCGTCGATATGTTGCGGGGCGTGCGTACCGCCATCGACCTCCCAGCCGCACTGCTGTCCCAGGCCCGCCAGCAGGCCCTGGCCGAAGGGACCACCCTTCGGGCCTTGGTAGCCGAAGCCCTCAGAGCCCGCCTGGCGGACGGCTGGTCCCCCGGAGCGGTAGGCATCGAGGTGGAGGTCTACGGCGGCAGCGGGTTGACCGAAGGCGTCACCGAAGCCGACCTGTTCGCTCGCGAGGAGCGGAACCTCCAGGGAGCCTAACCGGACGATCCCCGCCAGACCGCGGCGCCGGACGATCCCCGGCCAGGGCCCGGCGCGGCAGTGACGGCCGAAGCCACACTCCGCCGGCCGGCCTCGTGACCGCCGGGGCCACACTTCGCCCACCGGCCCCGTAACCGCCGGCCCCACGCGGGGTTCCCCCACCCGTGGCCGCCGCGGAGACCCAGCTCGAGCGAGCGAACCAGCTAGCCGAGCACCCGCTCCCCGCCCGGGCGTCCAAGAAGCGGATGCTGGTGATCGTGAACCCCTACGCCACCACGGTCTCCGATCGCCTCAAGAACCTTGTCGTCTATGCGCTGCAGGCGCGCTACGACGTGGAGGCCGTGGACACCCAGAAGCGCGACCACGCCACCCAGATCTGCCGCGAGGCCGCGGGCGAGGGCTACGACGTGGTGGTCGCCTTCGGCGGCGACGGCACGGTGAACGAGGCGGCCAACGGCCTGGCCGGCTCGGACACCCCTCTCACCTGCCTACCCGGCGGGCCACCAACGTGTTCCATCGCGCCATCGGCATCCCCACCGACGTGGTCGACGCCACCGAGCACCTCCTGCGCATGGCCGATGACTTCCGGCCCCGGCGGATCGACCTGGGCCGCGTCAACGACCGCTACTTCACCTTCGCCGCCGGCGTGGGCCTGGACGCCAGCGTGGTGGAGCGCGTGGACTCCCACCCCCGCCTGAAGGCCCGGCTGGGCCAGTACTACTACACCTACGCGGCCGTCTCGACCTTCGCCCGCAAGTACCTCGTCGACCCCCCGCACGTGAAGGTCGAAGTCAACGGCAACGAGGTCGAAGGCGTCACGGTTATCGCCCAGAACTCCGAGCAGTACACCTACTTCGGCCGCCGGCCGATCAAGCTCGCACCCGACGTCGCGCTGGACGACGGAGCCCTCGGCCTGGTCGTGCTCAAGCGCGCCCGGCCGATCGAGCTCCCCACCGTGGGCTGGCGCGCGTTCTCGGGCCGGGCCCAGACGCTGGCCAACCACCGCCAGATCGAGAGCTTCCCCGCCACCCGCGAAGCCACGCTCACCGCGACCGACGGCGGCACGTTCCCAGTCCAGGTCGACGGCGACTACATCGGGCAGTGGGAGCAGGCGCGACTGACGGTGGCGCCAAGAGCGTTGCGAGTGCTGGGCTGAGGGCAGTCCATCGCGAAGCCCGATGCCCTGTGTTCAGACCCGTACGACGTCGACGCCCTCGAACTGCCCGAAGTCCTCGTCCTGAGTCCATACCGCCGCGTCGTGAACGGCGGCCGTGGCTGCGATCCAGGTGTCGTGTACGCGTGGCCGTCGTCCCGCCCGCAGCGATGCTGCGGCCAGGCGCGCGTACGCCGAGGCAACCGCGGCGTCGGCGGGCAGTCCATCGGCCCGTTCGCGTACCGCCAGCAGGGTCCCCAGGCGAGTAGCGCGAGCGTCCGCATCCTGCGCCACCAGCACCCCGACCTCCAGCTCGGCGAGCGTGACCACCGACACGGCCACCTCCGCGGGTAGCCCCCGCGCGAGCGCCCTCCCCTGCTCGGCGGCGATGAAGACTGACGTGTCGAGCACTGCTCGGCTCATCGGGGCTCCACCCGTTGCTCGCGCAGGGGTCTCAGGTCGTCCAGCAGACCGCTGTCCGCCGGCCGCGTCCGCCACACCTGCTCCATGGACCCGCCCGGCACCCACGTCGGGCGCCCACTGGCCGGAACAATCTCGGCGACCGGGCGATGATTCACCGTGATCCGCACCGGCTCGCCGCGCTCCACCCGCTCCAGTACAGCGCGCGTGTGGTTGCGCAGGTCGCGTGAGGACACATCCATTGCGCACAGACCGTAGCATTGGTGTGCGCAACCCTCGGGAAACCGGCGGGAGCGCGAGCGACGCCACCACGGTCTCCGATCGCCTCAAGAACCTTGTCCTCTACGCGCTGCAAGCGCGCTACGACGTGGAGGAAGCTACATCGGGCAAGTGGGAGCAGGCACGACTTACGGTGGCGCCGAGGGCGTTGCGAGCGTTGGGCTGAGGGAACCACTACCGGCCGGGACGGCCCGGCGGCCCCGCCGGGTTCCCGAGAGCTCGCGAAAACGGAACCTCACAGAGGCGCGAGACCGACTGCCGCGACATCGGACTCGGGAACGCGGAACATGCTGTCGGCGCGCTGGCCGTGACGCGAGAGCCACCCCACGAGCTCTTGCGGGGAATCCGCGGCGTACAGCAGGTCGTCGTCCTTGATCGCGACCCATTCACCGGCGAGGGGACCGAGCCGGTCGGCCAAGCTGTCTCGTGCCGGGAGCGTCGGCTCTGCGCCACGGTGGCTCCCCCCACCTCCCGCACCCCGGCGCCCGGCCACAAAGCCCAGCCGCATCAATGTGCGTCTGGCTTGGTGGGAGGTGAAGTCCGCCCGATCGAGTCCTGTCACCTCGCCGATCACCTGCTTGGGCGGAAAGCGGCGGCTGCCGATCACGACGTAGTGGCTGGCGATCGGCTCCGGATCCACGTTGCGCATGGCCCGGCCCACGGCGGTCGCATTCAAGTCGAACGGCCGGCCGGCGATCTTTACGTGCCTGGCGAGAAGCTTCTCCGCCATGGTTTCTCTGGAATGTCTCTGGGCCCCGAAGCTACCGCATCGGCGTGCGCAGGCCTCGGGGTTACGATGCTCCGGTGCCCAAAGCGCTGATAACAGGCATCACAGGCCAGGACGGATCGTTCCTGGCAGAGCAGCTGCTGGAGAAGGGATACGAGGTGCACGGCCTGCGCCGCCGTTCCTCGTCGTTCAACACCGAGAGGATCGATCATCTGTACCGGGACTGGCACGAGGAGGCGGTGCGCCTGTTCCTGTATCACGCGGATCTGAGCGAGTCCTCGCGGTTGGTGCGGCTGGTGTACGAGATCCAGCCCGACGAGATCTACCACCTGGGGGCGCAATCGCACGTGCGTGTGTCGTTCGACGAGCCCGAGTACACCAGCGACATCACCGGCATGGGCACGGTGCGGCTGCTCGAGGCAATCCGCGACGCCCAGGTGCCGGCGCGCTTCTATCAGGCTTCCTCCAGCGAGATGTTCGGCGCCACCCCGCCCCCGCAGGGCGAGGACACCCCCTTCCACCCGCGCAGCCCCTACGCGGTGGCCAAGGTCGCGGCGTTCTGGATCACGGTCAACTACCGCGAGTCCTACGGCATGCACGCCTCCAACGGCATCCTGTTCAACCACGAGTCCGAGCGCCGCGGCGAGACCTTCGTGACCCGCAAGATCACCCGCGCGCTGGCCGCGATCCACCTGGGTCTCCAGGACAAGCTCTACCTGGGCAACCTGGACGCCAAGCGCGACTGGGGCTATGCCCCGGACTTCACCGACGCGATGTGGCGCATGCTCCAGCAGGACGAGCCCGACGACTACGTGATCGCCACCGGCGAGATGCACTCCGTGCGCGACTTCCTCACCGAGGCCGGCGGGCACCTCGACCTCGACTGGGAAGCGCACGTCAAGATCGACCCCAAGTACTACCGCCCCGCCGAGGTCGACGCACTGGAGGGTGACGCCTCCAAGGCCAAGCGCGTGCTGGGCTGGGAGCCGAAGGTGAGGTTCGCGGAGCTGGTCCGGATCATGGTGGACTCCGACCTCAAGCGGCTCGAGGACCAGCTCGCCGGCCGTGACGTCCGGTCGGGCGACCGTGACTGAACGCCAGGGCTACGAGGTGTTTTGGAGCGCAGGGCCGGGAGCCGTCCCGAGCTGGTACTACCGGGTTATACTCAGCGGTGATGAAGACCGCCATATCCCTCCCGGACGACACCTTCGAGCGGGTAGATCGGGCTGCCAGGGAGCTCGGCGTCTCTCGGAGCGAGTTCTTCGCCCGCGCGGCCGAGCGCTGGCTCGCGGCGCTGGAGGACGGTCAGACGACCGCGGCGATCAACAGCGCGCTCGCCGGGAGCCCGCACGACACAGCCTTCACGGACGCGGCCGCGGCCGCCGTCGCGCGGTCGTCCGAACACGCGTGATCGCCCGCGGCGAGCTGTGGTGGGCTGACCTCGGTCTGCCCCGAGGCTCAGCCCCCGGTGGGCGAGCTGAATGACCGATCGCCGTTGAGCCCAAGCCAGTCAGGGCGCCTCAATGGCGACAACGTCATGGTGGCGCTCTCGCAGTGCCGTCGGCGACATCGGGGGACGTCGGCTCTGTGGCGCCACAGGGGTCACGCAGCTCCCATCCCTCGGCGAGTGCGCGGTGGACGGATCTCATCGAAGGGGACGAGCTCGCCTGTCATCCCGTCTTCGCGCTCGAGTTGTTGCACAACGGCATCAATGCTGAGGATCATCAGCGCCTGCGCAACGACCTGGAAGCAGCGTTCGACTGGGTCTGGCCCGACGACGACACCGCGCGTCTGGCTCTGCGGCTCCAGCAGCGAGAGCTGCCCATCTCGGGCCCGCCGGGCATCGAGTAGAGCCGAAGTCACCGCGGCCGGTATACCTGAACGGACTCTGCCGATACTCTGGGACACCTATGGCGCATCACCGGCACCAGTATTTGGCTAAGGCAGAGGTGGCCACGGCACGGTCCCAGACGGCGCGGCGCTCAAGCCAGGCCGCACCCCCGGTCGACGACCAGGAAGCCGAGAGGCAAGGTTCGCGAGTGCTCGCCTACGTAGCCGAGCGGCGGGCCCTCGAAGGGATCGCGCCCAATCCTGAGCTCCGCTCTCGCATCCGCGCCGCCGCGGACGAGTGGCCCGACCAGTAGAGCGGCGGGCGGCCCGCGACTTCGTCCTCGACGCGCACGGTCTCACGGCGCTCGCAGCACCCAGCGCGCTGGCGAACGAGTGGCTTGAGTACATCTTCGAAGAGCGCCCCGGATCCGAGTCTTGGGTTCCGCGCTCGTGCCCCCGGAGTGCGAATCCTCGCCCGAGGCCCGGCGCGAGGGCCGCAGTGCCCGGGGATATCATCGGGGCATGGACCCAGAGGGTCGATCCATAGCCGACGAGTCTTCGCCGCAACCGGATCTCGGCGTCGCGGGGCGGCTCGACGACGAGCACCTGATGCTGATCCGGCGCGCGGTCCGCAGCGCCTTCGGCGAGAAGACGAAGGCCGAGAGGCTCGAGGCCCTCAGCGCGAGCGCCGGCTCGTGGAGCGGCGAGCGGCTGACGGGTGCGGACTACGTGGACGGCCTGCGCGGCGATCTGGACGAGCGGCTGCGCCGGCTCGGCGTCGAGTGAAGCTGCTGGACACGAGCGTTGCGATCGACCATCTACGGGGCGCGCAGCCGGCGGTCGATCTACTGAGCCGGATCATCGACGAGGAGAAGTCCGTCGTCGCCAGCGAGGTTGTCCGCTTCGAGCTCCTCGCCGGCGTGCGCGACCACGAGCTCGACGCGCTCGAGCAATTCTTCTCGGCGCTCGCGTGGGTGCCGGTGGACGAGGGCATCACGCGCACGGCCGGCTC
>JAABUS010004360.1_pt1 | contig 20569 bp, 13 predicted proteins | sample 5560161 | NCBI WGS metagenome assembly JAABUS01 (sample SAMN10711885, study PRJNA513376) | rock metagenome | isolation source: Antarctica rocks | place: Antarctica: Victoria Land, Trio Nunatak nord | collected 2016-01-04 | reverse complement strand
CTGAATCTGTACCCAAATCTGCAGCATGAGTCCTCGCGTATTCTTCACTGGAGCGACCGGCTGTGTTGGAGGGCCGACCCTTTCCCTCCTTACTCGTATCTTCCCTCACATTTCTATTCATGCACTTGTTCGTACTTCTCAAAAAGCGAAGATTTTTCAAGTCAACTATTCTTGTATCACGTGTGTGATTGGTGACCTCGACTCCTATGATGTTCTCAGGGCCGAGGCGGCTGAGGCTGACCTCATCCTGCATTGCGCCGATGCGAACCATGAAGCTGGAACGCTGGCTTTACTTAACGGATTAGCCTCAAAGGGAAATGACCTCGAAAAGGGGACTTTCATTCACATCTCTGGCGCAGCTAGTTTGCTTGGCCTGAATACCATTGACGACCATCTTGGTGAACCTACGACAAAGATTTACCGTGATATCCATGGATGCAGAAACCGTATTCAACTTTTCTTCAGACCGAGTACATGTTGCTATTGAAAGGCGTGTTGTTTCCATTGGCAACGCCAATGGCGTCAGGACTCTGATACTCAGTCCCGCTCAGATCATGAGAGTTGAATCAAGCGTTGGTAAAGAAGAAATCTATACCGATGAGTATCCTAAGGCCGTGCTGAAGCAAGGTCATGCATTCATACTTGGAAAATGACAGAATATATATGAAGCTGAAGCTCGATAGAGAATGTAGCTACAGTCACTGCGTTGGTGGTGAGTGAGGCCCTCAGCGAATCTAAAAGCAAACTCACGTTTGACAAATATGACTACTAATTTATTGAATTCGAAGCGATCATCATGCAGAAAGCGACGACAGTCGTTGTCAATAAACTTGTCGATTTAGATGAGTTACAAGACTAAGAAGTCAAGAGTATTGACGCAGAAGTGATGATGAAGTTACATTTGTTTGTCAAAATGTTGTGAGACGCTAGTGTAATCTCAAGGGCAGACAAAATGAAAGCGCTGAGTTGAGAATCAAAAGATAAAGATTGACGACTCTTTATATTCGATACGACGAAGAGAGTCTTTGAGAAGTAAAAAAGAGAACTTACTGAAGCTTAATTGTAAGTCTAAGAGTAGAGATCATCACACTTATCAAAGACTCTCGAAGAGCACACTCACATCACACAATTAGCGAGAGCATACTTAGCAAGCAGAGTAACAAACAAGAACTTTGCTTTTAAAGATAAAGATCAAATGCATTTATTGAGTTAATCTTCAACAAATATTGAATTTATTCTTTTAATAAATTATTTTTAATATATTCATAAAAAATATCAGCAATGAAACTCATCTGTACATGATGCTGACTACAAATTTACTGTTTAGCTACAGTAAAGTTTAAAGATTATCAAAAGTTTGAACGACATTGATGCGTTGCTTGATTGCAAAACGTTGTGCATTGATCACATGCAAAGTTTTCATGATCTCGCAGACATTGATAATCTCAATATGCATGCTACAAGCAATTTATATGCAGATGAGAAAGTCAAATAAAACGCAAAACTACAAGAAAAATCGCTTATGAAAATCATTCAATTCAGTATCTTGTCGCTGCATTCATGATGATGAAAACTGAGATAAAACATTCTTGTGTTTGATTTATTGAGAATGATTAGCAAAAAGAACTTGAATCATGAACATTCTTTAAATCTTCATGCTAACTATGTATAAATCTCATTAAGACTGCATGTTTATTACTATGATATAAACGACTGACAACGAGATTCATCTGTACATGATGTTAACTATGAATCTTTTGATTCTATTCTGTGTTCAAATAGAAGTCAGAAGAGTCAAGAAATCTCAATTCAACGTAACATTAACGTTTCAATGAAGAGCTTAAGTAGCTTGTAAGCTAGTAAGTGTTATGAATGTGTCAGAATTGATTAGAACTAGTCAATGATTTAGTCGAGATCTGATCTAGATCTGACTCAGACTTGACTCAGATATGACTCAGCATCTTTTTTCTTTTCTAGCATCTTCTAATCAGCTTCTATTTGTCTTCTAGACAAATACACTTCTTTATGTTACGAGTGATCAACAAATTTCTATGATAAACACATTTCTTTGTGTTATAAACATTTTTCAAATCAACATCTTTCTTATGTTTCAACACGTCTTCTTTGAGACTAGCGTCAATCTGAGTAACTACTATATAGAGCATGTTCTTCTTGCCTTTTGTATCTTCTTTCTTCTATATTCTTAAAGTCTTAGTTATAACTATCTTTATAGATTAAACATTCTAGTCACGCATGCACTCTGATTAGTTTCTAGACATGATCTCAACATTACTTTAAGAATTCGTTAATCACATGATACTGATTTCTATATTCATTCAAATTCACTCAACTGACAACAAAATGAGTATAAAGAAATTTGTGTATCTGATGATCAATGACATCGAAAGACAGAATAACATCAAGAAATCAATAAAATCAACGAGAACATATGATCATGTGATTGCTAGAGAATCTATCGCTCAGTCAGTAGCATCAGTTCAAATCAATTAATAGAATCAATGATAAAGAATCTTCATTAATTGCTTGAGAATCACAAAAAAATCTCTTCAAATCAGCAACATTCTTCTGAAGACTAAATACTTTAACAAATGATCTCACTATCTACTATCGAGCATCATCATTTGCTTGATTGTCAAAATCTTCATCATGATTTGATCATTTATGAATACTCAACTCAATTTTCTCAAGAATAATCAAAGTTTTGATTTAATCATCTACTTTGAATTATCTTTTCATCTATCAAAATTTCTTAAAACTGACTTCGTATGAAAACATCATCAATTCATGTCTCATTCTCAGACATTTGATGAATCTCTGAAAGTCTCTACTTTCTGAAATATTAAAAATGTAAAGCAGCTACAACATTGAGTCAAACAAGACTCAGAAGTTTTTCTAGAAGATTTAAACAATCTTTGAACTCAACGAGATTTAAATGTAGAAGTTTGTGAATTATTTGATAAAATACTCAGCGAACAAATATGAAAGACTCATTTCAAGAAAATTAATCGAGCAAAAGAATGATCGAATCTAAATCTTAAAAAGCTTCAAGATCAGCTGATGAAACTACAACATCAACTGCAATTGACTAAAGAAGATACTTTTACTTCTTTCATCATGTTTAATTCATTCAAGCAATTTTAAAAGCTTTTGAATTCATTTTTGTTTACTGATGAAAAAGAATCTATCTGAGATGATTGACAAGAAAAGATTCGCGACAAGCTAGAAATCAACGTCAATGATTTCAACAATGACAGAACTATACTAGTCTACATTCATTCTTGAATCAGCAAAGACGCAGTCAAAGTCATTCTAATCAGACATCAATGAGATTCATTGAACTTTTATTCAATGATCAATGATTTACTAAATGAACTGACTCAGCTTTACAATGATTCTGACAAAGAGACAAACTTTCAAAGAGAATATGCTAATCTCATTCAAGAAAAGAGCAAATTCAGCAACTTTTATTCAATATTTCAACGTCTGTTCTTCTATTTAAAGTATCATGAAAAACAATTGATCATTGATTTATGAAACAAGATAGTTTATTGTCTTCATGCAGCTTAAAGTAGTCAGCTGATTCAGTCAGAATCTTTCAATGAAATTCGTAGTTATCTGATTCATTTGAACAATGAGCATTGAGTCATGAATGACATCAAAGAAAAGAAATTCTTGATCAAAGTCAGAAAGTAAGTTATCTTTGCTGAGAAATGAGATTCATTGAATCTCTATAAAAAGATTGAAGTCACTATACTCATTGATCATTCAAAATCATGTGACGTGATTTTAACTAACGTCAAAGACATTGATCTACAAGCTGAAATTTGTTTCATCTGTCACAAATCAGATCATACTTCTAGAGAGTGCTTTGATCAATCGAGAGTCAATGCATTAGAAAATGATGAGTTTAATCAATTTACATTGAACTCTGAATTTGATTCTGATTCAAAAAACTAACTATCTCTTTTAAAGTTATTGAAGAAATAGAAATTATATTTTTGTGCAGTCAAATCAAAGTTCTATTGAAAGAAAACTATTTTGAAAAGTCATTTCTGATTCATGCTTCTTTTATCTCTCAGAGCAATTCTTTCAGTCTTTGCTCTTTGATAGATAGTGATTTCGTCGTCTACATGCTGATACATGACAAGCTAGTCAATAAAGTATGTCAGAAACTTGAAATACAATTTATATTGCTAGCAAAAGAGAAGTTAATACGAGACTATAATGAGAAGTTAGTTAGAAAGACTATTACTCATAAGATTCTACTCAATCTTACAATTAAAAGTCATAAGAAATTAACTGTATCAATGCTGATAGTTGATATCGAGCATCATGAAGCTATATTGAGCAAACTCTGAATGAATAAAAATGAAATATTATTGAACATGAGACATGATACTATCGTATTTTCTGATCAATTAAATACTTCTATTTCGATTTTTTCGATCTCGTCAAATACAAAGCACTCAAGTTGATCATGATCAACTTCGATTTCTTCAGCAGCTTACAGCAAGATCTTTAAGATGCTCAAGCATTCAGTTTCATTCTTTCAAAAAGAGTCATTCTCAATTCAAAACATAAATGTTGTCTCTTTTCAAGCACTAGTAGAATAAAAAAAGAAGAATCAGACAGAGATTTTTGCTATGTTCATTGAAGACATCGATAGAAAAATCGTTTACAATACTCAATGCAAACTAAATGTTATAAACATTCTTTCAATCAATGAAACAACTCAGAATCTAGAAGATATTAAAGTCAAGCTATCATTGAAATATCAGAATTTTCTAGACGTCTTTGATTGAGTTCAAGCAGACAAGCTATCGTCTCATCGTTCATATGATCATAAGATAAAGCTTACTAGTAACGTAATGTCATCTTGCTGTCAAGCATATTGAATGTCTCTCTACAAGCTTCAGAAAGTAAAGAAATATCTGAATGAAAATCTTTTCAAAGAATTTATAACTTCTAGCAAAGCTTCATATTTGTTATGAACATGTCTGAATCGATCAGAGTTCAGATCTAACTTTAATCAATTTGATTAAAGCAAGTCATGATGCTATGTCTAGTTTGAATCTAGCGCATTTCTTCAAGTCATTTTCAGCACTTCTTCTCATTGTTCAGCACTTTCTTCATTCATTTCTTTCATCATTCTTTTAGACAAACACATCTGATATATTACATCACATTTGTATCGAGTCTAGCGCAGTCTCAAGTCATTATTTATAGAAGAGCTTGCACTCTTTCTCTTCTGTATTCTTAATGTCTTGTTATAGTTATCTCTAAAGAGCAATACATACATATCAGCTTCAAGTCTCTTTGATTGAATAATCTAGACATGATCTCAACATTACATTAAGAATTTCGTTTATCATACGATATAGATACTCATTACTCGTTCAATATACTCGTTCAGACAGATCGAGTCTAAAGAAATTCATTTACCTGATGATCGATGCAATTGAAAGACAGAACAACACTAGAGAATTTATAAAATCAACAGCAAGACTGATTGAATTGCTAGATGACTTACAGCTCATTAAGTACACATCGTTCATCTCAATTAATAGAATCAGCGATAAAGAATCTTCGTTGATTGCTAGAGAATCAAATCGATCAAGAGAATCAATCAATTCTCAAATCAAACAACAAAAATAACTTCATCTTTTATTGTTGAGCATCGCTCTTCGCTCGATTTCTTTCTTTAAAAACACTCGTTCTATTCAATCTCTTCTTTCTTCTTCATCATGTCTCGTCTCTTCAAAGAGTCTTTCGAAGCTTCATTCTTCATTGTCGAAAATAATGACTCATTCGCTGAAATCATAACATCTTCTATGACTATGAAAGCTTTGAAGAAACGATGCGAAGAGCTGAAAGCTAGACTACAAGCTAAAGAGATTATCTCGTCATCATTAATCTACTTTAAGCGTTCTAGATTTCAGAAAATACTCGATTCTTCATTGTTCACTGATGAAAAGAATTCTATCTGAGAGAATTGATATGAAAAAGTTCAGAACAAGCTAGAAATCAACGTTGATCTCTTTTCAAGTGAATGAGTCAAGCTGAGCTACGTACATTTCAGATTATTCGATGATGCAGCTGAAATCACTCAGTCAAGACGTGAACATGATTGTTTCAACTCATACAAGATCGTCAATGAGCTTTTGAAAGAGCTAGCTCAGTTGTTCAATGACTCAGATAAAGAAGTCAACTTTCGTAAAAACTACTACAACTTGATTCAAGAACAGAAGAAATTCAGCGAGTTTTATACTCAATTTCAACGACTATTCTTCTATCTAGACTATCAAGAAAAACAGCTGATCGTTGATCTAAAGAATAAAATAAACTCTCAACTTCAATTCGCTTGAGTAACTCAATTGATTCAACTCAGTACTCTGAAAGAAATTCATTTCTATCTCATTCAATTGAATAATGATCAATGAGCTATTTGAGAGATCAAGAATAGAGAAGCAATGATCAAAGCTTAAACAATTAAACAGATCATCTTCGCTGAAGAATTAGTCAAAGCTACTCGTAGAATCATAGAAATGAAGATGACTGATTAGTCAAAATCACATGACGCTGTTTTAACTAACGTCAAAGAAAATGACTTACTAATCGAAAACTGCTTTCAATGTCATAAGTCTGATCATACTTCTAAAGAGTGCTTGAATAGATCTTTCAGAATTAACGCATTAGATGATGAGTTTGATTATTCTTTGAACTTTGATTCAGAGTCTGATTCAAAAAACTAATCATCTCTTTCAGAATCATCAAAAAGATAGAGATCATTTCTTTGTGCAATCTAATCGACGAAATTTCATCTATTGAAGAGAACTACTTCAAAAAGTCATTTCTAGTCGATGTCACTTTATTCTCGCAAGATGAATTCTTCAAGCTACAATCTCTGATAAATAGTGACTTGATGATCTACATCTTGATTTATACAAAGCTAGTTGATCAAATATGTCAGAAGCTTGAAATTCAACTTATATGACTAGCTAAAGAGAAGTTAATAAGAGAATATGATGAAAAGCTGACAAAGAAGATCATTACTCATAAAATTCTACTCAATCTCACAGTCGAAAGTCATAAGAAATTGACTGTTTCAATGTTAATAGCTGATATAAATCATCATGATGTCATATTAGAAAAGCTCTGAATGAATAAAAATGAAATATTACTAGATATGCAAAACGATGTCATCGTTTTTTTGAATCAATTAAAAGCTCTCATTTCTGTTTTTTTGATGTCAGTCAGAGCTTCACACTCAAAATGATCATGATCATCAAATTTTTTTATCAGTTCAACTCTTAAAGTGCTTCAACAACTTATTTCTACTGCTTCAAAAAAAAACTTTTCTATGTTCAGTGTGAAAGCTGCATCTTTTCATGCATTGATTAAATGATCAAAGAAGAATTGCATCGAGATTTTCGCTATGTCAATTGAAAATATTGATAGAAAAATAGTCTACAACACTCAATGTGAACTGAACATTCTAAATGTTACTTTCATCAATGCATCAGCTCAAAATCTAGAAGACATCAAAGTCAAGCTATCTTCAAAATATCAGAATTTTCTTGACGTGTTTGATCGAGCTCAAGTTGATAAGCTATCATCTCATTGTTCATATGATTATAAGATAGAGTTCACTAACGATGTCACTTCTTCTAGATGTCGAGCTTATTGAATGTCACTTTACAAGCTTCAGAAGATCAAGAAATATCTGAATGAAAATCTGTCAAAGAATTTTATTACTTCTAGCAAGACTTCATATTTCTCACTCATTTTATTCACTCTGAAGATCAATGATGATCTTCGCTTCTGCATTGACTATTGAAAGCTCAATGTTATTATCAAAAGAAATCACTACTCTCTATTGCTCATAGATAAGATGATTGACAAAATCGTTGACTGCAAGCATCTGATTCAACTGAATATAATTTTCGCTTTCAACAAACTTTGTATGCATCTCGATAGTGAGAACTATACGATCTTCATTATCGCTCTAGAAGCGTACAAATCAAAGATTCTATCATTCGAATTAACAAATGATTTGATCTCGTTTCAGCAATATATGAACGATGTTTTATGAGACTTTCTAAATGACTTTTGTCAAGCTTATTTAAACGACATTCTCATATACAGCAAGACTCAAAAGAAGCATAAACAACATGTCAAGATGATACTAGATCGTCTATGAGATGCTGATCTGCAGATAGATATTTGAAAGTGTGAATTCAACGTAGAAGAAACAGTCTTCTTAAAGATCATAGTATCAGAACAAGATCTTTGCATGAATTCTATCAAAGTGAAAGCTATAGTCAATTGAGCTACATCTACTAATCTAAAAGAGATACAAAACTTCGTTGACTTCGTCAATTTCTATCAACGCTTCATCAAGAACTTTTTGAAACTAGTCAAGTCATTCACTCAGCTGATTTGAAAAGATACATCTTTTGTTTGAAATGAAGTCTGTGTAAAAGTCTTTGACAATCTAAAGAAGCAAATCAGCTTGATCTCAGTTCTGCGTCATTTGAATGTCAAATGTCAAGCTATTTTGAAAATCGATGCATTCAACTATGTAAAAGACGACATACTATCTCAATACAATGACGAAAGTGTGCTTTACTTGATAGTCTTCTATAGCAAGAGCATGATTTCAGCTGAATGCAATTATCACATCTATGACAAGAAATTACTAACTATCATTCGATGCTTCAAACACTGATGATTCAAACTAAAAGATACTGAGCTATTTATTCAGATGTTTACTGATCATCAGACTTTGAAGATCTTTATGAAAAATAAACAGCTGACTCGATGACAAGCGAACTATCTGAATATTCTATTGAAGTTTAACTTTCAGATTATCTTTCAATCAGACAAAATAAACATCAAAGTCGATGCTTTAACTAGAATGTCGATGATCGATAGTTCTGAATCAGTTAAAGAAATAGATGATTGTTTTCAGACTATACTGATCTTGAATTGAATAAACGTTCTATCAATTGAGTTTGAAATCGAATCTGAATACGAGACTAATCTCTATCAACGTGTACATCTAGTCAATCAGAAGAATGAACTATGCAATGAGTATTGACAAGCTATGAACAAAGATGAACTGAAGCTTCATGACATGAAGTTAAAGAACTGTCAAATCATTGACAATGTTCTATTCAAAAAGAATCTACTATGAATGTCAAAACAAATGCATATGAAATTGCTTTGAAAGATTCACGATCAATCATCAATCTTGCACTCTGACATTAGATGAATAATTGATCTAGTTCAACGCTTCTACTATTGATCAGATCATCAAGCAACTATTCAACAATACATTCAAAACTGTCATGTCTATCAGCAAAGCAAAGCATTTCAAGATGATACAAATGATTTGCTTCAGTCTCTATTGATTCTTCAGCAGCGTTGACAAGATATAGCTATGAACTTCATCACTGAGCTATTTCTATCGAAAAACTATAATGTCATTTGCATGATCATATGTCATCTCTTCAAAGAACATCACTATGTTCTCTGTCATTGAAAAGATGATGACATCTCAATCAAAGAAACAGTATGAATCATGCTATGAAATGTTTATCGACTTCATGATCTACTCAGTTCTATCGTTTCAAATAGAGACTTTCAGTTCATATCAATCATGTGACAAAGTCTTTGTAAATGACTAAAGATCAAAGTCAATTTATCAATAGTTTATCATTCAGAGATTGATGATAAGTTGAAACAAGCTAATCAAGATGTTGAACGCGAACTTCGAATCTACTGCAATTATATGCAGAATGACTGAGCTAAATGACTTTCAATGATGAAATTCAGTGATAATTTCAATACATTCTCAACTATCTTGATGACTTCTTTCTACTTCAATAAAGACTTTCACTCTTGAATGAGTTTCGATTTAGATACGACTGATTACAAAATGACTCATCAACGTATTGAGACTAGAAAGTGTTATGATTTTAGCTATGCATCTTCGTTGATAGCTATGTTGATGACTATGTTGATGATTATGTTGATGATTATTCTGAGAGCTATCGTTGATCACTCGTCGCTAAAGCATAGACTTGTTTTGAAGTTAACTTTATTCAGAATTAGCTTATGTTCTTCTGAGTCATATAAATAGTTGATTCTTTTCTTCTAGATACTTTTCTTTCTTAGCATTTATATACTCGTTACATTACACTCATATGACTTGCTCTATGCTGATCTTTAACATTATATAAATGCTTCTTCATTACAGACGAAGAGAAATAATCTGCATTGACTTGCTCTGCTCAATTCACATGACTATTGACTTTGATCTAGTCGACTTGCGATCGTGCAGACACTCATTCTTCTTTCTTGTGCGCTGATCAGCAAGATGAAATAAACGATCGAAATCATTCGACTAGATCAAAGATCAGCGAATACATCACTCATTCAAATTCGCAAAAGATTCTTCAAGTTTGATGATCATTCAAACGAGATCAGTCATAAAACTGCGTGAAGTCTTTATCTCAAAGAGCAATCAAAAAGATCAGTCTAGAACTGCGTGAAGTCTCTATCTTGATGAGCAAATCTCTCAGTAAGTCTGCTTCAATGACATCGTCAATGCAATGATTTTCTCATTATTCTATCTATCAGTGAATCGATTCGTTTATCAGTTTACATGCAACTAGTGAGTCTGCTTCAATGACATTTATTCTCAATGCAATGATCTACTCGCTTTCATCATTCTACTCATCAGTGAATCTGATCAAACATTCATGTGCAACTAGTGAGTCTGCTACAATGATGAGTTCAAAGTCGATCTCTTCAATGAGCAAGTCGACTAGTGAGTCTGCTTCAATGACATGATCATCTTCAATAACAAGCAAATTCATGAGCTTGTTTTTATATCAAAATCTCAACAGTGAGTTTATTACAATGATGAACAATGATTGATCTCTTGATTGAATCAATCAACAAACGAAACAAGCTTTACTATGTAGTAAATCTGAATCAGCAGTGAGTCTGCTTCAATGACATGATCACAATTGATCTCTTCAATGAGCTAGTTGATTCTTTTCTAGTGAGTCTGCTTCAATGACATTAGTCAATAATTGATCTCTTTGCTGAGCAAGTCAATTTCTTTCTATATAGCTAGTCTGTTACAATAGACATTTCAATTTTATACAAGACTAAGAAAATACATTCATGTGAACATGAATCATTGAAGAGAGAAAGTAATGTTATGATTCTAGCTACGCATCTTCGTTGATAGCTATGTTGATGACTATGTTGATGACTATGTTGATGACTATGTTGATGACTATTCTGAGAGCTATCGTCGATCGTTTGTCGCTAGAGCATAGACTTGTTTCAAAGTCAACTTTATTCAGAGTTAGCTTATGTTCTTCTGAATCATATAGATAGTCGATTCTTTTCTTCTAGATACTTTTCTTTCTTAGCATTTATATACTTGTTACATTACATTCATATGACTCGCTCTATGCTGATTTCTAACAGAAAGATCAATGACATTGTCATTCAAATGAGCGAACTTCTTATCTTTGATCATCAACAATTGAAAAAGATCAAGCAGATCATTGAAGCTCAGATGAACAAGCATAGACAAGACATCACTTATGAAGTAGATGATCAAGTTTGATTAGTCTTTGAAAACATCAAAATCACTAGATCATGCAAAGATTTGAAAGATAAGCAGCTTGATCTCTATTCAATCACAGTCAAAGTTGAAATCTTCTATCGTCTTCAGCTATCTAGAAGCATGAAGCATATACATTCAATGTTCAGCTCGAAGTATTTATGATCTTCATCAAACAACTTTTTATTAAAACAACATTCTGAATCTTCTAGATTGATGATCATTGAAGAGAATGAAGAGCATTGAGAAGTAGACAATATATTGAACTTCAGACGATATAAAGAAAGACTACAATACAAGATCAAATGAATCAAGATAAATCATAACGATGAATGATACTATGTTGATAAAGAAAAATTCAATGACTCGAAGAAAGTTCTGAATAAATTTCACAAGCTATACTTGAATAAGTTGCATTAAATTGAAAACATGATGATTTTTTTTTACTTTTATTTCTTTTCTATTCATGCAAACATAAATGTTCAAAGAAAAGAGTAATGTTATGAACATGTCTGAATTGATCAGAGTTCAGATCTAACTCTAATCAATTTGATTAAAGCAAGTCATGATGCTATATTTAGTTTGAATCTAGCGCATTTCTTCGAGTCATTCTCAGCACTTCTTTTCATTGTTCAACACTTTCTTTATTCATCTTTTTCATCATTCTTTTAAACAAACACATCTGACATATTACATCACATCTGTATCGAGTCTAGCGCAGTCTCAAGTCATTATTTATAAAAGAGCTTGCACTCTTTCTCTTCTGTATTCTTAATGTTTTGTTATAGTTATCTCTAAAGAGCAATACATACATATCAGCTTCAAGTTTCTTTGATTAAATGATTTAAACACAATCTCAACAATATTTCTCACTCATTCTGTTCATTTTGAAAGCAAATGAAGATCTACGATTTTGCATTAACTATCAAAAGCTCAATGCTATTATTAAACAAAATCGCTATTTTCTATCACTCATAAATGAAGTAATTGACAAAATAGTTAATTGCAAACATCTGACTCAATTGAATATTATTTCGATGTTCAATAAACTATAAATGCACTCTGATAGTGAGAACTACACTATTTTTATTATCGCATTAAAAACATATAAATCAAAGATGTTATCTTTCAAACTTATCAATGATTCTGTCTTGTTTCAGCAATATATGAATGATGTTCTTTAAGACTTTCTAAATGACTTTTGTCAAGTTTATCTGAACGACATTCTGATTTACAGCAAAACTCAACGAGAACATTAACAACATGTCAAAATGATATTAAATCATCTATGAAAAGCTGATCTACAAGTAGATATTTGAAAGTGCAAATTCAACATAGAAGAAACTGTCTTCTTAGAAGTCATAGTTTCAGAACAAAGTCTTTGCATGAACTTTATTAAAGTGAAAGTCATAGTTAACTGAACTACATCAATCAATCTAAAAGAAGTTCAGAGCTTCGTGAAATTCATTAACTTCTATCATCATTTCATTAAAGACTTCTTGAAGCTAGTCAAATCATTCATTCAATTAACTAGAAAAAACACGTCTTTTGTATGAAATGAAATCTGTGTTCAAGCTTTCAATGATCTAAAGAAACAAGTCAGCTCAATCTCAGTACTATGACATTTCAATTTCAAACGATAAGCTATTTTAGAAATCAATGCATTTGATTACATCAAAGATGAAATTCTATCACAGTATGATGATGAGAGAGTTCTTCACTCAGTAGCTTTCTACAGCAAAAGCATAATCTTCGCTGAATGCAATTATCATATCTATGACAAGAAATTACTAGTCATTATTTGATGTTTCAAACATTGAAGATTCAAGCTTGAATACATTGAACTATTCATTCAGATATTTATCAATCATCAGACTCTGAAGATCTTCATGAAAAATAAACAGTTGACTTGATGTCAAGTCAATTATCTAGACATTTTATTTAAGTTCAACTTTCAAATTATATTTTGATCAGATAAAATAAACATTAAAGTCAATGCTTTAATCAGAATGTCTTTAATCAACATTTTTGAATCAACTCAGCATACTGAAGATTGCTATCAGATTATTCTGACACTCAATAAAGTAAATATTCTAACTATTGAATCTGAAGTTGATCTCTATCAGCGAGTAAAAGATGTCAACAAGATGAATGAGTTTTGTGATGAGTATAAACAAGCTATAAGAGAAAACAAGCTCAAGCTACATAGTACTGAATTGAAGCACTGCAAGATTGTTGATGATGTTCTGTTCAGAAAAAATTTACTGTGAGTTTCTGAGAAAATGCATACAAAATTGTTAAAGAAAATTCATGATCAGTCTTTCATCTTTCACTCTGACAATCAAAGAACTATCAATCTAGTTCAACGTTTCTACTATTGATCAGATCATCAAGCAACAATTAAACATTACATTTGAAACTGTCATGTCTATCAATGAAGCAAGACATCTAGAAATAGCATTAATGAACTTCTTCATTCTCTTTTGATTTTACAGAAACGCTGAAAAGATATAGTTATGAACTTCATTACTGAGCTACTTCTATCAAAAGATTATAACATCATTTGCATAATCATATGTCATCTCATCAAGAAACGTCACTATGTTCTCTGTTATTGAAGAGATGATGACATCTCAGTTGAAGAAACAATTTGAATCATGCTATGAAACATTTGTTAACTTCATGATCTGTCTAGTTCTATTGTTTCAAACAGAGACTTTCAATTCATATCAATCATATGACAAAGTCTTTGCAAGCGACTAAGAATTACAACTAGTTTATCAATAATTTATCATTCTGAAATCAATGATTAATTGAAATGAGTTAATCAAGATGTTGAATGCGAATTAAGAATCTACTGTAACTACATGCAAAACGACTGAGCAAAATGACTTTCAATGATGAAATTCAGCGAAAATTTCAATATCTTCTTGATCATCTCAATGATCTCATTTTACTTCAATAAAGAGTTTCATTCTTGAATGAGTTTCAATTCAAATACAACTGATTACAAGATAACTTACAAACGTTTTGAAGTTAGAAAAGTTAACAATATTATCATTCAAATAAAAGAGCTTCTTATTTTTGATCATCAGCAATTGAAAAAGATGAAGCAGATCATTGAAGCTCAGATCAATAAACATAAACGAGACGTCATTTATGAAGTAAATGACTGAGTTTGATTATTCTCTAGAAACATAAAAACAATTAGATCATGTAAGAATTTAAAAAATAAACAGTTAAAATTTTATTAAATTATTGTCAAAGTTGAAATCTTCTATCATCTTCATTTATCAATAAGCATGAAGCAGCTGCATTCAATATTCAGTTCAAAGTTATTACATTCTTGTTTTGATGACTTTTTATCAGAACAACATTCAAACTCATTTAAATTTCTCACTATCAAAGATGATGAGCATTAAAAGATAGTGTTATGAGTCTGCATAGAGCAAATCATATGAGTGTATTCTAACTAAAAGTTCAAAGTCGAAGAAGAAAGAAGATGCAACACGTTGTGAGTTTTACTCATGAAGACACGCTAGATCGCTAGCGTGTCAACATCAGCTCTATACTAGTCTATGATAGTTTGACATGATCTATGTTAGACTAACTTGAAGTGCACAATCACAACATTATCTTTTCTCTTCATTTAGCAATGTTCTCATTGCTGCAGTTCAATCGATCTTTCTTAAGTTAATTTCTATCTTGACTTGTTCAAATATTGTTCATGAAAGTCATTTACAATCTTCAAGCATTCTTTGAATTCACTTTCATTGACGTTGTATCAATGTAGATCGACGTTGTATTCTTTTCAATTGACATGATATTGTAGTCGTTTACTTCTTTCATAGTGTCTGAAGTTCAGTATGTTCTTCATCTTTCATTCATCTTCGTTGTCGATCACTATAGAATCAGACGATTCATTTCATTGTTTGTTCAGAGAATTCTTTGAATCTAGTTGCAGCAGATTTGATGCAAACTTCGAATGTATCTTCATAGTCGATGATAGTTTCAGTTGATAAGCATGTTCAATCTCGATCAGAATCTTGAAGAATTCTAGCATTTTATCATCTAGCTTCTTTGATGATCATGAGATCATTATGTTTCTAGAATTCAGAAACATCATGTCATCTATCTTGTAGATCATTTTCTTTCAATACTTGTTAATCTGTTTCTTCATTGTGATTCTGACTCTTGTCAAGACTTGCTTGATCAATGCTAGTGATCATTTCATGTGTTTGAATATATTGTTTGCTTTGTCTGCTTTGATTCTAGCTTGAGTGATCTCATATTTGATTGAGTTCAAATTGAAGCTCATATGAGAATGAAAGCTCTTATTCAGAAAGAACGTTGACTGTTCAATTGACGATGAAATAGCATTGTTATTGACGAATTCAGTCATAGATAATCAGATGAATCAATCATCTTGCATATATGAGCAATAGCTTTGTAAATATCATTTTACATTTTAATTCGCTCTTTCTGTTTGATCATCTGTCTGCAAATGATAGTCTGTAAATAGTTTTACCTTGATGTCGAGTCTCAGACATAAAGACTTTCAGACAATCAATATGAATTGTGAATCACAATTGAACATTATTGATCTTGATAGTTCATGAGTTCTGAAGACTCATGTCAACAGTAGCTTGACTGTTTATTCTGCGAAGATTTCTTTGTCATTTGATCAACACGATATATAATGTCGTTTCTTAGACAATCGATTTATGACTGTCAGAATCGCGTTGTTTTCATCACTTTCTGATAGATTGATAATGAAGTCTAATGATATGTTCTGTCATTGCTGCTCGAATATGAGCAATGACTTCAGTAATTCATTGATTCAATCTCTCGATGCTTTTGATCTATGACAAACGTAACAGTTTCAAATGTAGCGCTTGATCATCATTCTTATCTTCGATCAGCAATATGATCATCTCAGCAAGTTCAACGTTCAATTCATGTCAGAATGATCATTGATCGAAAGATCATGTGCTTTTCTTATCAATTGAATAATCATTGACTGAGAAATTCATAGTCTATCATCTTTTCAAAGTACTTCATCAAGTACTCTGCAGTTGTTTAGATCAATATCTTGACAAGTTCTTCTGTTCTGTTTCATGAATGCTCGAATATCAATACATAGTTGATTCATTCGATTTTCAACTATAATCTGATTCTGAATAGAAATCACTTCTTCAATTGAATCTTCGTTAGCTTTCGATTCTTGTTTTGACTCTGAATCAAATCTGAGCAAAATCTGAGTCAGATCTGAGTTAGATTTCTGATCATCTTCTTGATCAGCTTCTATTGACTGCAATTCAAACTTGCTTTCTGATAATAACAGCTGATGCTGATATAGCTTTTGATCATCATTTGTTTCAATCGACTTGACATCTGACATTCTGATCAGCACGTTGACTTTCAGATTCTGTTTTTCTGACTGATATATGATCTTGAAGTTATATTCAGATAACTTCTCAGTTCATCTAGTCTGTCATCGAGTCAGTTCTTTGATGATCATGAAGTACTTCAAATTCAGATGATTGATGAAGATCTTAATCGAAATATCTGTACATTTCAATTCAGAGCATCAATGCTTCAAGCAGCGAATAATAGTCAGCAGTTTTTTGTCATAGATCTCGTAGTTGCATTCTGCGAAAATCATGTTCTTACTATAGAAGATCATTGAATGTAGAATGTCTTCATCATCATATTGAGACAATACTTCGTCGTTCACATAGTTTGAGAAGTTCGTTTTCAAAATAGCTTCTCTAATTGAGTTAAAATGCTTCAGAATGAAAGCTGTCATCATCTGTTGCTTTAGTTCTTCAAAGATCATCTGATAAATCTCTGTTCATTCAAAGAAATGATCTTTTTGAATCAGCTTTATCATAGATTGAGCAATCTTTGAGAAGTTCTTTATGAATCGTTGATAGAAATTGCAAAAGTCAATGAAGATCTGCACATGAATCAACAATTGAAGCACTTTTCAGTTTCAAATCACATCTACTTTTCGAGAGTTCATTTGTAGATCATTAATGAATATCAATAGTTCAAGAAACGAGATTTTCTGAATCTTGAATTCGCACTTGTCAATGTTTATCTGCAAATCGACTTCGCGAAGCTTGTCTAGCACTTCTTTCACATGAGTTCTATGTTTCTTCAAAATCTTACTGTAGATAAGAATATCATTCAAATATGTCTGACAGAATTTATGTAGACAGTTGAACAACACATCGTTGATATAGTGCTGAAAGAACGCAAGTTCATTGATTAATTCAAAGAGCATTACTTTATACTTATAGACATCAAAGAAAGTAACGAATGTGATTAGATTTTCGCTTTCAGTACTCATGCAAAGCTTATTGAACATGATGATAATGTCGAGTTGAATCAAATACTTACTGTCTTGAATTCGAGCGAGTACTTCGTTTATCAAGAGTATTGAATAACGATCTCTTTTGATCAGAGCATTCAGTTTTCAATAATTCACGCAAAAGCGAAGACTATCATCTTTCTTTTTGACAAATAGTATTGACGAAGCGAAAGAAGCTTTACTGAGTGTGATAAACTTCTTCTTCAAATTCTCTTCTAGATACTCTTTGATCTTCTGCAATTTGTAGCTCGACATGAAATACAATTGACTTCTAGAAGATTGACTCTCACTTTCTAATTCAATCTTATGATCGTATGATTGATGCAAGAGCAACTGCATTGTCTTTTCTTTATCAAAAATATTCAGAAAGTTGTGATAAACTATTGAAAGTTTCTTCTTCAGTTCATCTAATGACATGACAGAAGTCATTTCATTCAGTTTCGTGAAATCTTCGACTGAGCTAAGCGCTTTGTTGATTTCACTAATGATCAAGAAGAAGATCTTGATCTTCTTATTCTTGACTAGAGTTTGATATACAGTGACTTCGATCATGACAATATTGACAAATTTCTTTTTCTCAGTTGACTGAAAGAAGCGAAGTTGATCGAGATCAACTTGAATGCTTTGCTTTCATATGAGAACAGATTCAATGAACTGATTTACTAGTTTCTGATTCATGAGTCGCTTCAAAATGATTGTTGATGTAATCATCAAGTTCAAGTTCTTTCGTTTCATTTTGCAGATCTTGCTTGATTCAGATCTGTGAAATGCTGATTGACTGCTTGTTTTTGAAACAACAAATTTCAATTTTTGAATCTTCAATGATGATATTAATCGATCATTTGCAGAATTTATCAAAATTTGATTTCTTTTCAATCAGAGATTTTCAATGATTATCTTGTGCTGATCTAGACAAGTTATCAATAAAAACATCATTTTATTCTTGTGTTCTTGTATCATGATCGATGTATACAGAGCGTGTGTAATCGACTTTCGATCAGAAATTTCATCATACGATCGAATCGACTTTGATTTTGACAGCGATATTGACTGAATATCAAAGCATTCACATAGCTCTGACATCAAAGATTCATCGATGAAAATCATGTCAGTGACTTCAGTATTTATCAGAGCAAAAGATCTGAATATCTTTTCTAGACTATTCAAGATGACATCAACAGTGAACGACTTGAAATCAAATGAATCGTCAGACATGCTGATGAAACAGAATATGAGTATATCGCTTTCAGTCACTACTTTGACGAGAGCAGATCATTTTTCAAATTCGCAGCAATCTTGTGCACTTGAGTTGTTTCAAGACAGTCATATGCTCTATGTTTTGACTTCTTGCATTTGAAGCAGAGTTCTTTCTTAAACAACTTTTTCTGAATAGAATCGAGATTTGATCTTCTGAGTTTCTTTCACGAAGAAACTGATGACGTGAGTCGAGCAGTCAATATGTTAAAGACAGAGCAAGCAGCTTGAGTCGCTGATGCTTTGATGATTGATTGCACGTTCAATTCAGTTAATCTAACATTGACTTGCATGCAGATGTCAACAAACTCATTCAAATTCATGATTTGTTCATTGAGCGTTGCTTGTTGAAAATCTGAGCTGATCTTGTGCTGAAGATCATCTAGTAAAGTCTCGTTATTGTATTCTAGTTTTGCACTAAATTTCTGAAATTTCATTCAAATTTCATGAAAGAAGATCTTGTTTTAATACAGCTTTAAATACTGTCGTTGAGTTGTATGATGATGATTGAAATCGTCGTACATTTTATTGATAATCGATAGCACTTCTTCGACTTCTAGAAACGAGTTCAAGAAGATATTTTGCATGCGAGAAGCTATGTGCTTGATCGCAGCTTCACTGACTCGACTTTCGATGTATGCAATCTTCAACTCTTCAATAGAAAAATGATTCTTATTTATCTTCAGCTTATTTTGCATTCAAGACAGTCAATTGTTTACATTCTGCGTTGAATCTTCGAACAGAGATGAGTCGAGTAACTTGATTAACTTTGAGAATCAATCTTCAGAAATCGAAGTGCTTTGTCGACTTGATGCAACTTCTAGATGATGTATAATCATGTTCTTGTCTCTATTCTCTTTTTGCAGACGCGTCTGTGTAATCTTCAACATGATGTTTATCTCGTTGACATCTTCTAACATCTGAATCATGTTATTGTGAATCTCGATTTCGATGTCGTGCTGTTGACACATGTACTTGACAAAGACAACGATGTCGTTTACTTCATGAGTGTTTATTCAAGCATTCAGTTCAGTGTTGATGCTGATCTTGATCATTTCGTGATCAAAGAACAACGCGTTCATGTTCTTTTCTTCTGTATTCAATGACACATTCGTGTCTTCTTCTTCTGAAGCTGTTCAATTCTGTGATAGAAGTGATTCTCTTCTAGCATTTTGAAGTTTGTAGGGTTAGGGTTAGGGTTAGGGTTAGGGTTAGGGTTAGGGTTAGGGTTAGGGTTAGGGTTAGGGTTAGGGTTAGGGTTAGGGTTAGGG
>JAABUS010004359.1_pt1 | contig 20577 bp, 22 predicted proteins | sample 5560161 | NCBI WGS metagenome assembly JAABUS01 (sample SAMN10711885, study PRJNA513376) | rock metagenome | isolation source: Antarctica rocks | place: Antarctica: Victoria Land, Trio Nunatak nord | collected 2016-01-04 | reverse complement strand
CCTAAGACATCGTGAACACTTCGTCTAGTCCTCTCTTGATTGCTTAATGTTCCATAAATTCCATGGCCTAGGTATCTTGGTCCCCAATTATCCCATGCGGAGGTAGGTGTGTGCATGATGTCTCAGTATTTTGTGGAAGCTTTCTTAAAGCTCATCTAGCACCGTCTTCGACTTTGACGTCGCAATCAGCCTGACGGCTGTTATGACCGAACACCTGGTGAGACGCTGAACTTTCCGAAGTCCCTGTAGACAACGACGATGGTATGTTCTGTTGATCCACGGATCATTTAAGTAGAACACCTATGACGAGGTTAATAAGGATAGGTGCCACATATCCATTGTGCGCAGTTGCCAGATAACCCAGTGGAAAGCCGGGTTGTATGGTCGTATTTACAGGATCCACGCAATCAATTCAAAGCCGATGGTCAGTGGTGAGTGTGTGAGAGGGAGTTCCAAGAAGGCAACTTACGCAGGTGGCTCTAGAGCAACCAGATGACAGAATCAATTGGCATATTAGCACGATTTTCCAATGCGGGGGTTGGTCTGATTCAAAAAGCAGGTGTCAGTATTAAGGCCCGGTTGAACACCGAGGTGTTGTGCATCAGACATCGAGCTACCGCAAATGGTGCCAAAGCTTGATGGTGATAACCGTAAAGAATATCGAGCAAGTGAGAGGCTGAAGACCATCCACCAATTTTTGCTATGAGAGGTCGGGGAATGGTTGATGTATTATTTGTGGTTGTTTTTAACTAATTTGGGAGACGATGCAGTTATCTGAAGAACGCCGAGATCAATGCACCCGTATGAGGTTTCAGCTGGGAAGGGAAAGGAATATATAGCTTATGACAAAAAGCAGGACAAGATTCAGCAGGAGTGAGATCAGAAGGACATAAAGGGGAGGCGAAAGAACGAGGATTCACACGATCAAGAGCAGCTAAGAGGAGACACCAGCATTGGTCCAAACGAACTCAGCGATGCCGAAGAGCCCATACAGGATTAGGACATGGAAAACGAAGTGGACATCCAAACGAGTGTGCAAAGCCATCCCGGGAGAAAGCATCACTAGGATAGGAGGTGTATTCAACATAGGTAACGTTATATGGAGGCAGAATGTAAGGCGATGTCCCGAAAGTTTTGGAGACAAGGATTTAGATATAACGACGAAGCTGTCGTCGCGTAACGAATCTTCATGCCGTACGACCTGCTGCTTTGAATTCCAGGCTGGGATTTCTCTTGCTGCCTTCCACCCCCACGAATCGATCTAAGATCAGACCTTTTTCCGGATCAACTGAAAATGCGGAATGTATTGGGGTGTAAGATTAATCAGTAACATCAATCCCATCCGAAATCTTCTCGGATCCCTAAAAGGCTAATCCACTGGTGACAGTGCTGTCATATTCGCTGCCTACCAATTAGTGATCTAACAATTCGATACAATCTGAATCTGCTGCTGACCTTCTCTACTACCTTCGTTATCCCAGCTGACACCCTTAAATGCCTCGGCCTTGGTCATCAATGTTTGAATGCTTTCTGCTGACCACCGGTAAATTTGTACTCCAGTACCACCGCACTTGACCAGTGTTCACCAATGAGAGTAACCAAGATACATATAAATTTTGCGGACAAGACGAAATTACTGAATAGAGCTATATTTGTTTATCCAGTAGACTATGCATCTCGTTTCTCTATTATTTACAATCAAGTCTCAGCAGCATGAAATTGGTTACTATCGACCTCTGTGCCCCTGAAGGTGCTCGAGAACGTATGCTAAAGCCTTGGAAAGGAGAGAGGAGGACAAAGCACTTGTTGATAGTGGGAAGATGTCAAAGGACGAACTCATTGCCAGCGAGCAGAGTTGAGAGGCGCCGCAGCATTCAGCAGTGCGAATGAATTCGCATTCACCAAATTCTCCACTGCATATACTCCAGCTTGGGCTATGGATGATAGCAATCAACCTCGGCCTTTTGCAACGCACAGCTCGCATGCCAGTCGTACTGATGCTGCTCTTGACATACGCCAACATCGCCAACATCTGTATTAAAAGTCTGTTCATTATAGAGTTCGTACACCCACCACCTACATCCGGGGCTTCTACTTTACTACTATGAAGCAGCTGCTAGTGTATTACCGGGTGGTGTACAACGTTAATGGGCACTTTACCTTAGCCCAGCTGAACCAGAAGCTGCCTGAAGATGTTATTCAGCCTACCGTACCTCAAACCCAGGCTATGGACGAGTTTCGACGCCTTGGCTCTTGAACAAGGAGAAGAGGCTGAGCTGGCGCTAAAGCACACCAGTAACCATGAATATACTTGAGGAGTCATCATATGTGCAAAGATCATTAATTCAATGAGCACAACCCGCAGATCTGTGCAACCTTAGTTCACAGCTGCCAAGCGTCTACAGAACCATATACAAGTCTTTTAAAGATGATCACTAAGTCTGCTCAGGTCAGCGCATTCCAAGGTGAAGAGTATTCATTCACAGTAAGACAGCTTCGTCACTACCTGGTATATTCACCTCGCTTCACTTTTAAACTAATAGTATCGAATCAAACAAGAATTGTCTTCTTCATCATTGTTCTTGTCGCTTTCAATCATGTGATTCTTAAAATTATTTCAGGCCTTCACAGTAGGGTTGAGACTAAGGTAGTAATAAGTGATGATAACGTCATTCTCATTTTGATACTTCTGTAGACTGTAGTAAGAAACAGTATGAAAATACCAGCGTGAAAAGTAGTATTTATTACAGTATCTCGCACTAAGTCTTCACGTAAATCGCGAAAACATGTTAAATCGCGTATCTTCAAAACAACTCATCTTCTTCAACTGCATTCACAATGCTCAGAAGAGCTTCGTTAACTTCAATTTCTGATAACAAGACTTCTAGAAAGAAGCTTTCTTTGCTCATCAAAGATGAAATATCAGAACAAGCTAAATTAGATCTTACATTCACTCAAATAGCATGAAGTTTGAATGTTTTCTCAAGCATCATTCGAAGCGTTTGAAGAAAACTTCAAACAACATTCTTCAAAGTTAATAAATTCAGATCAGAAAGACTCTTATCAATTATTTCTCAAGCAGCTAAAATACTGTTACATCAGTTACAATCGAAGTCTAAAATCATCTGAAGACAGCTGAAAATGAATATTGAGATCAATTTGAACGCGAGAACTCTCAACGCAACACTACGAGCTTACAAAATTTCTTACTAACTAGCTCTTAAGCAATCAAAATTAACATCTGAAGCTGCTCTGTGTCAGAATCATGTCTAGATGATACAATCAATGAAGATCAGAGTTGATAGTGCTTGATCTTTAAAGATAGCTATAACTGAATATTAAGAATACAGAAAAAGATTGATACAAAAGCTTCTATTTATGTAATGTTCAGAGACTGCGCTAGACTCGAAAGAGATGTGTTTGTGACATGAAAAGAAGATGATGTAGATGAACAAGATGTTGATGAAGAAAAAGAATGTTGAAAAAGAAAAAGAGTGTTGAGAAAGAAAAAGAGTGTTGAGTCATATCTGAGTCAAACCTGAGCCAGATCTCGATCAGATCGTTGACTAGCTCTAATCATTACACAGAGTACTCGCTAGCGTGCATTGCAAATTGATTAAAGCTTCAGTCTTGTTCAGTCTTATTGATCTTGATACGCTTGTAACATTACTTCTTTCTTCGAAAATTCATATTCACATGAATGTAGTTTCTTTGCTTGCTTTTGTTGATAGTTATTTCGATATTTAGCGCGATTTGCTTGAATATAGCTTATGAAATTCATTCAAAACTTTCTCTGAGTCATCGAATTTCTCTTTATCGACATAGTATCATTTATCATTTCTATTTAGATCTTTTCATTTAACTTTGTACTGTATTTGATCTCAATAACGTCTGAAGTTCAATATATTGTCTATCTTTTAATGTTCATCGTCTTCAATAATAATTGATCTGAGTGATTCTGAATGTTGTTCTGATAGAGAATCTTCTGAATATGATCATAGTAGCTTCAAGCTGAACATCGAGTGTATATGCTTCATGCTTGTAGATAGACGAAGATGATAGAAAGTTTCAACTTTAACAATGATTTGATAGAGATTTAGCTGTTTATGTTTTAAATTCTTGCATGATCTTGTGATTTTGACGTTTCTGAAAGATAGTCAGATCTGATCATTTATCTTGTAAATGACGTTTCATCTATGTTTATTGATTTGAGCTTCAATGATCAGCTTAGTCTTTTTCAATTATTGATGATCGAAGTTCAGTAACTTTTTCATTCAGATGACAATATCATCTGCTTTTCTAACTTCAATTTGTTCACAAGTGATTTCGTAGTCAGTTGTATCTGAATCAAAACTCATTCAAAAGTGAAATTCTTTATTGAAGTAGAAAAAAATCATTGAGATGATTGAGAATGTATTGACATTGTCACTGAACTCAATCATAAATATTCATTTAGCTCAATCATTCTGCATGTAATTACAGTAGATTCTGAGTTCGCGTTCAACGTCTTGATTGACTCGCTCTGTTTGATCATCAATCTCAGAATGATAAGCAGTGAATAGACTAGTGATAATTCATAGTCGCTTACAAAGACTCTTTCACATGATAAATATGAATTGAGAGTCTTTATTCAAAACAATAGAACTGAATAAATCATGCAGTTGATAAACGTTTCATAGCATAATTCAGACTGTTTCTTTGACTGAGATGTCATCATCTTCTCAATAACAGAAAACATAGTGACGTTCTTTGATGAGATGACATATGATTATGCAAATGATGTTATAGTCTTCTGACAAAGATAGTTCAATGATGAAGTTCATAGCTATATCTTTTCAGCGTTTCTGTGAAATCAAGAAAGAATGATGAAGTTCATTGATGCTATCTCTAGAAGCTTTGCTTCGCTGATAAGCATGACAGTTTTGAATGTATCATTGAATAGTAGTTCAATGATTTGATCAATAGTAGAAACGCTGAACTAAATCAATAGTTCATTTATTGTTAAGATGAAAGATTGAAGATTGATTATGCACTTCTTGTAGTAATTTCGTATGCATGTTCTCAGAGATTCACAGTAGATCTTTTCTAAATAGAACGTCGTCAATAATTTTGCAGTTCTTCATCTTAGTGCTATGAAGCTTGAGCTTGTTGTCGTTTTTAGCTTGTCTATATTCGCTGCAGAACTCATTCATTTAATTGACTAATTGTACTTTCTGAAAAAGATTGACTTCTGATTTTGAATTTGCGTTCAATTTCAAGTCAATAGATAGAATATTGACTCTATCAAAGATAAAAATAGTTTGAAAGCAATCTTTAAATTGTTTAGCTGATTCAAAGATGTTCGCTAGAGACATTTAAGTTAATACATTGACTTTAGTGTTCATTTTGCCTGATTTAAAGATGATCTGAAAATTGAACTTCAATAAAATGTTCAGATAGTTGACTTGACATTGACTCAGCTGTTTGTTTTTCATGAAGATTTTCAAAGCTTGATGATCAATGAATATCTGAATGAGTAATTCAGTACATTTCAGCTTGAGTCGTCAATGTTTGAAACAGCGAATAATGATCAGCAATTTCTTGTCATAGATATGATAGTTGATTTCAGCGAGAATCATGCTTTTGTTGTAAAAGATTATCAAGTGAAGTACACTTTCATCATCATACTGAGACAGTATTTCATCTTTTACATAGTTCAATGCATTGATTTTCAAAATAGTTTGATGTTTGAGATCAAAATGACGAAGAACTGAAGCGAAACTGATCTGTTTCTTTAGATTTCTGAAAGCTTGAACACAAACTTCATTTCAAACAAAAGATGTGTCTTTTCTAGTCAATTGAGTAAACAATTTGACTAGTTTGAAGAAGTTTCTAATGAAATGATGATAAAAGTTCACAAATTTCACGAAGCTCTGAATTTCTTTCAAATTGATCGAAGTAATTCAATTGACTATGATGATCATCTTGCTTGAATTCATGCGAAGATCTTGTTCTGATACAATGACTTCTAGAAAGACAGTCTTTTTTACATTGAATTCGCACTTTTGAATATTCATCTGCAGTTCGACTTCGCGTAGTCATCTCAATACTAGTTTAACGTGATCTCTATGTTTCTTTCTTGTTTTGCTATAGATGAGAATGTCATTTAGATAGACTTGACAAAAGTCGTTCAGAAAGTCTCATAAAATGTCATTCATATATTGCTGAAAGAAGATTGATTCATTAGTCAGTTTGAATGATAGCATCTTGTATTTATATGCTTCTAAAGCAGTGATAAAGATGATGTAATTCTCGCTATCAAAATGCATTTGAAGTTTGTTGAATGCTGATATGATGTTCAATCTAGTCAGATGCTTGCAATTCACTATTTTATCAATGATCTCGTCTATCAATGATAAAGAATATTTATTTCTTTTGAAAATGACATTTAGCTTTCAATAGTTCACGCAAAATCGAAGATCTTCATTTGCTTTGAGAATGAATAAAACGAGAAAGAAATAGAGAGTCTGACTGAAAGTGATGAATTTCTTTGATAAGTTCTTGTTTAAGTACTTCTTTACTTTCAGAAGTTTAACAGAGAACATTTGATAGACTTGACAGCGAGAAAGTGTTGAATTATTGATGAGCTCAATTTTATGATTGTAGAAGCGATGAAAGAGTAGTTTATTCAATTGAGCTCAATCAAAAACATTTAGAAAATCATGATATTCTGAAGACAGCTTGACTTTAATAGCTTTCAAATTCTGAGCAGTTTTCTTGATGAAAGAGACGTTCAGAGCGTTCAAATTGCACTGAGTGTTGTACATGATTTCTCTATTGATATTCTTCATGAATAGAGCGAATACTTCAGTCTGATTCTTCTTTGAGTGATTCAACAATGTTTTGAACGAAGCGATGTTTATACTTTGAATTGTGAATAACTTTTCTTGAATCGTAGTTGAAACAGATCATTTGAGCATTCTAGAAATCTTTGACTGAAAGATAGAAGTAAACAAAGTTGATCGCGATCAACTTGAATGCTTTGAATTAAAAGAGATTGAAAAAATCGAAATGAAAGTATTTAATTGATTCGAAAAAACGATGACGTCGATTTGCATATTCAGTAATATTTTTTTTTATTCATTCATGATTTTTCTAATATGACTTCGTGATGATCAATGTCAGCTATCAACATAGAAACAGTCAATTTCTTATGACTTTCAATGATGAGATTCAATAGAATTTTATGAATGATAGTTTTCTTAAATATCTTTTCATCATATTCTTTTATTAACTTCTCTTTTGTCAGTGATATAGATTGAATTTTCAGCTCTTTACATACTCTATCGACTAGATTGATATGTATGATTATATAAATAACTGAATCACTGTCTATCAAAAAGCGAAGACTGAATGATTCATTTTGCAAGATGAGAAGAGCATCGATCAGAAATGACTTATCAAAGTAATTCTCTTTCGATAGAATTTCGTCTAGATTGCACAAAGATATAATCTTCACTTCAGTGACTATTGAAGAGATGACTAGTTTTTTGACTTGAACTCTGATTCAGTATCAAGTTTAAAATGATTATAGTTCTTGTCAATTGCATTGACTTTGATAGATTGATTCAAGCATTCTCTGAAACTATGATCTGATTTGTGATATACAAAACAGATTTCAACTAGAACGTTTGCATTCTTGATGTTAGTCAAAACTGCGCTGCGCGACTTTGATCAGTCAAACTTTGAAGTCAAAGACTGAACAGCAATAGTTGCTCTAGAAATGATGATCTTTGAATCATCACATTTGAGTAGTTTGTTCTTGAACTCTCGAACTGCTCTATGTTCATTGTTCAAGCGAATCAGATAGTTTCAAATATCTGATAGTTTGATGAGTGACTTCATCTGAGCTGTTCAAAAAATTCAAAGACGAGAGTTTATTTTATTCTTTAAATCAATGACTAGTATGTTCTTCTGATACTTTAGATAGATGTATAGTCGTTGAAACTGATTAAAGAAATCGCTGAATTTCTTTGATTCTTGAATCAGATTAATATATTCTCTACGATAGTTGTCTTTCTTATCAGAATCATGAAACGATTGAGCTAGTTTCTTTAGAAGTTCATTGACAGTCAGATAAAGATTGTTACAGTTGAGATCACGTCTGACTTGAGTGATTTCGACGATGTCATCTGCTAGTCGAGAGTTTATGTAGCTCAGCTTGTAGAGTTCATTTGAGAAGATGTCAATGTTAATTGCTAACTTCTCTCGTATGTCAAAAGATCAGTTTTCTCAAGTAGAATTCTTTTCATCAATGAACATTGAAGAGTCGAGTATTTTATAATATCTAGATCATTCGAAGTAGATGATAATCAAAAGAGCAGTGATGATTACATTGATTGTGATAGCAGTGAAAGCTTGTGTAGTTTTGCTTTCAACTGTTGAATTTCGCTCTTGTCTTATTGTTTCATCTTGACAAGATGATCTGTTTCTTTATTAAGAGCATAGATACATTTCTTTCATACTTTCATATCATTGAGTATGATGATTTCAGCGTTTGATTCATTGAAAGCAATGAATGAAGAAGTGTGTTGTGAGTCAATGATAAAAGAGAGAACTTGTGAACATGTTTATTGTAAAAGATCAACGAAAGCTTTATCTTTATTAAGTGTGTTCTTAAATGTCATAGTGAAGAAGATAAGAGTTGATTTGAACTGAATGAAGAACGAAGCTCAGTGATTTTAAGAAGAAAGACGAATGTTTGTTTAATAAAGAAGATGTTTGTGAAAGTGATTAATCTTGAAGTAATTCACGAAGATTCTTTATTGTAATTCTCTTGATTGATTTGATTCTCTAGCAATTCATGAAGATTTTTTATCATAGATTCTATTAATCGATTTTGAATGAATGTGTACTGAATGAGCGATAGATCTTCTAGCAATTCAACGATCGTATGTTTTTGTTGATTCTATGAATTTTCTGATGTTGTTCTTGTCTTTCGAGATTGAATCATCAGATAAACAAATTTCTTTAAACTCGATTCATCTGTACAAGTTGATTGAATGAGTAATGAAATCAGTATCATGTGATTAATGAATTCTTAATATAATGTCAGAATCATGTCTAAATGATACAATCAATGAAGATCAGAGTTGATAGTGCTTGATCTTTAGAAGTAGCTATAACTGAATATTAAGAATACAGAAGAAGATTGATACAAAAGCTTCTATTTATGTAATGTTCAGAGACTGCATTAGACTTAAAAGAAATGTGTTTGTGACATGAAAAGAAGATGATGTAGATGAACAAGATGTTGATGAAGAAAAAGAATGTTGAAAAAGAAAAAGAATGTTGAGAAAGAAAAAGAGTGTTGAGTCATATCTGAGTCAAATCTGAGTCAGATCTCAATCAGATTGTTGACTAGTTTTAATCATTATACAGAGTACTTGCTAACATGCACTGCAAATTGATTAAAGCTTCAGTCTTGTTCAGTCTTATTGATCTTGATACACTCATAACACTTTGCTTCGATTAAAATGAGCTAAAAATCATAAAGATTGAATCATGAATCAATGAAGAAAAGTCATTTGATCGAACGTGTTGCAATCGTGCACTTCGAGTTAGTCTAACATAAATCATGTCAGACTATCATAAACTAGTATAAAGCTGATGTTGACACGCTAGCAATCTAACGTGTCTTTGTGAGTAAAACTCACGACGTGTTGTATTTTCTTTCTTCTTCAGCTTTGAACTTCTAGTTAGAATACACTCATATGATTCGCTTTATGCAGACTCATAAAATTAGTTCAAAGCTCATTAATCTTGCTATTAACGTGTAAATAATATAAAAACAAGTTACATAACTCAAACTTGAATCAGAATCGAAATCAGAAAATTGAGTTCAGAAGACTCATTAAAAATCAAGAAATTTCTAGAACAAAATCGAAGAACATGAATATGTTGTTCTAGACTAACTCTTTACTGAGCTCATCATCAGAACAGAAGAACAGAAAAACATGAATGTGTTTTTCTAGAATTGAAATCAGAAATTTCAGTCAAATTTCGATCAGCAATTTTCTACTCACACAATGATTAAAAGCACAGAATTAGAATCAGAATCAATGAGCATGACTCGCTATAAAACTTAAGATGCTGAAAGAGAATCACTTCTATCACAGAATTGAACAGCATCAGAAAAAGAAGACACGAATGTGTCATTGAATATTAAAGAAGAGAACATAAACATGTTGCTTTTTGATCACGAAATGATCAAGATCAGCATCAGCACTGAACTGAATGCTTGAATAAGCATTCATGAAGCAGCCAATCTCGTTGTGTTTATTAAGTACATATGTTAACAGCATGACATCGAAATCGAGATTCACAATGACATGATTCAGATGTTGAATGACATCAACAAGATCAACATTGAATTGAAAGCTATCAACATCAAGTTGAAAGCTACGTAGACAACGTTGAACATTGTTTAAATGCATTTACGAAAAGAGATGAAGAAAAAGAACATGATTATACATCATCTAGAAGTGACATCAAGTCAACTAAGCACTTTGATTTCGAAAGATTGATTCTTGAAGTCAATCAAGTTATTTGACTCATTTCTGTTTGAAGATTCAAGACAGAATGTAAATAATTGATTGTCTTAAATGCGAAATAAGCTGAAGATGAACAAGAATCATTTTTCTATTTAAGAAATGAAGATTGCATATGTGAAAAGTTGAGTCAGTGAAACAATGATCAAACACATAGCATTCAGAATGAAAAACATGATCACGAACTCATTTCTTGAAGCAGAAAAGATACTGTCGATCATAAATAAGATGTACGATGATTTCAATTGATATCACACAACTCAACGACAGTTTTTGAAGCTGTATCAAAACAAGATCTTCTTTCATGAATTTTAAATGAAATTTCAAAGACTTAGTGTGAAACTAAAGTACAATAACAAAACTTTATTAAATGATTTTCAGCATAAGATTAGCTCAGATTTTCAGCGAGTCATGATCAATAAATGAACTATGAATTTGAATGAATTCGTCGACATTTGCATGCAAGTCGACGTTCGATTGACGAAATTGAATGCTCAATTAGCTTTCAAGACATCAATGACTTAAGTTGTTCATTCTATCGCTAGCATCTTGATGATGATCATTACTGCGATCTCAGCTTCAATCTTTGCATGAAAGAAACTCAGAATATCAAACGTTGATTCTGCTAGAAAGAAGTTGTTTAAAAAAAACTCTGCTTCAAATGCAAGAAGTTAGAACATAGAGCATGTGACTGTCTTGAATCAGCTCAGATGCACGAAATCGCAGCGAATTTGAAAAACGACTTGTTCTCATCAAAGTAGTGATTGAGAACAATATATTCATATTTTGCTTCATCAGCATGCCTGATGATTCATTTGATTTCAAGTCGTTCATTGTTGATGTCATCTTAAGTAGTCTAGAAAAAATATTCAGATCTTTTGCTCTGATAAATATTGAAGTCACTGACATAACTTTCATTGATAAATCTTTGATGTCAAAGCTATGTGAATGCTTTGATATTCAGTCAATATTGCTGTCAAAATCAAAGTTGATTTAATTGTATGATGAAATTTCTGATTGAAAGTCGATTACACACACTTTGTATACATTGATCATGATACAAGAACATAAGAATGAAATGATGTTTTTATTGATAACTCATCTAAATTAATACAAGATAATCATTGAAAATCTTTAATTGAAAAGAAATCAAATGTTGATAAATTCTAAAAATGATTGATTAATATCATCATTGAAGATTTGAATATCAAAATCTATCATTTCAAAAGCAAGCAGTCAATCAGCATTTTACAGATTTGAATCAAATGAAATCTGTGAAATGAAATGAAAGAACTTAAATTTAATTGTTACATCAATGATCATCTTGAAGAGATTCATGAATCAGAAATCAGTGAATAGATTCATTGAATCTGCTCGATTCATTGAATCTGCTCAATTCATTGAATCTGCTCTCATAGCAAAGCAAAGCACTCAAGTTGACTTTGATCAACTTCGCTCATTTCAATCAACTAAAACAAAGAGACTCATCAATATTATCATGATCGAAGTCGTTGTATATTGAACTCTAGTCAAGAATAAGAAGATCAAGATTTTCTTCTTAATCATTAGTAAAATCAACAAAGCGCTTAGCTCAGTCGAAGATTTCGCGAAACTGAATGAAATGATCTTTATCATGTCATTAAATGAACTGAAAAAGAAGCTTTTAATAATTTATCATGACTTTCTGAATGTTTTTGATAGAGAAAAGACAACGCAGTTGTTCTTACATCAATCATACAATCATAAGATTGAATTAGAAGAAGAGAGTCAACTTTTTAGAAGTCAATTGTATTTTATGTTGAGCTATAAATTGCAGAAGATCAAAGAGTATTTAAAAGAGAATTTGAAGAAAAAGTTTATCACACTCAGCAAAGCTTCTTTTGCTTCGTCAATACTGTTTATCAAAAAGAAAGATGACAGTCTTTGCTTTTGCATGAACTATTGAAAACTGAATGCTCTGATCAAAAGAGATCATTATTCAATACTCTTGATAGATGAAGTACTAACTTGAATTCAAGACAGTAAGTATCTGACTCAACTCAACATTATTGTCACGTTCAATAAACTGCACATGAGTTCAGAAAGTGAGAATTTAACTACTTTTGTTACTTTTTTTGACATCTACAAGTATAGAGTAATGCTCTTTAAATTAATCAATGAATCTGCTTTCTTTCAGCATTATATCAATGATGTGTTATTCAACTGTTTGCATAAATTCTGTCAAACATACTTGAATAATATTCTCATCTACAGTAAGACATTGAAAGAACATAAAACTCATATGAAAGAAGTGCTAAAGAAGCTTCATAAAGTCAATTTACAGATAAACATTGACAAGTGCAAATTCAAGATTCAGAAAATCTCATTTCTTGAACTACTGATATTCATTAATGATCTGCGAATGAATTCTTGAAAAGTAGATGTGATTTGAAACTGAGAAGTGTCTTGATCATTGACTCATGTGTAAATCTTCATTGATTTCTGCAATTTCTATCAATGATTTATAAAGAACTTTTCAAAGATTGCTCAACTCATGATAAAGCTGACTTGAAAAGATCATTTCTTTGAATGAACAGAAATCTGTCAGACAATCTTTGAAGAATTAAAGCAACAAGTGACAACAGTTCTCGTTCTGAAGCATTTCAACTCAATCAGAGAAGCTATTCTGAAAACTGATTTCTTGAACTATGTCAATGACGAAGTATTGTCTCAATATGACAATGAAGACATTCTACATTCAGTGATCTTTTATAGCAAGAACATGATTCTTGCAAAATGTAACTACGAGATTTATGACAAGAAACTGCTGATCATTATTCATTGCTTGAAGCATTGATGTCTTGAATTGAAATGTATGAATATTTCAATCAAGATCTTCATCGATCATCTGAATTTGAAGTACTTCATGATCATCAAAAAACTGATCAGACAACAAGCTAAATGAGCTGAAAAGTTATCTGAATATAACTTCAAGATCATATATCAGTCGAGAAAACAGAATCTGAAAGTCGACGCGTTGATCAGAATGTCAGATGTCAAGTCAGTTGAAGCAAATGATGATCATAAGCTATATCAGCATCAGATGCTACTGTCAAAAGACAGATTTGAACTTCAATTAATAAAAGATGATCAGAAAGCTGATCAAGATCTGACTCAGATCTTGCTCAGATTTGATTCAGAATCTGACTCAGATTCAAAACTTGAATTGAAAGTTAATCAAAATTCAATCTAAGAGATGATTTTTATTCAGAATTAGATTATAGTTAAAAATTGAATGAATCAACTGTGCTTTAATATTCAAATAATCATGAAACAGAACAGAAAGACTTGTCAAAATATTGATCTAGACAATTGCAAGATACTTGATGAAGTACTCTGAAAAGATGATAGACTATGAATTTCTCAGTCAATGATTATTTTATTGATAAAAAAAGCACATGATCTTTCAATCAATGATCATTCTGACATGAATCAAACATTGAACTTGCTGAGATAATCATATTGCTGATCGAAGATGAGAACGACGATCAAGCGCTACATTCAAAACTGTTACTGTTAGGAATCAGCATAGAGCGAGTCATATGAGTGTAATGTAACGAGTATATAATTGCTAAGGAAGGAAAGTATCTAGGAGGGAAGGGTCGGCTATCTATATGGCTCAGGGAAACATAAGCTAACCCTGAATAGGGTTGGCTCCGGAACAATTCGATAGCCTAGTGACGAGCGGCCGGCGATAGTCAGGAACATAGTCATCAACATAGTCATCAACATAGCTACCAACATAGCTATCAACATAGGTGCGTAGCTAGGATCGTAACAGTACCCCCCCCCTTCAACGATTCATGTTCGCATGAATGTATTTTCTTAGCCTTGTGTAGAATCGAAATGCCTATTGTAGCAGGCTAGCTATGTAGGAAGGAACCGACTTGCTCAGCGAAGAGGTCGGCTATTGGCTGGTGCCATTGAAGCAGGCTCACTAGAAGAGGATCGACTAGCTCATCGAAGAGGTCGATTGTGATCGTGTCATTGAAGCAGGCTCACTGCTGGTTCAGGCCTACTACACAGTAGGGCTTGTTCCGTTCGTTGACCGGCTCAATCAAGAGGTCAATCATTGTTCGCCTTTGTAGCAGGCTCACTTTGAGTGCCGTTCAAGCAGGCTAACTATCGAGTGACTGGCTCGATGACGAGGTCAATATCGGACGCGCCTTTGTAGCAGGCTCACTAGTTGCACGCGAACGAGTCGACAGACCGGTTCACTGGTAGGTAGAGCGATGTGAGTAGATGAATCATCGCATTGACGGAAGGTGCCATTGAAGCAGGCTCACTAGTTGCACGTGAACTCGATGACGGGCCAGGTTCACTGGTAGGTAGAGCGATGAGGGTGGGTAGATCATCGCATTGAGGGTGCCGTTGAAGCAGGCTCACTGAGGTTTCGGTATAGGAACAAGCTCAAAGGTTTGCTTGTTGCCGAAGGCATTATCGTGCCATTGTAGCAGGCTCACTAGTTGACACAGGAACACGAGGTAGGCCGGTTCGCTGATAGGTAGGGCGATGAGGAGATCATCGCATTGAGGATAGGTGTCATTGAAGCAGGCTCACTAGTTGCACGTGAACTGGTAGGCGAATCGGTTCACTGGTGGGTAGGGCGATGAGAAGATCATCGCATTGACGATGCCTTTGAAGCAGGCTCACTAGTTGCACGTGAACTGGTAGGCGGACCGGTTCACTGGTAGGTAGGGCGATGAGAAGGTCATCGCATTGACGGTGCCATTGAAGCAGGCTCACTGGGGGTTTGCTTCTCGAGGTAGAGACTTCACGCAGTTCTAGACTGGCCTCTTTGGTTGCTCTTTGGGGTAGAGGCTTCACGCAGTTCTATGACTGGCCCCGTTTGAGTGCTCATCAAACTCGAAGAATCCCTTGCGAATTTGAATGAGCGATGTATCCGCTGATCTTTGACCTAGTCGGATGGTTCCAATCGTTTGTTTATACTCGCTGATCAGCGCACGAGTCCGAATCTTTTGTTTATTCTCGCTGAGTCAGCTCACGAGGAAGAAGAGTGAGTGTCTGCACGGTCGCGAGTCGGCTAGATCAAAGTCAATAGTCGTGTGAATCGGGCAGAGCAAGTCGATGCAGATTATTTCACTTCGCCTGTAACGAAGAAGCATTTATATAATGTTAGGGGCCAGCATAGAGCGAGTCATATGAGTGTAATGTAACGAGTATATAAATGCTAAGGAAGGAAAGTATCTAGAAGGGAAGGGCCGGCTATCTATATGGCTCAGGGAAACATAAGCTAACCCTGAATAGGGTTGGCTCCGGAACAATCCGATAGCCTAGTGACGAGCGGCCGGCGATAGTCAGGAACATAGCCATCAACATAGTCATCAACATAGCTATCAACATAGCTACCAACATAGATGCGTAGCTAGAATCGTAACAGTTACGTTTGTCGTAGATCAAAAGTATTGAAAGATCGAATCAATGAACTGCTGAAGTCATTGCTCATACTCAAGCAGCAATAACAAAACATATCATTAAACTTCATTATTGATTTATCAGAAAGTGATGAAAGCAACGCGATTCTGACAGTCATAAATTGATTGTCTAAGAAGCGACACTATATATCATGTTAATCAGATGACAAAGAAATCTTCGCAGAATAAACAGTCAAGCTACTGTTGATATGAGTCTTCAGAACTCATGAACTATCAAAATCAATAATGTTCAATCGTGATTTGCAATTCATATTGATTGTCTGAAAGTCTTTATGTCTGAGACTAAACATCAAGATGAAACTATTCATTGATTATCATTCTCAGATCAATGATCAGACAGAAAGAATAAATCAGAATGTAGAATGATATCTATGAAGTTACTGCTCATATATGTAAGATAATTGATTTATCTGATTATTCATGATCAAATTCATTGATAACAATGTTATTTTGTTGTCAATTGAACAGTCAACGTTCTTTCTGAATAAAAGCTTTCACTCTCATATGAGCTTCGATTTGAACTCAATTGAATATGAGATCACTCAAGCTAGAATTGAAGCAGACAAAGCAAAGAATATATTTAAACACATGAAATGATCACTAGCATTGATCAAGCAAGTCTTGACAAAAGTCAGAGTCACAATGAAGAAACAGATTGATAAGCATTGAAAGAAAATGATTTATCAAATAAATGACATAATGTTTTTGAATTTTAGAAACATAATGATCTCATGATCATCAAAGAAGCTAAACGATAAAATGTTAAAACTCTTCAAGATTCTGATTGAGATTGAACATATTTATCAACTGAAACTATCATTGACTATGAAGATACATTTGAAGTTTGCATCAAATTTGCTGTGACTAGATTCAAAGAACTTTCTGAATGAATAATGAAATGAATCGTTCGACTTTATAGTGATCGATGACGAAGATGAATGAAAGATGAAGAATATATTGAATTTCAAACACTACAAACGAAGTAAACAACTACAATATCATGTCAATTGAAAAAAATATGACGTCGATCTACATTGATACAACGTCAATGAAAGTGAATTTAAAGAATGTCAGAAGATTGTAAATGACTTTCATGAATGATATTTGAACAAGTCAAGATAGAAATCAACTTAAGAAAGATTGATCAAACTGCAGCAATGAGAACATTGCTAAATGAAGAGAAGAAGTAATGTTGCAATCATGCACTTCAAGTTAGTCTAACATAGATCATGTCAAACTATCATAGACTAGTATAAAGCTGATGTTGACATGCTAGCGATCTAGCGTGTCTTCGTGAGTAAAACTCATGACGTGTTGCATCTTCTTTCTTCTTCAGCTTTGAACTTCTAGTTAGAATACACTCATATGATTCGCTTTATGCAGACTCATAACAGAATGAGACATTCGTGACTCGAAAATCAGATAAAACATCAGAATGAATGTTTGAAACTTGCAAACAGAAATAAGATAGAAATAAAGTGATGAAAATTTTCAATGAAAAGATCTTTTTCATTATGATTTGAGAAGCTTTTTGAGATTCTGAAAGATCGAATTTATACCTGCTTGATCGAAACTTTGAATTCAAAAAACATGACTATTCAGTTGTCTTCTACATTCAGATTTTGAAATACAATTTGACTAACATATGAGAATCAGAACTAGTGTTCATGCAGAATAATGCTTCGATACATAGAGTCAGAAAATCGAAGCTTTGATTTCAGGAAAATGATATAGAAGTCATGAAGTGATCTTCGTACAGCTTTGATTTGAACTCAATCGAAAATCTCTGAGCTCTACTGAAGAAGAAAGTCTATAAAGTCTATTCGAATTTGAATTCACTGAAGGGTAAAGACGACGAAGCTGAAACTCAACTGTTTCAGATTTTACAGAAGGTCTGGGGGAACATACGGGAGAAGGTAATAGAGGGGCTAATTTCCAGTATGTCACGCAGATGTGAAGCTGTAATTATAGCGGAGGGCTGGCATACTAAATATTGATTGGGGAATCATAGATCATATACTACTAAATAACCAGCCCAAATATTGAAGTTCCCCAGCTGAATTTGATGGTTCAATGGTTGATGCAGGTGGGGTGGTGATTTGGTTGGGGAGCGCACGCGAAGACTTAGTGCGGGGTACTGTACACATATGTAGGCCTTTAAACGAGCCCAGAGATTAAGTCCGGCCGTTGCCCATTCTACCAACGCTATAACCCAGATACTATGTCCTCCTTCCAGTAGCTTAACTAATGACACAGTCATAGTGACTACAAAAGCTTTGATAATCGCGTCATAGATCCTTAAAACTGCATCTCTGCTTAATCCGAATGGTTCTAGATCATCAGAAAACCGCTTCAACGGCCCTGCAGTTCCTCCAATCCTTTCGCCAAGGAAAACACGTAACATAGCACGTCGATAATCTTCAATTTCGGATAGTTGACAATGCTCTAGTATCCAATGATCCATACCTGATAGTCCTTTGAAACATATATAGGGCGTGCCGCGAGGATAATTGGTGGCCACTGGAGCAGTACGAAGAATGGAGAGAAGCTGCCAGCGCCAGTCGTTGCTGCCAGTTAGATGCATGGTAGGCTTCATTGCGTGGTGATCGAGCCAAATATGGAGGCAAAGAGATCAGGATCCGACGACCATAGCGTTCTTGTCCGAACGTGGTCGAGTAGCTCCCCAGCGAATGCGATGGATGGAGATTGATAGTGAAAGAAACGAGAATAAAATATCGGGCTGATCACCTGGAGAGTAATGTTTGGAGAGCTATTATCGTCGCTAGAGGAAGGCCTTGGAGATTCTCCTGCTTTCATAGAAATAGCTTTTGCATCGCATGGTAGCTGGCTTGACCTTTACATATCGAGGGACCGGAAGACTTCCGACTTTTGACTGTGCTCGCCAGGTGTAACGTAGGTAACTGATATTGGTGAAGGATGGTTTTCTACAGAAGCCTTAAGAATGAGACGGAAGCTGCGTTCTAAGGTTCTAGTAAGGTGATTAGAGACATGTTATGTATGAGGAACGATCACCAAATACCTCTCATCTGCTCTGGCAGGCTTTCCCAGCGCTATCTTAATCGGCTCCGGTCTGATCCAAACTCGAGGAGCTTTCAAATATATCCTTGCCGCTTGGGAGAGGATACGATATGTCATGACAGTGGTGGTAGGCACATAGCACCAGCGCGCAAGGAATGCTAACTTCTCCCACATAGATGCTATTGAAGCGTCTAAGCCGGGTGAACTCGAGGTCACGCGAGTAACTAGCAATGGCCCACCTTCAGCTTTAGTGAGAGTAACTAGGATATCTAATTGGTTCGATGAAGAGGCGCAAGGATCACACGTGTCAATGGTATAGCCTCCACCCGCTGAGGGCATGAAGGGGGAAACATGGACGTCTTTGCCAAAGTGTCCCCGGAAGGTATATGGACTCTTTCTTGATTTTTTAGACTCGAGCTTTGGTTCAAGAACTTGACGTACCAGCCACATCCGACGTTCACCATATGAAGTGTTAAGCTCAGGGACGATTGCTGTCAACTCTCGATCCGTCGTATAGAGATACCAGAATCCCAAGGGGTTGTCTACTTGACCATTTATAGAAGGTACCGCAAATAGATAGGCATATGCCCATTTGCTCGGGTCTGCGCCCTAAACAAAACTCAATATTCTCTTATGATTTCAAGATAGCAATTCTCTCACTCACCTCGAATATGAGATACTCTCTTAACTTCTGGGCTGTTGTCAGGTGGGACCCTCCCCTGATAGCATGGTCTTGGCCTTTGATATCGAACCAAGCTTTTCGAAACGATCATTTACTTAGACTGACCGCGTCAGGCCGGGTTCTCGGCCCGCCAAGACCCGATTCGGGTCAGGATTTTGAGATCGAGTATTCAAGCCGAGTCAGAATTTTGGGACTGAGTATTCAAGTCGAGTCACGATGTTGATATTGAGTATTGACTTGAATTCTCGATTCAACCCGACAATATTGTAAATAGAAATAAATAGACAGTATTTTCTCTTATCTTTCGTGCAAAGATAATGTGCAAAGATAATAAGCAAAGATAATAAGCAAAGATAATAATCAAATACAATGATGCAAAGATAATGCAATCCTTCGCCACTCAAGGAATAGCATAAGCCCGGAAGCAAAGCGATGAAATGACTGCACGCTATAGGCCGGATGGATACTGCAGGCAGAAAGCAATTTATTGGCTATGGTGCAAGAAGGATGCAGAATTAACTACATGCGATGATGCGAAATCAACGATTTAAGCAATAAATAACGCTAACGAGCGGGGTCACGAGATGTTCTTTCCTCGCTTAACAACGCACCGGTCGTGACCGGTTTATTGGGTCAGGTGACTATTCATATGATGTCAACCCAAGTCCGCACCCACATCTGCGTCACTTACAATAACTTCAAGCACTATCATGGCGCTCACTCGTTTGCCTACCGAGCTCCTTGATGATATCATCACATATGTCTTGCCCGA
>JAABUS010004358.1_pt1 | contig 20582 bp, 20 predicted proteins | sample 5560161 | NCBI WGS metagenome assembly JAABUS01 (sample SAMN10711885, study PRJNA513376) | rock metagenome | isolation source: Antarctica rocks | place: Antarctica: Victoria Land, Trio Nunatak nord | collected 2016-01-04 | reverse complement strand
GAGGCCCATCCCGGCGATCACGGCCTGCTTGATCATCTCGTTGCTCGACGACACCATGACGGCCTGCGGTGAGAAACCGACATCCTTGAAGAACTGGTCGGCCATCGCCTTGGTGCCCGACCCGTCCTCGCGCACGACGAACGGCTCATGCGCCAGCGCCGCGGGGAGCAATCGTGATGCGCTGCCGAGCCGGTGGTCCGCCGCCGCGACAATGACCGAAGGGTGCGGCGCGAACCGCTCGGCGATGACGTCCGCATCCTCCGGCGGCTGCCCCATGATGGCGAGGTCGATGGCGCCGCCGGTCAGCATTGCCAGCACGCGGCTGCGGTTGCCCTCGGAGAGCTGCACCGTGACCCCGGGAAAGGCTGCGCGGAACCGGGCGATCACGTGCGGCACGATATATTTCGACGTGGACACCAGCCCCAGCCGGACCTGGCCCCCGCTCATGCCTTTCAGGTCCATCATCGCCTGGTCCGCGTCCTGCAGCGAGCGGAGCACCAGGCGTGCGTAGCCGAGCAGCAAGGCCCCGGCGTCCGTCAGGGTAACCTTGCGGCCAACGCGCTCGAACAGCGCGAAGCCAGCCTGCGCCTCGATCTGCTTGATCTGGAACGAGACCGCCGAGGGCGTGAGGTTCAATTGTTCCGCCACGCGCGCCAGGGACAGCCGCTCGGCCGCCTCGACGAACACCTGCAACTGACGGATTGTTACGTTACGCACCATGATGACAAGCGATCACTTATGTATTTCCCAAGTATATTTTGCTTTTCCTTGTGAAGTCCATCAGCGATGGTGCCATCAACAGGAGCACCCTGGATTGTTCGGGATGGAGGCAGTTTGTGAACAAAGCGCTTGATGTGAAGATCACCGACCTCAAGGAGCGTTACACCTCCGGCGTGTTGAAGTATCGCCAGATGGGTTACTGGGAACCGGACTACGAGCCGAAGGACACCGACGTTCTTGCCGTGTTCCGCCTGACGCCGCAGGACGGCGTCGATCCCGAGGAGGCTGCCGCCGCCATCGCCGGCGAGAGCTCGACCGCCACCTGGACCGTGGTGTGGACCGACCGCCTGACGGACAGCGAGTACTACCGCGCCAAGGCGTACAAGGTCGAGCGCGTGCCGGGATCCCCCGACCAGTGGTTCGCCTACATCGCCTACGACCTCGATTTGTTCGAGGAGGGGTCGATTTCCAACCTCACCGCGTCGATCATCGGCAACGTGTTCGGCTTCAAGCCCCTAAAGGCGCTGCGCCTCGAGGACATGCGGATGCCGGCGCACTACCTCAAGACGTTCCAAGGCCCGGCGACCGGCATCGTGGTCGAGCGCGAGCGGATGAACGTCTATGGCCGTCCGATGCTGGGCGCTACGATGAAGCCGAAGCTTGGCCTGTCCGGCCGCAACTACGGGCGCGTCGTGTACGAGGCGCTGAAGGGCGGGCTCGACTTCACCAAGGACGACGAGAACATCAACTCGCAGCCGTTCATGCATTGGCGCGACCGCTTCCTGTATTGCATGGAGGGCGTGAACAAGGCCCAGGCCGAAACCGGCGAGATGAAGGGCACCTACCTTAACGTCACCGCCGGGACGATGGAGGACATGTACGAGCGGGCCGAGTTCGCCCGGGACCTCGGCAGCGTCATCATCATGATCGACCTGGTGATCGGCTACACGGCGATCCAGTCGATGGCGAAGTGGGCGCGCAAGAACGACATGATCCTGCACCTGCACCGGGCGGGGCACTCAACCTACACGCGGCAGAAGAACCACGGCGTGTCGTTCCGGGTGATCGCCAAGTGGATGCGCATGGCGGGTGTCGATCACATCCACGCCGGCACCGTCGTCGGCAAGCTGGAGGGCGATCCGAACGTGGTGCGCGGCATCTATGACACCTGCCGCGAGACCTATGTGCCGAAGAACGCGCAGCACGGCATCTTCTTCGACCAGCCCTGGGCCAGCCTGAAGAAGCTGATGCCGGTGGCGAGCGGCGGCATCCATGCCGGGCAGATGCACCAATTGCTGCACTATTTGCAGGACGACGTGGTGCTGCAGTTCGGCGGCGGCACGATCGGGCATCCCATGGGCATCCAGGCGGGCGCAATCGCCAACCGGGTCGCGCTTGAGTGCATGGTCAAGGCGCGCAACGAGGGCCGCGACATCTGGAACGAGGGGCCGGAGATCCTGACCGCCGCCGCGCGCTGGTGCCAGCCGCTGCGGGCCGCACTCGATACCTGGAAGGACGTGAGCTTCAACTACGCTTCGACCGACTCGGTTGATGTGCTTCCGACCCCCACTGCGTCCTGAACGGGAGAGCATCCATGAAGATCACCCAAGGGCAGTTCTCCTTCCTGCCGGACCTGACCGACGACGAGATCAAGAAGCAGATCGAGTATGCGTTGAACAACGGCTGGGCCATCGCGGTGGAGCACACCGACGAGCCGCATCCGCGCAACTACTATTGGTCGATGTGGGGCACGCCGATGTTCGACCTGCGTGACCCGGCCGGCGTCATGCTGGAAGTGAACGCCTGCCGCAAGGAGCACCCGAACGACTACATCAAAGTGCTGGCGTTCGACAGCAACAAGGGTTTCGAGACGATCCGCATGTTTTTCATGGTGCAACGGCCAGAGTACGAGCCGGGCTTCGAGCTGGTGCGGTCGGAAGGGCCGGGCCGCACGATGCACTACACCTTGCGCAGCTACGCAACGTCGAAGCCGTCCGGCGACCGCTACTTGCCGGCCGCCACGCCGTGACCGCCTACCAGATCGCGCCCAGCATTCTCTCGGCCGACTTCGCCCGTTTGGGCGAAGAGGTCGAGCGGCTGGAGGCGGCCGGGGCCGACCTGGTGCACTTCGACGTGATGGACAACCACTACGTGCCGAATCTCACGATGGGACCGATGATGTGCGAGGCCATCCGCCCGCACGTCACCATCCCGATCGACGTGCATCTGATGGTAACGCCGGTCGATGAGCTCGCGGTGATGTTCGCCAAGGCCGGGGCGAGCATCATCACGTTCCATCCGGAAGCCTCGCAGCACGTGGACCGCACCCTCTCGCTGATCCGCGAGCATGGCTGCCGGGCCGGCCTGGCGTTCAACCCGGCCAGCCCGCTCGACTATCTGGACCATGTGATGGACCGGCTGGACTTGGTTTGCATGATGGGCGTCAATCCAGGTTTTGGCGGCCAGAGCTTCATCCCGCACACGCTGGCGAAGATCACGGCCGTGCGGTCCCGCATCGACGCCCACGCGGCGGCCGGTGGGCAGCCGATCTTGCTGGAGGTCGATGGCGGCGTGAAGGTCTCGAACATCCAGGCTGTGGCAGAGGCCGGGGCGGACACGTTCGTCGCAGGTTCGGCCATCTTCAACGCCCGGGATGCAGATGGCGGGTATCACGGTGTAATCGGCGCGCTACGGCGTGAGCTATCGGATGTAGGCCAGAAGGAGCGTGCGGCATGAGTGCGGTGCTTGAGACGGACGACCGCCGGGTTGACCTGGCGGCGCTGTATGCCGAGAGCAACATCGGCGAGACCATCAGCCAGCTTGACAACGACTTGGTCGGCCTGCTGCCAGTCAAGACCCGCATCCGTGAGGTCGCAGCACTCCTGCTAGTTGAGAGCGCCCGGCGCGGCTTGGGCATCCTGACGGAGCCGCCCTCGCTGCACATGAGCTTCACCGGCAACCCTGGCACCGGCAAGACGACGGTGGCCCGGCGCATGGCGGATGTGCTGCACCGCTTGAAGTATATCCGGCGCAACCATGTGGTCACGGTGTCGCGTGATGACCTTGTGGGCCAGTATATCGGCCACACCGCGCCAAAGACCAAGGAAATCCTGAAGAAAGCGATGGGTGGCGTGCTGTTCATCGACGAGGCGTACTATCTCTACCGCCCCGAAAACGAGCGCGACTACGGCCAGGAGGCAATCGAGATCCTGCTGCAGATGATGGAGGACCACCGCGACGACCTGGTCGTCATCCTCGCGGGCTACAAGGACCGCATGGACACCTTCTTCCGCAGCAACCCCGGCATGGCGTCGCGCATCGCCCACCACATCGACTTCCCCGACTACTCGGCGGACGAGCTGTTCCGCATCTCGGAGCTGATGGCGACATCCATGCACTACCGATTCGACGAGGCCGGGCAGACGGCGATGCAGGAGTATATCGCGCTGCGCATGCAGCAGCCGCGGTTCTCCAATGCGCGCTCCATACGCAACGGCATCGACCGCGCGCGGCTGCGCATGGCAAACCGGCTGTTTGCCGGGCGGGAGCAGCCATTCGACCGGAATGCGCTCGAGACGATCACCGCGGAGGACATCCGGGTCAGCCGCGTGTTCACGCAGGCGGAAGGCTAAAAAGACAGCGAACAAGCTGCTTGGGGCTGCGTTTTAGGGGAGCAAGCGATGCCGTATCGCCGTACGACATTATCAAAGTTCATCATTGAGGACCAGCGCCGGACGGCGACGCCTGAGCCGGGCCTGACGTCGCTGCTGAACGACATCCAGACCGCCTGCAAGCTAATTGCTGTCGCGGCGTCCCGCGGCGGTGTCGCATTGACAGACGGCGTCCAAACCGAAGTCAACGTGCAGGGCGAGCAACAGAAGCCGCTCGACGTCATCGCCAACGACATCATGATCGGCACCTGTGAATGGGGCGGCCAACTCGCCGGCATGGTGTCGGAGGAAATGGACCAGCCCTACGACATTCCGGCGCTGTATCCGCGCGGCCGCTACTTGCTGGTGTTCGATCCGCTGGACGGATCATCCAACATCGACGTCAACATGCCTGTCGGCACCATCTTCTCGGTGCTGCGCTGTCCCGAAGGCGTGTCGGAGCCGACGCTGGAGGATTTCCTGCAACCGGGCACCGCACAGGTGGCCGCCGGCTACGCCATCTATGGGCCGACCGCGATGCTGATGCTAACGCTCGGCGCTGGGGTGCACGGCTTCACGCTGGACCCGGAGATCGGGGCCTTCACCCTGACCCATCCCGGAATGACGATCCCGGTGCAGAGCCGCGAGTTTGCGGTCAACGTCTCCAACGAGCGGTTCTGGGAGCCGCCGGTGCGTCGCTACGTCGATGAGTGCATCGAGGGTGCCTCGGGCGCACGCGGCGTGGATTTCAATATGCGCTGGATTGCCTCGATGGTGGCGGAGGTGCATCGCATTTTGGTGCGCGGCGGCCTGTTCATGTATCCGCGCGACACCAAGGACCTTACCAAGCCCGGCCGGCTGCGGCTGATGTACGAGGCGAACCCGATGGCGATGCTCATGGAACAGGCCGGCGGCGCCGCCTCGACCGGGCGCGGGCGCATCCTGGAGATCGCGCCCGAGGGCATCCACCAGCGCGTGCCGGTGATCCTCGGGTCGCGCACCGAGGTCGAACGGCTGGTGAAGTATCACGCCGAGTACGACGCCGGGACGGATACGCCATTCACGACGCCGCTGTTCAACGCCCGCAGCCTGTTCCGCACTGCCTGACCGGAGTAAGCCCATGTCACAGAAGCATCCGGTCGTTGCCATCACGGGGTCCTCGGGCGCCGGCACGACGACCGTTACCACCACATTCGAGCAGATCTTCCGGCGCGAGGGCGTCGAGGCGGCGATCATCGAAGGCGACTCGTTCCACCGCTATGACCGCGTGGCAATGCGGGAACTGCTGGCCGACGCCGTGGCCCACGGCCGTAACTTGAGCCACTTCGGACCCGAGGCTAACCTGTTTGCGGAGCTGGAGTCGCTGTTTCGCACCTATGGCGAGACGGGTTTTGGCAAGGCTCGCAAGTACCTGCACAACCCCGAGGAAGCCGCGCCCTACCGTCAGGAGTCCGGCACCTTTACCCCGTGGGAGGACATCCCGTCCGGCACCGGCCTGATGTTCTACGAAGGGTTGCATGGCGGCGTTGTAACGCCCGAGGTGAACGTCGCGCGCCACGTGGACCTGCTGGTCGGCGTGGTGCCGATCATCAACGTCGAGTGGATCCAGAAGCTGCACCGCGACAAGAAGACGCGCGGCTACTCGCACGAGGCAGTGGTCGATACGATCCTGCGCCGCATGCCGGACTACGTGAACTATATTTGCCCGCAGTTCTCCGAGGCGCATGTGAACTTCCAGCGCGTGCCGACGGTCGATACCTCGAACCCGTTCATCGCCCGCGACGTGCCGAACGCCGACGAGAGCATGCTGGTGATCCGGTTCCGCAATCCGAAGGGCATCGACATGCCGTATCTGCTGTCGATGCTGCACGACAGCTTCATGTCGCGCGCCAACACCATCGTCTGCCCCGGCGGAAAGATGCCGTTGGCAATGCAGCTGATCTTCACGCCGATGATCCTGCAGCTTATGGACCGCAAGAAGCGTCTGTAGAAATCATACAGTAACAGGGAGAGTAGGCGTGGCACTTGTATCGATGCGGCAGTTGCTGGATCACGCGGCGGAGCACGAGTACGGCATTCCAGCCTTCAACGTGAACAACATGGAGCAGGTGCAGGCCATCATGCAGGCCGCGCACGAGTGCGACAGCCCGGTGATCCTGCAGGGCTCGGCTGGTGCGCGGAAATATGCCGGCGAGCCGTTCCTGCGCCATCTGATCGAGGCCGCGGTCGAGAGCTGGCCGCATATACCGGTCGTGATGCACCAGGATCACGGCGGCAGCCCGGCGGTGTGCCAGCGCTCAATCCGCTCCGGCTTCACCAGCGTGATGATGGACGGCTCGCTGCACGAGGACATGAAGACGCCAGCGGACTATTCCTACAATGTGATGACCACGCAGCGGGTGGTCGAAATGGCGCACGCGGTCGGCGTGTCTGTTGAGGGCGAACTGGGCGTGCTCGGCTCATTGGAGACGGGCGAGGCAGGCGAGGAGGATGGGTCCGGCGCCGAGGGCAAGATGTCGCACGACCAGTTGCTGACCGACCCAGAGCAGGCGGCGGAGTTCGTGCGCGACACCGGGGTGGACGCGCTGGCGATCGCCATTGGCACCAGCCACGGCGCCTATAAGTTTTCCAGGAAGCCGACTGGGGACATCTTGGCGATCGGGCGAATCAAGGAAATCCACGCCCGCATTCCGGACACGCATCTGGTGATGCACGGGTCGTCGTCGGTGCCGCAGGAGTGGCTGGACGTGATCCGCGAGTATGGCGGCGAAATCAAGGAGACCTACGGCGTGCCGGTGTCGGAGATCCAAGAGGGCATCCGGCACGGCGTGCGCAAGATCAACATCGACACCGATATCCGGCTGGCGATGACCGGGGCGATGCGCCGTTTGATGGCGCAGAAGCCCGAAGAGTTCGACCCGCGCAAGTTCTTCGCCGCCGCGGTGACGGCGACGCGGGAGCTATGCAAGGAGCGGTTTGTGGCGTTTGGCTGCGCGGGGAATGCCGGCAAGATCAAACCGGTGCCGCTTGACCGGATGAGCGAGCTATACGCGAAGGGGAGCTTGCGTCCGTCGGTGCATTAGCGGCTGTAATGGACTGAGTGGGCGGGCGTTCCAGGCCTGCAGGCATAATGACTGTCCGCAGGCCATCCTTTTTCCTGCCCATTGTCGCGTTTGCGCAACCTTGGTCCGAAGCAGCCCTAATCACCTATGCGGAATTTATATCTTACCATTGCGGCTGGGCATCCGGGCACCTCGCTTCTCGTAGGCTTTGCAGAGCTGGGTGGTCAGGGAATGGCACGCAGGTGTGTCGAGAAGAAGGCCACCACTTCCTGGTCCATGGCGGCATGGAAAGCAGTGCGGTCGAAACCCGGCGCGTCGGTGCAGATCTCCGGTTCGCGCTCCGCCATGGCAGCGCCGCAGGGTGCAAGGAAGGCGAAATGCGCGGCACCCTGCACCACATGCCGGTCTGGCAGCGCTGGCAAGGTGCGCGCGACCGCGGCGATATCCGCCGGCAGCACGCCGTCTCCGCCATTTTCCGATGCCCAGAGCTGCACCGGCACGGTGATGCCCCGGAGCCCGTCGGAAAGGAAAAGCGGCCCGGGCACGGGATCGGCAAGCACCGCCGCGCGGATGCGAGGGTCGTGCAGGAACGGGGTCGGCGGTGCTTCGCCGGCACGGAGTTGGGTGCACATGCGGTTGCCGGGATAGTCCGGGCAGTTCGCCAGCAACTTTTGAAAATCGGGGTTCCCACCGTTCAGCACGAGGCCGGTGAAGCCGCCACGTGAGAAGCCGAAGGAGCCGATGCGGGCCGGGTCGATCCGCGCCCTGTCCGGCCACGAAGCCAGCATGAAGTCGATCAGCCGGCTGATGTCGGCCGGGCGGCTAGTCCAGGCGGCAAGCTCACCGGCATGGCTGCGGTCGGGCGAGCGGCCGCCGTCCACCGGATGATCGATGGCAGCGACCACGAAGCCGGCGTCGGCCAGCGCCTCGGCGATGTCGTGATGACCAAGGAACCAGCCGCCCACGCCGTGCGAGATCACCACCAGCGGGAGGCGGTTGCCCGGGATCGGGCAGTCGGGCGTAGCCGGGACCGTCATTGGGCCGAACGTCACTTGGCCGGCGGAGGTGGTGCAAGGGGTCCATACGGCGCCGGGGAGAGCCGGGCCGGCGGTGCCGGCGGGAATGTCGATGAGGCGAATGCCGGCCGCCTACGCGGCGGGAGCAAGCAAAGCAAAGGTCAACAGGGCAAAGCAGGCAGCCAGCGGCAGCGGGTTAGAAGCGAATTTTGCGATCGGGCGGCGCATGGGTGTGGCTCCTATTACCAGGTGGCAGCGAGATCCTGTTGACTGTCATCTTAGCAGGATCCCGACCGCTATCAGAATGAGGCCTGCGGCATGAATCTCCGGATCGTCGCGGTTTCCGACCGGCCCGAACTGGCATCCGTCGTTGCTCGGTGGCGAGTGCGGGCCTTTTTTGATTATCCCGGCGGCTACACGGTCGAGGAAATGACGGCGCTGATCCTCGCGCCAGCGGTAAGTCCAATAGAGACGTTCGTTCTGTTCGATGACGACCATCCTGTCGGAACCGCAGGCTTGGTGCGCCAGGATTTGGACACGCGACCCGACCTTACGCCATGGCTTGCCGGGCTTTTCGTTGAACCGGCGTTCCGCGGCCGTGGCCACGCGACCGCGCTCATACGGCGGGTTGAGGCGTTCGCGCTGGCAGCCTCAATACCAGTCCTGTGGCTCTACACCGCCACAGCCGAGCAGCTTTACGCCGGTCTCGGCTGGCAGCGAGTGGGGCTGGAGCAGGAGGACGGCCACGCTGTGGTGCTGATGCGGCGCTTTCTGTCCGAGGAATATCCCGGGTTGGGTGGTAATCGCCGGCAACCGGCTTGAACGGCAGATAACTGCTGACCGTCTGCTACAGTCGTTCTATCCGCTGCGAGACGTCGGGCCATAGCATCAGAGAAGGCCGTGGTGACAAGGAGAGCTGCAGAATGGAGAGCGTGACCACTACTGCCGGGGTGCCGGAGCTGGACTTCGATCCGTTCTCCCGTGGGTTCCTCGAAGACCCTTTCCCCGATCACGCCCGGCTGCGGGACGCCGGCGCGGTCGCCTGGCTGAGGCAGTACGGCGTTTATGCAGTCGGGCGCCATGCCGAAGTTCGGGCGGTGCTGCAGGACTGGGAGGCGTTCTCCTCTGCGGCCGGCGTGGGCCTGGCCGATTTCCGGCGCGAGAAGCCCTGGCGGCTGCCGAGCCTCGTGCTGGAGACCGACCCGCCGATGCATGGGCGCAGCCGCCGCGTGCTGTCGCGCGTGCTCTCGGCTGGCGCGATCAAGGCGTTGCGCACGCGCTTCCAGCAGGGCGCCGACCAGATGATGGCGGCGTTGGTCGCCCGCGGCACCTTCGACGCCGTGCCCGACCTGGCCGAGGCCTACCCGCTGCGGGTGTTCCCCGACGCGGTCGGCATGCCGCGCGAGAACCGGCGGCATCTGCTGCCATATGGCAACATGGTGTTCAACTCCTTCGGCCCGCGCAACGCCTTCTTTGAAGATGCCGCACTGGACGCGGCCCGTGTGCTGGAGTGGGTGCAGGAGCAGTCGCGGCGCGAGAACCTGGCCGCCACCGGCTTCGGCGCCGAGATCCACGCCGCCGCCGACGCGGGCGAGTTGACGCACGAGGAGGCGCCGATGGTGGTGCGGTCGCTGCTCACCGCCGGGGTGGACACCACGGTGAGCGGCCTGGGTGCGGCGCTGTTTTGCCTGGCGACGCACCCCGAGCAGTTCCAAGTGCTGCGGGCCGACCCGGCCCTGGCACGGTCAGCGTTCGAGGAGGCGGTGCGGTTCGAGACACCCGTACAAACCTTCTTCCGCACCACGACCCGGCCGGTCGAGATCGGCGGCACGACGCTGGACGAGGGCCGCAAGGTGCTGGTGTTCATGGGCGCCGCGAACCGCGACCCGCGGCGCTGGGAACGGCCGGACGACTACGACATCCGCCGGCCGGTGGCCGGGCACGTCGGCTGGGGCGTCGGCATCCACGCCTGCGTCGGCATGCTGCTGGCCCGGCTGGAGGGCGAATGCGTTCTGACGGCGCTGGCGCAGCAGGTCGGCGCGATCGAGCTTGCCGGCGACCCGGTCCGCCGCTGCAACAATACTCTGCGCGGACTGGCCAGCCTGCCGCTGCGCGTGGCAGCGGTTTAATGTTAATAATCAGGGTCCTGGGCTGGTAATGCAAATCAGACGATTTGCTTCGTCTGATTTGCATTGCCGGCCGTTGCTGCGTGGGCCGCCTCACCTGGCGCTTGGGAACCAAGCGTCAGGATTGGACCGCTAGGAATTCTTGTCCTTCCCTCTCGCAGGTTTCAGTGGGATATCGTCCGCTTCGACGAGATGGTCTTTCATACTTCGTTTACCCTGTAGGCTTATTGTTGGCAGGCACCGAATGCTTTCTGCTTCGGCGCGCGGGGGATTGGCGACGGAATGGCTGAAGTTCGGACCAATGCGGGCGAAAGCGACACTGCGCCCATTCGGCAAGCGGCGATCTGCCCGTATCGTGCTGCGCTGACCCAGGCCGCGCTCGATTGCGTGACCGCGGGCCTCGTAGGGTTCGACGCCGACCTGCACGTCGTTCTATGCAATCATTCCGCAGCCGAGTTGCTGGGCCTGACCGCACCGAAGCTGTGGCGCCCTGTACTGTTCGGGCAGTTGTTGACGAAAAGCACCAAGTTGGACGGCGTGGGACGGCTCGCCTTGGAGGCGGCGTTGCGCGCGGCTGCCATCCCGATGCGCAACGACGGTTCCGGCACGAGCAATCGGCTGGCAAAGGTCTCACTGGCAGATGGGCGAGCGCTGCTTGTTACTATCAGTGAACCGATAGAGGGCTATCGGCTTGCGACCCTGGCCATTGAGGCGGCCGGCGTACCAACCGAACGGACCGACAGCCTCACTGGCCTGTCCGACCGTCAGTGGTTCCGCGAGCGCGTCGCCACGATGCTCACAGCGCCAGATCAGACAGACCAGGTTGCGGTGCTGATGATCGACCTCGACCGCTTCAAGGCAATAAACGACAGCCACGGCCACCCGGTGGGCGACGCGCTGCTGCAGACCGTAGCACGGCGGCTGCGCTCCGCTGTACGCGACGGCGACGTGGTGAGCCGGTTGGGAGGCGACGAGTTCGCGGTGGCGATGCCTGTGGGCGCGGCGGCGGAGGCCCTGGGCGTCCGCCTGGTGGACCTCTTGAGCCGCCCGTATCTGCTTGACGGCCATGTGGCGGTCATCAGCGCCAGCGTCGGCGTTGCCCGAGGTCCTCAGGACGGAGCCGACACGGCCGCCCTCGTACGCGCCGCCGACCTTGCATTGTATCAGGCCAAAGAGGACGGGCGCCACGCGGTACGGGTGTTCGAGCAAGGGATGGATACCCGCGCCCGTGCCCGTCATCTCCTGCTTGACGATCTCCGCCGTGCCCTCGCGCTGCAGCAGTTCGAGGTTCACTATCAACCACAGATCAACCTTACGTCGCGCGAACTCGTAGGCTTTGAGGCGCTTGTGCGCTGGCGTCATCCCGAGCATGGCCTGGTGCCGCCGGACCGGTTCATCCCGTTGGCAGAGGAAATGGGGCTGATCGTCGGAATTGGCGAATGGGTGCTGCGGACAGCCTGTCGGGAGGCGACATCCTGGGCAAGGCAGCTTACGGTCGCAGTGAACGTCTCGGCCAAGCAGTTGGCGGATCGAGACCGGTTGCCGCGCGTCGTCCAGGCGGCGCTCGCCGCTACCGGCCTTGCGGCGCAACGGCTGGAAGTGGAAATCACCGAGAGCGCCCTGGTACGCCATGAGAAGGAGGCGCTGCACATACTCCATGCCCTGCGTGCCATGGGCGTGCGGGTGAGCATGGACGATTTCGGCACTGGTTACTCGTCGTTGAGCCAACTGCGCAGCTTTCCATTCGACAAGCTTAAGATCGATCGCTCCTTCGTACGCGACCTTTCAGGCAGTGACGAGGCAGTCGCCGTGGTGCGCGCCATCGCCGCTCTCGGAGCCAGCCTGGGCATGACCAACACTGCAGAAGGGGTAGAGACGGTGGAGCAGGAAGCGATGATCCGTGCCGATGGCTGCACCGATATGCAGGGATACCTTATTAGCCGTCCCGTGCCGGCCGGGGATGTCGCCGCGCTGATCGAACGCTTTGGCACTGTGTCGGCGCCAATCTTGGAGGGTACGCCGTGAGCACCAACCTGTTTCGTCTCGTCTATTGTAGCCGCAACACGATTCCTAACCAGCAAGGCAACCCGGCAGTGGAAGTGGCAAGCATTCTGGCTGCATCACGGGCGAACAACGCACGCGACGGGGTGACCGGGGCACTGCTTTACAGCGAGGGGTGCTTCGCACAGGTCCTGGAAGGCGGACTCGATGCCGTGCAGCGGACGTTCGAGCGCATCCAATGTGACCCGCGGCATGGCGATGTCGTGGTGTTGCAGGCGGCGCGCGCCGAGGGGCGGCTGTTCGGCGTATGGGACATGGCGCTGGCGGAAACCGATGATCCCGCCAAGGCAAGTGCGATCCTAAGCCGGGCGCTAGCGCAGTCGAACAGCGGCGCGGGCGTCGATGTGGTGGCGTTGCTGGACGGGCTGGTAAGGCGCGAGGCCGATTGGGCTCACTGACCAGCCGGACGCAAGATCACAAAGGCAGCTTCGGCGCAGCGGTCCAGGACTATTGGCCAAATACCAAAATTGCGGCCCTGGATTGCCTCGTTGCCGCACTTTCCGCAATGACGCATGTCTTCGGCGGTCATGCCTTTGGTTCATCGAGGTCAACCAGGCACCTCCTCCGCCAGTTTCAGCATCTTGGCCGCGAGCGGCGTCTTTTCCGCATACTGCTTCCAGGCCGAGCCGCGGGCGACCGCCTGCCAGCGGTCCACCGTCGCGTCCTCCATCGGATGCACCGCGACGCCCGCCGCTGCGAATACGCGCGCCATCTCGCTGTCGTCCGACTGGGCGCCGGCCAGGTTGAACGGCACCATCTCCTCGCCCACCGCCATCATCGCCTCCTGTTGCGGTCGGGTCAGCGTGTCCCAGACGGCCTTGGACACCATGATCGGCTCCAGGATGAAGAAGAAGCTGCGGCTGCCCGGCGTCGTCAGGTGCTTGGACGCCTCCTGCAGCTTGAACGACAGGAAGCTGCTGGAACTCGTGCAGGCCGCGTCCATCACCCCGGTGGACATGCCGATATAGACCTCGTTCGACGGCATGGAGGACACCGAGGCGCCGGCCGCCTTGAACATCTCGTCCATCTCGCGCGAGCCGCCGCGTATCTTCATGCCGCGGGCATCGGCTGGTTCAATCAACGGCTGTGTGCGCGACGCCATGCCGCCCGACTGCCACATCCAGCTCACCAGCATGATGCCGCGTTGTTCGAGCAGGCCAGTCAGCTCCCGGCCAACCTGCGTCGTGCGCCAGTTGTAACCCTGGGCGTAGCTGGTCACCAGCGCCGGCATGAACGAGATGTTCATCTCGTGGATCTCGCCGCCGGCATAGGTGAGCGGCACGAGGGCGAGGTCCAGCGCCCCTTTGCGCAGGCCGCTGATCTGCGCGAAGGTCTTCATCAGCGAGCCGTTCGGATAGACCTCGAACTGCAGCTCGCCCTCGGTGCGGCTGCCGACCAGGCCGGCGAAGCGGCGGCACATGCGGTCGCGGAAGTCCCCGGTGTCGCCGGAGCTGGCGGGGAACTGGTGCGATATCCGCAGCATGCGCGGCGCTGCCTGGGCGTGGCCGATCAGGGCCGGCAAAGCGAGTGCGCCGAGCGCCGCGCGTCGGGTCAGCTTGATAGGCATGGGGTCCTCCAGGTTTTGCCCCGCTCGGCTGGCGGGTTTGCGGTGGCATGCTACGCTGCCGGGCAGGGAGACGCCACAACATGGAAATCAAGCCAATCGCCGGCGCGCTGGGGGCCGAGATCCTTGGGATCGACCTCACTTCCCGGCTCGACGACGGGACGGTTGCCGCCATCCGCCGGGCGCTGCTGGACCATCTGGTGGTGTTCTTCCACGACCAGGACCTAAGCCCCGCCAGGTTCCGCGACGTCGTCGGGCGGTTCGGCACGCCGGTCGAATATCCCTTCATCCGTGGCCTGGAGGGCTTTCCCGAGATCATCCAGGTGCTGAAGCGCGAGGACGAGCGCAGCAATTTCGGCGGCATCTGGCACAGCGACACCTCCTATCTCAATGAGCCGCCGATGGGCAGCGTGCTGCTGGCGCGCGAGCTGCCGCCTTATGGCGGAGACACGCTGTTCGCCAACCAGTATCTGGCGTTCGAGGCGCTGTCGGACGGATTGAAACGCACGCTGGAGACGCTGTGCGGCGTCAACACCTCGGCCAAGGCGGACGTGACCCGCACGCGGGAGGACCGGATGAAGGATAGCGGCACAGCGGCGCGGGACTACGCGGCCGAGCACCCGGTGGTCCGCACCCATCCCGAGACCGGGCGCCGCGCGCTGTATGTGAACGTCGCGCACACTGCCCGCTTCGCCGGCTGGACCGAGGAGGAGAGCGCCCCGCTGCTGCAACTCCTGTTCGCGCACCAGGTGAAGCCGGAGTTCACCTGCCGCTTTCGATGGGCGCCGAACTCGATCGCCTTCTGGGACAACCGTGCGGCGCAGCACAACCCGGTTAACGACTATCACGGCTTCCGTCGTTTGATGCACCGGATTACTCTTGCAGGCGACAAACCTAGATAGTGCTAGCGAAACGGGAGAGTTTGCATGTCGGCAACTGCGGGGATTTCTGAACGGTCAGCAGCGGGCGGCTGGCGCTATGACGGCGTTGCCCGGGTGTTTCACTGGCTGATTGTCGCCATGCTGGTCGTGCAGTACTCGGTGGCGCTGTTGCTCGGCCTCGTCCTGCCCAAATCGGCCGAGGACGGGCTGGCTGCCTGGCATTTTTCCGTCGGTTCGTCGATCCTGTTGGTGATGCTGGCGCGGCTGGCGTGGCGGCTGACGCATACGCCGCCGCCGCCGCCCGCGGACCTCTCGCCCGGCCTCCGGCTGCTCTCGCGCGCGACGCACTGGGTGTTCTACGTTGTGTTGATCGTGCTGCCCGTGCTGGGCTGGGCCGCCGCCTCCGCGCACGGCGCCACGGTCCGCGTCGCCGGACTGATTCCCCTGCCGCTGCTGGTGCCCAAGGACGACCCGTTCGGCAAGGCCATGCAGACCGTGCATCCCGTCATCGCGATCACGTTGCTGGCGGTGATCGCGCTGCACATCGCGGGCGCGCTGTACCATGCGTTCATCAAGCGGGATGGCGTATTGCAACGCATGCTTCCGGGCCGGGGCGTCGAGCGCGACCGGAAAGCAGCATGACGCAGGACGAACTGAAGGCTTGGGCGCTCAAAAGCGGCTGGCAGATGATCGGCGGCTACCCGAGCCTCACCAAGCCCTCCGCGCCCAAGGAGGCGATCGTGCGCATGGTGCTGAAGGCCACCGTGGTCCACGTCGAGGCGAAGAAGCCCGCTGGGAAGTGGGAGAAGCTGAGCGGCGAGAGCTACGCCAAGGTGGTCGCGGACGAGGAGACCGGGGTGCCGAGCGGGTTGAAGCTTGAGACGATCCCGGGCTTCCGCATGCTGATGCAGGAGAATCGCGACCGGCAGGTCTTTGCCAACATGGGCGGATAGCGGCGGTCAGGCAGCTATCGGCCGCCAGAGACCGTCAGCGTCGTTCCGGTGACGTAGGACGCGGCCGGCGAGATCAGCCAGGCGACGGCCTCCGCGACCTCGGCGGCGAGGCCCACCCGCTTGATGGGAACGTTCGGTACCAGGCGGGCCTGGCGTTCCCCAGGGTTCATCTCGGTGTCGATCAGCCCGGGCGCGACCGCGTTGACCCGGATGCCCTCGTCGGCGACCTCGCGCCCCAGGCCGATGGTGAAGCTGTCGATGGCGCCCTTCGAGGTGGCGTAGTGCACGAACTCGCCGGGTCCGCCCAGCCGGGCCGCGACGGAGGACAGGTTGACGATCGACCCGCCGGTGCCGCCATGCCGGGTGGACATCACGCGCACCGCCGCGCGCGCCGCCAGGATCGTGCCGACCACGTTCACCGCCAGCGTGCGATTCAGCACGTCCAGCGTCAGCTGGTCCACCCGCGACATTCCGCCGACGATGCCAGCATTGTTGACCAGCCCGACTACGCGCCCAAAACTGTCCTGGGCGGCGGCGAACAGGGCGTCCACGTCCTGCTCGCGGGCAACGTCGCCCTGAAAGGCGCGGGCCTGGCCGCCCGCCGCCGTAATCTCCTGCACTACTTCGGCTGCGGCCTCGGCATGCGTGGCGTAGTTGACCGCCACGGCGTAGCCGTCCTGCACCAGCCTGCGGCAGACCGCAGCACCGATGCCGCGACTTCCGCCGGTCACGATGACCAACCCTTGCATGTCCCGCTCCCGCCGATGCCCAAGGCCTAGCTCAGCACACCGGCCGGATGGACGCGAGGTCCGATCCAGCCAAAACTAAATCACGCTTGCGTATCGAGGTGATTTCCTTGATGTTGGTTTTGACGCCCCCCAGTCCTTGCAACTGGCCGCCAAATGCCGGCGTGCAATATTTTTTGACAGAAATAACCGGCTGGCCGTAGTCTCGAACGTGAGTGAACAAATCTCGAAAAATAAGATTTGGACGGCCATGCCGTCTATCGCAATGGCGATGAGGTGGCCGCCCCAGGGTGCCACCCCCAGCCTGACCGCTATTGAAGTCGGGCTGACGCTCTGCGATCGGGAGCCGATCCACGTTCCCGGCTCCATCCAGCCGCATGGCATGATGCTGGTTGCCGACCTTGGCAGCCTGATCGTGCGCCATGTCGCGGGCGATGTCGGACAGCGCCTTGGCGTGACGGAGTGGGCCGGCCAGGCGCTGGATGCGCTGCTTGGCGAGGCGCTGGCTGGGCGGGTCGTGGCACTGCTTGAGCAGAATAGTAGGGGCTTTGCCGGGCAGATCGAAACCCCGGATGGCGAGCTCCTGGACGTCAGCGCCCATCCCAGCGGCGCCTTCCTGATCGTCGAGCTGGAGCCGGCGTCCGAAGTCCCGCTGCCGGCCTCGTTGGCATCCCTGGTGCTGGAGGAGCTGGAGACGGCGGCGGCGGGGTTCGAGCAGGCGCCCACGCTCCAGGCGCTGTGTGACCTGGCCGCCGTCGAGTTTCGCCGGGTCACCGGGTTCGACCGGGTGATGGTCTATCATTTCCTCGACGACGAGGCCGGCCGGGTGCTGGCCGAAGCCCGGCGGGATGATCTGCAATCATTCGCCAACCACCATTTTCCCGCGTCCGACATCCCGCGCCAGGCTCGCGCGCTGTATGTTCGCAACCGCACCCGGGTAATTCCGAACATATTCTATCAGCCTGCGCCGCTGCGGCCCGAGTGGATCGCGCCAGAGCCGCTCGATATGAGCGACAGCATCCTGCGCAGCGTGTCGCCGATTCATCTTCGCTATCTCGACAACATGGGCGTGCGGTCCTCGGCCTCGGTCTCCATCATCAAGGACGGCGCGTTGTGGGGGCTGATCGCCTGCCACAACGAGACAGCGCGGATGATGACCTTCGACGTGCGTGTGGCTTGCCGTGCGTTGGCAGGCGCCATGGCGCGGCAGATCAAGGCGAAGGCGGAGGCCGGGAGCTATCGCCAGCGCATCGAGCTGCGTGCCTTCGAGGACGAGATCGTCCGGAAACTGTCTGGAACCGACTCGCTCGGCGTCTCTCCGTCGGGCAGCCTTGACGAGCTGGGCCGGATGTTCGGGGCTGACGGCGTGGCGGTCCTGCAGACGGATGAGCTGGTCACCGACGGCGCCTGCCCAACCGACGACCAAATCCGCAACCTGGCGAGTTGGGTCCTGGCTCGCGCCGGCGAGACGGTCTTTTCGACGGACCGCCTCGCCGAAGCCTATCCCGCGGCCCAGCAATTCTGTGAGCGAGGCAGCGGCTTGCTTGCGCTGTCGATCGGGGCCGAAACGCCTTGGCTGCTGTTATGGTTCAGGACCGAGCAGGCCGAGATCGTCAACTGGGCTGGCAATCCGCACAGGAACGCAAACCCGGACCCCACTGAAGTGCTCACTCCGCGCGCGTCGTTCGATGTATGGCGCGAAGCAGTCCGTGGTCGCGCCCGTCGCTGGACCCTGCCGGAGATCGAGGCTGCAACTCGCCTGCGCAGCGCGTTGCTGGACGTGCGTCAGACCCGGCACGTGCACGAGATCAACCATCGGCTGACCGAGACATTGCGGGACAAGGATCTGCTGCTGGCGCAGAAGGAGTTCCTGATCGGCGAGGTCAACCACCGGGTGCAGAACAGCCTGCAGCTCGTGTCCAGCTTCCTCGCGCTCCAGGCGCGCAAGTCGGACAGCCCCGAACTGCACGACGCGCTGGAGGAGGCAAGGCGGCGGCTGAGTGCTGTGGGGCTGGTCCATCGGCGTTTGTACCGCGGTGACCAGATCCAAACGATCGACGCCGCGCGCTATGTCGAGGAGCTTTGTGCGGATGCCATGTCGTCGATGGGCCAGGACTGGCTGAAGTTTCTCTCGCTCGATTTGACGCCGGTCACGGTTTCGGCCGACCGGGCAATCACCCTGGGCCTGATCGTTGCGGAGCTCATCACGAACATCAACAAGCACGCCTATTCCGGCAAGGCCGGGCCAATCGACGTGCGGTTGAGCGGAGAAGACGTAATGTTCTGTGTCGTGGTCGCCGACAAGGGCCGCGGCAATGCCTCCTCCCGAATGGGGTTCGGCACGCGCATGATGAATGCCCTGGTGACGCAGTTGGGTGGCAAGCTGGCCTATGAGCGCAACGACCCGGGCCTGCGAGCCGTGCTGACCGCGCCGATTACCGGGCCCAAGCAGCCGACGTAGTCGTCAGTCGCTAGACCTTGCGGGTGTCGCCCACTGATGTTGCCTGGTTCACGGCCTTCGGCAGCTCTTCGGAAAGGGTTTCCAACAGCGCATCGGGTGTCGTGCCGGCATGCTCCGCCCAACTGTTCAACTGCTCCGGCGTGAACGCGGTCGCCAGTTCCTCGGCGGTGACTGGCAGGTTCTCGCCGTGGCCGACCCATGAGTTGACCCGCTCCGCAAGACCGGCGTTCTCCAACTGCGCCAGGAGCGCTGGCAACCCGCCGCCGGCCGCGCCCTGGGCCAGTCCGAGCATCTGGGCTAGCGGTCCCAGAACCTGACCAAGGAATTCGCCCATGTCGTCCTCCCAAATGCCATGATAGCCAGAGCTTACGGCGGATGGGTAGAGCGAAACATTCGCAACGCCGCCGCTGGGTTGCCCCGGCGGCGGCGCTCCGTTCAGCGGTGGTTTAGTAGTCCATGTCGCCCATGCCGCCCATGCCGCCGCCGCCCTGGGGCAGGGATTGAGCACGCTTCTCCGGACGCTCGGCCACCATCGCCTCGGTGGTGATCAGCAGGCCGGCAACCGAGGCCGCGTTCTGCAACGCGACTCGCACCACCTTGGTCGGGTCGATGATGCCGGCATCGACCAGGTTCTTGTAGGCGTTGGTCTGTGCGTCGTAGCCATAGCCGTAGTCGGCGTTCTCCAGCACCTTGCCGCCAACGACCGCACCGTCCTCGCCGGCGTTCTCGGCGATCTGGCGGAGCGGGGTCTGCACCGCTTTGCGTACGATCTCGATGCCGAACTTCTGGTCCTCGTTGTCGGCGTGCAGTTGCGCCAGGATCAGGCTGGCACGGGCCAGGGCGACGCCGCCGCCGGGCACGATGCCCTCTTCCACGGCCGCACGGGTGGCGTGCAGCGCGTCGTCCACGCGGTCCTTGCGCTCCTTCACCTCGACCTCGGTCGAGCCGCCCACGCGGATCACCGCGACGCCGCCGGCGAGCTTGGCCAACCGCTCCTGCAGCTTCTCACGGTCGTAGTCCGAAGTGGTCTCCTCGACCTGCGCGCGGATCTGGTTGCAGCGACCCTTGATGTCGTCCGCCGACCCGGCGCCCTCGACCACGGTGGTGTTCTCCTTCTCGATCAGCACGCGCTTGGCGCGGCCGAGCATGGCCAGCGTCACGCTCTCGAGCTTGATGCCGAGGTCCTCGCTGATAACCTGGCCGCCGGTCAGGATCGCGATGTCTTCCAGCATGGCCTTGCGACGGTCGCCGAAGCCCGGCGCCTTTACGGCCGCGACCTTCAACCCGCCGCGCAGCTTGTTCACCACGAGCGTCGCCAAGGCCTCGCCCTCGATGTCCTCGG
>JAABUS010004356.1_pt1 | contig 20591 bp, 22 predicted proteins | sample 5560161 | NCBI WGS metagenome assembly JAABUS01 (sample SAMN10711885, study PRJNA513376) | rock metagenome | isolation source: Antarctica rocks | place: Antarctica: Victoria Land, Trio Nunatak nord | collected 2016-01-04 | reverse complement strand
CATTCCCTCGCTGGGCACGACCTGGGAGTCGGCGGACGGAGAGCTGCCGCGCGTCGCCTCTGAGTGGGATCCGGATGCTGACCACGCGACTCAGAAGGCGTTGCTTCGTCCGGTATGTGGTAGGTCGGCGGCCGAGCTGACGAACACGTCTTCCACGTCGCGCTGGGGCAGCATGGCGACGGTCCGCCGACCGCCCGAGGCAATGTCGACCGACTGCACCGCCCCGTCGTCGGTGCGGACGAGCAGGTGAGTGTCGTCGCGCCATCCCAGCGCGGGATGCGGTGTCCCGATCCGGGCTACCACCCGCGCAGTAGTCGCATCGATTATGAGCTGCTGGGGACGTCCGTCGGTTGCCGCGCCGTCCAGGACGAGCAGTCGACCGGACGGGCTCCACGGAGCGAGCGTCAGCACGTTGCCCGGTACGTCGAGATGTCGCAGTTGCCGGCCGGCGAGGTCGTAGACGACCGGACCACCGGGGCGACCGGCCAGAGCATCGGTCGCGCCGAGATCGGTAGAGGTGATGACCGTTGCCTCGTCGGGTCCCCACAGGAAGGGTCCCGTCGGATGTGGCTCGTCAGCGACAGGTGTGTCTGTCACTCGTCCGCTGGACACGTCCAGTCGTAGGAAGCCGGTGTTGGGCCCGCTGCCGAAGCCCTCGCTCGGTGCGGCAGCCGCCAGCAGGGTCTTGCCATCGGGCGACCAAGTGGGGGCCCAGATGGGCACCGGAGTCGCGGTCCAACGCACCGCCTCGGTTCGCAGGTCCAGAACCCCGATCCGGCTGGCGGTGAGGCGACCATCGGGTCCGATGCCGGGCAGGACGGCGGCCTGGCGGCCGTCGGGTGAGGCGACCGCCCAGCTGTACGACGTCTTCCGGTAGCCACCGGTCGCCGGGTCGAGCAGGTACGTGCCGGGGTCATCGACGCCGCGGAAGCTGGAGACCACGAACCGGCCGGTGCCGCCGGCGGGCGCGGTCGCGGCCGATCAGTGATCCACCCACAGTCAACGTTGCCAGCGCCATGACCGCGGCAACAGCACTGACAACCAGGACCAAGCGGGTACGGCGGCGTGCCGCTCCGCGCAGTGCGACGTCGGCAAGGTCGACGGGGCGGCCGCCGTCCGCGAGCTCGTTCAGGGCGGCCCGCACCCGTGGCTCCAGAGCGTTGCTCATCGGCTTCTCTCCGGTTCGTCGTTCATGGGGGAGAGCTCCGGGCTCAGCTGGCGCAGCCGTGCCAGGGCCCGGGACGTCTGGCTGCGAACCGTGCCGACCGAGCAGCCGAGGATCTCCGCCACCGCGGCTTCCGGCTGGTCCTCGAGGTAGCGCAGCACCAGCACCGCCCGCTGGCGGGGCGCCAGCTGGAGCAGTGCGTCACGAACGGTGAGCCGTACGCCGGTCTCCTCCGCGGAGTCGCCCGGGGTCGCCCGATCCGGCAAGAGCCCCGTTGGTCGCTCATCGAGACGTCCCCGGCGACGCCAGCACGAGACCTGTTCGTGGTACATCGCCCGGCGCACGTAGGCCTCCGGGTTGGCACGGACCCACCGCCAGCGTGCGGCGGTCTTGGTGAGCGCTCTCTGCAGCAGGTCCTCGGCGGCCTGCTGGTGGCCGGTCAGGGCGTACGCCGTCCGCCACAGGCTCGGCGTGCGCGCAGCGACGAACTCTCGGAAACTGCGCTCCGCCGCGGCGTCCATGCCGGCCTCCCGCTCTCGGTCACTATGACGCCGAGCGGGCGCTCCACTATGGCTCACGGTCGGGGATCTTCAATTGACGGCGGCACGGGGGCGGAAGCACAGCATCTGCCATCCCGGGCCGGGGCCGATAACCTCGAGCGATGCTGCGCTCCGCCATCCTGCGTGCCTCGGGCGACGCGCGGGTCAAGTCGCTGGTCGCCACTGCGCCGGTCTCCCGCAACGTGGTGGCCCGCTTCGTGGCCGGTGAGTCGGTCGACGACGCCGTACGGGCGACCCGCGGGCTGATCGGCGACGGCCTGCGGGTGAGCCTGGACCACCTCGGCGAGGACACCACCAACGCCGGCCAGGCCGAGGCGACCACCAAGGCCTACCTCGCCCTGCTCGGCCGGCTGGCCGACGAGGGCCTGACCTCGGGTGCCGAGGTCTCGGTGAAGCTCTCCGCCGTCGGCCAGGCGCTCGACGAGTCGATGGCCACGGACAACGCCAGGGCGATCTGCGAGGCCGCGACGACCGCCGGTACGACGGTGACCCTCGACATGGAGGACCACACCACCACCGACTCCACCCTGCGTATCCACCGCGGGCTGCGCCGTGACTTCCCGTCCACCGCCGCGGTGATCCAGTCCTACCTGCGCCGCTCGGTGGCCGACTGCCGCGACCTCGCCGCCAGTGGGTCGCGAGTGCGGCTGTGCAAGGGCGCCTATTCGGAGCCGGAGTCGGCTGCATTCCAGTCCCGCGGCGAGGTCGACAAGTCCTACGTCCGCTGCCTCAAGGTGCTGATGAACGGCACCGGCTACCCGATGGTCGCCACCCACGACCCGAGGTTGGTCTCGATCGCCGGCGCGCTGGTCCGCCAGGTCGGCCGTGCGCAGGGCAGCTACGAGTACCAGATGCTCTACGGCGTCCGCCCCGAGGAGCAGCGCCGACTGGTCGGCGCCGGCGAGACGGTCCGGGTCTACGTGCCGTACGGCGACGAGTGGTACGGCTACCTCATGCGCCGGCTGGCCGAGCGGCCGGCGAACGTGACCTTCTTCCTGCGGGCGCTGGCAACCAAGTCCTGAGCTCAGGTCCGCCAGCCGGAGGCCGCGCTTACTCCGGTCTTCACCCCGCGAGGGAACGGCACCACTTGGCCGCCCGGGCGGGTCGAACGAAGTCGACTTACTGTTGAGGGGTGCAGCAGCCGCGCCCGGCTCGGCCGGCGTACGCCGTTCTCGCCGCCGCTTTGGTGGCACTGACGGTTGGAGGCTGCTCGAAGTCGACCGAGCGCCCGATCGCGCTGGCAACCGTCGCTCGCGCGACCGTCAGCGAGGTGGTCGAGGCGCCGGCCACCGTGACCGCCCGGGCCACCGCCGGCTTGACCGCCCCCGCCGAGGGCACGGTGGCCGAGCTCAGAGTGCGCGACGGAGCGTCGGTGCCGGTGGGCGCGGTGCTGATGCGGATCGAGTCGCCGAGCGCTCGCCAGCGGCTGCGCGACGCGGAGCGCGCCGATCGCTCCGCCTCCTCCGGGCGGGTGCGGCTGCCGGGCGTGGACCTTTCCGGGCTGCAGGCGCAGGCCGACGCCAGCGCGGCGGCCGCGTTCGCGGCGTCCCGCTCCGCGGCCGCCGCGCTGCCCACGCCGGCGCTGCGGGCCGCGGCGAACGCCCGCGCGGCCGCCGCGGAGGCGCGCTACGCCGGCGCGCGGGCTTCCGCGGCCGAGGCGGCGCAACGGTTCAACGCCGGGCTCGGGAGCCTGTCCTCGGCGCTGTCCTCGCTGGCCACGGCGTCCCGGGTGCAGACCCGTGCCGCCGTTGCGCTGGCGCGCTCAACCGTGGCCGCGCTCGTCGTACGGGCTCCCATCTCGGGCGTGGTCTCGCTGGGCGCCGGCGCCGCCGCGGCCGGCGGCGGCGACCTGGCCGGGCTGATCGGCTCGCTGCCGCCCGCCGCCCAGGGGTCCGCCGCCCAGGCGTTGGGCGGCGGAGGGAAGGCTTCCGGTCCGACGACGGCCACCATCGCCGTTGGCGCACCGGTGGGCAGCGGTACGCCGCTCGCCACCGTCACCGACATCTCGGCGCTGTCGCTGGTCGCCCAGGTCGACGAGACCGACGTGCTGCTGGTGAAGCCGGGCGTGACGGCGTCGGTGAGCCTGGACGCGGTGCCGGACGCGACCTACTCGGCCACCGTGACCGGTGTCGACCTGGCCCCGGTCACCACTGCCGGCGGTGGCGTCACCTACCGGGTCCGGCTCGGCCTCGGAGCCGGTCGGCTGGCCGACGGGGGTCCGGCGCCACAGCCACGGCCCGGCATGAGCGCCGTCGCCGACCTGCAGGTACGCCGCGCGCCGAGCGCGGTCGCCGTACCGGCATCCGCGGTGGTGCGCGAGGGCAGCCGCGACGCAGTCTTCGTCGAGGTCAACGGCCGCGCCCAGCACCGGTTCGTCCGGCTGGGTGCCCAGGGCGATGAGCTGGTGCAGGTGGTCGAGGGCGTCGGGGTCGGCGACCGGGTGGTCGTCCGCGGCGCCGACTCGGTGCGCGACGGCCAGAAGCTGCCGTCTCGGTGACCACCGCTGCCCTCGAGGCGCTCGACGTCTCCCGCAGCTACCAGCTCGACGGCGTCGCGGTCGAGGCGCTGCGCGGGGTCTCGGTAAGGATCGACCCTGGCGACTACGTGGCCGTGGTCGGGCCGTCCGGCTCGGGAAAGTCGACGCTGATGCACCTGCTCGGCGGCCTGGACCGGCCGAGCGGCGGGGTGCTGCGGGTCGACGGCCGGGACGTGTCGACGCTGTCCGACGAGGCGCTGGCCGGGCTTCGCAACGCCGCCATCGGCTTCGTCTTCCAGTCCTTCCAGCTGCTGGCCCGTACGACGGCTGTCGACAACGTCGCCCTGCCGCTGGTCTACCGGGGAGTCAGCCGCGGGGAGCGTCGCCGGCGGGCGGTTGCGGCGCTGGAGTCGGTCGGTCTCGGCCACCGGCTCGGCCACCGGCCCAACCAGCTCTCCGGTGGCGAGCAGCAGCGGGTGGCGATCGCCAGGGCGCTGGTCGGCGAGCCGCGGGTGGTCCTCGCCGACGAGCCCACCGGCAACCTCGACACCGCCAGCGGGGCGGAGGTGCTCGCGATCCTCGAGCGCCTCAACGCCGACTCCGGTACGGCGGTCGTCGTGGTCACCCATGACCGGGACGTGGCTGCCCGCGCCCGTCGCCGGGTCTACGTGCGCGACGGCCGGTTGGTCGACGGCCCGGGATGAGACTCGCGGAGGCGTTCCGGGTGGCGGTGGACGCCCTGCGCGCCAACCGGCTGCGCAGCCTGCTGACCATGCTCGGCGTCGTGATCGGGGTGGCGGCGGTTGTCGTACTCGTCGCCATCGGCACCGGGGCCAAGAACGAGGTGACCAGCCAGGTCGAGGGGCTGGGGTCGAACATCGTCATCGTCGTACCCGGCAAGTTCGAGCTCGGCTCCGCACCGACGGTCAGCCGGCTGTCGCTGGCCGACGTCGACACGGTGGGACGGGTCCTGGGGGACCCCGGCGCGGTGGCGGCCACGGTGTCGTCCGGGGAGCAGGTACGGGCCGGATCGCGGACGGCGTTCGCCACCGTGAACGGGACCAACGCCAACGTGCAGCGCGTGTTCGACCGGCCGGTGGAGCGCGGTCGCTACGTGAAGGCGGTCGACGTCGACACCCGCCGGCGGGTGGCGGTGCTGGGCGCCGAGCTGGCTCGGCGGCTCTTCCCGGACCGCGACCCGATGGGGCGACAGGTGGCGATCGCCGGGGTCCGGTTCCGCGTCATCGGCATATTCACCCGGGTCGGGTCGACCTTCGGCGTGGACCGCGACGGCGAGGTGCACGTGCCGATCACGGCGGCGCAGCGGCTCTTCGGCGTCGAGCGGGTGGACGCACTGGCGATCAAGGCGCCCACCGCAGCGGCGGTCGATCATGTCAAGGCGGACACCCTCGCGGCGCTCGAGCGCCGCTACCCGGACTCGGAGTTCGCCGCCGTCACCCAGACCCAGATCCTCGGGACGATCGGACGAATCCTCAGCCTGCTGACCCTGGTGCTGGCGGCGATCGCCGCCATCAGCCTGCTCGTGGGTGGCGTTGGTGTTTCGAACATCATGCTGGTCAGCGTCCGGGAACGGACCAGCGAGATCGGGCTGCGCAAGGCCCTCGGTGCCCGGCACCGCGACATCTCGCTGCAGTTCCTCTTGGAGGCCGTCCTGCTGACCGGGATCGGTGGCGTGCTGGGGATCGCGCTCGGCGTCGGCGCCTCGCTGGCGCTCAATGCCGTCTCACCACTACCCGCAATGATCGCCTGGTGGTCGCCGGTCGTTGCCTTCGCGGTGTCGGTGGCGGTGGGCGTGTTCTTCGGCGTCGTACCCGCCCGTCGTGCCGGCCGGCTGGAGCCGGTCGTCGCCCTTCGGACGGACTGAACGGACTCCGCCGCGAAGCGTCGAGGCGCCCTCCCTTCGCGGGGCGGCTGGTCGTGCACCGAGCCTCAACCGGCCCCGTAGCCTTGCCGACCATGGGTGGGCGCGCGATCGTCGTCCGGGACGACGCCCTACGGGCGTACGACTTCGGCCCGGCGCACCCGCTGACGCCGGTCCGGGTCGAGCTGACGTTCGCCCTCGCCGACGAGCTCGACGTGCTGTCCGCCGAGGGGGTGACCGTGGTCGGCGCGCAGCCGGCGACCGAGGTGCAGCTCGAGCGGGTGCACACGCGGGACTACATCGCCGCCGTACGCCGTGCCGGCACGGATCCCGGTCGGACAGACCTGGCGCACGGCATCGGCACCCCGGACGTGCCGGCGTTCCCCGACATGCACGAGGCCTCCGCGCTGGTGGCCGGGGCGAGCCTGGCGGCGGCGGAGGCGGTCTGGACCGGCCGCGCCAGCCATGCCGTCAACCTCGCCGGCGGCCTGCACCATGCGATGCCGGCGGCGGCGTCCGGCTTCTGCGTCTACAACGACCCGGCCATCGCGATCGCCGGGCTGCTCGAGCTCGGCGCGACGAAGGTGGCCTACGTCGACGTCGACGTCCACCACGGCGACGGCGTACAGGCGATGTTCTACGACGACCCGCGGGTGCTCACCATCAGCCTGCACGAGAGTGGCCGGACGCTCTTTCCGGGCACCGGCTTCCCGGCCGAGATCGGCGGCCCGGGCGCCGAGGGGCGCTCGGTCAACGTCGCCTTGCCGGCCGGCACCGGCGACGAGGGCTGGCTGCGCGCCTTCGCCGCCATCGTGCCACCGCTGCTGCGCGCCTTCCGCCCGGACGTGCTGGTCACCCAGTCCGGCTGCGACAGCCATGCGCTGGACCCGCTGGCCAACCTGATGCTCAGCGTGGACGGCCAGCGGACGTCGTACGCCGCCCTGCACGACCTGGCGCACGAGGTCTGTGCCGGCCGGTGGGTCGCGCTGGGTGGTGGCGGTTACGAGCGGGTCCAGGTGGTGCCCCGGGCCTGGACGCACCTGTTGGCGATCGCGGCCGGCGCACCACTGGACCCTGCCACGGCGACGCCGCCGGAGTGGCGACGGCTCTGCCTCGACCGGGCGAGGGAGCCGGCGCCGACCTCGCTGACCGACGGGCGGGAGCCGGCACCGGTGCCGTGGCCATGCAGCGCCGCCGGCCAGACCGACCGGGTGGACGAGGCCATCGCCGAAACCCGCTCGACGGCCTTTCCCTGGCACGGCCTGAACCCGGCGGACCCCGGTTGAACCGGGAGCAGCTCCGTGAGCACCTGATCGCGAGCCGGATCGCCGGCGACGTTGCCACGTCGCGAGAGAACAACCTCACCAACTACGGCCGCATGAGCCGGCGCGACCCGAGCTACCTGTTCGGCCTGTGGCCCACCGGCAGCTGGACGCCGGCGGAGGTGCTCGAGCTGATGGCTGAGCGCGTCGGCGTGCACCCCGATCCGGCGTACGCCGTGGGCGTCGACACCATCGACGCTGACAAGACGCTGGACCGCCTGGACGCGATGGCGGACCGGCTCCGGCTCGCTGCCGAGAGGCGCGAGCGGGTGCTGGTGGCCACCGGCCACCCGGCCGGTGTCTTCGCCATCCACCAGGAGGTGGCCGCCGCCCTCGCCCGCGCCGGCGTCACCCTGCTGGCCCCAGCTGCCGGTTGGTCGTTCCTCAACCTCGCGGGGCATCGGCGTGAGATCCGTCACCTCGCCGGCGTAGCCATGGTCAGCGACCGCGGCGAGCTCAACCACACCCACTCGCCCCGGCCGATGGAGGCGATGCTGGCCGAGCTGGCCGATCGCGGCGAGCCGCCGCCAGATCTCGTGGTGGCCGACCACGGTTTCGCCGGCGCGGCCGGGCAGGCCGGGACGGAGACCGTCGGGTTCGCCGACTGTAACGATCCAGCGCTCTTCGTCGGGGAGGCGGAGGGTCGCGTGCACGTGGCGGTACCGCTCGACGACAACGTGCTCCCGCACCTGTATGCCCCGGTTAGCGCCTATCTGCTGAGCCAGGCCGTACTTTCCCAGCCGTCCCAGCCATCCCGCTGACATGCCGCAGGCTCAGCCGCTACTCTGGGAATCCGCACGTGCGTGACCTTCGATCGGTGGGGAAGCCGGCGCCCGTCACGTGCTCAGAAGGTTCGGTGCCCGCATGCCCTCAAGTTCCGAGCGCCCGTTGTCAGAGGTGCGCTTCCTGACCGTGGCCGAAGTCGCCGCGGTCATGCGGGTGTCCAAGATGACCGTCTACCGGCTGGTCCACGACGGCCGGCTGCCGGCGGTCCGCGTCGGCCGCTCGTTCCGGGTGCCCGAGCAGGCCGTGCACGACTACCTGCGCAAGGCCTACATCGAGGCCGGCTGACGCTCCCGCCCGGAGCCGGTAAGGTTCGGCTTCGGCACGGCCCCGACCGGGGCGCGCAACCCCTCGAGTCGGTACGCCGGAAGTGAGTTCGCACGTGGGTTCGGTCATCAAGAAGCGCCGCAAGCGGATGGCGAAGAAGAAGCACCGCAAGCTGTTGAAGAAGACCCGCGTCCAACGGCGCAACAAGTAGCAAGAGCCGGCCCGCCGCGCCCTAGCCGGCGCGGCGCCCGCCGGCGTACCGGCGCAGGGTGATCCCGGCTGCCACTCCGCCGGCGACGCTGCCGAGAGCGGCGGCCGCCGGAATCCCGACCCGGGCGGCCCTGCGGCCGGTGCGGAAGTCCCGCACCTCCCAGCCCGCGCTCCGCGCGAGTCGGCGCAGATCGGGATCCGGGTTGACCGCGACGGGACGGCCGACCAGCGACAGCATCGGCAGATCGTTGGCCGAGTCGCTGTACGCCGTACACCGGTCGAGCTCGAGCCCTTCGCGCTCGGCCAGCGCGCGTATCGCTGCTGCCTTCGCCGCCCCGTGCAACGGCTCGCCGGCCAGCCGGCCGGTGTAGACGCCCTCGACGATCTCCGCGACTGTTCCCAACGCCCCGGTCAGGCCGAGGCGGGCGGAGATGATCGTGGCCAGCTCGACCGGAGTCGCGGTCACCAGCCAGACCCGTTGTCCCGCGTCGAGGTGCTGTTGGGCCAGCAGCCGGGTGCCGGCCCAGATGCGTTCGGCCATGAGCTCGTCGTAGATCTCCTCGCCCCAGCTGACGATCTCCTCGACCCGGCGGCCGGTGACGAAGGCGAGCGCCGCCTCACGGGCATCGAGCATGGAGCCGGCCCGCTCCGTCCCGCCGACGCGGAAGGCCACCTGTTGCCACCCGAACCGGGCCAGGTCCCGGGTCGTGAAGAACTTGCGCGCCGCAAGTCCGCGAGCGAAGTGATAGATGGAGGCGCCCATCATCATCGTGTTGTCGAGGTCGAAGAACGCAGCCGCGGTGAGGTCGGCGGGCAACCCTGGGGGCGCGCGGACCTCAGCGGCGGCCGCTGCGGCGGCGCCGGCGGCACGGGCCCGCGCTGTTTCGACCGAGTGCGGCCGCCCCATCGTTCGACCCTCCTGCCGCTAGCCGACCGGCAGCGTAACCGCAGCGGGGGCCTTAGCCAGGCGGATCAGGAACCGGCGGCAGCGGGGGGGATGCGGCCAGCGGAGTCGGTGAGCCCGTTGCTGTCGGGTCCAGCGGGCTGGGGCTGGGGCTTTCGCTCGCGCTGGCAGTCTCGGTAGGGGAGGGATTCGGCGGCAGCGGCGGTTCGGTGGTGGAGACCGGGGACGGCGAGTCGGTAGGTGTCGGCGAGGACGGCGGGGCCGACTCGACCGGGCTCGGCAGCGGCGAGAGCGAGGGGAGGGGCGAGAGCGAGGGCGAGGGCGAGGGCGAGGGCAACGGGGGATCGGTCCAGGACGGCGGGCTCGGCTCCGGTGCTGCGGACTGCGAGGGCGACAGTGTCGGCTCTACCGTCGGCGGCGGGTACGACCCCGCCGGGATCGAAGGGACCGACGTGACGGTTGCGGCCGGCGCCTGCGCCGCGCCGCTGCCCGGGCAGACGTCCGGGCACGGGAGTGGCCCCAGGACGTCGAAGCCGCCCGACATCGTGGCGCCGCTGGCGACGGCCCGGCAGGAGGCGTCGCACGGACCCTGCTCGATCAAAGCCTGAGCCCGGTCGCTCACCGAGGAGATCAGGGCGAGCGCCTGGAGGCCCGGTGCGCGAGCGGCCATCGGAAGCGTGGGCACTACGGCGGCCAGCTGGGCGTGCTGGCCCGTCGCGAAGTCGTCGAGCGCCTGCAACGGGCGCGACTGCCCGGACTCGCGCCAGTACTCGGTCAGGTCGCGGGTGCCCGCCAACGTCTCACGATCCATGTCGGCGAGCGTGTCCAGGACGAGCTCGGTGGTTCGTGCGCTGAGGGCGAGCCGCCCCGCTACTGCACGGCCCGACCCGCCCGCGACCAGCGCGCTGTTGCGGTCGACCAGCGCGGACACCTCGCGGAGCCGAGTCGCGGCGAAGTCCAGGTGACGGTTCCCCCTCGCGAGCTTGCCGTGCGCGGTGGCGAGCTGGACGCTCTCGGCGGCGCGCTTGACCCCGTAGAAGGGCTCACCGGGCACCGACCGGCCGCCCAGCAGGCCGACGCCGGCCACGACCAGCGCGACGGCGAGCATGCCGGCCGCGAAGGCCAGCCGTCGCTGCGCGCGCCAGCCCGTGAGGAGCTCCTCCAGCTGGTCACCGAGGCGGGGGCGGACGACCTGAGGCGGTGGATCAGCGGCGAGCGTGACCAGCCGCTGGCGCAGCCGGCCGCGGAAGACCGCGTCGGGGCCGAACGGCATCGCCGCAAGCTCGTCGGCGAGGGTGAACAGCGACGCAGCGGTGGGGTCGGGAGCGAACCCCGCGTCCAGCGCGCGGGCGAAGTCCTCGGCGCGCCGGCGCGACGGGGGCAGCAGCAGCAGGCTCACGAGCTGCTCCCCTCACGAGTGCTCTCGGTTCCCCGTAGCGGACGGATCAACGACGCGCGCCTTGCCGGAGTTACGGGCTGTGGAGCCGCGGCCGCCCAAGATGTGGTCATTCGGCCAGATCTGGCGGGAGCATGCGGCCGAGCGTGCGCACCGCTCGGTACTGAAGTGCCTTGATCGCGCCCTCGTTCTTGCCCATCGCCAGCGCGGTCTCCGCGACCGAGAGCCCTTGCAGGAACCGCAGCACGATGCACTCCTGCTGCTCCGCACCGAGTCGCTTTACCGCTTCGAGCAGCGTGGCGTTGGTGAGCGACTCGAGAACCTCCCGCTCCGGGCTGTCCGTGGTCGCCGATGAGCTGGCGGCGAGCAGGATGTCGTCGGTGGCGATCTCCAGGCGGTACCGGCCGGACTTGTAGTGGTCCGCGATCAGGTTGCGCGCGATGGTGACCAGCCAGGCCCCGAAGTCGCGCCCCTGCCACTGGAAGCTCGGCAGTCGGCGCAGCGCACGCACGAACGTCTCGCTGGTGAGGTCCTCGGCAAGGGCCACCGAGCTCACCCGGTAATAGATGTAGCGGTACACGAGACCGACGTATTGGTCGTAGAGCTCGGCGAACGCCTCGCCGTCTCCCGCCTGAGCGCGAGAGAGGACCTCGGGCGCGCTCTCCACGACCGAGTCCGGCTCGGTGGAAGTGCTGTCGCCGCGCAGACTCCCCCGGACTCCTCGTCCGCTGACCGGCGCCGACCCGCGGGGGACCGGGGTCGCCAAGGTCAGCTGCGCCGGCCACCGTGGTGACCGGCCGGTCACCGGCGGCGAGCCGGCCAGCGCCGGGACCGCACCCTGCCCAAGCGCCGCTGCCACCGCCTCGCGAAGCGCGGCCAGGCCCGCGGACAGAGCGTCCCGCAGGTCGACGCCAGCCGCCGTCGTACCCTCGTCGAGGCGACGGCCAGTGGGCATGGGGGACTCCGGTCGGCGGACGGTGGGGCGCCGGGGCGAAGCGCTCGACCTGACGCGCAACATCCTCGCCTATTGTTACTCATATTCGCTGGCTATGGCACTGATAACTTACAGTCACAAATTGAACACAATGCGTTACTACAACCGCGGCTCTTTGTGGTTCGTGCACATGTTGTCCCACTGCGCCGACAAATGATCGGCCCGCCACGGGGTGAGCAGGTGGGGGCGGCCGGGTCGCGGCCCCACCGGTCCTAGCCTTGAGGCCATGCCACCGTCGGATCACCGCATCACCTTGCTCAGCAAGCCGGGGTGCCACCTCTGCGACGAGGTTCGGGAGACTCTGTCTCGGGTCGCCGCCGATCTCGGCGTACCGCTGGAGGAGCGCGACATCACCCGGTCGGAGGCGGAGCTCCGCGAGTACGGCGAGCGCATCCCGGTCACTCTGATCGACGGGCGTGAGCACGACTTCTGGCGCGTGGACGAGGCGCGGCTGCGCGCCGCTCTCGCGCCTTAGCCCGCCGTGGGCCTCAGTGGCAGGCCTCGGTGCCGGCGTCGGTGAAGGTCTCGCCCGCCTCCGGCACGAACCGCCAGTCATAGGAACCGGACCGCAGCGTGAGCTTCAGTACGCCGAAGGTGCTCGACCGCACCTCGCTGTTGGGAGCAACCGTGGTGAACCCGTCGAGCTCCTCGCCGCCGGTCCCGACCACGAACTCGCGGATGCCGCGGTTGGGACTCGCCGCTCCGGCCGGCGTCTGGGGCGCGAACCGCTCGTAGTTGTGCCGGTGCGCGTTCAAGATGATCTCCGCGCGGGCGGCGTACAGGGCCCGCCACAGGGCGGCGGTCGCGCCCACGGCGGCGGGCTGCGCGGAGGAGAAGCGCGGCTGGTGCCAGTAGGCCAGCGTGCACGCGGCGGGGTGCGCGGCGAGGTCGGCCCGCAGCCACGACTCCTGTGGCGAGCCGGCGGCGCAGCCGCCCACCTTGGGGCAGTTGGCGTTGAGCGCGACGAGGTGCCAGGAGCCGACGTCGTAGCTGTAGTAGCCCTTGGCCGGGTCGCCGGCGGCGGCGCCGAAGTAGGAGAAGTAGCCGGAGGCGCCGGCGGTGAGGTACTCGTGGTTGCCGGGCACCGGGCGCGCGAGGCCGTTGAGACGGCCCCAGCTGGCGTCGTAGGAGCCGCGGAGCTCCGCCAGCGTGGCCGACTTGTACTGCAGGTCGCCCAGCGGCAGTACGGCGGCGAGCCCCGCACCGACCATCAGGTCGGAGGCCGCCTTCATGTGGCAGCGGGTGGCGCTGCCGGCCCCGCCGTGGAAGTCCGGGTCGCTGGCCGCGCAGGCGATGTCGCCGGCGGCGGCTACGACGGGGGCGGCCGCCTCGACCGTCGCCGCCGAGAGGCGGACCGGTGCGGCCTGGACCGGTGCGGGCTGGAGCGGCCCGGCCGCCGCCAGGCCGGCGGCGAGGGCCAGCGAGGGGATAGCCGCCCGCAGAGCCCGCCGCCGCATCCCTGCCCCCTTCCGTCGTGGTGATCGCTTCGGACAGCATCGCAGCTGGCTGGTGAGCACGGAGGCCCCTTCGCCGACTTTGTGCGCTCGTTCACAAGTGACGTACGCTGGCCCGGCAACCTCAGCCCGCCGCCACCGGAGCCGCTCCCCGTGACCGTCAACGGCAGCAGGCCGGTGCACCCCGCCGGCCGCGTCGCCCTGAACGGGCGCGCCATCCCGGACGCCACCGTCGCGCGGCTGCCGGTCTACCTGCGCGCCCTGCTCGTCCTCGCTGAGGACGGCACGACGACGGTGAGCTCCGACGCGCTAGCCGGTGCCACCGGCGTCAACAGTGCCAAGGTGCGCAAGGACCTCTCCCATCTCGGCTCCTACGGCACCCGAGGCGTCGGCTACGACGTCGAGTTCCTCGTCTACCAGATCTCCCGCGAGCTGGGCCTGACGCAGCGGTGGGCCGTCGCGATCGTGGGCGTCGGAAACCTGGGCCAGGCACTGGCCAACTACGGCGGCTTCGCCTCGCGAGGCTTCCGGGTGGCGGCGCTGATCGACGTCGACGCGGCCCGGGTCGGGGAGCGGGTGACCGGGTTGCCGGTGCGCCACCTCGACGAGCTGTGCACGGTCGTCCGGGAGGAGACCGTGTCGATCGGGGTCATCGCCACCCCGGCAGCGGCCGCCCAGGACGTCTGCGACCGCCTGGTCGCGGCCGGCGTCCGCAGCATTCTCAACTTCGCTCCTGCCGTGCTCTCCGTGCCGGCCGGCGTCGACGTACGCAAGGTCGACCTGTCGCTGGAGCTGCAGATCCTCGCGTTCCACGAGCAGCGCAAGGCCGCCGCCCCGGCCGCTGTGGCCCGAGTTCCAGGTTCGCTGGCCCGGTGAGCGTCCTCGCCGTCGGGCTGAGCCATCGCAGCGCGCCCGTCCCACTGCTCGAGCGGACGGCCGTGGGCGCCGACGAGCTGGCCAAGGTGCTGCACGAGCTCCGCGATGCGCCGCACGTCGGGGAGTCGCTGGTCCTGTCCACCTGCAACCGGGTCGAGGTCTACGCCGACGTGGACAAGTTCCACGGCGGCGTCTCCGCGGTGTCCGAGCTGCTGGCCCAGGTCTCCGGCGTACCGCTGGAGACGCTGACTCCGCACCTCTACGTCCACTACGAGGACCGGGCGGTCCAGCACCTGTTCTCGGTGGCGTGCGGGCTGGACTCCATGGTCGTGGGCGAGGACCAGATCCTCGGCCAGCTGCGGACGGCCTACCGCGTGGCCATCGAGGAAGGCGCCACCGGCCGCGTGCTCGGCCCGCTCGTGCAGCGGGCGCTGCGGGTGGGAAAGCGGGCCCGCTCGGAGACCGAGATCGACCGGGCCGGTGCCTCACTGGTCGGCGCGGGCCTGGAGCTGGCCGCGGCCGCGATCGGCCCGCTCGCCGGCCGGCCGGCACTGGTGGTGGGGGCCGGCTCGATGAGCGCCCTGGCGGGGGCGAGCCTGCGCCGCGCCGGGGTCGGGGAGATCACCGTGGTCAACCGGAGTGCCGCCGCCGCCGAGCGTCTCGCCGCCACCCTGGACGGCCGCGCCGTCGGCCTCGACCGGCTGTCGGAGTCGATGGCCGGGGTGGACCTGGTGGTGTCCGCGACCGGCGCGGCGGGGACCGTGGTGGGGGAAGACGCTGTCGCGGCCGGCGTACGGGCGCGGTCCGGGCGGCCGCTGTTCGTGCTGGATCTCGCGCTGCCCCGGGACGTCGATCCCGCCGTCCGGACGCTGCCCGGCGTCACGGTGGTCGACCTCGAGGTGCTGAGCGCGGCGCTGGCAGGGGGGCCGAGCTCGCGCGAGGTCGAGGCGGTACGCCGGATCGTCGCCGAGGAGGTCGGAGACTTTCTCGGCGCCCAGCGGTCGGCCCGGGTGGCCCCGACCGTGGTGGCGCTGCGGTCCAAGGCCGCCGGCCTGGTCGACGCGGAGCTGGCCCGGCTGACCGGCCGGCTGCCCGATCTGGACGAACGTTCCCGTAGGGAGGTGGCCGACGCGGTGCGCCGGGTTGTGGAGAAGCTGCTGCACGGACCGAGCGTCCGGGTCAAGGAGCTGGCCGTCGAGCCGGGCGGCGACTCCTACGCCGAGGCCCTGCGGAAGCTCTTCGACCTGGACCCGGCCGCTCCGGGGGCGGTCGCGCGCGCCAGCGTTGGCGTCGAGTCGGCGGAGCTGATGTCGTGACCCTGCTCTCGACCGCCGGTACGACGTTGCGACTGGGAACCCGGCGCAGCGCGCTCGCCCGGACCCAGTCCGGCTCGGTCGCCGCGGCGCTGGGCCGTGCCGGCACCGCCGTCGACCTCGTCGAGGTGAGCACGCTCGGCGACCGCAGTGCGGCCGCCGTGGCGGAGCTGGGTGGCACCGGGGTCTTCGTCACCGGTCTGCGCGAGCAGCTGCTCGAAGGCGCGGTCGACCTCGTCGTCCACTCGCTGAAGGACCTGCCCACGACGCCGGCTCCGGGCCTGCGGCTGGCCGCGCTGCCGCAGCGGGAGGACCCCCGCGATGCGCTCGTCGACCGTGCCGGCCGGGCGCTCGCCGAGCTTCCCGCGGGCGCCACGGTGGGTACCGGCTCGCCCCGTCGTACCGCCCAGCTGCTCGCGCTCGGCCTGGGCCTCGTGGTGGTGCCGATCCGCGGCAACGTCGACACCCGGCTGCGCCGGGTGGCCGACGGTGAGCTCGACTCGGTGGTGCTGGCGCGGGCCGGGCTGGCCCGGCTCGGCCGGCTCGGAGAGGCCACCGAGGTGCTCGACCCCCTGCAGATGCTGCCGGCGCCTGGCCAGGGGGCACTGGCGGTGGAGTGCCGCGACGACGACGAGTCGCTGGCCGAGCTGCTGGGCCGACTCGACCACCCGGACACCCGTGCTGCCGTGACCGCCGAGCGCAGCCTGCTGGCCGCGCTGGAGGCGGGGTGCACCGCTCCCGTCGGCGCGCTCGCCGACGTTGCGGAGGGCGAGACCGGAGAGTCCGAGATCTACCTGCGCGCAGTCGTCCTGGCACCGGACGGCTCGCGCTCCCTTCGACTGTCCGCCACCGGACCGGCCACGACGGCTGGGGACATCGGCCGGTCCCTGGCCGCCGACCTGCTTGCCGCGGGTGCGGCTGATCTGATGGAGAACCGGTGAACCGTACCCGTACGCCGAGGAAGAACCCGACCGGGCGCGTCGCCTGGGTCGGCGCCGGCCCGGGCGACGCCGGGACGCTGACGGTGCGCGGAGCGGAGCTGCTGGCGGCCGCCGAGGTCGTCGTCGTCGACCCCGCCCTCTCCGACGGGCTGCCGGCGCGGCTGTACCCCGGCGCCGAGATCGTCGCGCCCCATTCCGCGCCGGGCGCGGTCGGCCGGCAGGTTCTCGCCGCGGCCCGCGCGGGGCGCGACGTCGTCCGCCTCGCGGCGGGGGACCCGTTCCTCGACGGCGCCGCGGCGGCCGAGGCCGAGCCGTGCGCCAAGGCCGGGGTCGCCTTCGAGATCGTCCCCGCCGTCAGCCTCCTGCTTGGCGCGGCGATCTACGCCGGCGTGCCGCTGACAGGGGCGCGGCTAGGGGTCGACGTGGTCGCCGCACCGACCCCCGAGGATGCCGGCACCGACTGGGGTGGGCTTGCTGCCAGCCGCCGTACCGTGGTCTTTCCGGCGACTGCCACCAGCGTCGGAAAGCTGGCCCGGCGCCTGCTCGAGTGCGGCCGCGCCGGTGACACACCGGTCGCCATGACATGGGCGGCCGGCCGGGCGGACCAGCACACCGTCGTCTCCACCCTCGAGGCGATCGAGAACGAGGCTGCCGACACCGGGCTCCAGGACGTCGCGGTCGTCGTGGTGGGGGAGGTCGTGCGGCTGCGCGAGCGGCTGTCGTGGTTCGAGTCGCGGCCGCTGTTCGGCTGGCGGGTGCTCGTGCCCCGGACCAAGGAGCAGGCCGGCGAGCTCTCCGACCGGCTCCGCGCCTTCGGGGCGGTGCCGGTCGAGGTGCCCACGATCGCGGTCGAGCCACCCCGGACGCCGGCACCCATGGAGCGTGCGGTCCGTGGGCTGGTGTCCGGCCGCTACCAGTGGGCCGCGTTCACCTCGGTCAACGCGGTCCGGGCCGTGTGCGAACGGTTCCAGGAGGTCGGCCTCGACGCCCGGGCCTTCGCCGGGGTGAAGGTCGCCGCGGTCGGGGAGGCGACCGCCGGCGCACTGGTCGACTTCGGCATCCGGCCCGACCTGGTGCCCTCCGGCGAGCAGTCCTCCGAGGGGCTGCTCGCGGACTGGCCGCCGTACGACGACGTGCTGGACCCCATCGACCGGGTGTTCCTGCCGCGGGCCGACATCGCCACCGAGACCCTCGTCGCCGGCCTGAAGGAGCGCGGCTGGGCGGTGGACGACGTCACGGCCTACCGAACCGTGCGGGCCGCCCCGCCCGCGCCGGAGATCCGCGAGGCGATCAAGGCGGGCGGCTTCGACGCGGCGGTGTTCACCTCGTCCTCGACCGTGCGCAACCTGGTCGGCATCGCGGGCAAGCCGCACGCCGGCACCGTCATCGCGGTGATCGGCCCGCAGACCGCGCGGACGGCCGCCGAGCTTGGCCTGCGGGTGGACGTCGAGGCGTCCAGCCCGTCGGCGGCCGCGCTGGCCGACGCCCTCGCCGAGATGGCGGCCGAGCGCCGCGACGCCGGTGAGACGGCCCGCCCCTCGGTGCGGGCGGCGGCCAAGGGCAAGAAGCCGCGGTGACGGCACCCTATCCGGCCGGGCGGCCGCGCCGGTTGCGGCGTACACCGGCCCTGCGGCGACTCGTCGCCGAGACCCGGCTGCACCCCGCCGACCTGATCCTGCCGTTGGTCGTCAAGGAGGGCATCGCCGAGCCGGCGCCGGTGGCCTCGATGCCCGGGGTGGTGCAGCACACCCGCGACTCGCTGCGCAAGGCCGCCGCGGAGGCGGTCCAGGCCGGCGTCGGCGGGCTGGTGCTCTTCGGCGTACCGGCGGCCAAGGACGCCCGCGGCTCGGGCGCCGACGACCCGGCCGGCATCGTGGCGCTGGCGCTGGCCGACCTGGTGGCCGAGGTCGGCGACGCGACCGTCCTGGTCAGCGACCTCTGTCTCGACGAGTACACCGAGTCGGGCCACTGCGGCCTGCTGACCGACTCGGGGGAGGTCGACAACGACGCGACGCTCGAGCGGTACGCCGCCATCGCCGTCGCCCAGGCCGCGGCCGGGGCGCACGTGGTGGCCCCGAGCGGCATGATGGACGGCCAGGTAGGGGTGATCCGCGCGGCGCTGGACGGTGCCGGCTTTGCCGAGGTGGCGATCCTCGCCTACGCCGCGAAGTACGCGTCCGGCTTCTACGGCCCCTTTCGCGACGCCGCCGAGTGCGCCCCCCGTTCCGGTGACCGGGCGGCCTACCAGCAGAACCCCGCCAACGGCGACGAGGCGCTGCGGGAGGTGGCGCTGGATCTCGCCGAGGGCGCCGACGCGGTCATGGTCAAGCCGGCGCTCGCCTATCTCGACGTCGTACGCCGGGTGGCCGACGCTGTCGACGTGCCGGTCGCGGCGTACTCCGTCTCCGGTGAGTTCGCGATGGTGGAGGCCGCGGCGGCGAACGGGTGGGTCGACCGCGAGCGGGTCATCCTGGAGTCGCTGACCTCGATCCGCCGAGCCGGTGCCGACCTGGTGCTGACCTACTGGGCGACCGAGGTCGCCGGCTGGCTGCGGTGACGCGGTCGATCGAGGCGGTGCTGCTCGATGTCGGCGGGGTGTTCCTGCTGCCCGATCCCGGGACGCTGCTGCCCACGCTTCGGGCCGCTGGCGCCGAGCCGGACGAAGAGACGATGGCGCGGGCGCACTACGCGGCCATTGCGGCCATGGACCGGAACGGTCCCGACTGGGACCTCTACCGAGCCACCCTGGCTCGCCGCGCCGGCGTAGCGGAGGCCGAGGTGCCGGCCGCGGCCGAGGCGCTCGGCGAGTTGTTCCGGACCGCGGGGGAAAGCCTCTGGAGCCGGGTGGTCCCGGGGTCCATCGACGCCCTCCGGCGGCTTGCCGACGCCGGCGTCGCCCTCGGGGTCGTGTCGAACGCCGCCGGCACGATCGCCGAGCTGCTCGTGGCCGGGAAGATCTGCCAGGTCGGTGCCGGCGAAGGGGTGCCGGTCACGATCGTCGTCGACTCGCACGTCGTCGGGGTCGCCAAGCCCGATCCCGGGATCTTCGCGATCGCGCTGGACCGGCTCGGCGTCTCACCCGACCGCGCCGTGCACGTGGGCGACACCGCCCACGCCGACGTCGAGGGCGCGCTGGCGGCCGGCGTACGGCCGCTGCACCTCGACCCCTACGGGGACTGCCCGTACGACGGCGCCCACCATGAGCACGTCCGCTCGCTGGCCGAGGTCGTCGGGCTCGTCCGCGCCGCGAACGCCTGAGCCAATCGTGCACACAACCGGCGGGAGCTCGGCCGGTGCGAGCGTCAGACCCGGTCGGCTGCCGGCGCGGACGGGTCGGTCGTGTGCAGGAGTGGTGCCGGCCCGTTGCCCGCGTCGGCAGCGGTCGGTGCCGCCGGCGCCGGCGTGACCACCGAGCCGGCTGGTGGGGCAGCCACGGGTCGCCGCGGCGGTACAGCAGGGAGCGGGGGCTCCACCCGTGGCCCGGCCACCGAGCCGAGGGCGCCGGTGATGCCTTCCAGCGCCCGGGTGAGCTCGCTGGGCACGATCCAGACCTTGTTGGACTCGCCCCGGGCCACCTGCGGCAGCATCTGGAGGTACTGGTAGGCAAGCAGCTTGGGGTCCGGGTCGCCCTCGTGGATCGCGGCGAAAACGGTGCCGATCGCCTTGGCCTCGCCTTCCGCCTCGAGCATCTGGGCCTGCCGGCGGCCCTCCGCACGCAGGATCGCGCTCTGCTTCTCGCCCTCGGCGGTGAGGATCTGCGACTGCTTGACGCCCTCTGCGGTGAGGACGGCCGCCCGCTTGTCGCGGTCGGCCCGCATCTGCTTCTCCATCGAGTCCTTGATGGACACCGGCGGGTCGATCGCCTTGATCTCCACCCGGTTGACCCGGATCCCCCACTTGCCGGTGGCTTCGTCGAGCACTCCCCGCAGCTGGCCGTTGATCTGGTCCCTGGAGGTGAGCGTCGCCTCGAGCGCCATGCCGCCGACGACGTTGCGCAGCGTGGTGACGGTGAGCTGCTCGACCCCCTGGATGTAGTTCGCGATCTCGT
>JAABUS010004354.1_pt1 | contig 20593 bp, 20 predicted proteins | sample 5560161 | NCBI WGS metagenome assembly JAABUS01 (sample SAMN10711885, study PRJNA513376) | rock metagenome | isolation source: Antarctica rocks | place: Antarctica: Victoria Land, Trio Nunatak nord | collected 2016-01-04 | reverse complement strand
CGCTCAGACGTCGCCGCCGCCGGCTCGCGGACCCCGACCGGGCCGACCACCGAACAGCAAGCGACCAAGACGGCCAACACCGCCACCGAAGTGCCCCTTCAGCCGAGCCGTGAATGATCGGGGCTAGCGGTGCTGCGCCGGCTGGCACCACGGTCGGCCATGGTGGTGCCGCTGATCGCCCGCGGCCGCGTGCTGGGGGGGATCACCCTGGTGGCCACCCACGATCGCCGCTTCCAGCCCGATGACCTCCCCCTGGTGGAGAACCTCGCCGGCCGGGCGGCGATGGCGGTCGACAACGCCCTGCTGTTCGAGTCGCGGAGCATGGTGGCCCGCGCGCTCCAGCAGACGTTGCTCCCCCCGGCGCTGCCCCGGATCCCCCACGTCGACGTGGTGGCCCGCTACCGGGTGGCCCACGGCGGCATCGACATCGGCGGGGACTTCTACGACCTGTTCGAGATGGCCGACAGGAGCTGGGCCGTCGTGATCGGCGACGTGTGCGGGAAGGGGCCCGAGGCGGCGGCGGTGACCGGCCTGTTCCGTCACACGGTGCGGGCGGTGGCCAGCAGAGGACCGTCGCCGGCCCGGATCCTGCGCGCCACGAACGAGGCCATCCTCGGCCAGATCGACGACACCCGCTTCTGCACCGCCGTCTTCGTGCGCCTGGAGCCTCGAACCGATGGGGCCCGGGCGACGGTGGCCTGCGGTGGCCACCCCCGGCCGATGGTGGTGCGGGCCGACGGCGGCGTCGAGCGCCTCGATGCCGCCGGCACGCTCCTCGGCGTGCTGCCCGAACCGGTGCTCACCGACCGCCCCGTGGACCTGGCCGAGGGCGATGCCATCGTCCTCTACACCGACGGCGTCACCGAAGCGCGGCGGGGCGTCGAGCTGTTCGGCGAGGCCCGGCTGATGAAGGTGCTGGGCGAGGTGGCCCGAGGCGGCCGGTTCACCGCCGCCGGCCTGGCCGACGAGCTCGAACAGGCCGTCGACCGGTTCCAGGAGGGCGTGGCCAACGACGACATCGCCATCCTGGTCCTGCGGGTGGGGGAGCCGGACGACGACCCGAGGGTCAGGCCGCGCCGCGAGCGGTGACCCGCAGCACGGCCTCGGCCAGGGCGGGGTGGCACACGAGCAGGTCCGGTAGGTAGGGATCGGCGTTGTTGTAGACGAGCGGTGAGCCGTCGAGCCGGGAGACGTGCAGGCCGGCGGCGGCGGCCACCGCCACGGGGGCGGCCGAGTCCCACTCGTACTGGCCCCCGGCGTGGGCGTACACATCGGCCGCCCCGAGGATCACCGCGCCCACCTTGGCCCCGGCCGAGCCCATCTCCACCAGGTCACCGCCGAGCGCATCGGTGAGCACGGCCGCCACCTCCGGAGGTCGGGACCGGCTCACGATCACCCGGGGCCGGCTCGGGGGAGGGCCCGGCAGGGGTGGGGCGGGAAGGCTGGTGAGCGTGATGCGTTGCGCCGGCAGGGCCACTGCGCCGGCTTCGGCCACGCCGCGGATCACCAGGGCCACGTGCACCGCCCAGTCGGCCCGCGGGGGCTCGCCGTACTCGCGGGTCCCGTCCAGCGGGTCGATGATCCACACGCGATCGGCGGTGAGGCGGGCGGTGCCGTGCGATCCCGTCTCGGCGTCGCCCTCCTCGGACAGCACGGCGTCGGCGGGGACGGCCTCGGCCAGGCGGGCCATGAGGAGAGCGTGGGCCCGCCGGTCGCCTTCGGCCCGAAGGGTCGCGGCGTCGGCGCCGGCGGCCACCAGCTCGGTCCGCAGGTCGGTGAGGAGCAGTCCGGCCTCGCTGGCCAGCTCTCCGGCCAGCCGGTGGTCCTCCGGGCGGGCGTGGGGGCGGAACATCCCGCTTGTCTACCGCATCGTCCTGCCGATGGAGTCGTGCCCTCTACGCTTCGGAGGAGCTATGAGCACCCCATCGGCGCACGGATCGGCGGACCTTCGGTGACCACCTACCAGCTCTCGCACCTGCGGGCGCTCGAGGCCGAGTCCATCCACATCATCCGCGAGGTGGGGGCCGAGTTCGAGCGTCCGACGATGCTGTTCTCCGGCGGCAAGGACTCGGTGGTGATGCTCCACCTGGCCGAGAAGGCGTTCTGGCCCTGCCCCCTGCCGTTCCCGGTCATGCACGTCGACACCGGGCACAACTTCCCCGAGGTGATCGAGTTCCGGGACCGGCGCGTAGCGGAGTCCGGGACCCGTCTGGTCGTGGCATCCGTGCAGGAGGCCATCGACTCGGGCCTCGTTCGGGAGGAGACCGGCCCCCGCGCCAGCCGCAACCGGCTGCAGACCGCGGCGCTGCTGGCCGCCATCGAAGCCCATGGCTTCGACGCCGCCTTCGGCGGGGCCCGGCGCGACGAGGAGAAGGCGCGGGCCAAGGAGCGGGTGTACTCCTTCCGTGACGAGTTCGGTCAGTGGGACCCGAAGAACCAGCGGCCCGAGGTGTGGAGCCTCTACAACGGCCGCCACCGCCAGGGCGAGCACATCCGGGTGTTCCCCCTGTCGAACTGGACCGAGCTCGACATCTGGCAGTACATCGAGGACGAGGGCATCGACCTCCCCGAGATCTACTACGCCCACGAGCGGGAGGTGTTCGAGCGCGACGGCATGCTCCTCGCCCTCAGCGAGTTCGTCACCCTGATGGACGGCGAGGAGCCGGTGCGGCGCAAGGTCCGCTACCGCACGGTGGGCGACGCCTCGTGCACCGGGGCGGTGGAGTCCACCGCCTCCACGGTGGCCGAGGTGATCGCCGAGGTGGCGTCCACCCGCATCACCGAGCGGGGCGCCACCCGGGCCGACGACCGCACCAGCGAGGCTGCCATGGAGGACCGCAAGCGCGAGGGGTACTTCTGATGACCGAGCTCCTCCGCTTCGCCACTGCCGGTTCGGTCGACGACGGCAAGTCCACGTTGATCGGGCGCCTGCTGTACGATTCGAAGGCCATCTTCGAGGACCAGCTGGCCGCGGTGGAGCGCACCAGCCAGCAGATGGGCGCCGAGTACACGAACCTGGCGCTCCTCACCGACGGCCTGCGGGCCGAGCGGGAGCAGGGCATCACCATCGATGTGGCCTACCGGTACTTCGCCACACCGAAGCGCAAGTTCATCATCGCCGACACCCCCGGCCACACCCAGTACACCCGCAACATGGTGACGGGCGCCTCCACCGCCGACCTCGCCCTGGTCCTCGTGGACGGCCGCAACGGCATCGTCGAGCAGTCCCGTCGTCACGCCTTCCTCGCCTCGCTGCTGCGCATCCCCCACCTCGTCGTCTGCGTCAACAAGATGGACCTGGTCGACTGGTCCGAGGACCGCTTCGAGGAGATCAAGGCCGAGTTCCGCGAGTTCGCCACCAAGCTCGACGTGGCCGACCTCTCCTTCCTCCCGGTGTCGGCGCTGCTCGGCGACAACGTGGTCGACCGGTCGATGAACATGGACTGGTACGAGGGCTCCTCGCTGCTGCACCACCTCGAGGAGGTGCACATCGCCTCGGACCGCAACCTCATCGACGCCCGTTTCCCGGTGCAGTACGTCCTGCGCCCTTTCTCCAACGAGTGGCACGACTACCGGGGCTACGCGGGCACGCTGGCCGGCGGGGTGATGAAGCCGGGCGACGAGGTCATCGTCCTGCCGTCGGGGTTCACCTCGACGATCCGGTCGATCGACACCGCCCACGGCTCGGTGGACGAGGCCTTCACCCCCATGTCGGTCACCATCACCCTCGACGACGACATCGACGTGTCCCGTGGCGACATGATCTGCCGTCCCCACAACCAGCCCCACGTCGGCCAGGACGTCGATGCCATGGTGTGCTGGATGACCGAGCAGACCGCGCTGGTGCCCCGGGCCCGCCTGGCGATCAAGCACACGACGCGCTCGGCCCGATGCCTGGTGAAGGACGTGCACTACCGCCTCGACGTCAACACCCTGCACCGCGAGGACGGCATCGACGCGTTGCGGCTCAACGAGATCGGCCGGGTCAGCCTGCGCACGACGGTGCCGTTGTTCTTCGACGAGTACCGCCGCAACCGCACCACCGGCAGCTTCGTGCTGATCGACGAGGGCGAGAACACCACCGTGGGAGCGGGCATGATCCTGGGCCCGACCCAGTAGCGGTGGGTGACGTCACCTGGCACGCCGGCGAGGTCGAACGCGAAGACCGGCCCTCGTCGGGGGCCACGGTCTGGCTGACAGGTTTGTCCGGGTCGGGGAAGTCGACGGTGGCCGTTGCGCTCGAGCGCCTGCTCGTGGAGGGCGGGCGCCCCGCCTACCGACTCGACGGTGACAACGTCCGCCACGGGCTCAACGCCGATCTGGGGTTCTCCGAGGCCGATCGCACCGAGAACGTACGCCGTGTCGGCGAGGTCGCCAGGCTGCTGGCCGATGCCGGGGTCGTCGCCATCGTGCCCCTCATCAGCCCGTACCGGGCCGGCCGCGACCGGGCCAGGGCCATCCACGCCGAGTCGGGTGTCCCGTTCCTCGAGGTCTTCGTCGACACGCCGATCGACGAGTGCGAGCGGCGCGACCCCAAGGGCCTGTACGCCAAGGCCAGAGCCGGCGAGATCACCGGCTTCACCGGGGTCGACGACCCCTACGAGGCCCCCGAGGCGCCCGAGCTGGTGCTCACCCCCGCCGACGGCACCCCGGCCGAGCAGGCCGGCCGGGTCCTGGCCGCCCTCGAACAGGTGTGAGGAGCCGAGCCGATAGGCGAGCGACCCATGAGCACGGCGCTTGTTCCGGCGAAGCCGGACAACGGCGAGCCGGACGGCGGCCCTACCTATCCGCGCAGGTCCTAAGGACCTGCTCGTAGCCTCGGCCCGTCACCGCATCCGCCGGGCGGCCCGCACCAGCTCCCGGACCTCCTGCTCCTCGGCACCCGTGGCCACCAGGGCCTGGATGCGACGCTCGATCGCCTCGGCTTCGGCGGCGGCGGCGGCGGCGCCTGGCCGCTCGGCGGTGGGCGGGATGCGTCCGGTGGTGACGGCGGTGACGGCGATCAGGACCACCGCTGCTCCGGCCGCCAGCAGGCCGAGGGTGAGGGCGGTCCCGGTGGTGCCGTTGATCGAGGCCACGATCATCCCGGGGATGCCCACCAGGAAGAACACCGCCATCGCGGCCCAGCGCACGCCGGAGGCCGACATGACGTCAACGTACCCGTGGGGTCGCCCGCCGGTTACGGCCGCCCGCCGGCTGCGGGGCTCGGGGCCAGCCGGCACAGGCCCAGCCAGACCTCCTCGGGCCGCCGGGGCGTGAGGCGGTACCCGGCCGCTGGATCGCTCCGGTCGACGGCCACCACCTCGGCGATGCCGGCCTCCCCGAGGTCGACGACCACCAGCACCGACCCCCTCGGGCCGCCCGGCTCGGGCTGCCAGGCCAGGTCGTGGACCACGACCTCGTCGCCGGGTCGGAGCAGGCCCAGGGCCCACGGCGGGGGGCGGGCCGACAGGCCGCGCACGTCGTCCCACCCGAGGATCTCGGTCGGCAGCTCCGGATCGCCGGCGGTGGGAGCCAGGCCGACCAGGCCGGCGACGACGCGCGGCAACGCTGCTCGACGGGGATGGAAGCGAAGGTCCTGGAGCGCACGAGGACCGGTGCCGCCGGGCAGCACGACGATGCCGCCCGGACCTATGACGCCCTCCACCACCCGGCGGGCGCGGCGCCGCCACGTACGGAGGAAGAAGCGGGCGCCGGCCCGGCGCAGCACGTCGAGGCACGGGACGAGGGCCGGGTGCGGACCGCCGTCGACGATGGCGCCGACGGCGCCGAGCTCGTCGGCCTCGGGGCTGGCGGTCGGGAGGTCGTCGGCGACGAGGACGGCGAGGTGGGCGCGGGTGAGACGGGCGACGCCGAGATCGGGCTCGAACTCGATGGCCGCCGGTGCCTCCGTAGGGTTCACGTCGTGGCCCGGATCGAACGGACGGCTCGGGTGCACACCGCGGCGAGGTCCGGCCAATCGCGGTCGGCCACGGTGCTCGAAGCCACCAGGGCTCGACCGCCGGGGTGCAGCACGTGGCGTTGGCAGAGGGTGACGTCGTGGCCGTTCGCCACGTGGGCGACCAGCAGATCGAGCGCGGGCCGGCCGTCGACGCTCTCGGCCCGCGCCACCGCCACGAGCAGAGGGTCCTGGAGGGTGGTGGCGACGGCCTCGAGCTGGACGGCGGCGTAGCGATCGAAGCCGCCGGCGGCCGCCTCGGCCCGGGCGTCGAGCACCATCAGGGTGGGGACGAACCTTCCGGGACCGTTCTCGGCCGGACGGGCGACGAGGGCCATCGGTGCGACGTCGCGGCGGGCGTCCCAGCCGGAGGGCACCTCCACCTCGAAGGACCGGCGCGGATGCCGTCCTTCCTCACCCGCGGCGATGGTCGCTCCCGGAAGCCGAGGCCGAGCGCTGGCTGGGGGGCCGCAGTCGGTCGGGGACGCCGGTCCAGAAGTACGCGAACTGGTAGACGACGGCGATCCCCAGCAGCACGGTGCCGATCACGGCCACGGCGTACCACGGACCCCAGTCGAGCGGCTTGTCCAACGCGTCGCGGACGGCCAGGCCAGCGGCGAGGAGGAGCAGGCCGAGGCCGGCAGGGATGCCCGACAGGCCCCCGCCGAGGAAGGTCTGGTAGCGGCGACGGCCACCGAACATCCAGCCTGCGGCGGCATCGGGATCTCCGCGCTGGGCCCGGACCACGCTGAGCACCTCCCGGCCGCGCCACGTCTGCACGCCGTGGTAGAGCGACCAGAGCCCGAGGAGCGCGGCGCCGCCCACCACGACGAGGCTGGCCCGCCCCTCTTCGACGGCCACGAGGTTCGCCATCGTCACCCGCCCGACGGGGTCGTGGTCGGCGTTGCGGTGGGCGTCGTGGGCGTGGGCGTGGGGGTCGGCGGAGGCGGGCCGGGTTGGGGCTCGGCCGGTACTGCGTCGGGGATGGGGGTCGTCGTCCCGGTCGGCGGAGCCGAGGTCGGCTGGGGCTGGGGCGGCTCGATGATGTCCATCAGCTCGTCGCGGGGCGGCAGGATCTGCTCGAGCGCGGCCTGCAGGGCCGGGTCGTCGTCGGTTTCGGCCAGGGCCACGTCGCTGGCCAGGAGGTCGACCGAGGCGAGCACCTCGTCACCTGGGCCGTCGCCGTCGCCGGGGTCGGCGATGGCGTCCTCCACCGCCTCGAGGTCGTACTCGCCCGGCTCGGGCTCGTCCATCCACGGCAGCAGGTCGGTGAGCTCGTCGCCCAGGATGGCGCCGGCGATGCCGCCACCGATGGCGAGAACCGGGGAGCAGACCGGGGCGACCGGTCCGCAGCCCAGACCGAGGGTGGCGCCCCCCGCAGCGCCCGCCATCGCCCCGCCGCCCACGCCGATCCCCTTCGTCGTGGCCCGGAGCAGCCGCTCGCCCGGCGGCAGGCCCTCGTCGCCCACGTACTGCTCGGCGAAGCCGGTGACGAAGCCGAGGATGTTCCCGGCCCGCCCGAGCCACTTGCCGGCGGCGGTGAGGCCTGGGCCGGCGGTGGGGGTGATCAGCCGGGCGGTGAGCTCCATCTCGGTGTAGCGGGCCACGACCGCCCCGTCGGAGAGGACCTCGACGCTGCCGTTGACGACCCGCACGGTGACGGTGACGCTCTCGGGCAGGGCGGTCAGGAGCTCGGCGTAGCCCTTGATGAGCTCGGAGCTGATGCCGGCGAGGTCGCCGCCCTCCTGAAGCGTCTCGAGCCATTGTGGCGGGCCGTCCTGGTCGCCGCCGATGGGGTCCTCCTCCCCGGGGGCGGCCTCGGGCACACCGAGGAACGGGTCGTCGGCCCACATCTCGGGCAGGTAGTCGGTGACGTAGCCGCCGTTCTCGTCGGCCGCCTCGAAGGCGCGGCCGACGTCGGCCGTCCATGTGCCGAACGCCCGGAAGTCGCCCCGCCACTCCGACACCGCCGCGGTGGAATCGCGGCAGTCCACCACGTACTGCGGGTCGCACGCGGCCACGTAGGCGGAGAGGGCGTCGGTCAGCGGACCGACCCGCCGGTACAGCCCGTCGGCCATCGCCTGGGCGGTGTCGTTGAAGCGGACGAGCCGGTCGGGGATGCACGAGGCGTCCTCGGTCATGCTCAGCCCCCTCCCTCGTCCTCGGCCTGCTGCGCCTCGAGCGCGATCGCGGCCTGCGCCTCGAACTGCTTGGCCCGGATGCCGACCGCGGCCAGGTGCAGCGTCGAGGCCAGCGTGCGGGCGGCGACGTCGTGGCGGGCCGACTCGTAGTCGAAGGTGTGCCGGAAGCGGCCCCGCCACTCCTCGGTGGTGATCGGGATCGTCTCCTCGAGCACGCCGACCATGCCGAGCAGCGACTGCACGGTCAGCTCGAGCTGGCGGACGGCCTCGTCAGCGGCGGCGTCGTCAAACCGGATCGACATCAGGGTGATCCTATGCCATCTGATGCAATCTCAACATTCACCGGGTCAGCGGCTTGTACTTGATCCGGTGGGGCTGGTCGGCCTCGGCCCCCAGCTCCTTGCGCCGCCTCGCCTCGTACTCGGAGAAGTTCCCCTCGAACCAGCGCACCGAGGAGCTCCCCTCGAAGGCCAGGATGTGGGTCGCGATCCGGTCGAGGAACCAGCGGTCGTGGCTGATGACCACGGCGCACCCGGCGAACGCCTCGAGCCCGTCCTCCAGCGCCCGCAGGGTGTCGACGTCGAGGTCGTTGGTGGGCTCGTCGAGCAGGAGCACGTTGCCGCCGCTGGTGAGCACCTTGGCCAGGTGGACCCGGTTGCGCTCGCCGCCCGAGAGCACGCCGACCTTCTTCTGCTGGTCCGAGCCCTTGAAGTTGAACGAGGCGACGTAGGCCCGACCGTGCACCTCCCGCCCGCCGATGACCAGGTCGTCACGGCCGCCGGTGATCTCCTCGTACACGGTGCGATCCGGCTGCAGCGCGTCGCGCTCCTGGTCGACGGCGGCGAGGGAGACGGTGGGGCCGATGCGCACGTCGCCGCCGTCGGGGTCCTCCCGGCCGGTCAGCATCCGGAAGAGGGTGGTCTTGCCGACGCCGTTGCCACCGATGACGCCGACGATGCCGGCCCGGGGGAGCGAGAACGAGAGGTCCTCGATGAGGAGGCGGTCGCCGTAGCCCTTGCGCAGGTGGTCCACCTCGATGACCTGGTCGCCGAGGCGCTCACCGGAGGGGATGAAGATCTGGAGGCCTGCCTCGCGCCCCTCGCCCGCCTGGGACTCGGCCAGCAGCTTGTCGTACGCCGCCAGCCGGGCCCGCCCCTTGGCCTGGCGGGCCTTGGGGGCCATGCGCACCCACTCCAGTTCCCGTTCGAGGGTGCGGGCCCGGGCCTTGTCCGCCTTCTCCTCGCGCTGCAGCCGGTCGCGCTTCTGGGCCAGCCAGGACGAGTAGTTGCCCTCGAAGGGCAGCCCCCGTCCCCGGTCGAGCTCGAGGATCCAACCGGCCACGTTGTCGAGGAAGTAGCGGTCGTGGGTGACGGCCACCACCGTGCCGGGGTAGTCACCCAGGAACCGCTCCAGCCAGGCGACCGACTCGGCGTCGAGGTGGTTCGTGGGCTCGTCGAGCAGCAGCAGATCGGGGCGCGACAGCAGGAGGCGGCAGAGCGCCACCCGGCGGCGCTCACCGCCCGAGAGGGTGACGACGGCGGCATCGCCGGGGGGGAGGCGCAGGGCGTCCATCGCCACGTCGACGGTGCGCTTGAGGTCCCACGCGCCGGCCGCCTCGATGCGCTTCTCCAGGTCGGCCTGGCGCTCGCCGAGCTTCTCGTAGTCGGCGTCGGGGTCGGCCCAGCCGGCCAACACGTCGTCGTAGTCGCTCAGCAGGCGGGCCGTCTCGCCCACCCCGTCCATGACGTTGCCCATCACGTCCTTGGCCTCGTCGAGCCGGGGCTCCTGCTCGAGCAGGCCGACGGTGAAGCCCGGGGTGAGGCGGGCTTCACCGGTGTAGCCGTCGTCCTGGCCGGCCATGATCGCCAGCAGCGACGACTTCCCCGAGCCGTTGGCGCCGAGGACGCCGATCTTGGCGCCGGGGAAGAAGGCCAGGGTGATGTCGCAGAGCACTTCCCGGTCAGGCGGGTGGAACCGGCTGCACCGGTGCATGGTGAAGATGTACTGGGCACTCACGACCGGGGGCTCCTCGGTTTCTCGGGCGGCCGGCGAGGCTACCGTGTGGCCCTCGCTCGACTGCACGGGGGTCGTCGATGCCGTACGTCGAAGGTCGGGTCGTCCACGACGCCGACGCCCACATCATGGAGTGGCCCAGCTGGCTGGTGGACTACGCCGAGCCCGGGGTGCGGGAGCGCCTGGCGCCCAGGCCCCCCGACGACGGCTCCGGTCGCCTCATCGACGTCGAGCGCCTCCGGGAGAAGCACGCCAGCGACGAGTACCGCGCCGCCGAGGCTGCCGAGATCATGGCCCGGAAGAACTTCGCCGCCACCGGCAGCTTCATCCCCGAGGACCGGCCCCGCGCCCTCGACCTCCTCGGCTTCGCCAGCCAGCTTCTCTTCAACACCTTCCACAACGGGCGCTTCTTCGAGCTCGAACGGGCCGATCCCGACCTCGCCTACGGCGCCGCCCGCGCCCACAACCGGGGGATGCTCGACTTCTGCTCGGTCGACCGTCGGCTGCTGGCCACCTGCTACGTGCCCCTCGCCGACTTCGACCGCTCGGCGGCGATGGCCGCCCAGTCGGTGGAGGAGGGAGCGGCGGCCCTGTTGGTGCCGTCGGGCTGCCCGGTGGGCCACTCGCCCAGCCACCTCGGCCTCGACCCGGTGTGGGCCGTGGCCCAGGAGGCGGGCGTGCCGGTGGTGTTCCACGTCGGCGGCGGCGGCCGTCTGATCGACCCCGCCTACTTCCTCAACGGGCTCCCGATCCCGCCCGACTTCCACGGCGGTGAGGAGAACTTCCGCTCGGTCGACTACATGGCCATCCCCGGCCCACCGATGCAGACGCTCGCCACCATGATCTTCGACGGCGTGCTCGACCGCTTCCCCGCCCTGAAGATCGGCGTGATCGAGCAGGGCGCCATCTGGATGCCGAGCTGGATGCGCCAGATGGAGGCCGCGTTCGAGGCCTTCGCCCGCCACGAGGAGCGCCTCCGGGCCCTCGAGCTGCGGCCGTCGGACTACGTGCGCCGTCAGATCCGGGCCACGCCTTACCCCACCGAGGACGTCGGGTGGATCACGTCCCAGGTCGGACCGGACGTGTGCCTGTTCTCCTCGGACTACCCCCACGTCGAGGGTGGGCGCCGGCCGGTCGAGCGCTTCGAGGCCGCCCTCGACGGCCTGGAGGATCCCGACGGCTCGGTGCGCCAGCGGTTCTACTGCGACAACTTCGTCGACCTCATGGGCCGCGCCCTCGACTCGGCGGTGGCGCAGGCTTCGTGACCGAGCGGTCGACCGGCGCGCCCCTTCCGGGCGACACTCGGGGCGCCATCCACCGCTTCGCGGAACATGAGCGAGTGAGGGTCCCCACCTAGCCGTTCACATCGAAGAGGAGGTAGCGCCATGTCCCCCAAGCCAACTCTGCTCGGCTGACCGGCTCTCGGTGAGAAGCGAGGTGGTTCAAGCGATCCGCTTGATCCGCAGCACCGACCGCAGCTGGGCGGCGAGGTCGGCGTTGCCGTTGTCACTGATGTTGACACCCACGCCGTCGATGCACTCGCGGCCCGAGTCGTTCAGGTCGACCGGTGCCAACGTCGAGCAGTCACGGGCGAGCCCGAGGAAGATCGGAATCGGGACGCCGTCCGTCGCCCCGGGAAACATGAGCGAGATGTCTTCTGTGTAGAAGGGAACGGATCGCAGGCGGGGGTCGTCGTACTTGAGGCGTGGTCCGCCCGTCTCGCTCGTCGAGATGGTGATGCCCTCGGCCACGCGCCGAGCCTCGTCGAAGTCGGGGCCTGCCAATAGGACGGTCCATTCGCCGTTGGACACGGTCGCCAGTTCCGGCGCGGATCCACCCTGGATCGACCCGTCGGGCCGGGTGAGACGCCACCGCACGAACGTGTTGCCGTCACCGAGATCGGTTTGTTCGCTCGGGACGCACCCCGGCGGCCCCACCGGGTTCTGGCATTGCACTTGGACGACCTGATCGGCTGGCCCAGGCTCGACACTGACGTCGAGGGCCGCTCCCGGAGTGTTGCCCGTTGGCGACGGATTGAGCACGACCTTGGGTTGGGCGAACGTCGGCGTGTCGGGAACGGTGAGGTCGAAGATGTCTCCCAGCAGGGTCTCGACCCGTATCACCCTCGTCTCGGTCACGGGTGCCGCGGTGGAGGGGGTCGAGGGGACGAATGTGGTTGGCAGCGTGGTCGACACGATCCGGTCGACATCTTCGGTGTTCGGTCCGGGTCCTGCCACCACGCCTTCGTCGGCCGGGCCCCGCAGGCCCCAGGCCGCGCCTGCGACGGCGGCTGCCAAGACCACGCAAACGCTCCCGCCGGCCAGCCGCCGCGAGCGGCGCCGGCGGCGAACCTTGTTTTCTGTGCTGCGCCGGGCGGCGCCGAGGTCGGGATCCAGTGACCGGCGCAGGTCCCGGGCCGCTTCGAACAGGAGGTCTTCGTCGCTCATCTCCCTACTCCTTGGTCGTCGAGTCGGGTTCGTGGTGGGGGATGACCAGGTTGCCTGCCGCCTCCGACGCGCCGGAACAGAGCCGAGCCTTGATGCCGTTGCGCCCCCGGTGGAGGTGGACGCGGACTGTGCTCTCCGCCATCCCCAGCTCGCCGGCGATCTGCTGGATCGAAAGGTCGGCGAAGTAGCGCATGGCCACCACGTTTCGATCGAGTGGGCTGAGGGTGGCCATGGCCGCCGCAACCGTGCTGCCGATACCGGTCGGAAGGCTGGGGGCCGCCGGGTCGCGGCCGGGCGCGGCGACGCGCTCGCGCCAGCGTCGGAACCGAACCCGTGACGCGAGGCGAGCCGTCACCAGCCGCAGCCAGGCCCCCGGCGCCTCGTAGTGCTGCAACCGGTCCCAACGATCGATCAGGCGGGCGAAGGCCTCTTGGACGATCTCCTCGGCCAACCCCCTGTCGCGCACCATGACGTAGGCGGTTGCAACCAGGGCTGCGTAGTGATCCGCGAAAAGACCGGCAATGACGGTCTCGGGCGGTTTCGGTCCCACACCCACCTCTACACCCGAGGCTGGGTGTCTTGTTTACAAGGCTCGCCCAACTCTTCACATTGGTCGAGCAGCTCACCACATGCCCAACCCATCCGCTTCCCCGACGTTGTGCGCGGGATCGCGCCTCGATCCACGATGCGCACGACCCGGGGGTCGATGCCAAAAGCCCTCCCGAACGCGCGCCCGTACAACGCGGGCCAGGTCGGGCGAGGGCGACCGCTCCTCCACGATGAGGGCCAGGCCGGTGAGTTCCCCGAGCTGGCCGAGGTCGAGGGCGACGGAGCCACCTGAGGCGACCTGGGGCAGTGTCTCGCAACAGCCCTCGATGTCCTCCGCGTACAACGCCACGCCGTTGACCTTCACCATGGCCTTTCGCCGCCCGAAGATGACCAGCTCCCCGTCGGCCCAGTACCCGATGTCTCCGGTGTCGAGGAGTCCGTCGACGGGCGGGGAAGATCCCGCCGCGTTGGCGAAACGCCGATGCATGCACCCAGTCGGGCGACCGGGGCGGTCCAAAGGTGACGGCGAGGGTCGCCTCGGCCAGGCCGTAGCCGAACGCCATGGCCAAGGGGTCGAAGCCGTGCTCGTGGGTGTCGCGCAGGAACCGCTCCATGTCGGCGCGTGGGTGCGCCACGCCGTCAACGGCTCGGAACCGAGCCACTATCCGTGTGTCAGCGGTCACATCATGCGCGGACCGGCCACAAATGCCCGGGCTGGCCCAAGTCGGGTTCTGCTGCGTGCAGCATGCTCGATCTGACCCGGCTCCGACGAAAAAGGGGTGGGCGGTAACATCGATTGCGATGCCTGACGAACGTACCGCCACCGACGTCACCGCCGAGGCGCTGGGGCCCAACGCCTGGTTGGTCGACGAGATGTACGAGCGGTACCGCGCCGACCCGGGGTCGGTGAGCGAGAGCTGGCAGGAGTTCTTCCACGACTACCAGAGCGACGCCGAGGCCGGCGCCGACACCGGTCCCGACGTGGCCCAGCCCGCTCGCGGCCGCAAGGGCGGCGCCGACGGCGCCGGCGACGAGACCACCGCCACCCCCTCCCCACCGCCGGACACCGTGGCTCGCACCCAGGCCGAGGGCGACGGCGCCGTGTCGAAACCCGAACCGAAGGCGGAGCCGGCGACCTCGGACGAGCCCCCCGGCCGTCCGCTGCGCGGCGCGGCGGCGCGGATCGTGGCCAACATGGAGGCCAGCCTCGGGGTGCCCACGGCCACCAGCTTCCGGGAGGTGCCGGCCAAGCTGCTCGAGGTCAACCGGAGCGTGATCAACGGCTACCTGGGCCGCACCCGCGGGGGCAAGATCAGCTTCACCCACCTGATCGGCTACGCCGTCGTGCGGGCAGTGGCCGACTCGGTGCCGGTCATGAACTCCAGCTTCGTGGAGGGCTCGGACGGCAAGCCTCGGGTGGTGCGCCACCCCCACGTCGGGCTCGGCCTCGCCGTCGACGTCGAGAAGGGCGATGGCAGCCGCACGCTCATGGTCCCGGTGATCCGCGACGCCGACACGCTCGACTTCCGGGGGTTCTGGGGGGCCTACGAGGAGCTGATCCGCAAGGTGCGCTCCAACAAGTTGAGCCCCGACGACTTCGCCGGCGCCACCGTCACCCTCACCAACCCGGGCACCATCGGCACGGTGCAGTCGGTGCCGAGGCTGATGGCCGGCCAGGGGGCCATCGTGGGCGTCGGTCGCCTCGACCATCCCGCCGCCTTCCAAGGGTCGGATCCCGAGGCGCTGGCCAACCTGGGCGTGTCCAAGGTGATGACGGTGACCTCCACCTACGACCACCGCATCATCCAGGGCGCGGAGTCGGGCCTGTTCCTCAAGAGGGTCCACGAGCTGCTGTTGGGCGACGACGACTTCTACGGGAACGTGTTCCGGTCCCTCGGCGTGCCCTACGAGGCCGTCGCCTGGCGTCGCGACGACAACCCCGTCGAGCGCGAAGCGTCGATGCTCGAGAAGCAGATGCACACCCAGACGCTGATCAACATGCACCGGGTGCGCGGCCACCTCATCGCCGACCTCGACCCCCTGGCGTGGAAGGAGCCGCACATGCACAGCGAGCTCGATCCCGCCACCTACGGCCTCACCATCTGGGACCTCGACCGCAAGTTCCTCACCGACGGGTTGGCCGGCCAGGAGTGCATGCCCCTCGGGGAGATCCTCCACGTGCTGCGAGACGCCTACTGCCGCACCGTCGGCATCGAGTACATGCACATCCAAGAGCCCGAGGAGAAGGCCTGGATCCAGGAGCAGGTGGAGGGCGTCGACACCACCCTCGAGCGTGAGGTGCAGCGCCACATCCTCGACCGACTCAACGCCGCCGAGGCCTTCGAGCGGTTCCTCGGCACCAAGTACCTGGGACAGAAGCGGTTCGGGATCGAGGGGGCCGAGTCGGCCATCCCGGTGCTCGACGCCATCTTGGAGCGGGGCGCCGCCGACGGCCTGGAGTCGGCCGTGCTGGGCATGGCCCACCGCGGGCGGCTCAACGTGCTGGCCAACATCGTGGGCAAGTCCTACGCCCAGCTGTTCAAGGAGTTCGAGGGCTACGTCGACCCCGACTCCACCCAGGGCTCGGGCGACGTGAAGTACCACCTCGGCCAGGTCGGCAAGTTCGTGTCCCGCCTCGGTGACGAGATCCGGGTGGAGCTGGCGGCCAACCCCTCCCACCTCGAGACCGTGGACCCGATCGTGGTCGGCATGGTGCGGGCCAAACAGGACATCATCAACGAGCCCGGGGCGTTCGGCGTGCTGCCGGTCCTGTTGCACGGCGACGCCGCCTTCGCCGGCCAGGGCGTGGTGGCCGAGACGCTCAACCTGTCGAGCATCAAGGGTTACCGGGTCGGCGGCACCATCCACCTCGTGGTGAACAACCAGCTCGGCTTCACCACCCCGCCCGACGCCGCCCGCTCCTCGGAGTACTGCACCGACATCGCCAAGATGGTGCAGGCCCCGATCTTCCATGTGAACGGCGACGACCCCGAGGCCTGTGTGCGGGTGGCGGGCCTGGCCTACGGCTACCGGCAGCGGTTCCACAAGGACGTCGTGATCGACATGGTGTGCTACCGCCGCCACGGCCACAACGAGGGCGACGACCCGAGCTACACCCAGCCCCTCATGTACAAGCGCATCGACGCCCGCCGCTCGGTGCGCAAGCTCTACACCGAGTCGCTCGTGAAGCGGGGCGACATCTCCATGGAGGAGGCCGAGGCCGCCCTCGAGGACTTCGGCACCAAGCTCCAGACCGCCCTGGAGGAGACCCGTTCGCACGCCCCCGCCGGCACCGTGGTGGCCCGGCCCCCCGAACCGGCCGTCGGCGTGCTGCCCCACGTCGGCACCGGCGTGGACCGGGTCACCGTCGACGCCCTCTACGAGCAGCTCGGGGCCGTGCCCGACGGCTTCACCGTCCACCCGAAGCTCCTGAAGCAGTTCGAGGCCCGCGACAAGATGTTCGCCGGCGGCGAGGTGGACTGGGCGCTGGCCGAGTACCTGGCCCTCGGGTCGCTCCTCCTCGAGGGCAGCAGCATCCGCCTGGCCGGCCAGGACACGCGCCGGGGCACCTTCTCCCAGCGCCACTCGGTGTTGGTCGATTACAACACCGGAGCCGAGTGGGCGCCCCTGGCCCACCTCGACCCTGACCAGGCCAAGATCTGGATCTACGACTCGCTGCTCTCGGAGTACGCCGCCCTGGGCTTCGAGTACGGCTACTCGGTCGTGGCCAAGGACACATTGGTGGCCTGGGAGGCGCAGTTCGGGGACTTCGTCAACGGCGCCCAGATCGTCATCGACCAGTACGTCGCCGCGGCCGAGGACAAGTGGGGCCAGACGTCGGGGCTGACGCTGCTGCTACCCCACGGCTACGAGGGCCAGGGGCCCGAGCACAGCTCGGCCCGCATCGAGCGCTTCCTCACCCTCTGCGCCGAGGACAACATCCAGGTGGCCAACGCGTCCACCTCGGCGCAGTACTTCCACCTCCTGCGACGCCAGATGAAGCGGGAGGTGCGCAAGCCGCTCGTGGTCATCACGCCCAAGTCCCTCCTACGGGCCAAGACGGCCCGCTCGCCGATCGACGCGCTCACCGACGGGAGCTTCGAGGAGGTGCTGGACGACCCCTCGGTGACCGACCCCGCGGCGGTGAAGCGGGTGGTGGTGTGCTCGGGCAAGGTCGCCCACGACGCCCTCGCCCGCCGCGACGAGAAGGGCCACGCCGCCGCCGTCGTGCGCGTCGAGCAGCTCTACCCCTTCCCGCGGAAGCAGCTCTCGTCGCTGTTCGCGACCTACGCCAACACCGAGCAGGTCGTCTGGCTCCAGGAGGAGCCCGACAACATGGGCCCGCGGGGCTTCGTGTCCGAGCGCTTGTGGCCGCTCGTGCCCGAAGGCGTCGAGTACCGCCAGGTCAGCCGCGTCGGCTCGGGCTCGCCCGCCACCGGCAGCCACACCATCCACGTCCAGGAGCAGGCCGACATCCTCGACCGCGCCTTCCAGGGGTTGTAGCGCGATCTCGGTGAGCGGCAACGAGGCGTTCGAAGCGGCGCGGGCGGGCGGGGTGATCGACACGTTCCTGTCGATGCCCGACACCCGCGCCCGCCAGGCGGCGAAATACGAGGCGATCCGCGACCTGGCCCACGACGCCGAGACCAAGTCCATGGAGATGCCGGCGGAGTACATGTTCAAGGGCGTGCCCCACTACGACGACGACGAGGTCGACGACCCGGTCGAGGTCGTCCTGGCCGAGATGGAGCGGCACGGGATCCGCACCTTCCTCACCGGGATCCATGAGAACGAGCACTCGAAGCGGGCCGTCCGCGAGCACCCCGACCGCTTCGCCGGGATGCTGAACGTCGACCCCAACACGGGCATGGACGCGCTGCGCCTCATCGACGCCTCCCTCGACGAGTGGGGCGATCGCCTGCGCTCGGTGCACTGCTGGGGCACCGGCCTCAACCCGCAGGTGCCGCTCGACGACAAGCGGATGTACCCCGTCTACGCCAAGTGCGTGGAGGTGGGGCTGCCGATCATCGTCTACGCCGGCGTGCCCGGGCCCCGCATCCCGATGATGGCCCAGCACCCGATGCAGCTCGACGAGGTGTGCTGGTTCTTCCCCGAGCTCACCGTGGTCGTCCGCCACGGGGCCGAGCCGTGGACCGACCTGATGGTGACGCTGCTGTTGAAGTGGCCGGGCCTCCACTACTCCACCAGCGCGTTCGCCCCGAAGTACTACCCGAGGGAGATCGTCGACTTCGCCAACACCCGGGGGGCCGACAAGGTGATGTACGCCGGGTACTACGCCGCCGGCCTCACCCTCGATCGCATCTTCGCCGAGCTGCCCTCGGCCGGCTTCCGCGACCACGTCTGGCCCAAGTTCCTGCGCGAGAACGCCCAACGGGTCTTCCACCTGTAGAGCTGGGACCTCCAAGGCTCGTTCTGGCATGCGCTGCCGGGGCCATGGCCCCGGCGCTGCATGCCAGAACCCGGGACTGTCAGACCCCCTCGCTGTACTGGTGCCATGGATCTCGATCTTCGTCTCCGCGCCCTCGCCGAGCGTCAGCACGCCCTCGTCACCGTGGAACAGGTAGTGGCCCTGGGGGCGAGCGAGGACGCTCTCCGGCACCGTCGAGCGGGCCGCCACGACTGGGAGGCGCTGAGCCCACGGGTCCTCCGCTTGGCCGGCTCACACCGCTCCGATGTCCAGGCGGCGTTGGCGGCGGTGCTCGACTCGGGCCCGGGGGCGGTGTTGTCCCACGCGTCGGCGGCGGCGCTCTGGGGGCTGAGCGGCCACCGCCTGCACCCGGCGCACGTGAGCGTGCTCCGAGGGGGGAGCCAGACCGACTCGGCCCTGGCAGTCGTGCACCGGCCCCGGGCCCTGCCCGAGCACTTCGTCACCAGCCTCGACGCCATCCCCGTGGTCCGACCCGAGCTGCTGGTCCTCCAGGCTTGCGCCACCATGGCCCACCGCGCCGAACGGGTGCTCGACGGCCTGTGGTCGCTCCGGCTCCTGTCGGGCCCGGTCCTCTGGGCGTGCCTGGACGAGATGGCGGTGTCCGGGCGCACCGGGATCGTCCTGTTGCGCCAGCTCCTGGAGGACCGGGGTCCCGGCTACGTGCCGCCGGCGACCGGGTTGGAAGCCCGGTTCGCGGAGATCATCCGGCGCGCGGGGCTGCCCGCGATGGTCCGCCAGACCGACCTCGGAGACGACGAGCGCTGGAGCGGGCGGGTCGACTTCCTCGAGCGGGCGCTCGCCTTCGTCGTCGAGGTCGACAGCGAGCGCTACCACGCCGCGCTGGTGGATCAGCGGGACGACCAGGCCCGCCAGCTCCGCCTGGAGGCGGCGGGGTTCACCGTCGTTCGCGTGGCCGACGTCGACGTGTGGCACCGCCCGCAGGTCGTGATCGATGCCGTCCGCGCCGGCCGCCAGCGTGCGCTCCTGCGCCACCGGTCGGCGTCTTGACCCACCGGAGGTCGTTCTGGCATGCGCAGCCGGGGCCATGACCCCGGCGCATGCATGCCAGAACGAGCAAGCTTCAGTGGAGGGGGAAGCCGACGATGGACTCGAGCTCGGAGATGGCGGTGGCGGGGTCGGTGACCTTGATGGTGGTCATGCCCATGGCCCGGGCCGGCTTGAGGTTGATGCCGAGGTCGTCGAGGAACACGGCCTCAGCGGGCGAGATGGCGAGCTGTTCGCAGGCCAGCTCGTAGAAGCGGGGGTCGGGCTTGCGTACCCCCGCCCGGGAGGACTCGACGATCACGTCGAAGAGCTCGAGCACCTCGGCGTGGGGGTGAGCACCGTTGCTGTCGCCGTCGCCGGCGAACCCGACGAAGTTGTTGGTGAGCAGCGCCGTCTTCAGGCGCTCCCCGCACCGGCGCACCGCCTCCACCATCTCCGGGCGCACATCTCCCGACAACAGGGCGAGCACCTCCGCGCCGTCGACGTCGTGGCCGGCATCGCGGGCCTCGGCCTCGAACCGCTCGGCGAAGCCGGACACGTCGACCTCCCCGCGCTCGAGCTGGGCCCACGCGTTCGTGTCGGGGTTGCGCGTGTTCAGCGAGCGCAGGAACCCGTCGGGCAGCCCGTGCTCGGCCTCGTGGCGGGCGAACGCCTCGAAGGGACTGGTCAGGATGACGCCTCCGAAGTCGAACAGCGCAGCGGTGACGGTCACCTCAGTCGAGGAGGTCGTGGGCGACCGCGCCCCACAGCTCGGCCGAGAGCCGCAACGACTCCTGGTCCACCCGCTCGTCGTCGCCGTGGAACATGGTGGAGAAGTCCTCGAACGTGAGGTTCCGGCTGAACAGGCCGAAGCCGTACGCGGTCGCGCCCATGCGCCGGAAGAAGCGGGCGTCGGTGGCGCCCACGATGAGCATGGGCACGGTGGCGCTGTCGGCGTAGAAGCGCTTGGTGGTGCGGGCCAGGCAGTCCCAGAGCGGCGAGTCGATGGGCGATGCCGACGACGGGTCGTACGCCGCCGCCTCGATCACGACCTCGTCGGCGAGGTCACCCA
>JAABUS010004353.1_pt1 | contig 20597 bp, 19 predicted proteins | sample 5560161 | NCBI WGS metagenome assembly JAABUS01 (sample SAMN10711885, study PRJNA513376) | rock metagenome | isolation source: Antarctica rocks | place: Antarctica: Victoria Land, Trio Nunatak nord | collected 2016-01-04 | reverse complement strand
CTCACGGGGGTGCCCACGTCAGGCTCCCCTGGCGCGCAGCATCGAGCGGGAGATGATGTGCCGCTGCACCTCGCTCGTGCCGTCCCAAATTCGCTCGACGCGGGCATCACGCCAGAACCGCTCGATGGGAAGATCGGCCATCAACCCCGCTCCGCCGAACACCTGCAGCGCGCCGTCCGTGACGTGTCCCAGCATCTCCGAGGCGTAGAGCTTCGCGATCGCGGCGTCTTGGTCGTCCATAAGGCCTTGCTGCAGCCGCCAAGCGGCCCGCAGGGTGACCAGCTCCGCCGCCTCCAACTCGACCACCATGTCGGCCAGCGGGAAACCGACACCTTGGAAACGCCCGATCGGCTGACCGAACTGGTGCCGCGTGGCTGCCCAGTCAACAGCCAGCTCCAGCACACGCCTCGCCCGCCCCACACTGAAGGCCGCCACCGTCAGCCGGCTCGCGCTCAGCCACTCCGCCAGAAGGTCAAGGCCCTTGCCCTCCTCGCCGAGCAGCTGCCCAGCGGGCACCCGGCAGTCGACGAACGACAGCTCGCAATGGTGATAACCGCGGTGCGACACCGAGGCCGCCCCGCGGCGGATTATCAGGCCCGGCGTGTCGTGATCCACGAGGAAGCTCGAGATCTGATTACGTTTCCGGCCGGCGACCTCCTCCACGCCGGTCACCGCGAAGAGCACGACGTAGTCGGACGTGTCGGCGTGGCTGATGAAGTGTTTCGTGCCGTTGAGGACGTAGTCATCACCTTGGCGACGGGCCGCCGTGGTCATCGACCGCACGTCCGAGCCTGCGCCGGGCTCTGTCATGGCGAGGCAATCGTGCCGCTCACCCCGAATCGTCGGAAGGAGGTATCGCTCGACCTGCTCGCCCACACACGCCTGCAGGATGTTGCTGGGTCGGGCGACCAGCGCCTGCAGGGCGTACGAAGTCCAACCCAGCTCTCGCTCGACCAGGGTGAGCGACATCGGGTCCAGCCCCCCTCCGCCTAGCTCCTCAGGCATGTTGGCCGCATAGAGGCCGGCCGAGATCGCTGTGTTCCGCACCCGGGAGGCGAGTTCAGCGGGAACCTCGTCGAGGCGTTCGACGAGGTCCTCGTGGGGGACGAGCTCTCGGCGCACAAAGTCGCGCACAGTGGCGACGATCGCACGCTGTTCGGGGTCCAGGCTGAAGTCCACAGCGCTCCTCGGTCCAGGTGGGGCGGTTGGCGTTATTCGGGCGGGCGACGTCGGGTCGAGCAGTAGTCAGGGCGTGCGGCGCCGGATGCCCATAACGTGCCCCAGGGCTGGTGGGCGAGGCAGGGCGGCATGGGCCCGCTGGACGGCCCGCAACCGGTCTCGCAGGTAGACCGGCAATGGGCACGAACGGCCCTCAGCGCTGTCGACGTGCACAAGCAGCTGCTCCACGGTCGAGACCGACTTCCCGCTGGCGCGGTCGGAGGTGGTATGGAACAGGTGGAGCCGTCGGTCGTCGAGGTCAACAAGCTGCAGAGAAAGGTCCAGCTCGTCACCCTCGGACACCTCCCGCAAGTGGTGCAGGTGGCTCTCGACCGTGTACAGGGAGTGCCCGCCGGCCCGGTACGCGTCGTCGATGCCGAGAAATCGGAAGAAGGCGTCGGCGCTGTCGCCTACCACGAGGAGGTAACACGACTCGCTCATGTGGCCGTTGTAGTCGAGCCACGCGCGTGGCACGGTGGCGTTGTGCAGGCGCAGCGGGGCATTGATCGACGCGCCTGCGTCCCACGCGCCGCTCGGCAGGTTCTCGTACGGAGTATGTATCCCCGCTGCCCGGACCGGCCCCTGAGGGGGCATGCGTCACCCGGCCTTTTCGTATGGTGCGGCGGCGTTGCGCATAGTGCGACGGTAGAACCGGGTTTCCAGGTGGTCAAGACCTCAGTCGGACCCCGTTTCGACGGTGCCGGGTGCGACAGTGACGGGAACGGATGACGAGACCGGGTGCGGGGGGGCGCGTTCAGTCGTTGGAGCGAGCGTTTGCGTTGCTCGATCGGGTCGCCGGAGCCGCCCCCGAAGGTGCCTCCGTTGCCCGACTCGCCGAAGAGTGCGGCATCAATCGGGCCACGGCGTGGCGGCTGCTCGCAACGATGGAGGCGCACGGGTACGTCGAGCGCGACCCCGCCGCCAACCGCTACCGGGTGGGCTTCGCCCTAGCCCGGATCTCGACGTCTGCCGGCGTCGACGGCCTGGTGCGCCTCGCACACCCGGAGCTCGAAAGGGTGTCCCGGGAGACCGGGGAGACCGCCGATCTGGCCGTCGCCGGCCGGCACGGAGTGACGTATGTCGACGAAGTCGCCCCACCCGCGGTCCTGACCGCGAACTGGCTAGGGCGGGACGTGCCACTTCATGCCACGTCGAGCGGAAAGGCCTTTCTCGCATGGCTGCCCGCGGTCGAGGTCGACGCCCTGCTTGGGCCGACGCTGACCACCTACACCGACACCACCATCACCGACCCCGATCTCCTGCGCCGTGAACTGACGCAGACCCGACGGCAGGGTTACGGCGTCTGCCGCGGAGAACTCGAGTCCAACCTGTACGGCGTCTCGGCACCAGTGCTCGACGTCCGCAGCGAGCGGCCATTCGCCGTCTTCAGCATCTGGGGGCCGCGGAATCGGCTGCCCGAGGGCCGCTTCGTCGAGCTGGGGGAGCGAGCGATCAGGGCGGCGGAGACGGTGGCGGTGGTGGTCACCCGCAGCTGAGGGGATCGCCAGGCCATTGACAACCCTGCCACGGCCCGGCACATTGCATATACTGCAACGCTTGTTCGTATCGTGCACTCCACTAACCGGAGGACCGCCTCATGGCAGCTGCCCGCAAGGTCGTCATCACCTGCGCGATCACCGGGTCGGGCCACACGCCCACCATGTCGCCGCACCTGCCATACACCGTCGACGACGTCGTGTCGCAGTCGATTGCGGCGGCCAAGGCTGGCGCTTCGATCATCCACCTCCACGCACGGGACCCGAGCGACGGCCGACCCACCGCCGACCCGGAAGTGTTCCTGCGGTACCTCCGGCCGATAAAGGCCGCCAGCGACGCGGTCGTCAGCATCACCAGCGGTGGGGGCACCGGCATGGCGGTCCAGGAGCGGTTGCGAGTCATCTACGCCGTGAAGCCCGAGCTGTGCACCTTGAACCTCGGGACGTTCAACTACGGGAGCTTTCCGATGATCCCGAAGTACGATGGGTCGTGGAAGTTCGACTGGGAAGAGCCCTACCTCGAGAGCACCAGGGTCGAGCCCTTCGTGAGCACCTTCGCCGATATCGAGCACATGCTCACGCACGTCGGCCCCGACACCGGCGCCCGCTTCGAGTACGAGGCGTACGACGTCGGACACCTGTACACGCTGGCCCATTACCTGAACGCGGGGTTGGTGAAGCCACCCATCTTCCTACAGACGATCATGGGTGTGATGGGCGGGATCGGCGCGGAGGTGGAACACCTCGCGCACATGCGGGCCACAGCAGACCGGCTGCTCGGCGACACCTACCAGTGGTCGGTACTCGGCGGCGGGCGTCACCAGTTCAATATGATCACGGCTTCCGCCATTATGGGTTCACACGTGCGCGTCGGGCTCGAGGACGGCCTATTCCTCGGCAAGGGCCAACTCGCGCAGTCCAACGCGGAGCAAGTCATCAAGATCAAGCGGATCCTCGGGGAACTCTCGCTCGACGTCGCCACCCCGGCGGAGACCCGCGGCCTGCTCGGACTCAAGGGCCTTGACAAGGTCGGCTGGTGAACCGGGTCGCGCCCGCCGACGTCCGCACCATCGCCGTCATCGGCGCCGGTGTCATTGGCGCCGGTTGGGCGGCCCATTTCCTCCGCCGTGGCTACGACGTCGTGGCTTATGACCCCGGCCAGGGCGCACCCGCACGCCTCGACGCACTCATCAACAACGCCTGGCCGGCACTCGAGCGGCTGGGCCTCACGGAGGGTGCCAGCCGCCACCGCCTGCGGTTCGCCGACAGCATGGCCGAGGCGCTCGCGGGCGCTGACTTCGTGCAGGAGAGCGCCCCCGAGGTCCTCACCGCCAAGATCGCGCTGCTCGCGGCGATCGACGACGCCACGCCACCCGAGGTGGTCGTCGCGTCCAGCACATCCGGCCTCCTCATGAGTCAAATGGTCGTGGCTTGCGCCAACCCCGATCGCTTCGTCGTGGGACATCCGTTCAACCCGCCCTACCTCCTGCCAGTGGTGGAGGTCGTGGGCGGCGAACACACGGACCCGGGTGTGGTCGCCTGGACTGAGGCTCTCTATACCCTCGCCGGCAAAATCTGCCTGACGATGGACCACGAGGTGGCTGGCTTCGTCGGCAACCGCCTACAGGAGGCCCTGTGGCGCGAAGCCTTACATATGGTCGACGCAGGAGAGGCCACCGTTCAGCAGATCGACGACTCGATCACATACGGACCCGGTCTGCGTTGGGCCTTCATGGGGCCGATGCTCACCTTCCACCTCGCTGGCGGCCTCGGCGGTATGGGCCACATGCTCGACCACTTCGGGCCCGCCTTGCAGGAGCCTTGGACACGGCTGACCGCCCCCGCACTCACTCCCCGGTTACGCGACGCGGTCGTCTTCGGAGTCGAGCAGGAGGCCGGCACCCGGACGATCCGGGACCTCGAGCGGCAGCGCGACGCCTTCCTCGTCGACCTGCTGCTGCTGCTCGAGGAGCATCGCGCACACGCCGTCACTGATGGCTGAGCCGATCGCAGCACCCTTCTCGGGTTACCGAACCGCGGTCCGCAAGGAGTGGATCGACTACAACGGTCACCTCAACGACGGCTGTTACGGCATCGTGCTGAGCGAGGCCAACGAGCGGATGCTCGCGGCGCTGGGCGTGAGCGACGCCTACCGAAAGGCCAGCGGCCGCGCCATGTACACCGTCGAGGCACACCTGCGCTACCTCGCCGAGGCGACGCTTGGGCAGGTGCTCTCCGCCGAGACCATGCTCGTCGGCGCTGACGCCAAACGCCTACGGCTCCACACCGTGCTGCGGCACGAGGACGACCGGCCGGTAGCCACCGGCGAGTATCTCTACCTGCATGTCCACGCCGCAGTAGGACGGATCGAGCCGTTCCCGCCCGAGGTTCACCGGGTCGTTACGCGCGTGCTCGCGGTGCACTCGACGCTCGAGCGCCCCGTTCACCTCGGGCTGGGTGTATCCGACCGTTCGGCTCGGCGTCCGTCGTAGGCGGGCCGGCCCCTCAGCCAGGCTCGGGTGCGTCCACCCATATCGGCGAGGACCACGCCATCTCGCCGTCGGTCTGGTGGACCCGCACGTAGTAGAAGGCTGGTTGCCCGACCGGGTCGGTCCAGGAGAAGGCGTGCTCGCTTGTGCCCATACCGGAGAGGCCGCCCGCGCCAGGCTGCAGTCGCAGTTGGCCCGGGCCGCTGAGTGGCACTTCCACGACCGTGCGCGACAGTTCGCCGAGTTCGGCCCGCAGCGCGCCGTGCCCGACCGCCACGTCGACCTTTGCGTCCGGCGGCCCGATGAGGGTTACCTCGATACCTCCGCGCTGCGAACCGTACGGGTGGCCGAAGCTCTTCGTCGTCGAGGACCAGGACACGCTCGCGGCGTCGACGGCGGTGATGTCGGTGCTCCAGTACGGGGTCTGCACCACCGCGCCGCCCTCGAGGGACAACAGCCCGCCCCAGTCGGTGGTGACGTCGCTCCGGCCCCACTCGACACGCAGCGGGACGCTCAGCCACCCATCCGGCAGGTCCAGGTCAGGCAACTCGCTGTGCACCACGACCCCGTTGCGCACGACGTCTATGCGGGCCAGTTCGCCGTAACCGTGCACCGAGGCGGTGAGCTCGACGGGCCCTTGGAGCACAATCTCCCCACCCATGAAGGTATCGCCGATCCGTACGTCCACCACGATATCGCGCTGCGTCGCTGCGAACACGCGCCTGCTCTGCAAGGCCTCGAACACGCTCGACCGGTCCAGGCTCTCCGCGAAGGCACCGACATAACTGGCGCCGTGCCCGTGGTCGGAGGAGGCGATGAGCCCAAACCGCTGGCCCCTGCGCAATCCATCGAGGACGAATGTTCCCGGCAGGGTGCCGTCGGAGTACTGCCGGAAACAGCCGTCGTCCTCGTAGTTGCCTCGGCAGGCTTGGAAAACCTCGACGACCCGCAGGTAGCGCTCATCGGCATAGTCCCAGTCGAAGGGCACCATTGCCGACCCCGGATGGTGCGGGATCGTGATCGCCGGGTACTCGGGGTACTTCCGCATCTGGCGCCACAGCAGGTCGGGGGTGTCGGAGTCCTGCGCGTAGGCGGAGAAGATCGGGGCGTCGCGGGCGACGTCGCCATAAATGACGTTCTGATGTCCCATCAGCGCCGTCCACTCGAACCCGTAAAAGGGCACGAAGCGGCCGTCGACTCGGAACAGGTCGGCGACCTTCTTGATCGACCACCATTGGTAGTCGGTGCTGTTCTCCGAATGGTCGGTGACGGCCCAGAAGTCATATTCGCAGACGTCCCATGAGTAGCGGTAGAAGTCCTCGAGTGACGGCTCGTCGCCTGACGTGCACCGACTGATAAGCGAGTGCCGGTGCAGGTCGCCCCAGTACAGGCTGTAAGTCCTGCCCGCCACATCCGTGCGGTAGCGGGTGCGCACCACCTTCGCCCACGCCCGGACCTCGTTGCGCTCGTCACTGCGCACGAGGGAACCCGTCCTCCGGAGGGCAACCGCCGATCCGGCGCCGCGGATCGTGGCGGCCCGGATCGAGCCGGTGCCGTGCATGCCATGCCAGACCACCTCACCGTGATGCTCCAGCAACACCGGACACTCCCGGCCGCCGAAGCCCTCCGTCCAGGTCAGCCCGCGCTCCAACCGCCCGTCGCTCTGCCACGCCACCAGGGCGCCATCCGGCAGCGCAGCCAACGCTGGCTCCTCGAGGGTGCCGTCACTGGCGGCGAACGTATGGGGTGATCCCCAGCCGGCGGGACCGAGCGTCTGCGCAGCGACCTCCCAGTAATAAGTCATGAGCGGCAACCGGCGGTGCACCCGATAGGCGACGGTAAGACTGCCCGATGCGTCGGACACCAGCCGAGGTAGCCCACCTGGGACCACGTCGAGCCGTTCGGCCAGCTGGCCCGCGGCCTCATAGAGACCATCATCGTCGATCCGCACTACCCGGAGGGACGCGCTGATCTCGGGAAGCAACTCCGCCGGCACGGCCTCACCGCTCTCCCGCGTACCCGCGAGCCGAGTGACCTTGCTCAGCTCCACGGTCGGGCGCAGCCGGGTGGGTCCCGAGCCGCCATGTCCCGCGACGGTGATCACGTCGAATGCACACCACACGTCGCCGGCGGGCGTCACGGCCAGGCTTGGGTGCATTGCATAGTCGCTGCCGCCCGTCAGCGCCCGGGACGGGGCGAGCGCACCGGCTGCGTCGGATCGGCGTTCGACGACCCGGTAGGAACCCTCGACGTACTCACACCACGCGTAGGCGCTGCCGCCGTTCGGCAGCGCCGCTACAACCGGGTCCCAGACATTGGCCTCGACGCCTTCGCTGATAACGCACGTCTCGTTCCACAGGCCGTCGCTCCAGCGGCGGGAGGCGATGCAGAAGCGCTGCCCCAGAGGGGCCTGCCAGACGACCTCGACGCTGCCGTCGGCATGCGCCACGCACTCCTGGTTGAACGAAGGGTGCTCCGAGCGGCCGACTTGCTCCTGCGGCAACCAGACCCCACCCGCGTAGCGGCGGCACCACACCGTCACGGCGCCGGCGTCGGCCCTTGCCCAGAACACCCAGGCGCGGCCGGCGAGGTCGAATGTCACCGTAGGGCGGAAGCAGTCCGCAGGCCCCCCCGACAGCACCACCGGCTCGGCCTCCGGACCATCCAGCAGAGCCAGCACCTGGTCGCCCTCGTCCTTGCGCCACTCCACCCAGGCGTAGAGCACCTGTCCAATGGGGCTGGCGGCGACCGCCGGGCGGGCCGCGGCGCCGGAGGACCACACCGTCTCGCCGGTCGGGCGCTGGTGCCCGGCGAGTCTGGGTGCTCCGGCCAACGCCTTGGTTGCTACTTCGAGAAAACTCGCGAGGCGGCCGGCGCCCTCGTCCACCCACATGTAGCGCAGTGGGTCGGGGTCGAGTAACGCCTCGACGCCTGACACGTCCCGGCCGTCCTCGATGGCCGACGCCATCGAGCGGTTGAATGCCAGTACCAAGTCAAGATCGGCCCGCTGCTGTTCGGTGTACTCGCCGCTGTGGTGATCGATACCGCAGCACGAACTCATTGGATCTCCTCTCGGGAGCTAGGCGATCCGACCGCTCACCGGCTAGGCCGTGAACCAGCCGGCCTTGGCAGGCGTCGTGTTGTGCCAGATGTGCTTGAGTTCCTGGTACTCGGCCAGGCCCGCGGGGCCGAGTTCGCGGCCGTTGCCCGAGCGCTTGAAGCCCCCCCACTCGGCCTGCGGCACGTACGGGTGGTAGTCGTTGATCCACACCGTGCCGTGGCGCAGCGCGCTCGCCACTCGGTGCGCGCGCCCGGTGTCGCTGGTCCACACCGCGCCGGCCAGGCCGTACTCGGTGTCATTGGCCAGCGCGACCGCCTCCGCCTCGGTGGCGAACCGCTCGACGGTGAGCAGGGGGCCGAAGACCTCCTCACGCACCACCCGCATGCTCGCGCGGCAGTCGGCGACCACCGTCGGCCGGTAGAAGAAGCCGGCCTGCAGCCCGGGATCGTCGGGCCGTCGGCCACCGGCCACGAGCCGGCCCCCCTCGGCGATCGCCGAAGCGACGTACTCCTCGACCTTGGCCCGTTGCGCGGCCGACACCAACGGGCCCGACTCCGACGCCGGGTCCAGCCCGTCGCCGATCCGGATCCGCTCCGCCCCGGCCGCGACCCCGGCCACGACCGCGTCGTACACCTCGTTCTGCACGAGCAGCCGGGATCCCGCCGAGCACACCTGCCCGGAGTGGACGAACGCCGCGGTGAGTGCGTTGTCGACGACGACGTCGGTGTCGGTGTCGGCGAAGACGATGTTGGGGTTCTTGCCGCCCAGCTCCACTGCCACCCTCTTCACCGTCTCCGCCGCCGCCCGCAGGATGGCCTGCCCGGTACCCAGTCCGCCGGTGAAGGACACCATGTCGACGCCCGCGTGCTCGACCAGCGCCGCCCCCACCGGCCCCGCCCCGAGCACGAGGTTGACCACCCCCACCGGCACCCCCGCCTCCGCGAGCAGGGCAACGAGCCGCACCGTCGTCAGCGGGGTGACCTCGCTGGGTTTGATCACCACCGTGCAGCCGGCGGCGAGCGCCGGAGCGAGCTTCCACGAGATCTGCAGCAGCGGGTAGTTCCACGGCGTGATCAGCGCGCACACGCCGGCGGGTTCACGCACCACCGTGCTGACGATCTCCGGGCGCCCGACGTCGAGCAGCCGGCCGGCGTCCTGACCGGCGAGGCCGGCGTAGTAGCGGAACACCGCCACCACGTCGTCGGTGTCCACTCGGCTCTCCCCGAGGGTCTTGCCGGTGTCGAGGGTCTCGGTGCGGGCGATCTCCGCCGAGTCCCGCACCAGGAGGTCGGCCACCCGGCCGAGCAGCGCACCCCGCTCCGCCGGCGGGGTGCGCGGCCAGGCACCGGTGTCGAAAGCGGTCCGGGCCGCCTGCACCGCACGGTCGACGTCGACCCGCTCGGCGAGGTCGACCTTGGCGATCACACTCTGGTCGGAGGGGTTGACGACCTCCCCGGTGGCCCCGCCCGAGCCGCCGACCCACACCCCACCGACAAACAGCGAACCGGTCAGCTCAGCCACACCTTGACCTTGTCCGGGTTCGCAGCGACCCACTTCTTCGCTGCGGCGTCGGGCGTCATCTTGTCCTGGGCGATGTAGGTGGCGACGACGTTCTGATCCTCGTTGCTCCAGGAGAACTTCTTGATGAGCGCGGCCGCCGGGCTGCCGGAGTCGGCGAACTTCTTGCTCACGATCTTGTCCAGCTTGTACACCGGGTAGTCACAGGCAACCTTCTCGGCGTTGGTGTCGCAACCCGGCGTGTTCGGGGGCAGGTCGACCTTGACCAGCGGTACCTCCGACTGGAACCACTGCGGGGAGTAGAAGTAGCCCAGCAGCGGCGTCTTGTCGGCCTCGGCCTTGCGGAACGCCGTGATGAGCGCGGCCTCGCTGCCCGCGTAGACGACCTTGTAGTTCAGCCCCAGGTTCTTCACGAGCGCCTCGTCGTTGGTGACGAACGACGGGTCCCCGTCGAGCAGCTGGCCCTTGCCACCGGACTCGGAGGTCTTGAACAGGTCCGCGTACTTGTTGAGGTTCTTGTAGTCGGTGATGTCGGGGTACTTCTGCTTCATCCACGGCGGCACCCACCAGCCGATGATGCCGGTGCCGCCGGTCGGGCCCATGTCGAGGGCCGTCTGCTGGTCGGTGATGTACTTCTTCTTCAGGTCGTCGTGGGCCCAGTTCTCGACGATCGCGTCGACCTCCCCGGTGCCGAATCCCTGCCAGGCGACCTCTTCCTTGAGGTCCTTCTTCGTCACCGCACAGCCGAGTTTGCTCGTCGCGACCTCGGCGATGACCGCGGCGTTGGCCTCGTAGCCGACCCACGGGTTGACGGCCAGGTTGACCGGGCCGCACTTGCCGCCGGCAGCTGAGCCGCCGCTGGGCGTGCTCTCGATCTTCGCCGCGCCGCAGCCGGCGAGGCCGACGACGAGCGCGGTGGCAAACGCACCCACACGCAGGACGCCTGGGCGGCGGACAGGCGTGCGGCGACGCCGGAGCAGGAGTTGGGTCACGATCGGATACCTCTTCCGGTCACGGCCGCGGGCTGCGGCCGTAGAACCGGCGGCCGGGTGGCCGCCGGGGTGTTACGCCCGCTGGGCCTGGGGTCCGGTCCGGCGGGCGGCGGCCTGGGTCACGCGATCGAGCACGGTGCCGAGCAGGACGATCGCCAGCCCGGCCGCGAGGCCCTTGCCGTACAGCTGGCTCTGGCTGAACCCGGCGACGACGTCGTAACCGAGCGCGCCGGCGCCGACGAGACCGCCGACGACCACCATCGACAGCACGTACACCACGCCCTGGTTGGCGGCCAGCGTCAGCGACCGCCGGGCCATCGGGAGTTGGACGCCGACGATGGTCTGCCAGCGGGTGGAGCCGAGCGCCGTGCCCGCCTCCACGGTCGCGGCGGGCACCGCCCGGATGCCGTCCGCGACGATCTTCGTCGCGACGGGGGCAGCGAAGACCACCGCCGCCATGATCGCGGTGAAGCGGCTCGCTGCGAACAACGCCAAGAACGGCACCAGGTAGACGAACGCTGGCATCGTCTGTCCCGCGTCGAGCACCGGGCGGACGAGTTGATCGGCGCGGGTGCTGCGGCCCATCCACACTCCGACAGCGATCCCCAGCGACATCACCACGATGGTCGCCAGGACCGTCGACGCGAGGGTGGTCATGGCGTCGAACCACAGGCCGGTGCCGACCAGCAGAGCCAGGCCGACGGCGGTGGTCGCGGCGGCGATGCGACCGCCCACGATCGCCGCGAGGGTGACGAGCGCCGCTACGACGACCCACCAGGGCGAGCCGGCGAGCAGCGCCTCGAACGGGTTGAGCAGGCGCACCGTCACCAGGTCCTTGAGGCCGCCGGTCAACCCGGAGAAGTGGCTCTGCACCCAGCCGGTCGCCCCGTCGGCCGACCTGGCGAGGGTGGCGCCGACACCCACGTCGACCGGGCGCCCCCCCAGCAGCACCTGCTGGGGGAACTCCGCTGCCCACAGGTAGGTGCGCGAGACGAACACCGCGACAACCGCAGCCACCCCACCGGCGACGAGGGCGGGCCGACGCCACCGTGCGCCCCGGCCGGCGGTGGCCCGCCGGGTGACCTCCGCGCGTGTGCTGGCGGCGGTGGTCACCCGGTCCAGGACGATGGCGAGCACGACGATGGCCAGCCCGGCGTTGAACGCCACGCCGACGTCGAGCGTCTCCAGCGCCTTGATGACCGTCTTGCCGAGGCCAGGTGCATCGATGAGCGCCGCGATCGTGACCATCGACAACGCGGCCATGATCGTCTGGTTGATGCCGAGGACGATGGTGCGCTTGGCCATGGGCAGCAGCACCTTGCGCAGCTTCTGGCCGCCGGTGGAACCCAGTGACGTGGTTGCCTCGACGACCGGCTGCGGCACCTCCCGTACGCCGTGAGCGGTCAGGCGCACCACCGGCGGCAGGGCGTAGATGAGCGTCGCGACGGTTGCCGATGCGGGCCCGATGAGGAAGAACAGGGTCAGTGGGGCAAGGTAGACGAACGTCGGCATCGTCTGCATGAAGTCGAGCACGGGCAGCAGCAGCCGGTGGACGCGGTCAGACAGTCCGGCCCACAGACCGAGCGGTATCCCGATCACCAGGCAGAGCACCACAGCGGCCAGCGTCAGCGCCAGCGTGTTCATGGCCTCCAGCCACAGCCCCTGCAGGCCGAGCAGCACCAGGCCGGTGACGGTGAGCAGGCCGACCCGCAGGTTGCCGACCGCGCAGGCGAGGTACGTGGCCACGGCGACGACGCCGAGCCAGCCCACCACCGGGACCGGGCGCCCACCCGACGGGCGCGCGATGAGGTCCTGAACCACTCCGACGACCGTGTCGATGACCAGGCGGACCTGGTTGAAGCCGTAGAGGAACACGGGGTTGCTGTTGCGGCTGGCGCCGATGCCGTCGGAGATGCCGTTGAGTTGGCGGTGCAGTGGGGTGAGGTCGGCGGGTGACAGGAACAGCGTGTCCCGCCCCCGCAACGCCGCCCACGCCAACACCCACACGGCCACGGTGGTTGCGGCGAGCATGCCGCGCGACGGGCGCCAGCTGATGCTCAGCACCCTCCCGGATGGAGCGACCGCGGTGGCCACGTCAGGGCGTCTCGTCGACGTCGGCGATGATCGACAGGATTTCCTCGTGCCCGACGATGCCCAGCAGTTGCCCGTCGCGCACGACCTTCACCGGACGGTCGGAGGCGAGCACCGCGCGCGTCGCCTCCCGGATCACCACGTCGGGCCCCAGCTCGGCACCGTCGAGGCGATCCTCGGCCTGGGCGTCACGCATGATCCAGCGCAGGGTCAGCACCCCGGCCCTGGGTACCTCGCGCACGAAGTCGCGGACGTAGTCATCCACCGGGGCACCAAGGAGTTCGTCGCCAGTGCCGCACTGGACGGGCTTGCCGTCGCGCATGATGAGGATCCGGTCGCCCAGGCGCAGGGCCTCGGCCAGGTCGTGGGTGACGAAAACCATCGTCTTGCCGACCTCGTGGTGCAGCCGCACGACCTCGTTCTGCATGTCGCGGCGGATGAGCGGGTCGAGCGCGGAGAATGGCTCGTCGAAGAACAGCACGTCGGGGTCACCGGCGAGGGCCCTGGCCAGGCCGACGCGCTGCTGCATGCCACCCGACAGCTGGTCGGGGTAGGACGATTCGTAACCGGCGAGACCGACCAGCTCGACGACTTCCTGCGCCCGGCGCAGGCGCGCGGCCTTGCCCGTCCCGGCGACCTCGAGCCCGTACGCGATGTTGTCGAGCACCCGTCGATGCGGCAGCAGGCCGAAGTGTTGGAAGACCATCGAGAACTTGTGACGGCGCAGTTCGCGCAGCCGCTTCTCGTCGGCGCCGAGGATGTCCTCGCCCTCGAACAGCACCTGGCCCGCGGTCGGCTCCACCAGCCGGGTGAGGCAGCGGACGAGCGTGGATTTCCCGGAGCCCGACAGGCCCATGACCACGAACACCTCGCCGGCGGCGACGTCGAAGCTGACGTCGCGCACCGCCGCGGTGCAGCCGCGCTGGTCGATCAGCTCACGTCGGGACAGTGCGCACAGCTCCGGGTCACCGGGCACCGAGCCTGCCTTCGGGCCGAAGACCTTCCACAGGTTGCGCACCGAGACGACCGGCGCGGAACTCCCCGCGTCGACGCGGTCGTCGGGCGCCGCCTCGGCGGCGACATCGGTCATCGGGGCCACATCCACGGTGCTCATGCCACACGGTTTCCGGACAACGGACTGTGGTGCCGCGTGGGCGGGTCTGGCTCTCTCGGCATCGCCGGCCTCTCCTCGGACGGTCGTGAACTTCGGGGCATTCGCCCCTCCGGCGTCGCTGGTGACGAACAGCACCCGGCATTTGTTGCGTATTACGCGATCGGTGTTGCGTCATACGCGTCACTGTGTCAGCACGGATCATCTGCTCGTGCGGCGCAGTCGTCAAGGGTCTGTTGGGCTCAGTCTTCGACGAGGTCGGCGAAGTCCTGCTCGGTGCGCTCGGCAAGTCGCGTGTGCGCCCAGCCGACGAGCCAGAGGAACGGGTACGCCAGGACACCCAGCAGCAGCCACGGCAAGCGGACGCCGAGCACGCTCACCTCCCCGAGGGCGGGCACCACCGCGAACGCCAGCGGCAGCACACCCAGCAGCACCACGACGAGGCCCGCCAGGCGCAGCGCGAGCCCCAGCTGGGCGCGCACCAGCCCGCGTAGCAGCACGTCACCCACCTCGGTCTGCTCCGCCACCTCCGCGCTGGTGCGCACCAGCCGGCGCGAGCCCCGGCGCTCGGCCAGCACCACCCGTACCCGGCGCGGGCCCTCGCCTGGATGCCCCGGATGCCCCGGCTGCCCTGGCCCGGTCACCGGCCGACCCAGCTCTGCTTGACCGTGCGCACCAGGGTGTCCTTGAGCTCGCGGGTGTGGCGGCGGCTGACGGGTAACTCAACCGCTCCTGGCGCTCCGGGTGCTCCGAGCCGCACCACGTACCCGCTGCCCACCATGCGCAGCTCGGTCACCAGCGGCAGTGACACCAAGTAGGAACGGTGCACCCGGACGAACCCCACCTCGCTCCACCGTTCGGCCAGCACCGACAGCGGGATGCGCACGAGGTGGCTGCTGGCGAGGGTGTGCAGGCGGGCGTAGTCACCCTGCGCCTCCACCCAGCGCACCGCCGAGCGCGGCACGAGGGTGGTGGTGCCGCCCAGTTCCACGGGGATCACGTCGTCCGGTGCCCCCTCGGCCGTGGTGGCGAAGTTTCGTAGTCGTTGGATGCGGCGCAGTGACTCGGCCAGGCGCTCGGCGCGCAGCGGCTTGAGCAGGTAGTCCACGGCACCGATGTCGTAGGCCTCCACGGCGCGGTCGTCGTGCGCGGTGACGAAGACCACGACCGGCGGCTCCGCGAACGCGGTGAGCACCCGCGCCAGCTCCAGCCCGTCGAGCCCGGGCATGCGGATATCGAGGAAGACCACGTCGACTCCGGGCTGCTCGGGGCTGTTGAGCAGCCGCAGGGCCGTGGTGGCGTCGGCGGCGGTGCGCACCTCACCGACCCGCCCGTCTGCTCGAAGCAGGTAGGCGAGCTCGTCGAGAGCCGGTGGCTCGTCGTCGACGGCAAGCACCGTGAGGGTGCCCGCGTTGATCAGCGGCCGGGCCGTAGTGGGGTCGGGCACGGGGGTGCATCGTGCCCAGGAGTCGGGGTTGTTGTCCACGTCGGGCCGCTTTCCGCTGCATACATGTATGCACGGCTGGAAGCGGCCGGTGCGGCCGCCGCGGTTGCGCCGGCCGCTCAGAGGCCGAACCGCGCCCACGCGGCGCGATGCTCCAGCGCCCCGAGCGCCCCCACGAGCGCCGACGGACCCAGCGCGCTGTCCGGCGTCGTGCCCGGCAGCCCCAGGCGTGCGGCCAGGGACTTCCGGCGGGTGGTCAGCCGCACGGCGGCATCGGGATAACGCTGCGCCAGGACGCCGCGCAGCGTTCCGAGCGTGTCGACCAGTCCCAGCTCCACCGCGCGCCGACCCGTCCACACTTCCCCGGTGAACAGCTCGTCGTCGGCGCCGACGAGTTTGCTGCCCCGCCGCTCGCGTACCCACGCGGCGAACTCCGCGTGGATGTCGGCCTGCATGCCCAGCAGCCACGCCACGTCGTCGTCCTTCTCCGGCGAGAACGGGTCGAGCCGCGCCTTGTGGGCGCCGGCCGTGTGCAGGCGCCGGTCCACGCCCAGCTTCCCGATCAGTCCCTCGAGCCCGAACCCGGACGACACCACCCCCACCGAACCGAGCAGCGATGTCGGTGCGGCGATGATCTCGTCGGCCGCGCACGCCAGCCAGTAGCCACCGGAGGCGGCGACGTCCTCGCAGAATGCGAGCACCGGCAGCTCGTGTTCGACGGCGAGTTGCCGAATGCGATCAGCGATCAGCGCGCTCTGCGTCGGTGACCCGCCGGGCGAGTTGATCGCCAGCGCCACCGCCTGCACCCCGTCCGCGGTGAAGGCGCGCCTCAACGACCCCTCGACGGTGTCGGTATTGAGCTGCGGACGACCCAACCCCACCACACTGGAGGCGATCACCCCGTGCAACCGCACCACCGCGACGACGGGCGAATGTTCACCGGATATGCGTGCGGGCAGCTTGTCGGACAATGCCGACGGCATCTTCACCATGCCCTGAGCGTACGGAGGCCTGCCCTGAGCTACGGAGGCGCTGGAGCCGGTGGCCGTTGCAGAGCCACCCCTGAGCGGAACTTGGGCACCCGGAGGCTGACTTTCGTCCCCGCACCGGGCGCAGTCTCGACCACGAGCCCGTAGTCGTCGCCGAATGCCGCCCGCAGCCGGTCATCGACGTTGCCCAGCCCGACGTGCGCCCCGGAGGAGTGCGCCTCGTCGGAGTCGAGGTCACCGCCGGCCTGCAGGCGCGCGGGATCCATGCCCGCGCCGTCGTCCTCGACGCTGATGACGCACTCCGCGCCCGCGTCCTCCGCGACGACGGTGACCGTGCCACCGGTGGGTGAGCCGGCGAGCCCGTGCCGCACCGCGTTCTCGACCAGCGGTTGCAGGGCCAGGAACGGCAGCACCACGCCGAGCACTTCGGGTGCCACCTGCAGCCGCACCTGCAGCCGGGGGCCGAAGCGGGCGCGCTCCAGTGTCAGGTACCGGTCAATGTTGCGCAGCTCATCGGCGAGGGTGGTGAACTCCCCGGCGCTGCGGAACGAGTATCGGGTGAAGTCGGCGAACTCCAGCACCAGCTCCCTAGCTCGCTCCGGGTCGGTGCGGACGAACGACGCGATCGTGGTCAGGGCGTTGTAGATGAAATGCGGGCTGATCTGCGCGCGCAGCGCCCGCACCTCGGCGCTGGCCAGCCGGGTGCGCGAGTCGTCCAGCTCGGCCAGCTCGATCTGCGTGCACGCGTAGCGCGCCACCTCTCCTGCGGCCCGCAGCAGCCCCGGTCCGGCGTCGGTGGTGCTCACCGCGCCGAGCACCCCCACCACCCCGGTGTCGGTGAGCACGAGCGGCACGACCACCAGCGCACGCACGGTGCAGTCCAGGCGCCCGCAGTCGGCGTCGGCGTGGGTCACCAGCTCCCGCCGGCCCTTCTCCGCCGCACGACGGGCAGCCGCCAGTAAGTCAGCGGTGTGGTGATCACTCGACCCGTTCCAGACCAACAGCTGCCCGTGGGCGTCGATCAGTGCCGTGGCGGCGGTGCCCAGCAGCGCGCGCAGGTGCGGGGCGGCCTCGGCGGCAGACGCGGCAGACAGCCCCCGGCGCAACGCGGGCGCCGCGAGCGACGCGGTGTGCAGGGTGTCGTGGACGGCGCGTTCCAGTGGGGAGGCGAAGGAGCGCTGCGCCCGCAGCCGCCGAACCAGCAGCCCCACCACGGCGGCCACCACCGCGAGCGCGGCGACGCTCAGCACCGTGGATGAGGTGAGCACGCAGCCAGTCTGCATTGCCCGGCGCAGCCGGGGTGTGCATTGCCCGGCTCAGTCGTAGCTGACGTCCGTACCGTCGGCGGGCTCGTCCGCACCGTCGGCGGGCTCGTCTGCCACCACCACATCGTCGGCGGGCTCGTCCGCCACCACATCGTCGACACTCTCGTCGAGCTCATCGACCGGAGTCGCCCCTACGGGGCGGTCGGGCAGCTCCTCCAGTGGGGTGTCAGGCCGCTCCTCGGACAACTTCTCGTCCAGCGACTCGCCCATCCGCTCCTCGTCGGCGGTGGTGCCGCTGCGATCGGCGCCCGCCCAGTCGTCGGGTGCGTCGTAGCCGTCGTCGCCGACGCGTTCGCCGAGCTCATCGGAGTCGGTGCTCGCGCTGGCGTCCAGCGTCTCCTCGTTCAGGTCCTGGTTGGTGTCGTTGTCGTCGTCAGCCATCCGCCCAGCCTGTCGTAGCACCGCGGCGCAGCGCGAGTCGGGAAGCAGGGCTGCTGCGGGTCACTGACCGCCGGTGCCACCGGCTCCCGACCCAACCAGGCTCCGGTTCACTTGCCGGTGTGCCGATCAAACTCAGGCGGGTGACCCCCATGAACTGGCCGCCGAATTCGGCACTGCGACAGTGAAAGTGCAACCCGGCCCCCTCGCCTGACCGGTCCCGCCTCAGCGCAGCAGCCTGCTCAGCCGCCGGTCGGCCAACGGCTTGCCGCCGGTCTGGCAGGTGGCGCAGTACTGAAAGGAGCGGCTGGCGTAGGACACCTCGCGCACCGTGTCGCCGCACACCGGGCATGGCATCCCGGTGCGCGCGTGCACGCGGAGCCCAGCTCGCTTCTCGCCCTTGAGTCGCGCGGCGTCCTGGCCGACGGACCGGTCGACCGCCGAGCGCAGCACCTCCACCAACGCGGTGTGCAACCGCCGCACCTGGGGGTCGGTGAGCCTGGCCGCGGTGGCGAACGGCGACAGCCGGGCGGTGTGCAGCACCTCGTCCGAGTACGCGTTGCCCACCCCGGCCAACACCTGCTGGTCCACGAGCACGGTCTTGAGCCGCTCGGCGCGCCCAGCCAGCAGGGCGGTGAAGTCCGGCAGGGAGATGTCGAGCGCGTCGGGGCCGAGCGTGGCGATTCCGGGCACCTCGGCGGGGTCGTGCACCACCCACACGCTCAGCCGCTTCTGCGTGCCGGCCTCGGTGAGGTCGAAACCGGGTGCGCCCGGCGGTATCGCCAACGGTCCCTTGCCCGGTTTGGGCGGGGTGGCGCTGAGCGAGTCCGACCAGCGCAGCCACCCGGCGCGCATCAGATGTACCACCAGGTGCACCCCGTCGCAGTCCAGGTCGAGGTGCTTGCCGCAGCGGCCCGCGCCCGTCACCGGACGGCCGACCAGCGCGGTCACCGGCGGGTCGAACGACTTCAACGCCGTCAGGGCGGCGAGGTCGACCCGGCCGACCGTGCGCCCCACCGCGTGCTCGCGTAGATGGTGGGCCAGGGCTTCGACCTCGGGCAGTTCGGGCACAGCGCGAGTGTGCTCCGCCGGAGCAGGACGCGACCAGGGCTCAGCCGGAGTAGGGCAGCTCGCCGCCGGTCAGGTCATGGCGCGGGGCAGCGGTGCGCTCGGCCACCTCCCCGGCGAGTGCCGTCGCCTCCCGGTGCGCTGCCCACGGGCCCCGGACGATCCGCAGCAGCCCTTGGGCGGCACCCAGTTCCAGCGATTCCGCTGGGGTGGCCGTGATGCTCCACGGGCGCCGCGTCAGCCACCACGCCACCGCCAGCGCGGCAGCCAGCAGCACCGGCCCGCTCACCCAGCTCGGCAGGTACAGGTTGGCCGGGGTACTCAGCAGCACGGCGAGCAGCAGCACGCCCGAGACCGTCAGCAACACCGCCCGCAGGAGCGCGTCCGCGGGTTCGACGATCGTGAACTCACCTGCGGCGGCGGGTTCGACCAGGTGCACGCGCGAACTGACCGTCCAGACCCGGCCGTCGCGGTCGTGCACCACACGAGCCATGTCGCTCAGCTGCTGCGCGACGCGGTGGGCGGCCGCACGTCGGTCTGCGCGACGTCGGCGGGGATGCCCAGACCGATCGGACAACTCACACCCGTGGAGTGCACCGGGCAGTACCCGTGCGGATTCTTGGCCAGGTACTGCTGGTGGTAGTCCTCGGCGTAGTAGAACGTGCCCAGCGGGGCGATCTCGGTGGTGATCTGGCCGTACCCGGCCTTGGTCAGCTCCGCCTGATAGGCGTCGCGGGAGGCTGTGGCCACGGTCAGCTGATGATCGGTCACCGCGAAGATCGCCGAACGGTACTGGCTGCCCCGGTCGGCCCCCTGCCGCATTCCCTGCGTGGGGTCGTGCTCCTCCCAGAACGCCTTGAGCACCTGCTCGTAGGAGATGGCCGCCGGGTCGAACACCACCAGCACCGCCTCGGTGTGGCCGGTGCGACCCGAGCACGTCTCCTCGTAGGTGGGGTTCGGGGTGAACCCCCCTGCGTAGCCGACGGCGGTGGAGTACACCCCCGCGTGCTGCCACAGCTGCCTCTCCACACCCCAGAAGCAGCCCGCGGCGACCACGGCCGTCTGCATACCCTCCGGGAAGGGTGCCTGGACGCGGTGCCGGTTGACGAAGTGGGTATCGGGCACGGCGATCGGCGTCTGCCTGCCCGCCAGCGCGCTCGCTGCGGTTACCATGCTCGACTTGTCCCCGAAGATGCTGTCCAACCATGCCATGCGCGTAATTCTACGCTCGGCGCGGGAGGTCGGGGCGGCGCAGGATGGCAGCGGCCCGGGGTGCAGAGACGGTGAGGGGCACGACGATGAGCCGGGAAGACAAGCTCAGCCAGTTGGACAGCGCGGTGGCGTCCGGTCGGATATCGGCCGAGGAGTACCGGACTCAGCGCGACGAACTGCTCGGCGAAACGGGGCAGGCAAGGCA
>JAABUS010004352.1_pt1 | contig 20605 bp, 15 predicted proteins | sample 5560161 | NCBI WGS metagenome assembly JAABUS01 (sample SAMN10711885, study PRJNA513376) | rock metagenome | isolation source: Antarctica rocks | place: Antarctica: Victoria Land, Trio Nunatak nord | collected 2016-01-04 | reverse complement strand
GGCTGAATCGCTGGCTGGGACGCCCCGCGCTCACCCATCTGGAGATCCGTGGCTGGGACCTGTGACGGGACTCGCCCACTCCCACCAAGCGTTAAAGGGACCGGGCTCAGGAACGGCGCTGCGCGTCACGATGGGCACCGAAGTGAATCCGCAAATTCAATCATGGCCGGGACCAGGACCGGCGCCCCGCGTCGCAACGGCACGGTTTGCCGAAGACAATCCGCAATCTCAAGCGTGGCCGGGACCACCGCACGGTAGCATCGTCAGGCGATCCCAACCTCCCCGTCAGCCCGCTCGATTGCCGCCCGAAGAACGCCAACGGACTCACCGACCTCCCCCTCGACCAGGCTATGCAGGACCAGCGGGCCGGCGAAGCCAATTTCCCGTAGCAGCTCGACGTGCCAAGCCCAGGGGACGATCCCCTTTCCGGCGGCGCAGAACCGGCCGGCCGCGTCGATGTCCTTGGCGTGGGTCGCGACGATCCGGTCGCCCAGCAGGTCGAACGCCTCAGTGAGGACCGCGTCCGGCGGCCGGTCCATGGCGCCGGCGAGGATGTTGGCCGGGTCCATCACGACCGCCAGCCGCGGGTGCTGGAGCTCGTCGAGGAGCGCCCGACCGCGCCGGGCGTCCCGGACGATGTTGGCCGGTTCGGGCTCGAAGGCGAGGGTGACGTCATGCTCAGCGGCGATCCCGAGCGCCACACCGAGCGTCGCCAGCAGGTCGGCCCAGGCCGCCGGCGTCCCGTTGTCCGGGTGGTAGCGCCACATGTCGTCCGGGTCGCGGGTGCCGGTGCAGATCGTGATCACCGGGGCACCCATCGGCCGGGCCGCCGCCGCCAGCACCTGGAACCGGGCCAGGTCCCGCTCCCGGACTGCTGGATCCGGGTGGGCCATGTTGAACGTGCCCGACAGCGCGGTGATCGCCACGCCGTGATCGGCGCAGGCGGCGCGGATCCGCCCGGGCAGGCCCTCCGGGATCTCGTCCGGCAGCATCGGCAGCCCGACGCTCTCCAGATCGAACTGGACCGCGTCGACCCCCGCGTCCGTCACCGCCGCCAGCGTCTCGTCGAGCGACGGCCGGGCGAAGACCGTCGAGAAGATACCGGGTCGAATCCCTGTCGCCGTCATTGCCTGCTCCCGTCATGCGCGCCTGCGATACCCGGCCGTAAACGGCTCGGACTCAACGACATGTGGTTCGACATGGCGCCGTCACGCCGCCATCTGTCGTTCAGTCCGGCCCCTTATTGGGTTTGCGGATTTACTTCGGTGGTCATCGTGACGCGCAGCGCCGGTCCTGAGCCCGGTCCATTTATGGCCGGTCAGCGCTGTCAAGCGCCATGACGCCGCCCACCAGCACGTCGCCTGACCACCGGACTATTTCCGCAATCTCAACATCAGGGCCGGACATCGCCATCCGGCGATGAATCGGATTGCGCATAGACCATGTATCTGGGAGCGACGATCGTCGCTGGCTCATTGTCGCGCCCATCGTTGCAAATCGTGCGGGCGTCTTCCCGACCAGGGACCAGAAAAACAGCCGCTGGCCCGCTCCGCTGGTTGACCTGACAATGCGCTGGCCCGGCCGGATGGCTTGGCGGCTCGACGACCGAGCGGCTGGACCGGAGAATCGACGGAGTGGATGCTGGTGTTCGACTTCGGCCGGTTCGGCGACGACCTCTCCCGCGGCTACGAGCGCCACATCGTCGATGACGGCAAGCAGCTCCAGCTGCTGATCCTCGTCACCTTCCTGCTGACGTTCACCGCCGTCCGGATCATCACCCACGCCATCCGGGCCGGGCGCTGGCGGCGCGTGTTCCGCAACCTGTCGTCGCCGGGCGGAACCCACTTCCACCACCTCGTGCCCGGCATCGTTCTGCTGCTCGTCAGCGGCTACCTCGGGATCGGGCTGGAGGACGACGGCTACCGGGTCCCGTTCGCCATCCTCTTCGGCGCCGGCGCCGCCCTGACGCTGGACGAGTTCGCCCTCTGGCTGCACCTGCAGGACGTCTACTGGGCGAAGGAGGGGCGGCAGAGCATCGACGCCATCGTGATCGTGGCGACCCTGATCGGGCTCGGCATCCTCGGTAGCGGCTTCTGGCTCGATGTCGTCCGGGCGATCGGCCGGCTGCTCGGATCGCTCTAGACGCGTCGGCCACGCGGCGATTGCGCGCGGATCCCGTTCGTTCCTCGTCCCTGGGCGGTCTGGCTCGCGACTGTCGCCCTCGTATCGCCGTCTCGATGCCGCGTCCATGAATGGATCAGCTGCGTGCCCGAAGGGTGCCGTCAACGGCAAGAGCCTGGGCGTCGATGCCCAGGCTCTTGCCGTTGCCTCTTCGAATGCCGGCTCCAGGAAGACGTAACGGGGGGCGGAGAGGATCATCGACCTCTCCGCCCCCCGCAGTCATCTCACGAGATTACCGACTCGTCATGCGGCGGACCTGGAAGCCGATCCCGGCCAGCAGCGTCGTGATCGACAGCAGGAGCCAGATCATCCAGTCGGGGGTCGTCGAGATTGGCGCGCCAGTACCGGTACTCGGCATCCCCGTTACGTTCCGGTGCTTGAGCCTGTTCCAGTGCTCGTGCTCGTGCTCGTGCTCGTGCTCGTGCCAGTCCCGATGCCAGTGCTTGTGTTAGTACCGGACCCAATTCCGGTGCCGGTGGTCGTGCCGGTGGTCGTGCCGGTGGTCGTGCCGGTGCCAGTGCCGGTACCCACGCCGCCACCGGAACTCGAACCATTGCCAGTGCCGCCGTCGGTGCCGGAGTCAGAGCCGCCGCTGCCACCGTCGGTCCCAGAGCCGCCGCTGCCACCGTCGGTCCCAGAGCCGCCACCAACGGTGCCAGAGCCGCTGCCGCCAACGGTGCCAGAGCCGCCGCTACCTGAGCCGCCAACGGTGCCAGAGCCGCTGCTGCCATTTTCAGTGCCGCCGCCGCCAGTACCCGGAGCCGTGCTGGGGACACTGCCGCCACTGCCACTGTCCAGTGCCATGCCCTCGGTGTCCTGGTTGGAGGAGACGAGGATCACCTGGATCCGCCGGGTCGCCGGATCGACCTTCAGCCCGATCGACCTCATCCCCGGTATCATCCCGGTGCTCGGCTACCTGGACGATCTGGTGTTCATCCCGCTTGGCGTGATGCTCGCGATCCGATTGATCCCGGCGCCCGTCTGGACTGATGCCCAGGCGCGAGGGGAGGAGGCGGCACGCCGTCGATCTGGCCCGCTGGGCGCACGCTGATGCCCAGGCGCGAGGGGAGGCGGCGGTCCGGACCAACCGCCCGGTCAGCTGGCTGGCGGCCGGCGTCATCGTGCTACTCTGGGTCGCGCTCGCGGCGGCCGTCGGCTGGCTGGTCTGGCGTCGGCTCGGACGGCCACGATCGTGTCTCGGGAAAGCGTCGCCAAGACCGTCTGGTACGGATCTCGAAAGCAAAGGACTCAGGTTGATGGGAGGGGACGGCTCGGTTCGACTGGTCACGAATGGAGCGCTGCTCCGGGACGGCCTGCGGCTCGAGTACATCACGCTCGGCTGGAACGTCGTCGGGACGGTGGTCGTGGTTGTCGCGGCGATCCTCGCCCGATCCGCGGCGCTCGCGGGCTTCGGACTGGATTCGCTCATCGAGATCTTCGCGTCGGTCGTCGTCGTCTGGCAACTCCGGGGCTCCAGCGATCAGCACCAGGCGCGAGCGCTCCGGATGATCGGCGCGTCATTCCTGGTGCTCGCGGTCTACGTGCTGGCCCAATCGCTGTACACGCTCCTGGCCGGTGTGCATCCCGATGTATCGGTGATTGGCATCGTCTGGCTCATCGCGACCGTGATCGCGATGCTGGGGCTCTCGTCCGGAAAGCGCCGGGTCGGACGCCAGCTCGGGAACCCAGTTCTGGTGACCGAGGCCCGCGTGACGCAGGTCGACGCCGTGCTGGCGGGCGCCGTGCTGGCGAGCGCCGTGCTGATCGGGCTCGTCCTGAACGCCACGCTCGGGTGGTGGTGGGCCGATCCGATCGCTGGTCTCACGGTGGTTGCCTACGCGCTCCGGGAAGGAATCGCCGTCTGGCAGGATTGACGGATCGTTTCGGACCGAACTGGTGATACGTGATATCAGCTCTTTGGGCGCCCAATCATTTAACGTTGTTCATCCCGAGACGCGGCGAATGCGGTGTAGTGATTGGGCAGATCGTACCGGTGCCGGCCACCAAGCGAGCCGGCATCTGCCTGAACGCATGACCGGGCGGGCGCGATCGTCCGCCCCCCCTCAGGAGAGCCCTGCTTCATGGACCAGCCACGAGAGATGACCGTTCGTTCCCTGACCCACCGCCTCGACCGCCGCCGCGTGATGCGGGGCAGCCTGCTCGGTGGCGCCTCGGCCGCCCTGCTCGGCACCGGGCTGCGCCGCGGATCCGCGCAGGGTTCCACGCCGGCGGCGGGCTCCGGTTCCGGCCTGGCGAACAGCGCCATCTTCTTCCTCGGCGACGGCATGGGCGAGGCTCACCGTAGCGCCGGCACCCTGTTCGAGGTCGGTCTGACCGGAAGCCTGCAGATGGACGCGCTGCCGGTCGTTGGTCAGGTCGGCACCAGCTCGGTCGGCCCGGACGGATTCGTGACCGACTCGGCCGCCGCCGCGACAGCCTTCGCGACCGGCGTCAAGACGCTCAACGGGGCGGTCGGCGTCGATCCAGACGGTACCAGCGTCACCAACCTGATCGAGCTGGCCAAGGCGGCCGGCAAGTCGGTCGGGCTCGTCACGACCAGCCAGGTTACCGACGCATCGCCGGCCTGCTTCGCCGCTCACGTCCTCGACCGCGATCTCCAGAGCGAGATCGCCCGACAGTACATCGAGGATGCCGAAGTCGACGTGATCCTCGGCGGCGGCGAGGATCGCTGGCTGCCCGAGGGGACGGCGGGCGCCTACCCCGACAACCCGGACGAGGACCCGGAGGAGCAGAGCAGCAGCGACCAGGGCGACCTGATCGCACGGGCGCGGGAGCTCGGCTGTAGCTACGTCAGCGATGCCGACGGCCTCGACGGCGCTACCGGCCCGAAGCTGCTCGGCCTGTTCGCCAACGAGGAGATGTTCCAGCAGCGCCCGGAAGGCGAGGGCGACATCTACGACCCCGTCGTCACGCTTGACCAGATGGCCGCCAAGGCGATCGAGATCCTGTCCCAGAACCCGAACGGCTTCTTCCTCTTCGTCGAGGAGGAGGCGATCGACGAGTTCTCCCACGCCAATAACTCGACCTACACGCTCAAGGGCGTCAGTGAGCTCAACCGGGCCGTCCAGCTCGGCCTCGACTACGCGACCACGGCCGGCGACACGCTGGTCCTTGTCACCGCCGACCATGAGTGTGGCGGTCTGACGGTCGAGGGCGTCGATGACTCCGACGAATCGGGCGACACCGAGGGCGACCTCGCGATCTCGGTCGAGGACGGACCGTTCGATGTCGCCAACAGCGACTACCAGTTCTCGCTGGACTGGACGACGACCGGCCACACCGGCGTCCGGGTCCCGCTGACGGCGACCGGCCCCGGCTCGGAGCTGCTGGCCGGCTACTATGAGAATACCGACGTCTTCATCGCTCTCGTCACGGCGCTGGGCCTTGAGCTGCCGGACAGCGCTGGGACGACCAACGCCACCCCAGGCGCCACCCCGCGCAGCTAGCTACTGCGTAGGGTCTGTGTAACATAAGGACGCCGGCGCCGTGTTTCCAACGTGGGACCCAGCGCTGGCGTCTTCGTCGTTGCGGAAGCTCAGGCGCCCGGCAGTTCGTAGGTCAGGGTGAGCCGGGCGCCCTGCTCATCGTGGGCGAACGCGCAGGTCACGGACAGACCGGTCAACTCACCGGTCGCCGAATCCGGAACGACCGACCCGAGGGGCCTGCCTCACCACCTCCGCCGGTCAGGCCGCCGTGCTGGAGGATGAAGCTGCCCGCCCGGCCATCGAGTTGGCCGACGACGCGATCCGACGCGACGTAGCGGGCGCCCTCGCCACCCTCCAGCGAGCAGGGCAGCAGGCGGGCCGTGCTCGTCCCGATGAGATCGCCACTGAACGTCTTGCCGACGGCGACCTGCTTGAGGGCCGGGCCGGCCGCCTCGCTGTCGTAGCTCTCGGCGTCCCATCGCGTGATCTCGAAGCTGGCCCGCGCGGTCCGTGTCATCCTGGCGCTCCTGATGCAGTTGCGGTCGGCTCACCCGCGCGATCCGCGGAGACCTGTCGGCGTCGGGCCGACCGTCAGGTTAGGATGACATCCTGTCAGATGATGACAGGGTCGTGGACGACGATGCCGTATTCGCCCGACCGTACCAGGACCACCCTGCCTGTCCATCTCGCCTGATGCGCTGGCTTCCGGTTTCCGCAAACCGGTCCGGCCCATGCTCACGGGGACCGACCAAGCGAGGCGAACCGAAGGAAGGACGATGCCGATGATCCGTCGACTGGTGACCCTCGCCGCCCTCGTCAGTCTCCTGTCGTTGTCGCTGCCGACCTCGGCTCAGGACCCGAGTGATCTGACGTTCGAGGACGGGATCGCCGTTGGCAAACTCACCGTCTGGTTCGAACTGACCGCACCAGCCTCCTTCGAGCTCACGTACGGTCTGGAACGACCCGCCTGGGACGACCCCGACTGGCAGGTTCGCATGGACAGCGCGGTCGGTGTGATCCTGGTCGTCGTGCGGAGCGTGGACCGGGCCGGGGAAGTCGGCCCAACCCTGCCCGACGACCAGGACGAAGCGGTACGTCTGTACGACGCGATGGGGGCCGCGGCCGCGACCTGCGACCGGGCGCTCGTTCGCCAGACCGACGACCTCGCTGACCAGTGTGTCGAGCATCTGATCGCGCGCTACGACGCGCTGCTCGCCTTCCAGACCTCTCTTGGTCTGTTCGTCGACTTCTCCCCGGTGGAGATCGAGCGGGCGCCACGGATCGGCCCGGTCCTGCCCGGCGCGACGCCACGCGGTGGATACCAAGCGACATGATCGACGTCTCGACCCTCATCCTGCTCCTGCTGATCGCGTCGGCGGCGGTCGTCCTGGCGAGTTGGCTCCATGTGTCCTACACCCTCGTGCTGCTCGTCAGCGGGCTGGTCGTCGGGGCGTCGGGCTGGCTGCCGGACGTCCAGCCGTCGTCCGAGCTGATCCTGCTGGTCTTCCTGCCGCCGCTGATCTTCGAGGCGGCCTTCCTGCTCGACCTCCGCCTGCTCTGGTCGGTCCGGGTTGGGGTCCTGACGCTGGCGTTGCCGGGGGTGCTCGTCGCGGCCGGGGTCGGCGGGGCGCTGGTTCACTGGGGACTCGGTCTGCCGTGGATGGTCGCGTTGCTGTTCGGCGCCCTCGTCGCCGCGACCGACCCGGTCTCGGTGCTGGCGACCTTTCGGGATCTTGGCGTCGGGCCCCGGCTCCGGGTCCTGATGGAGGGCGAGAGCCTGCTCAACGACGGGACGGCGCTCGTCCTGCTCGCGACCCTGACCTCGGGCGTGCTGAACGACCACTTCTCACCATCCGACGCGACCGGGGAATTCATCGTTTCGATCCTCGGCGGCAGCCTGATCGGGATCGCGGTCGGCTGGATTGGCCACTGGATGGTCTACTCGGTCGACCAGCATCTGACCGAGATGGCCGTCTCGGTCGCTGTCGCGTACGGAGCCTTCTTCACGGCGGACCTGCTCGGTCTGTCGGGCGTACTGGCCACGATCGCGGCGGCGATGACGCTGGGCTGGTTCGGCCGGCGGCACGGCTGGGTTTTCACCCAGCGGTCGCGCGAGGTGCTGACGGACCTCTGGGAGCTGCTGGCCTTCACGGCCAACGCGGGGCTCTTCCTCCTGATCGGTCTCGAGGTCAGCGTCGCCGGGATGCGAGAGCAACCTACGGCGGTGATCTGGGGCGTGATCGCGGCGCTCGCCGGCCGGCTGGTCGTCGCCTACGCCGGTGGGGCGCTCCTCAACCGGGCCGGGTTCTCGATCTCCTACCCGGAGCGGCACGTCCTGTTCTGGGGCGGGCTGCGCGGGGCCGTGGCGCTGGCTGGCGCCCTCAGCCTGCCGGATGGCTTCCCGTATCGGAGCGAGCTCCTCGCGATGACCTACGGCGCGGTCCTGTTCACCCTCCTCGCCCAGGGGCTGACCGTCGGGCCGCTGGTCCGCTGGCTCGGGCTCGGCGGGACGGCCCCGGTTCCCGTCCCAGTGACCGACGAGACGCCCGTGATCGATACCACCGACCGCACCATCTGAGGGGTTCGACCAAGAGAACGGATAGCATGGCATGGCGTGGTGTCCGGCTGGACGGTGGTCCGGTCCCGCGGCGGGTGGCCCAGCGGATCGAGCGGATCGACGAGAGCGGCGAGCGTCTTGCCCCTCCCCAACCCCTCCCCATCTCGCATCGCCGCCCGCGCCATCCTGCGTCGGGCTGGTCGTCTCGCGGATGGAGAGGGGCTCATGCTGGTTGGGCTGAAGCCCTCCCGGAAGAACTGGCATTGACGCGAAACTTCCTCCCCTCTCCATCCGGTGAGGACCGTAGGGACGAAACCGAGATGGGGAGGGGGCCGGGGGAGGGGCCAGACGCTCGCCAAACGACACATCGGCGCTCTAAACCCTCTCTCCCTCGTCCTAGTCCGGTGCCTCGGCCTGAGCGGGAACCGGCGCCGGGGCCGCCGCGCCCAGCCACTTGAGGTAGATCAGCTCCGGGTCGCCCGGATCGAGGTTCTCGATGAAGCCACTGGCGATGAATCCGAGCCGGCCGAGCAGCATCCGCATCGCCGTGTTCGACGCGTTCGTCGAGCTGAACAGCCGGTCGCCCTCGGTCGCGGCGATCGTCGCCTGAACCAGCGCTGTCCCCATGCCCCGCCGCCGGGCCGCTGTCCGGACCCTCAGCAGCGACAGGAACGGCTGGCCGAACAGCGACCGGTCGTGGATGGCGAAGCCGGCGACCTCGTCCCCCTCCCGCGCGACGAGGCAGCGGCCCTCAGCGATCGCGCCGTCGATGGCGGCTGGCCGATCGGGAATCTGCCGCTCTTCCTGCTCGATCAGCAGCACGCCATCGCGATCCTGATCGGTAGCCGGAACTACTGAAAACATCCTGCTCCTCTGTGCCCGACGCCCTGCTCGACTCCGGAGGAGGCTGCAACGAGCGCCATTCGGCGGATTTCCCATGAGATATGGACTGTTGGCTATTGAGACCAACCCCTCCGACCGCTACGATAGCAGGACAATCCTGGTCCATCCCGTCGCCACGATCATGGTTCCCGCCAGGATGAGGGACTGTGCGCAATGGTATCGATCTCCCCACGGCCGGCGCGGCCGCGGCCCGGCACAGTATCGACTCCCGAGGTCACGGCGATCCGGACGCTGAGCGAGCGCCCGTGCGCTCCCGCCCTCAGTCCCCTGATCGGCCGGGAGGGAGACCTCGCGGCGCTCGCCGGCTGGCTGTCCGAGCCGCACCTCCGGCTGATCACCATCACGGGACCGGGCGGCGTCGGCAAGACGTCCCTCGCCGCCGAGGTCGCGCGGTCGGTCCGCGAGCGGAGCGCGGCGCGGGTCGAGGTCATCCCCCTGGCCGCGATCTCGGACCCGGAGCTGCTCCCCGCGACGATCGGCCGGGCACTCCGGGGGACGACGCCGAACACCCCGGCCCTGGTCGCGATGCTCGACCGCGTCACGCAGACCACCCCGCTCCTGCTCCTGCTCGACAACTTCGAACATCTGCTCGATGGTGCCCTGGTCGTCGGCGAGATGCTGGCCGGCTGTCCCAGCGTCCGGATCATCGTCACCAGCCGGGAGCGGCTCCGGCTACGTGGCGAGCACGAGTACGTCCTCGATCCCCTGGGAGTGCCCCCAGCCGAGACCGGGGCCGCGACGGACTTCGCGTCGGCCGTCGCCTCGCCGGCCGTCACGATGTTCGTCGAGCGGATGCGGGAGGTCCGGGCCGGCTTCCGGCTCGACCCAGGCAACGCCGGCGACATCGCCGAGCTCTGCCGTCGGCTGGATGGCCTGCCGCTCGCGCTGGAACTTGCCGCCGCCCGGACCAAGGCCCTGCCGCTCTCCTTCCTCGTCGCCCGGCTGGATCATAGTCTCGCTCTGTTCGACCGCGGCGCCCGCGACCAGGTCGACCGCCATCAGACGCTCTCCGCCGTCGCCGCCTGGTCCTACGCTCTGCTGACGCCGGACGAGCAGCGGACCTTCCGGCGGCTGTCGGCGCTGCCCGGCGCGTTCCCACTGGCCGCGGCGCTGGCCGTCTGCACCGGTGATCCCGAACCGGCTGGCGGCAGTCAGGATAGGGCTGGACCGGACCCGGACGACCTCGGCGCGGTCCTCGGGATGCTTAATCAGTTGACCTCGCTGGTCGACAAGAGTCTGCTCAACCAGGCCCCGTCCGACGATCGCCCCGGCGACGAACCGTGGTTCACGATGCTGGAAACGCTGCGCCAGTTCGGCCTCGAACGGCTCCGGGACGAAGGCGAGGAGGCGGACACCCGCGGCCGGCACGCCCGCTGGGTGGTGGCGGCCATCGTCGGGGCCAGCTCGCCGGCACCGAGCGCTTCCGTCCCTCCCATCCAGTTCCGGTTCTGCGCCGTCCATCTGCCCGCCATCCGGGCCGCCCTGAGCTGGCTCGAGGCGACCGGGGATCTCGGCTCGCTCGTCCTCCTCGCGACGCGGGTCGAGCCGTTCTGGATGCTGCGGTCCTTCCGGACCGAGGGAATCGCCTGGTGCCAACGCATCCTCGCCCACCCGGCCTTCAGCGACCTGCCGGCCGTGGACCGGGGCGGGATCTGGCTGATCGCCGCCAACCTCGCCCGGACCCAGGCGATGCTCCCCTACTCGATGCGCTGCGGCGAGGAGGCGCTGGCGGCCTTTGCGGCGGTCGATCACCCACTCGGCATCGCCGCCACCGAGAACCTGCTCGGGGCGGTCGCCCGGACGGGTGGCGACCTGGAGCGGGCCCGCCACCACGCCCAGCGGGCGATGGATCTGTTCGAACCGTTCGGCGATGCCCACTGGCGGGCCCTGACCCGTTGCAACCTCGGTGCCGTCCTCGTCCACGCCGGTGAGGTCGATCGGGCCCACGCTCTGCTGCTGGAATCCGAGGCGCTCTACCGCGGTGAGGACAATGCCTGGGGTATCGGGACGACCCTCGTCAACCTCGCGATCGTCGCCCGCGCCCAGCGACGCTACGGCGACGCGATCCAGTCCTACCGCGAGGCCTTCCGGATCTTCGAGACGCTCCGGCCCCGCGAGAGCCTGCTCGACGTCGTCAGTGGGATCGCCGTGATCGCGGGCGACTGTGGCCTCCACGCCGATGCCCTCCGGTTGCTGGCGGCGATCGAGGTCAACCGGGCCGTGATCGCCTACCACCTCGAGGCACCCTACGCCGTGACCTCCCGCCAGACGGCGAACCGGGCCCGGGCGGCGCTGACGCCGAACGTCGCCGCCGGAGCGACCGTCGCCGGCGAGTGCCTGTCATTCGCGGCTCTGATCGCGGCGGCCGATTCGCTGCTCGATCGGATCGACCGCTGCCTCGTCGAGGGATCGACCGGTAGCGAGGGCAGCAGCCTCACCCCGGCCGGACGGCTCGCCATCCGGTTCGGCCTCACCCAGCGGGAGATCGAGGTCCTCGGTCTGATCGCGGTGGGCATCTCCGACCGCGAGATCGGCGATCGCCTGTTCATCAGCCCCCGGACGGCGATGCGGCACGTCGCCAACATCCTGCTCAAGCTCGGCGTCAGCAGCCGGACCGCGGCGGCGTCGCTCTTCCTGCGCGAGTCCGCGACGTAGCGGTTCATACAAAGCCGGTACATGTCCCGCCGGCCCAGCGCCATGAATGAGTAGTTCTACCCATTCGGGATACCCCGGCCAATCTACATACTTTCACCCACGAGCGATGCCGCGGTGACCGGCACTATGGTCAGGAACGGCTTGCCTGGCCAGGGCGAACTAATGGTGCCGTCAAAGCCTCCCTCGATCGTGCCATGAGTGCTCGGGCCGCTACTGCGTGTCCCCGAGCGAGATCCGTTCCGGTCGGCCCGGCCGGCCGTCGTCCATCGTTTCGGTCTGTCTGGAAGAGGTCTGGTATCCAGGAGGTGAACGGTAGTGAACCATTCAACGACGTCGGTTCCTCGCTGGCTGCGCACCGGAGCGCAGCTGCTCATGACCCTGAGCCTGCTGCTCGCACTGATCGGCCCGATCGCCCAGAGCCAGGCGGCTTCACCGGCTACCGCGGCTCCGGCGGCCGCGGGCACTGACCCGGATCCGTCCCTGGAGCCGGAGCAATCGCTGGAGCCGGATCCCGCCGAACTCCCATCGGACGATCCCTATGCGTCGGACGATGCGCTACCCCCGGAGGAGTCACCCTCGGACGACGTCCAGCCGTCCGAGGAACCGACCACCTACGACACCAGCATCACCATCTACAAGTGGCTCTGCCCGGCCGGCTACGACTACACCGACCCCGAGTCCCGGCCAGACGAGGACTGCTCCGAACCGCTCGACGGCATCCAGTTCGACCTGACGCGGACGGCGCCGGATTCCAACTCGTTCAGCGCCACGACCGGCGACCAGCAGTCCGGGACCGCCACCTTCAGCGGCTTCGACCCAGGCTCCTGGGAACTGACCGAGGTCAGCTCTCCATACGGAACCGACGGTTTCCGCGTCTGCAACGACTTCGGCTCCGGCAACCCCGGCGCCCAGTCGGCCGCCGTCGGCGAGCCCTTCTCGTTCGAGGTGCCGTCCGATCAGCCGTTCAACGGCTTCTGCGACTGGTACAACGTCCCGTCTGGCAACAGCGTCACGATCTACAAGTGGCTCTGCCCGTCCGGCTACGACTACGCAGCCCAGGACGCCGACCCCCAATACGACTGCACCGAGGCGCTCGATGGGATCGAGTTCACGCTGTACGATCCGTCGTCCAGTGAGACGACGGCCACGACTGGCGACGAGACGTCGGGGCAGGTCTCCTTCGACGGGCTCGACCCCGGCGACTACGAGGTCGCCGAGATCGGCTCCGGAGACACCTATGACTCGTACATCATCCGTTGCTACACAGGTGAGCAGGAGTGGCTGGCAGACTACGCATCCTACGGGCTGGACGGGCGCTACCAGCACACCTTCGACGACCAGGAATACGTCCAGCTGTATTGCAACTGGTACGACGTGCCCGGTGGCAACACCATCACGATCTACAAGTGGCTCTGTCCGGCGGGCTACGACTACACCGACCCCGAGTCCCGACCGGACGAGGACTGTACCGAAGCCCTCGATGGGATCGACTTCTCCCTGACCGGACCTTCGGGCGGCCAGACGACGATCGTCACGACGGGAGACGTCGACTCCGGTATCGCCCGGTTCACCGGCTTCGGCGCCGGTGACTATGAGCTGACCGAGGTCTCGTCGCCCTACGACACGAGTGGCTTCCGGGTCTGCAACGACTTCGGCTTCGGTAACCCCGGCGTCGAACCAGCGGTCGTCGGCGAGCCGTTCGCGTTTGCGGTGCCATCCGACCAGCCGTTCAACGGTGTCTGCAACTGGTACAACGTCCCGTCCGGCAACAGCGTCACGGTCTACAAGTGGCTCTGCCCGTACGGCTACGACTACGAGGCTTACCAGGCCAACCCGGAACTCGACTGTGCCCAGCCGGTCGACGGGGTCGACTTCACGTTGACCCCGACCGAGCCGTCCGGAGACCCGATCGTCCAGACGACCGGCTCCGACGGGTCGGGCTGGACGACCTTCACCGATCTGGGCTCCGGCGACTACGCGATCGCGGAGAGCCGCTCGCCGTACCAGACGACCGGATTCCTGAGCTGCTACCTCGAAGGCACCGGGTCGGCGGGCTACGTCCCGATCGAGTACGGCAACCAGTACCCGTTCACGGTCGACGAGGGCGCGTCCTTCCACCTGATCTGCAACTGGTACAACCTCCCCTACGACAACAGCATCACGATTCACAAGTGGACCTGCCCGTACGGCTACGACTACTCGGGCAGCGGCGCCGATCCCTACGCGGACTGCACCGAGGTCACGAACGCCGTCAAGTTCACGGTCTCCAATCTGGAGACGACCTACAGCGACGTCACCGGCAACGACGGGCCGGGCACGGTCGTCTTCGACGGCCTGACTCCCGCTACCTGGCAGATCGAGGAGACGCTCCCGGCCGGATACGCCGACGTCCTCATCGGTACCTGCTACGCGGAGGGCAGCGAACCGACCGGCGACTACTCCTACGACCCCGGCGTCTCCTCATCCGAGGTCGATATCCCGGTCGAGGGATCGACCCACTGGGTCTGCGACTGGTTCAACATCCTGACCGAGGACCCGGGCGACGTCGTCATCTACAAGTGGACCTGCCCGGCCGGCTACGACATCTACGGTTACGGCGCCAACGCCGCCCGGGACTGCCGCGAGGCGACCAACGGCGTCCAGTACAACGCGACCGGGCCAAACAGCTACGCGTCGCAGTCCGACACCGGCGACGCGATCGACGGCGCGGTCTCGTTCGGCGGGCTCGAACCCGGCGACTACACCTTCACCGAGACGCTCCCGGCCGACACGCTCTACGTCTTCATCGCGGACTGCACCGGTACCAGTGTCGACGTCGTCCACCCCTACCCACTCTACGTGGGCAACCCGCTGCTGGTCCGGGTCAACCCGGGCGACCGGATCGTCTGCAACTGGTACAACGTACCGAAGCTGAAGGAAGGGACGATCGTCCTGACCAAGTACATCTGCTCGACGCCGACCTACACCAATGCCGTCAACTGCGAGATCTACGAGGGCGGCGTCACCTTCAAGCTGCTCTACCGGCAGAGCGGCAACCTGGCCGAGGTCTCCACTGGAAAGACCGGCGCCAACGGCCAGCTGACCTGGATGGGTCTCAGCCCCGGCCAGTACACCGTCCAGGAGCAGGACGGTCCCTACTGTCGCATCACGGCCAGCCAGATCGACGATGGCTACATCGGTGTTCTGGATGGCACGACGACCTACGTCAGCGTCTACAACTGCACCTCGAAGTCGAAGCCGAGCCCGGGGACGAGCACCAAACCGAAGCCGAGCAACGCCCCACCGGGCAAGTTCCCGAACACCGGCATCGACCCCAACGCCGCCGTCGATCCTGGCACCGGCCCGGTCGCCGGTGAGGCCTCGCCAAGCCCGGACGCGCCGATCGATCAGACCGACACGGCCAGCGGGTCGCCGTCCGGCAGCGCCGAACCGTCCAGCTGCGCGACGCCCACCGAACCGAACGACGCTGTCAGTCCCTCCCCCAGCGCGTCGGGATCGGCCTCGCCGTCCCCGTCGCCGAGTGAGCAGGAGGTCACCGCCGCCAGCCTCGCGCCCTCGCCGGACGCCGGCGTGGAGACCTGCGAACGCGGGCAGGTCCCGGCCAACATCGTCGTCGAATCGGTCGACATGAACCTCGACATCGAGGTGATCGAGACCGTCGACGGCGTCATGCAGGCACCGACCGGCGCCGAGTTCGCCTCCTGGTACCGCGAGACCAGCCGGCTGGGGGAGGAGGGCCCGATCGTCATCGCCGGTCACCTCAACTACTGGAACACACCGGAGGGCCCGTTCTACGCCCTGGCCCAGATGGAAGCCGGGGATCTCATCTCCGTGACCGGCGACGACGGCGGCCTCTATCAGTACGAGGTTCGCTCGGCGGAGCAGTTCCCGTCCGATGCCTCGCCGAACGAGCTGTTCGCGTCCGTCGACCAGAGCGCGGGCGGTGAGACGATGGTCCTCATCACCTGCGGCGGCGAGTGGGACGCCTCGATCAGCGAGTACAACGAGCGCACCGTCGTCGTCGCCACCCGCGTCCAGGCCGGCGACGAGGGAGCCTGAACCTGACCGGGACGGTGGGCTGTTCCACTGCCGTCCCGGTCGCGTCTCACCGATCTGCTCGGAGTCATCCGGTACCGCGGACACGACGCCGGCGTCCCAGTGGTTGGGGCGCCGGCGTCGTCGTTTCCGGGTTGGCCGGCGACGGGCGGTCAGGTTCAATCTGGAAGAACTCGGCTGCCATCCCACGGACCCTGGATGGGCAGCTGTCTCGCCGTCAGACAGGCAGGTCCATCGCGGTGATAGCATGAAAGAACAGGCTGCGGTTCCTGTGGCGGGAAATTCGCCTCTTCCGCGCTTCGAGACGCCTGGGTGAGGTCAGGTCAGGGACCGCGGTCTGTACCGAAAGCGATACGAATGACAGCTGGTGTTACCTGCCACTTTCCGTCACGTATGGACCTATATTCCTGAGGTGTAGAGCCGACATCCGACAGGGGGACGACCAATGACGATGCCGACGGACATCCTGGCCTATAACCGGCAGGTGATCGAGACGTTCCGGGCCAACGGCCGCCGGAGCGACGGTGGCCCGATGCTGCTCTTGACGACGACCGGCGCCCGGACCGGAGAGTCCCGGACATCCCCGATGATGTTCGCCATGCTCTCGGGCCGCATGACCGTCATCGGCTCGAACATGGGCGCTCCGAAGCACCCCGCCTGGTACCACAACCTGATCGTCAGCCCGGACGTCACCGTCGAGGTCGACGGGGAAGACTGGCCAGCTACCGCGACGACAGTCACCGGCGATGACCGCACAAGGCTCTGGGACGAACTGCTTCGGGACTACCCGTTCTTTGCCGACCACCAGGCGAAGACCACCCGCGAGATCCCGCTGGTCGAGCTCGTCCGCCAGCCACCGGTCGACGAGGTGGGCCAGGACTAGCAATGTCACACCCTGTATGGCCCAGGGCGGCGGCGTTTCGTTGGGTCATCCGCTCTCGCTGTGCTTGCGGTGGCCTCACCAGGCGGGCACCGCCACCGGCGGCTCCTTCCGCTCTCGCCGAACGGGTATCCATGCCAGCCGAACGGTGAACCAGTGTGAGCGATTCGGGCAGAGGAGCGCGTGGTGAGGGTCGAGGGCACGGTTCGGCGGGACATCGAGCTGCTTGCGACGACGATGAACGCCTGGCTCAACGGCAGCGACGCGGTGACGGTCGTGACCGCGGAGTCGCTGACCGGGGGCGGAGTGTCGGCCGCCCTGACGGCGATCCCGGGGACCTCGTCGTACTTCCTCGGCGGGATCGTCGCTTATTGCAACGTTGCCAAGGCCAGCCTGCTCCATGTCCCCCAGGAGGTCCTGGACACGTTCGGCGCCGTCAGCGCCCCATGCGCCGAGGCGATGGCCAACGGCGTCCGGGCGGTCTTCGACGCGACCTTTGCCGTCTCGACCACCGGGATCGCGGGGCCGGGCGGCGCGACCGGGCTCAAGCCGGTCGGCCTCGTCTACGTCGCCGTCGCCGGGCCGGACGGGACGACCGTCGAGGAACACCGGTTCCCCGGCGACCGCGAGGCCGTCACCGAGGCCAGTATCCACGCCGCCCTCACCCTGCTGCACGACCGCGTCCGGACCTGGCTCGACGCTGAGGCGTAGCGTCCGTCCTGCCCGATCAGGGAGCGTCCGCAACCTGTGCGGCGGTGGTGATCGGCACTATTGTTCGTGCAGTACATGGGCGGCGTGTTCGGCTGCTGGCCGGGTCGCCGCTGTCCTTCAACCATCGATGTCAGGAGTACCCTCCGTGCCGACAGCCGCCAAGCTGTATGAGAAGACCGTTCTGTCCAACGGCGTCCGCGTCGTGACCGGTGAGATGACCGGCGTCCGGTCGGCCTCCCTGATCCTCTACTTCGGCGTCGGGAGCCGCTACGAGCGGGCCGCCGAGAGCGGCGTCTCCCACTTCCTCGAGCACATGGTCTTCAAGGGGACGGAGCGCCGCCCGGACCCGATCACCATCTCGCAGGAGATCGAGGGCGTTGGCGGGATCCTCAACGCCGCGACCGGCCGCGAGTCGACCAACTACTGGTTCAAGGTCCCCAGCACCCACTTCGGAGCCGCCTTCGAGGTGCTGGCCGACATCGTCCGCAACTCCGTGATCGACCCGACCGAGTTCGCCAAGGAGCGCTCGGTCATCGTCGAGGAGATCCGCTCGGTCAACGACTCGCCGGAGGACCTCGTCCACGATGTCATCGACGACCTCGTCTGGGGCGACCAGGGCATCGGGCGGCCGATCGCCGGGACCGAGGCGACCGTCAAGGCCATTACCCGCGACGGCATGGTCGACTACTGGAAGCGGAACTATCGGCCCGATCGCCTCGTCATCTCCGCCGCCGGGGACGTCCGCCACACCGATGTCGTCGCGCTGGCCGAGGAGCACTTCGGCGACCTCGTCGCGCCGGCCAATCCGGACACCTTCGAGCCGACCCGCAACGACCAGCAGGCGGCCCGGGTCCGGATCGTCGAGCGGGAGACCGAGCAGGCCCAGCTGGTCCTCGCGATGCCGGCCCTGCCCTACACGACCGACGCCCGCTACGTGCAGTCCACGATCGAAGCGGTCCTGTCGTCCGGGATGAGCTCCCGGTTGTTCCAGGAGATCCGGGAGAAGCGCGGTCTGGTCTACTCGGTCTACGCCTACTTCCGGCCCTATGAGGACGTCGGCCAGGGCGTCTTCTACGCCGGGACCGACCCGGGGCGGATCGACGAGGCGACGACGGCCCTGATCGGCGAGATGCGCCGGATGCGGGACGAGGCCGTGCCGGAGGACGAGCTCCAGCGAACCAAGGAACTGCGCAAGGGGCGCCTCCTGATGGGACTGGAGGACAGTCGATCGGTCGCCTCCTGGATCGGCTCGCAGGAACTGACCTACGGCGAGATCAAGACGCCGGAGGAGGTGACCGAGCGAATCGAGGCGGTTACCGTCGCCCAGGTCCAGGAGCTCAGCCGACAGCTGTTCCGCCGGGACGTGATGAACGTCGCCCTCGTCGGGCCGTACAAGGACGCCGACCGGCTGGCGGAGATCGTGGCGGCGCTGTAGTGGTGGGTCAGGCGTCATGTGGCTGACCTGAAGCAGTCCCCACCCCCAGCCCGGGGTGACTCGTCGCGCTCCGACCGGCTGAAGCCGATCGTCGGCTGCGACGGGCTCGCTTCGCTGCCCAGGGAGGGGAGAACGGGCGGACCGGTACCGACCGAGCTCAGGTCGCGAATCGGCCTGACTCGCCAATAGGACATTCGATACGACCGCGGTGTCACGGTCGGTGCGGGATAGCGACGCAGGGGGACGGTGATGACGCTGACGCGGGGCTGGAACGGCTGGGACGCGATCATCGATCTGGCGCTGGCCGAGGACGTGGGGACGGGCGATGTCACGACGATGGCGACCGTTCCAGTCGACGCGCGCTCGTCCGCCCGGCTGGTCGCCAAGGCCGACGGCGTGCTGTCGGGCGTCGACGTTGCCCAGGCCGTGTTCCGGCGGGTCGACCCGGACATCGCCTGGGAGACCTGCGCACCCGACGGCAGCCACGTCCCCGACGGCACGGTCATCGCCGAGATCGCCGGGCCGTCCCACGGGATGCTCCTCGCCGAGCGGACCGCCCTCAACCTGATCCAGCACCTCTCCGGGATCGCCTCCCTGACGGCGCGGTACGTCGCGGCGGTCGAGGGGACCGGGGCCTGCATCGTCGACACCCGCAAGACCTTGCCGGGGCTGCGGGTTCTGGAGAAGGCGGCCGTCCGGCACGGCGGCGGGATGAACCACCGCGTCGGCCTGAGCGACGGCGTCCTGATCAAGGACAATCATCTGGCCGCGATCGGTGGGGCGGACCGGATCACCCGGGCGATCGCCGCCGCCCGGGCCGCCGTCCCGCACACCCTCCGGGTCGAGGTCGAGGTGACGACGCTCGCCGAGGTCCGGGAGGCCGTCGAGGCCTCGGCCGACGCGATCCTGCTCGACAACATGGGGATCGAGGAGATGCGGGAGGCGGTCGGCATCGTCGGAGGGCGCTCGCTGACCGAGGCGTCCGGCGGCGTCAACCTCGCGACCGTCCGGCTGGTCGCCGAGACCGGCGTCGACCTGATCTCGGTCGGTCGTCTGACCCACTCCGCGCCGGCGCTCGACATCAGCCTCCAGTTCGCCCTCTAACCCGGGGGTCGTTGGGCGTCTTGCGGCAATTCGGGACACCGATTGTCCGAAGCGAACGAAACGACGGTGATCTGTTGAGGGTGGTCGTTCGTACACACTCGTTGCGACGATCGCGCTTTCCGGTGGATGTGCCCGAACCGGTGTTCACATCGGTTCCCGAATGGTACGATGGCTCGGAGAAACCGTCTCGCGGTCTCTCGCGTTTCAGGTAGCAGGCGGCGTACGGCTTCTGTCCGGCGACGGATCGGGTCGACCCACGCTGTCGGTCCTTTATGCGAGCAGGGTTCGGGGCGGAACGGCGGTCGGGGGACCACCGGTACAGGGGGAAGGCAAGAGTGAACAGCGTAGTGGGTCAGCAAAGCCCGATCGCGTCCCGGACGACCGGGCGGGTGGGCAGTGCCCGCCATTCCAGCGTCGCCGGACGGATGATGCTCATCGTCGTGATCATGCTCACCACCATCATGTCGGTGGGCGGCTCGTTCGCTCAGCCGCGGTCGGCCGCCGCGCAGGACGACGGATCGACGTTCCCGGGGTTCGCCAGTCAATGGTCCGCCCCGAAGACCGTCTACGTTCCGGCGACCGGCCAGAGCATCGATGGCTGGTTCCTCGACATGTGGCGGGAGAACGGCTCGGCCAGCGTCTTCGGCAACCCGATCACGCCGGAGATCACCCGTGAC
>JAABUS010004349.1_pt1 | contig 20624 bp, 20 predicted proteins | sample 5560161 | NCBI WGS metagenome assembly JAABUS01 (sample SAMN10711885, study PRJNA513376) | rock metagenome | isolation source: Antarctica rocks | place: Antarctica: Victoria Land, Trio Nunatak nord | collected 2016-01-04 | reverse complement strand
AGCGTCGACGTGTTGCACCTCGACGGCTAGCCGTAGTTCCTCATCACGTCGGTCAGCCGGTCCTCTCTTCGGAGGCTGGGTGTCGAAGCCCCAGCCCCAAGTAGAGGACACCGCAGGCGGCCTAGATAGATAGGCCTGTGGGGAGTCGTCCCCGAGTGCCTCGGCGGATCCTCCGCGACCGATTCGGCGACCGCGGGGCTGCCGCCTTCGGCCACGCTGCGTTTGCCGTGGTGCACAAGCCGGCTGACGGAGCGGCCGTCTGGCGCCCACCCGCCCAGAAGGACCGCACACCCCGTCGGTGGCGGCACTTCATCCGCGTGGCCGCGGCGAGACGTATCCCGCTCCCGCTCCCGCTTTCGCGCGTGGATCCGGGCGTCTCGGGCGCAGCGGTGCGGACGCCCGCAAGGGACGACAAGCAGCCAACTGCAGCGGCGCCGAGTGCCTGCCCGCTTCCATCCAAGAGCGCGCGTTGGTAGCCCAGGGCCGTCGCTTCGGGAGCTCATCGCAGGGCGTGCTGATCGATCTGGTCGTTCAGCAGTTCGGCGATCTCGCCCGCTCGAACGGGGCTCAAGCCGCTGATGACATTCTTGGCGCCGCGGGCGACAATTGTCACCCGCGCTCCGAAGTGCCGTCCACGAATCCTCATTGCTTCTATTTCTTCGTATGGAACGTCAAGGGTCCGCCGAGGAGCGACGAACAACACCCGCCCGCTCGTGACGACCAGAACGCCGTCGTGGCCGGCGGAAATGCCGGCGACCATGTCGAGGACTTCCTCTTCATCGTCCAGGCGCCCGACGACGCGGTCGAGCAGGGGGCGTGCCTCGGCCACGCCTCGGCGATCGGCGTGGGCCGCGGCGAACTGCTGCTGGGCGGCGGTGTCGGTCTTTGCCTCGCGGAGGTGCTTCGCCGCGTCGCGCACTGCCCGATCGTGGACCTGCTCGGCGTGTCGCAGAACACGCTGCGCTTCGAGTATCGCGTCGCGATCGGTGGTGCGCGCCTCACGCACGGCCTCGGCGGCGACTTCGAGCGCCTGTTCGCGACTGGACGGGCTTGGCACGCCTGCGCTCATCTTCCGCCGAGCCTAGGGCGAACGGGCTCGCGCGGCAACTCACCATCGCGCTGCCTTGGAGAACCTGAATCGGTGTAGCGTTCTCCCGTGGCGTCTTGGGGAACGTCCTGACATGGACGGCGAGACGATCGCCCTCGGGGCGGGTCTGGCCACGGCACTCGCGTCGGCGCTCGGAACCAACCTCGCCTTCTTGTTCAAGCACCGCGGGGCGGTCGCCGCCCCGGATGTCGACATGAAGCATCCTCTGCGGAGCACCGCCGACTTGTTTCGCTCCCGGTGGTTCGCGATCGGATGGATCCTCGCCGTCGTGGCGTTCCTCTGCCACGTCGCGGCACTCGCTCTGCTCCCGCTGTCGGTCGCGCAGGCCGTCCTTTCGGGTGGGTTCGTGCTTCTCGCCGTCCTCGCCGAGCGCTACTTCGGCTTTTCCCTTGGTCGTCGGCAGTGGGTGGGCGTCGTCCTGGTCGCGACCGCGCTGACGCTGCTCGGCGTCACCGGGTCAGCGTCCGGCGATGATCACGCCGACTTCTCGGTCGGGGCGTTGATCCTGTTCGAGGGCGCCGCCGTTGGCCTTGGCCTTCTGTTGATCCTCTCGCACCGGATCAACCGGTTGCGTGTGCAGCAGGGCGTCCTGCTGGGCGCGGCCGCCGGTCTGGGATTCGGAATCTCCGACGTTGCCATCAAGGCGATCAGCGGTGACGTGCTCGGGGGGCTGCCGTGGATCGCGCTCGCGGTCGTTGCGGCGATTGCCTCGTTCTTCGCGTCGGCTCGCAGCCTGCAGATTGGGGAGGGCGTCGCGGTGATCGCTGTGACATCCGTGGCTGCCAACATGTCGGCGATCCTCGCCGGAGTCGTGGTCTTCGGAGACCCGATGGGCAGCGACGCACTGGAAGTCATCGCCCGCGCCGCGGCCTTCGTCATGGTGCTCGGCGGTGCCGCGCTGATGCCGGCGCCGATGCGGGCGGCCGACGTAGTCAGCCGCCAAAAGCCGGCGATTCCCGCGACGTAGTGCCTTGGAGGAGGACAACCAGCCACGCGCGAGGGCGGTGGGGTACGGTCCAGCGCCCACCGCCCGCGGGCGGTTACGGGACGTGACCTCCCAAAGCCTCGCAACGGAGGGGGTGGGATTCGAACCCACGGACCCGGTGGACCCGGGTCAGCGGTTTTCAAGACCGCCGCATTCGACCGCTCTGCCACCCCTCCGTAGGCGCTGAGCCTACCCGCCGGCGGAGGCGTCTCGCGGGCGTTCGGCTACGCTCGCACGTCGACGACGTCGCTCTCCCATCGCCACGCGGCCGACGTCAACCTGCGCCACGCGCTCCAGCTGCGCGAGTACCACGCGATCGCCGATCGCGTCGCCCGCGACCGTCCCGGCCGGACGCTCGACTGGGGCTGCGGGTTCGGGCAGATGACCGCGCTGCTGCGCGAGCGCGGGCTCGACGTCGTCGCGTTCGACTTCCGGCCCGACGAGACAGAGTCGGGGCCGCGCCCGCTCGCCAGGTACCCGGAGATCAGGGCGTACATCGAGACCAGCGACCCCGTCGCGCTCCCGTTCGAGGACGATCGCAACGACGCCGTCCTGGGCTGTGGCGTGCTCGAGCACGTGGGCGATCCCGAGGCCTCGCTGCAGGAGATCAGGCGCATCCTCAGGCCGGGCGGGACGTTCTACGTCTAGGACGCCTGCGCGCCGAGCCCGATCGGGCAGGCGACGCCGGTGCCGCCCAGGCCGCAGTAGCCGCCCGGGTTCTTGTCCAGGTACTGCTGGTGGTAGGCCTCGGCGTAGTAGAAGGGGCCGGCGGGGGCGATCTCCGTGGTGATCTCGCCCTGCCCGGCCGCGGTCAGAGACGCCTGGTAGCGCTCGCGCGACGCCTCGATCGCGGCGCGCTGCTCCTCGGAGCCGTGGTAGGCCGCAGAGCGGTACTGCGTGCCGACGTCGTTGCCCTGGCCCATGCCCTGCGTCGGGTCGTGGCCCTCCCAGAACGCCTTGAGCACGTCGTCGAGCGAGACCTTCGCGGGATCGAACACGACGAGCACGGCCTCGGTGTGGCCCGTCGAGCCGCTGCAGACCTCGTCGTAGGTCGGGTTCGGCGTGTAGCCGCCCGCGTAGCCGACCGCGGTCGTGTAGACGCCGTCGAGCTTCCAGAACACGCGCTCGGCTCCCCAGAAGCAGCCGAGGCCGACGACCAGCTGCTCCATCTGCTCGGGGAACGGCGGCGTCAGCGGCGTGCCGAGCACGGTGTGGCGCTCCGGCACGGGGATCGGGGTGTCCCGTCCCGGCAGCGCGCGGTCCGGATCGATCATCTTGGTCTTCTCACGGAACAGGAACATGATCCGAGAGTAGACCCCTCGGCTTACCGTCACGTAACGGCGTCGCGCTGCGGCGCGAGCAGCGCGTCGACCACGCGCGGGTCGAACTGCGTGCCGGCGTGGCGGCGCAGCTCCGCGTGGGCGACGGCGACGGGCAGCGCGCGGCGGTACGGGCGGTCCGAGGTCATGGCGTGCAGGGCGTCACAGGCGAGGATGATGCGCGAGCCGAGCGGGATCGCCTCGCCGGCGAGGCCGTCGGGATAGCCCTCGCCGTCCCAGCGCTCGTGCTCGTGCCGCACGAGCCGGCAGACGCCGGCCAGGAACTCCACGGGCGCGAGGATCTGCTCGCCGACCAGGGTGTGGCCCTCCATCACCGCGCGCTCCTCGGGGGTGAGCGGGCCCGGCTTGTTGAGGATCGCCTCCGGCACGGCGATCTTGCCGATGTCGTGGAAGACGGCGCCGAGGCGCAGGTCGCGGAGATCCGGCTCGCTCATCCCCAGGCGGCGCCCGACCGCCTCGGCCTGCTTGGCGATCGAGCGCGCGTGGTCGGCGGTGTAGGCGTCCTTGGCCGCGAGCGCCGCGGCGAGCGCCTCCGACGTGCCGAGGTAGGCGCGCTCGAGCCGCTCGTACAGCGCGGCCGACCGCATCGCGGCCCCGACCTGGTCGGCGACCGTCTGCAGGAGCCGGACGTCGTCCTGGTCGAACGCGGCCGGCTTGATCTCCTCCACGTTGAGCACCCCGTAAAGCTCGCCGTCGACCCACAGCGGGACGATCAACTCCGAGCACACGTCGCGCGTCTCGGACGTCGACTCGTAGTCGGGCTGGGCGTGGGTGTCGTCGACGCGCACCGGCCGGCGCGTGCGCAGGCAGCGGCCGATCAGCCCGTGGTCGGCCGGCTGGTGCCATGCGATCCGCTCGAGTTGCTCGAACGCCTCGCCGCGGCCGGCGGCGCAGTGCACGGTCCCGTCCTCGCGGATCCGCACCACGGCGCACAGGAAGTAGCCGAAGCTCTCGTGCAGCTCCTCGACCACGGCCTCGTGGATCGCCTGGACGTCGGTCATGGCGGCCAGGCGCGCGCCGAGCTGATTGGCGGTCGCGAGCTGGCGGGTGCGCTTGCGCAGGCGCTCGTCGGGGTCGTCGTCCGGACGCGGGCGCCACTGCGGGATGCCCGCGGGGGGATGCAGCGGCAACCGCCGGTCGCGCTTCTCGCTGCGGCCGGGGAGGAACGTGGCCGGGAGCTCGTCGGCGCCCAGGACCTCGCCGCGGCGGTCCGAGCGCTTGGCGTAGATCAGCGCGCGATCGGCGCGGGCGATCAGGTCGCCGGCGGTCAGCTCGGCGCTCCACTGGGCGATGCCGGCGGTCGCCCGGGCGCTGCCGGTCTCGGCCAGGTCACCCAGCGCGAGCGTGATCCGCTCGATTGCGCGGACGGCGATCTCCCGGACCTGCTCCTCGTCGGCGTCGACGGCGATCAGGGCGAACTCGTCGCCGCCGTAGCGGGCGGCCAGGTCGTAGGGACGGGTCGTGCTGCGCAGGGCGTGGCCCACGCGGCGGAGCACCTCGTCGCCGACCAGGTGGCCGTGCTCGTCGTTGACCTCCTTGAAACGGTCCAGGTCGAGCAGGACGAGCGAGAGCGCGGCGCCCCCGGCCCGCTCGGCACGCTCGATCTCGCGCGCGAGACCTTCGTGCAGGGCCGCGTGGTTGAGGCAGCCGGTCAGCGGGTCCGTGCGCGCGGCGCGGGCCAGCCCGTCGTGCACGCTCGCGTTCTGGAACGCGACGGCCGCGAGCTCCGCGAACGTCTCGAGCGCGTCGAGGTGCTGCTGGGAGAGTCGGACGCGGCGCCAGTAGGCGACCGACAGCACGCCGCGCAGCTGCCCGCCCCAGTGGACCGGCACGGCCAGCGACGCCTCGACGCCGGCCCAGGGCGAGCCGTTCGGAGGGCGGCCGACCTCCGCGTAGCGTTCGGTCATCATCGGGCGGTCCGCCAGCAGGACCTTGCCCGCGAGCCCGGCGCCCGGGCCAAGGCGGAAGCCGACGTGCTCGGGCGGGAGGCCGTGCTGCGCCTCGACCGCCAGCTCGTCGCCGTCGGTCACGCGGTAGACCACCGCCGACTCGGCGCCGATCAGCGTCGCCGCCTCCTCGCAGATGCGCCCCAGCAGCGTGGTCAGGTCGAGCGACTCGTTCAGCGTCTTGGCCGCGCGCGCGAGCGCCGCGTACTGGTCGGCGGCGCGGCGGTGCTCGAGCCCCGTGGCCTGATGGGAGAATGCGGCGATCGCGGCGTCGGCGAAGGCGACGCCGAGGTCGATCAGCATCGGATCGAGCACCTCCTCCTCGCTCCCCGCGACGGCCAGCACGCGCCGTGTCGCGCACTGGTCGAGCGCGGGCAGGCGGATGAGCAGCGCGCAAGGAAGCTGGGCGTCGAGCGGTGAGACGAGTGCCATGGCCTGTGCGCCGTGCACGTAGGCGTGCGGCTCCTCGCTCGTGGCGAACCCCGCAGTCACGCCGAGGGCGTGGGCCGGCAGCGTGCGAACCGGCCCGCCGGCTGGCGCGACGCGGGCCTCGGTCTCCCCGTCCGGCAGCGAGATGAGCGCGGCAGCCGGGACGCAGAGCAGCGCCGCCGCCTCGCCGGCCAGCGCGCACGCGAGCGCGTCCTCGCCCGGCTGGGAGGCCAGCGCCAGCACCCGCGCGACGAGCGCGAGGCTGTCGGTGGCGGAGCTCGGGTGGCGAAGGGAGGTCACGGGCGGCGGGCAGGACGAGACCGCCCGGAGTGGATGGTCCCCTCCGGAAGGATCGGCACCCCGTCCGCAGCCTTTACACTGGCCGTCAGAGTCCGGGCGTCCGGCCGGACCCTCGGAGAGGTGGCCGAGTGGCTGAAGGCACTCGCCTGCTAAGCGAGTATGGGGAGGCAATCTCCATCGCGGGTTCGAATCCCGCCCTCTCCGCTGACGGCGGCTACACTGCTCAGCCGCTCACTGCGCCCGTAGCTCAGCTGGATAGAGCGTCGGTCTACGGAACCGAAGGTCAGAGGTTCGAATCCTCTCGGGCGCGTAAGAAAGAGCCTGCAAATCAACAGGTTTTCTGGCCCAAAGACGAGCCTAGCAGTTACCTTCTCTCCGTTTTTTCTCTCCGGATCGAGAGGGGACGGCCAAGGGCGGAAGCGCCGCGGGGCGAGAGCGTCCGTCGATCCACGAGAATGGCTCGACGCGATGACCGTTGGACCGGATCTGGATACGCGAGATTCGTCGGCCGCGGGCGCTACATCAGGAGCGGCGCGATGCGGGCGGGGTGCGCAGGCGGCTCGATGATCACGGCGCCGCGACGCTTGCCGTCGCTCACGGGAGTCGCGCCATCAGGACGACTCACTTCCCGGAACGCTTGAGGACGCGCGCGAGTGCGACCCCGCCCGGCGCGTCTTGGCCATCAGTCCGAGCGCGGGCGCGGCCCGTCGCCGGCCCAGCGTGGTGGGGACAACGACGAGTGCGAACATTCCCGCTGGCGGCAGTTCAGCCGAGCGCTGTCACCGGCGTCGCCTGGATCACCCACCGTCCATGGGAGGCCAGCCGCGTTGCGATCGTGCGCGGATGCGAACGCTGCGCGGCCTCGTGCAACCGCTCATGGCGTCCGTGTGATCAGGCCTCGTGGCGCTGCAGCTCGGCGGTCAAGCGGGTCGGTGACGTTTGAGCGCCGCCGCGCCGGCGGGCGCGGTATGCCCCGACGAGGGCGATGACAGCGGCGATCATGACGCCGATGCCGTAGAGGACTCCGACGCCGACGGGCCCAAGCGCCGCGGCGATGGACGCGGTGACCGACGCCCACGTGACCGCGCCCGCGATGTTGAACACTAGGAAGGTGCGCCACGGCATCGCGCTGGCGCCGGCGACCACGGCGGCGACTACCCGCACGCCGGTGATCCAGCGCGCGACGAACACGGTCTTGGCGCCGTGACGAGCAAAGAAGTGCTCGCCGCGATCGAGCAGCTTCCGGCGGTGTTGCGCCAACGGCCCGCGTGACGCGAAGACGCGCCGGCCTCCCCGTCGCCCGAGCTAATAGCCGAGATTGTCGCCGATGATCGACGCGATCGCCGCGACGGCGATGACGACCGGCAACGAGAGCTTGCCCGCTCCGGCCAAGGCTCCGGCGGCAAGCAGCGCCGTTTCCCCGGGGACCGGGACGCCAGCCGACTCGGCGAGGACGAGCGCGAACAGAGCGCCATAGCCCAGGTTGGCCGGGACGCTAAGCACGATGGGAGCGTCCGCACGCGCTGGCGTCGAGCGCCAAGGGGAGAAGCGGAGCGGTGAGGATGCAACGGACGATACATCACAGTGCGACCAACGTTGCAGCCAGCTCGGGCGCTGGCCACAGAAGCTGAACGAGCCTCAGGCGAGCCGCCGCTGTAGCGTGGTCTGCAGGATCGGATTCGTTCCATCACCTGGGAGGGTCCGTTCGATGCGCAACGTGGCGTGGCGTCCGTCGAGATTCAGGGTGCCGAGCTGGTTGTCGAAGGTGGGCTCTTGGGCTAGCCGCCAGCTGAGTTCGGGGTCGCTGACGCCGACGGCGTAAGCGAGACGCCGGATCGTGCGGCGCAGCAGTGCCGAGCGCCGACCGCCGCGCAGCAGCGTTCGTTCAAGACGCGGCAGTGGGTTGCGAAACGGGGAGCAGACCGCCTGGTAGACGGCGCTGCGCACGCCGGCCGCGGGTCGAAAGGCCGCCTCATGCAGGTATCCCTGGTGCACGTCGCCGCCGAGGAACACGATCGACGCGGGTGCTGACCCGCGCTGGCCTGCGCCGATCTCGCGCGTGAGCGCGAGCAGCCGATGAAACGAGCTTTGAAAGGCGGCCCAGTGCTCGAGATCCAGGGCTTGGCGCAGCGCTTCGCTGAGCCGCGCGGCCTTCGGACCCCACGCCCCGGCGCAGACGGCTTCGCTGAAGGCCTCGAGGTAGTGAACGGTCTGGGGCAGCAGCACGGGCAGCGTGTTGGCGAGCAGGAGGTGATCGAAGTTGCCGGTGGTCTGCTCGGACAGCCAGCCCCATTCGTCCTCGTCGAGCATGTCCCGCTGGCCCTCATCCAGTACTCGGCCCTCGCGTCCGTCCAGGACGACCAGACGGCTGCCGGCCAGGTCGCGAGCGTAGCTCCACAGGCCGCCTCCGCCCTCACCGTCGGCGGCGAGCGCGAACTCTTGCAGCACCGGACCGGCGTCCTCGGCGGCTCGCACGCGAGCAAGCAACGGGTCGCGCTCAAGCTCACCCGGCGACAGGTTGCCGAGGTGCTGATAGACCCAGTAGGCGGTGAGAGCGCCGGCGATCCGATCGGGCCACCACGGCCGGTTGTGCATCTTCTGCACCCAGGCCGCGGAGGTGTTCCAGTCGTCGTGAACGTCGTGATCGTCGAAGATCATCGCCGTCGGCAGCGTGGAGAACAGCCAGCGGAGCGTCGGATCCGACCATGCCTCGCGATGCAACCGCGCGTACTCCTCGAAGTCGGCGACCTCAAGGCCTGGTGGCGTGGTGACGTCGCGGCGTGCCCGGATGAAGTCTGCAGTCTCTGGCGAAACTTCGTCGCCGTAGACCTGGTCGCCGAGCAACAGCAAGATGTTCGGCCACAGGTCGGCCTCTTGGGCGCGCATGCGCACGGCGAGGGCGTAGAGCGCGTCGACGCCGACGCCGAGCTCGTGGGCATCATCGGGGCTCAGCGTGTACGGCACGCAGTGCGGACGCGTTACTCGACACGAACCGAACACCAGCTCGACGGGTCCGGTGCGCGGGAGGGTACGGATCTGCGACGCAGGCCACTCGCCGTTGACCTCCGGCCAGCAGCGCACCCCATCGAGCAGGACTTCGTACTCCACGCAGGAGGCCGGGCCCAGCCCGGTCACCGCCAAGATCGCGTAGTGGCGACCGTTGACCTGAAAAGTCTCGCTGCGATGCCCCAACACCTCGATCCGGCAGGGCCGGTCGGCCTCGAGCCAGAGCGTCGCCTCGGTGTCGCTGAGGTAGCGGAGCATGGGGCCGATCAGCAGGTTCGCCATGAGCCGCACACACTAGACGAGGGCCGCGTGGAACGCACATTGTCTCGTGATGCATCGTACGTTGCTTGGCACCGCATCGTTGGGCTCTTCCCCCGCGAGCCGGCCGGGCTTGCGCACTCGCCGAACCATGGCTGGCGGCGGCACGCTGCTTGCCGTCTTCGAGCCCCCGACTACCCGTGCGACCCAATGGGCGAGTTGGGCAAGCAGGACGACCAGCCTTCCGACGGCCCGTGCACGGCACCGTGCCGCGCTGCGCGCCCTGACCACGAGGCACACATGGCAGGCGCGGCTTCGCCCAGCGAGCGATGAGGACCTTCCTGGCGGGAGCCAGAAGTAGTCAACTGTCGTTGAAGCCTTGCGGAACGAGGACGTTGAGCGCCTCCGCCGCAACGCCGATCCGAACCGGAGTCCACGCCTTCAGCTCACCGTCGATCTCGAGTTGCGGGGTGGGGTGCAGTCGAGTGAGCCGGACCGGGTGTTGCGGAGATCAAGGTGTCCACGAAACCGGGGGAACTCCAGGATCTGAGGCTGTTGCTCGTACCCATGGGGCAGCAACCCGAGTACGCGCTCCACTTGGGTAACGCTGTGGCGCTCCTCGCGCGGCGAGGTATCACGGCACTGGCCGTGCGCGCAGTGACCGACCCGGCGGACCTCCAGTCCACCGTGCAAGCCGTGGTCGCCGCCCATGACTGTCGCCTCATCGTCGTTGGCGGCGGCGATGGCACCGTCAGCGAGGTCGTCGACTTACCCCAGCGACCGCCCGGACGCCTCAACGCCGATCCCCGCAAACACTGCGATCGACGGTTGCGACGATGACCCACGGCCACCGCCACTATTTGACCGACGTCGCGAAAGCTAGGCCGTGGCGGCGACGGGCGCCGCGTCGCATCCCGGTCGGTTGTTCCACGAGCGTCTCTGCGCCGCCACCGAGCATGGGCTAGGTTGCCTAGATGGCCGCCGCCCGCGTCCTCCTGCTATCCGCGTCGGTGGGCGAGGGCCATGACGGTCCGGCGCGGACGCTCAGCGCGGCGCTTGAGCGCCGCGGCGCGCAGACGGCGACCATCGACACGCTGGCCGCCGCGGGGCCGCGAGCGCAGGGCCTGGCTGACGTGGGGACCCAGTACGACACGCGGCTCGGCAACGTCGTGTTCGATCTCGCGCACCGCGCTATCGCCGAGTGGCCGCCGGGACAGCAGGTTGCCGGGCGCGCGCTCGCGGCGCTCTTCGGAGCACGGCTACTGCGGGTCGTACGGGAGCAGCGGCCGGACGTTCTGGTCGCGACCTATCCGGGGGCGAGCGAGGTGCTCGGCCGCCTGCGTGCACGCGGGCGGCTGGACGTGCCGCTCGCCTCGGCCATCACCGACCTCGCGTCACTGCGTTATTGGGCGCATCCGGGAGTCGACGAGCACCTCGTCATCCACGACGAGTCCACGGCGGAGGTGCGCCAGATCGCCGGACCGCGCGCCCGAGTGACTGCCGTGCACGGGCTCGTTGACCCGGCCTTCCGCGCGCCCGCCAGACCCCACGTGGCGCGAGCGGCGCTCGGCCTCCCCGTGGACGGACGGATCGTCGTCGTGTCAGGCGGGGGGTGGGCGGTCGGCGACCTCTCCGGTGCGACCGACGCCGCGCTGGCGTCCGGCGCCGACGTCGTCGTCGTGCTCTGCGGCCGGCGCGCCGACGTGCGCAGCGGGCTTCAGAAGCACTTCGCAGCGGTGCCGGCGGTGCGCATGTGGGGCTTCACCGAGCGCATGGCGGCGCTGCTCGCCGCCGCCGACGTGCTCGTCCATTCCACAGCGGGCCTGACGGTCCTCGAGGCGATGATGTGTGGCTGTCGCGTCATCTCCTTCGGCTGGGGTCGCGGACACATCCGCGCGAACAACCGCGCCTACCGACAGCACGGGCTGGCCGCGGTGGTGGACACCCCGCCGGAGCTTGCGACGCATCTGACGCGCGCGCTTGCGGCACCGCGCGCCGAGCCGTTCCAGCCCTCCCTCCCTGAAGCCGCCGACCGGGTCCTGGCGCTAGGTCCGTTGCGGTAGGCGACCCACGGCCGGCGAGCTGGCCAGGACGGCGACCGCGGCGACGACGATGAGCAGCCCACCGGCGAGGAATGCGCCGCCGCCGGGGGGTCCCGCCCACGACTCGCCCGCCACCAGCGGGGCGAGCGCGACGGGGATGGCGACCTGCCCGGCGAGGACGACCGGAGCGACGACGGAGGCCGGGCTGCGCTGCAGCGCCGTGGTCTCCGCGGCGAGCGCGAGCAGGGCCGCGACGGTCGCCAGCGCCGCCCACGCGCCGGCGCCTAGCGGCCGCGTGCCGACCGCCCGCGCGACCTCGTTGATCGCAAGGGCAGCGAGCGCGTCGCCCGCGGTCGCGGCCGCCACCAGCGCCCGCGGCCGGCCGGAGCGCCGCAGGAACGGCCAAGTCAGCACCGCTGCAAGCACGACCCCTGCCGCCGCGAGCCCGAGCGAGCTCGCGGCCCCGCTGCGCTGCGGTGCGGCGACCACGATGACGACGACGCCGGCGATCACCCCGGCCGCCCCCAGCAGCTCGCGCGGGCCGATGCGCTCGCCGAGCACGACGTGGCTCATCCCCAGCAGCGCGACGAGGCCGAGCGCCAGCACCGGCTGGACGACCGACAGCGGCGCGTGGCGAAGGGCGAGCACCTGCACTGCGAACGCCACCACGCTGAGCCCGATCGCGGCCACCCAGCGCGGGCGACGCGCCAGCCGCGCGATCGCTCCGAGCTGCGGTGCGCAGGGCGAGCCCAGGCGCTGCGCCTCGAGAGCAAGCAGCACGTAGGCGCCCTCGAACGTCAGCGCCGCGAGAAGCGCCAGCGCAACACCGGTCGCCTGCGTCCCCGTCATGCTGGCGGCATCGGTCGCATCGTGCCTCTCGCTTCAGCCTCCGCCGCCGCGGCCTGGGCACTGCCCGCCCCGAGTGCGCACGTGCCCGCGCTGTGCCGCGCGCTGGGCATCGCGAGGCGCGCGGACACCGGACCGGGAACGGTAGCGCTGACCTTCGACGACGGCCCCCATCCCAAGGGCACGCCGGCGGTCCTCGCGGTCCTCGCACGCGACGGCGCGACAGCGACGTTCTTCGTCGTCGGCGACCAGATCCGCAGGCACCCGGGCATCCTGGAGGAGATCGTCGCCGCCGGTCATCGGCTGGCCGTGCACGGCGACCGCCACGTCTGCCAGCTGCGCAGGACGCCGCACGGCCTCGCCATCGACATCGATCGCTGCGCCGCGCTCGTGGCGGCCGTCCAGCCCGGACCGGCCACGCACTGGCGCGCGCCTTACGGCGTATTCAGCGCCGCCGGGCTGGCCCTGGGGCGACGGCGCGGCTGGAAGGCGCTGCTGTGGTCGCGCTGGGGGCGGGACTGGACTGCCCACGCGACGCCGCGCCAGATCGCCGCCCGTGCCGGCGACGGCGCCGTCGCCGGCGATGTGCTGCTCCTGCACGACGCCGACGACTACGCCGCCGAGGGCTCCTGGCGACGGACCGTCGCGGCGCTCCCGTGGCTGCTTGACGGCCTGCATGCCAGCGACCTGCGTGCGGTGGCCGTGTGAGCCGATCAGCGCGCCGCCTCGGCGGCGCGCTCGGCGCCGGTCGCCGCTTCCGCGCGTGTTGTCACGGGGTCACCTCGGGGCGGTAGTACAGCGGGACGCACCAGTGGTTGGTCGCGACCCAGTCGGTGTTGGGAAGGTCGTCACCGCTGCCGAGAATGCGGTGGCACGGATGGTCGTAGACCCGTCCCGTGGAACGCGCGATCTCATCGAAGACCACGTACTTGTAAAGGCCGGACACCATGCCCTCGGGCAGGCGCAGGCGGGCAGGGTGCTGCGGATCGAGCAGCTCGCGGGCGACGGCATTCTTCCACGCGACTATCTCCGCCAACCGCTCGACCTGCACCACGCCCAGGGCCGCCGTGAACTCGCTCATGCGGAAGTTCAGGCCGTGGACCGCGTGGCTGGGCTTGCCGTAGTTGCGAAATGCCCGGGCGAACTCGAGCAGATCCGCGTTGTTCGAGACGAGCACACCCCCCTCGCCCGTGGAGATCGTCTTGGTCGCATACAGCGAGTAGATGCCAGCGTCACCCCAGCTGCCGGCCGCGCGGTCGTTCCAGCTGGCGCCGTGGGCATGTGCGCAGTCCTCGATCAGCACGACGCCCCGGTCCCGGCAGAAGTCAGCGATGCGCTGCACGTCGAACGCGATGTGTCCTCCGATGTGAACGAGCACGACCGCTCGTGCGTCGTGCTCGTCGACGAGGCGCTCGACCTCGTCGAATGGCAGGCACAGATCTTCGCGGCTGCAGTCCGCAAAGACCGGCCGCCCGCCGGCCGCCATCACGGCGAGTGGGGTCGCCATGAACGTGTTCGACGGCACCACGACCGCGCGGTCTCGTACACCGGCAAACGCCAGGGCGGCGAGGGCGCCGCCCGTCCAACTGCCCATCGCGACTGCCCTCAGCGCGTGAGCCCGACCCCACGCGGCCTCGAACCGCTCGGTCATCGGGCCTTCCGCCCAGCGCTGGGAGTCCAGCACCTCATCCCACAGCGCGTGCAGTCGTCCCCGGTCGCGAGGGTCGAAGCCGATGCTGAACACCGACGGGTCCCGCGGGGTGACCGGAGGCAAGGTCGGCATCCTAGTGCCCGCGACCCAGACGAGCGTGGCGGAGAACAGACGGTCGCCGCGGCGAGCTCGACAAGATCCTCGTCAAGGAACGCCAGCTCGGAGCGCACGACCCCGACGAGGACTTCTTCCGTGAGGCGGAGGGGCGCCGCGCGCCGCGGGAGCCCGAGGAGTCGTACGAGCGCGGCCAGAAGAAGCGCAAGCGGCGCAGCCTTCTCGAGGACCGTCTCGACTTCTAGCGGTCGAGCGTGCGCCATCGCGGAGCCCGCGCGAACGGCCGTCGAGAGCCGTCGCCGTTAGGGCTGCGGCGGATTTGGCCGGGTGAGTCGCGCCGCGCACGACGGCTGCGGTGCGACTCACCCGCGTCCTGACGCCTGGCCTCGCAGGGCAGCTGATCGAGGTCGCGAGTGCGATCACGGCCGGCATGGCAGGGTCCCGTGGTCAAGCACGCGTCCCGCGTCCGAAACGAACGCGTAGGACGCGGCGCCACGGCTGAGTCGCAGCCGCAGGGCGCCGTAGTGGGTGTCGTCCGCGAACGCGAGCCGGTGGTCGCGCCTGTCGATCGGATAGTGCTCGTGCCCGCCCGCGCCGGACACGAACTCAGTGATGGCGTCGATCGGCTTGAGGCGCTGCATGTCGTGTTCATGGCCGCTGAGCACGATTGCCGCGTGGCCGCGCAGCGCGTCCCAGATCGGCGCCATGTCGGGCTGGTCGCCGTGGTGGGTTCCGGCGCTGAAGCGGGGGCGATGCCAGAACGCGATGCGGCAGGTGCCCGGTCGGCGCAGCTTGGAGAGCAGCCAGCGGTGCTGCGGCGAGCCCGGGTCGTGCGGCGCCTCGGAGTTGAGGCTGAGCAGCGTCCATCCGCCGGCACGAAACGCGTACCAGGCCGACGCACGCCGCCCGAGCGCTCGGCGCCAGTAACGGTCATAACCGCTCGCGTGGTTTGGCCAGTCGTGGTTGCCCGGGGTCGGAGCGGTAATGCGCCTCAGGTGTCCGTAGGTGGTGGCGTAGTTCTGCTTGAACTGGCTGGCCGTGCCGTCGTCATAGACGTCTCCGAGGTACAGGAACCGGGCGGGGTGCCGGGCGGCGAGGAGCGCGGCTACGGAGCGGCCCGGCGCGCCGCCGTCGGCGCCGTCGCCGACCGCCCAGATCGTCGCGTGCTCGCCCTGCAGCGAGCGGATGAACGTAAACCCGCCGCGCACTGGCGGGGGATCTCCCGTGGTCTGTCGCGCCACGCCGCAGCCCACCAGCAGCACAGATGCCAGCAACGCGACGCCCCACCGGCCAAGCAAAGCGCTCACCTCGTCGGGAGTGATGCTCCAACACAGGACAGGGACGGCGGGGCGGGACCCGGCATGGGCCGACGATGACGTGCCCCGATGAAGCCAGCGTGAAGTGCGCGCTACGCCTCGCCGGGCAGCGTGAACCACACGTCCGCCCCGGACCGGCCGGTGCGGTTGGCGGCATGCGCGTCTCCGCCGTGAGCGCGGGCGATCGCCGCGACGATCGCCAGTCCGAGTCCGGCCCCGTCGCCGGAGCGCCCGGCGTCGGGCCGGCTGAAGCGCTCGAAGGCCCGCGCCAGGAACGTAGCGGGGAAGCCCTCGCCGTCGTCGGTGACGTGCAGTTCGACGACGCCGTCGCGCACCGTGGTGGTCAGCCGCACGTCGCCCTGGCCGTGGCGCAGCGCGTTGTCAACGAGGTTGGCCAGGGCCTGCTCGATGCGGGCACGGTCGACGTTGACGTATAGGCCGTCGTCCTCGTCGAACACCAGCTTGCGCTGGGCGGCGCGGCCGCGGAGCGCGAAGCGCCGAGCCACGATCTCGAACAGGTCCTCGACTCGCGTGAGCTCGCGTCGGACCGGTAGTTGCCCCTGGTCGGCGCGAGAGATCACGAGCAGATCCTCTGCCAACAGGACGAGGCGATCGGTCTCCTCTCCGGCCAAGCGCAGCGCCGCACGCAGATCGTCATTTGACTTTTCGCGGAGCAGGGCGACCTCGATCTCGGTCTTGAGGATCGCCAGTGGCGTGCGCAGCTCGTGGCTGGCGTCTGACACGAACGCGCGCTCGTGCGCGAAGGCCCGCTCGAGGCGGTCGAGCATCTCGTTCAGCGTGCTGCCCAGGCGCCGGATCTCGTCGCGTGCCTCGGGTAGCGGCAGCCGCGCTTCGGGGTTGGCCGCCGAGATCGTGGCCGCCCGCCGTCGCATCGACTCCACAGGGCGAAGCGCGCTCGATGCCAGGCCATACCCGGCCGCTGAGGCCAGCAGGAGCGCCAGCGGCCCGCCGATCAGGAGCGCGCCCGTGAACGTCTCCAGCGCGTTGTCGCGCTGGTCAAGTGATGCGCCGACGACCACGATCAAGAAGCCCCGCACACGGACCGCCTGCGCGAGCAGCCGCGACTGCTCGGCGCGGTTCATCAAGACCGGGGAGCGGCGTGCCGCCGCCAGCTCAGCGGCCGTCAGCAGCGACCGGCGCCCCAGCCCCGGGCTCGCCTGTAGGACGCGGCCGCGAGTGTCGAGGATCTGGGCGAACGTCTCGCCGCGCTCGACCAGCGGTCGCGCGTCCGAGAGGCGCGCCGGCCCGCCTTGCTGGCGCACGAGCGTCGTCAGGTCGCCGGCGCGTGCGCGCAGCGCTTGGTCGATGCCGTAGTCCAGCCCTGATTTGAAGTTGAAGTACAGGAACACGCCGATTGCGGCGAGCATCACGGCGATGACACCGGCGAAGGCAAGCGCGAGCTTGGCGCGAATCGGCAGGCGCTGCGCGTTCAGTCGCTTGGGCACAGCCGGTAGCCGACCCCGCGCACGGTCTCCAGCGAGCACGTGCCGAACGGCCGATCGATCTTCTCGCGCAGGTTGCGCACGTGCACGTCGATCACGTTCGAACGGTTCTCATAGCTCGCGTCCCAACCCTGCTCGAGCAACGCGAAGCGCGACAGCACCTCGCTGGGGCGGCGCATGAACGCCTGCAACAGCGCGAACTCCTTCGCCGACAGGAAGATCTCCACATCGCCGCGCCACGCCCTGTGGGTCGTGGGATCCAGGCGCAGCTCGCCGACCTCGAGCACGACCGGCCGCGTGACGGGCCCGCGACGGGTCAGGGCCCGCAGCCGCGCGAGCAGCTCCTCGAAGGAGAACGGTTTCACCAGGTAGTCATCGGCTCCTCCGTCCAGGCCGCTGACCCGGTCGCCGACGGCGTCGCGCGCCGTGAGCATCACGACGGGTGACCAGATCCCGTCGTGGCGCAGGCGCCGGCAGACCTCAAAGCCGTCGATGCCCGGCAGCATGACGTCGAGCACTATCGCGTCAAAGCTCGTCGCGGCGGCGCGCCACAGCGCCTCCTCGCCATTCGACGCCAGATCGACGGCGATCCCCTGGTCCTCTAGTCCCCGGCGGATGGCTGCCGCCATCCGCCGCTCGTCGTCGACGACCAAGACGCGCACAGCCAACAGGATGCCACCCAGCGGTCCGCGTGCCGCACGGGTTGAGCGCTTCATCTTCGCTTCACGCGTGCCGAGTAGGACTGACGCGAACATGAGTGGGCAAGTTGCAGATCGTCCTGGTCCTCCCGCTGGCATGCACTGTCGCGCCGAGCCTCGCGTCGCTTCACAAGCAGCGCGGCGCCGACCCGCGGCTTCCGACGAGCCGCACTCGCCTACTGATCTGACGCGCTGGTGAAGGTTCTCGTCACCGGAGGGTCGGGGTTCATCGGATCTCACGTCGTTGACAAGCTCGTGCAGCGAGACATCGCGCCGCGGATCTTCGACATGGTGGCGTCGCCTTACCACGCGCCGGAGGCAGTCGATGTCTACCTCGGAGATCTGGGCGACCCCATCGCCCTCGCCGACGCCATGGCCGGATGCGATGCGGTGCTGCACCTGGCCGCGGTCGCCGACGTCAGTCAAGTGGCGCTTGACCCGGTCTTCGCCGAGGACGTCAACTCGCGAGGCACGCTGAACGTGCTCGAAGCCGCTCGCGCAACGGGTGTTCGCCGCGTCGTGTACGCCTCGACGATCTGGGTCTACGACGGCTGTTCCCAACCCGAAGTCGATGAAGCCACTGCGCTCGGTCTCCCCAAGCACCTGTACACCGCGACCAAGCTCGCCGGTGAGATGTACAGCACCGCCTACGCCGAGCTCTACGGGTTGGAGTACACGATCCTGCGATTCGGCATCCCCTACGGCCCCCGAGCTCGACCGGCAGCCGTGGTGCCGCAGTTCGTGCGCCGGGCGCTCGCCGGCGAGGCGATCACGGTTGCCGGGCGCGGCGACCAGTCGCGCCGCTTCGTGTATGTCGAGGACCTCGCCGAGGGCGTTGTCGCCGCGCTTGCGCCGGTGGCCGCCAACCGCGTCTTCAACCTCGTCGGCGGCGAGGACACGACGGTGCTCGAGATCGCCGAGGTCGTACGCGATCTCGTAGGAAAAGTCGGAATCGTCCACGGCGACGCCCGCCCCGGCGACTTCCGCGGCGCCCAGGTGTGCGGGCGCCGCGCCGCCGCCGAGCTCGGCTGGACGGCCGAGACGCGCTTTGCCGATGGCGTACGCGCGTACCTCGACTGGCACCGCGAACACCACGCGATCGCCGCCGCGGACGGGGCGCTAGGATGAGTCCGCAGCGTCGCGCCTCGCGCACCTCAACTCAGCGCGCAACGCGTCGGCGGATGGCTGCGCCGCGCTCGTGCCGAGACGATCGGCCCCGAGATCGATCGCACGGACGATGAGCTTGGCCACGATGGCGCCCGACCGCGCATCGCGCTCGGAGCGTCCCTTCTGGCGCGGAGCGCTCGCGGCATATGAACAGCCGCGGCTCGGCCGCAGCCTGCTTGACCTCGCGACCTCGGTCGCGCCCTACCTGGCACTGTCGGTGCTCATGTACATGGCGCTCGACGTCTCGTACCTGCTCGTGCTCGCCGTCGCGTTGCCGGCGGCCGGCTTTTTGATGCGCACGTTCGTTCTGTTTCACGACTGCTCACATGGCTCGTTCCTGGCATCCAAGCGCGCCAACGCCTGGCTGGGCACGGCCCTGGGGCTGCTCGTCTACGCGCCGTTTCACAGCTGGCGCCACGACCACGCCGTGCATCACGCGACGGCCGGAGACCTCGATCGCCGCGGCGTCGGCGACGTCGCCACGCTGACCGTCGCCGAATACCGCGCGCGGTCGTCACGACGGCGGCTTGCCTACCGCCTCTTTCGCAACCCGTTGGTGATGTTCTCGGTCGGGCCGATCTACGCGATGATCATCAACCCGCGAACCGTGTCACAGACGGTGCGCCCGCGCATACGCCGCAGCGTGCTCGCCACGAACATCGCGCTCGCCCTGCTCGTCGGCACGTTGTGTTGAATCATCGGCTGGCGCGACTACCTGCTCGTTCAGGCCCCGACCGTGCTGCTCGCCGGCTCGGCGGGCGTGTGGCTGTTCTATGTCCAACACCAGTTCGACGACACCTACTGGCAAAGCAGCGAGAACTGGCGCTACTCCGCCGCCGCCCTTCAGGGCAGCTCCTACCTCAAGCTGCCGAGGGTCCTGCGGTTCTTCACGGGCAACATCGGCCTGCATCATGTGCACCACCTCAGCGCACGCATCCCCAACTACAACCTCCAGCGCGCCCACGACGAGAACCCGATCTTCCACAACGTCCCCACGCTCTCGCTCCGCGACGGCCTGCGCGCCGTGCGGCTCAAGCTCTGGGACGAGGAGCGCGGGCGACTGGTGACCTTCGACCAGGCGCGCGCCGCGAGCGCTGCGGCGCCGGCGACGACGGATCCGCAGCCCACGGATTCCGGCACAGCGCCGGGCGGGCGCGCAACCCGATCCGCCTGACCGCCGGTACGTCGGCTTCGGCCATGCCCTCCGACCGACCGAGGCGTACATCCGCATGAGATCATCGGCCGGGATCCGATCTTGCGACATCGGTGTCGCGAGTGCTTCACGAGGCCGATGAGCGGGAGCTACGCGGGACACTCCAACGTGTCCGGCCTGGAGGCGCCGCGCTGCCCCGCCGCAGTCCTTCGACTGTATCCTCGGCTCCGTCGCCGAGGCAGATCCCGCCGCTCGCGCATTTCAGCACGCGCTCGCCGCCTCGAGAACGAAGTCAACTAACGGCGACAACGCCCCACTCCCCGGCGCTAGACGCCGACTCGTACTAGGATCCGTAGAAGTGGTTGCGGTTGCGGTTGCGGTTGCGGCTGCGGCTGCGGTTTCGAGTTGGAGTTGCCGCGGTCGCTAACGCGGACGTTGCCGCGCTGGCGCTTGGGCCTGCAGCGACAGCAAGCCCGCGACGACGGCGACGCCGGCAGGACGGGACGCGCTAGGCGCCGGTGTCGACCTGGCAGGCGTCTTGACGAATCCGAGTCCGTCGAGTGGCGAGGAGACGCAGCAGCCCTCGCCGCGCCAGGCCTCGAGGCCCTCGTTGGCGGCGACGGCGGCGATCAGCAGACCGACCGCGGGGTCCAGCCACCATGCGCCGACGAGCGCGTTGCCGAGCAGGCCAACCAGCAGCGCGCCGGCGAAATAGGCGCACAGCATGTTCTGGCGGCCCTCCCCGGCGGTGGCGGCGGCGCTGCTTGGCGATCGCCAAGCAGCGGCATGAGGATCACTGAAC
>JAABUS010004348.1_pt1 | contig 20629 bp, 3 predicted proteins | sample 5560161 | NCBI WGS metagenome assembly JAABUS01 (sample SAMN10711885, study PRJNA513376) | rock metagenome | isolation source: Antarctica rocks | place: Antarctica: Victoria Land, Trio Nunatak nord | collected 2016-01-04 | reverse complement strand
ATCTCAACCCCCTCATCCCTCCCCCCATGCCTCAATAAAAAACTCAGCGCCTTCGAAATCGTAACCTCTCTCATAGCCGGCGGCCGTCTACCTCCGCCTTTGCCCCCCCTTCCATTTGAGTTTTCTCTACGGGCCATACCCAAAGTTGAAAACGAAACGATAGATAGACGTGGGCAGCGCGGACTGTTAGGCCCACGGGAGAAGTTGTTGGAGTCACCAGACGCTAGCGATGGGAGGATAGTGGTGGATGGGGAGGTGAAGTTGGGAAGTAAGATTTTTCTGGGGATGAGGTGGGGAAGTGTGTTACGAGTCCTGGAGATCGAAATAGAGGGGAGGAAGCAGCAACAGTGGGGGGGATGATGGATGGTGTGATGCATAGGATTTCCGATGTCTCACAAGATGATAATGTTATGTACCAGCCGGTTTTGCATGAATCCTCACCTAGCGTGGGGGACTCAGATCCACCATCATGGCTTCGGGATGCCTCATAAGGTCTTTGTCACGCATCACTGGCGTCGATTGTAGTCTGCAATGTTTCAACGAGAACGGATTTCCTTGCATTGATATCCTGCACACTAAGAAGTCCTGCGTAAGTACTATAAACGGCTGCGTGCATGATCCTATTTGCTACAGGTAGATATGATTGGTAAAGCGGAGAAAGCACCGGCTTCTGATATTTCTATTGCAAATGCGATACATCTCGAAAAAATGTTTATCCTGCATGCCAAAAGCTAGGCAACCGGCCAGCGATCGTTCGCTACCATATACACAAACGCCGTTCTTCGGGCAAAACGTCGATTAGCTAATAACACCTGCCATGAGTAGCCCTGTTCGCCTAGAATCGAGTAGATCCCAACTCCGTGCTTTTCATGCGCTCCCGAAAGACCCTGCCTTCCCTAGCGCCTGGTAGAAAAGGTAAGATTACGCCTGTTTTTCGGATTTGGAGGGTTACTGCTCGGGTTGAGACTGCCTGAGCCTCCCAGAAGACAGCCCGATTCGAGATTGGCTCGCCGTAGAATGCTGCCCAAGCGACGCAATCCTCCGCTGTCGTGCCTCCGTGAGCCGCGCGTTATCCACCGAGGACGGCGGGGTCGAGCGCTCTAGAAGACTTCTGTTCCTAGGCTGTGCGCTGGGCGTAGGCGGAGATTGTGAAGCCGAAGAGAAGTAGCTTTTCCGCATGGGCAAAGAAGACTGCACAGAGGGAGATCGCTGCGATTGCGTTTGACTGGGCATGGGGTGCTGCGAGGTGTATTCGCGTGACATTCTTGTCTGGGGCGATGGTCGTGTCTGCCCAATCTCTGTCGCGGCGCGAGACGGAGGTCTCCGATCGCTTGAGCCATCGACCTGCTGGTCATTGGTACCATTGCGTCGAAGGACGGTAGAAGTTCGATCCAATCTGCTTGCTAAAGGCGTCGCTGCCTGAGTGGGCGTCGTCGCCTCAGGTGTCGATTCTCTCCGACCATACAGAGGACTAGAGCCCAATAAGCTCGTCCTTCGGGCTTCTAATCGGCTCATGACCCTAGAGCTCGTTCTAGCTTCAGGCTCGATACTGGCACTACGAAGAAGCCCAGGATCTGGCAGGGTTGGCTCGCTTCGTTGTGTTGCATCTCCACTTCCGGGTTGGATTTTTGTGCTTGCCGCTTCTATCTCAGGAGCTTCTTCTGCTAAGGCAATACATAGCTCAGTGAGGCTTCGGCACATGCTATCAGCTGTTCGTCGGAGGCGTCTATCGCTCCCACTGGTGGGGCCAACCGCAGAAGCTTTGTCTGAGCCTGCGCCACCTGTCATGGCCGCCAGGGTCAAAGCATCGGATGCTGTTACCTCCAAAGCTTTATAAAGATTCGCATTGAGGTTAGGCTTCGCCTTTGCCAATGCGGAATGTAAGAGTGGGTGGAGGTTAGAAACACCTGGTGCCTTGATTGTGGAAGCTTCTGGGGATGTACTGTCCATATGACGTCGCTTGGGTGAGGATGAAATAGTTGTGACGGTGGTGGTCGCAGTAGGTGGTCGTTCACCCTGGACCTTTGACATTGCAGCGTTTGATGACGTTGGTAAGACTCCTGTAAGTTCAAGCTTGCGGAGCCTAGATTTTAGATCGTCTAGCTCATCCCAAACGGTTGACGGCGCGGTAGTTGACACTGTGGATTCGGTACCTTCGGCGTGATAAGATCCTCCAGTAGGTTCTTGTACACGCGCAGTTGGAGCTTGACCCGTGAACGGTGACGAGCCATAGTTGCCATTCGAATCGCGTGATAGATTAGATTGTCTGTAATTCCGAATTCCAACTCCAGGAGATGTCTCACGAATAGATCTTCGACGTCCGTAACTTGAAGGGGGCGTCTCTGGCGATTGATCTTGCATTGGCGGCTCTCGCCTCGGGGTACCGAAGGACATTCTAGAGCCGTTGACGCGAGAACGCTGATCGAGTGGATGTGCAGACGCTGCATAGGGCCTGTTACCTGTTGCTAGATCTCTGAGAGATGGAAGCGAGTCTTTCTCAGATGAACGGTGAAACGCGGCGTCAAAGGAGGACTTGTAGAGATGACTCCGATTCGGCGTGACCTGTTGACCGGTGAAGGTCGCACCACTGGTGCTGGGTCGACCAGATGAGGACGGTCTAGAAGTCCGCCGTTGTTCCAGGCTCGAGCTTCCAATATGGGAGCGTCGTCTTTCGCGCCTTGCTGAAGACTCTTCGGAGTCGCCAACCACCGAATCTGCCTTTGCAAGGTTCAGAAATAGATCCTCATTGGAAGACATAGATTGCTCCTGAGCTCCTTCTTTCCCATTATGCCTGACTTCTTCCCATTTTTGGCCATACATGCGCAAGGTCGAATCTTGGTCCTCCTCACTTCCGAGTTGACCATCGTTCCGTCTTGCCATCGCAGTCACCAAGCCGCCGTTTTCGAAAGACTTCGACCGTGCCGCCCGCGCTGCGATGGAGGGGCTAGATTCAGAGTCTTCATTCGTAGTATTTTGGGACTGCCTGACTATAGAGTCTAGGCTCTGTGTAACATTCGGCGGATTTGTTGAGAGCGGGGATGGGTCTCGAGGGTCGACTGGAGGAGGGTTTCGCCAGGGCGCGTCGCCGGTGTAGGAACGTTGGGTACTGAGGGCTGGCGGAGGTCCAGATGATGTTTCTATGCCGTGACTGGAACGGGATGCGGGCGGTCTTCTAATTTGTGGGGATCGCGGTTCTGAGCCTGAGTCACCAGGTTGCGAAGTGAAATAGGAACCGCCCGGAGGTAAGAGCGGAGGGGATAGAGTCCGCGACTGAGGAGGTGTCGAGCTATTAGAAAAATCATAAAAGCCGTTGGTCGCCCTATCTGTGGAAGGAGTGAAGCTGGCAGGTACGATAGGTTTCTGGTTGCGAGGTTGAGACGACCGAAGCGCTGCTGACGCTCCTGATTGGCCGATGTGGAATCCTCCTGCCTTGCCAGCGCGAGACGACGTGTTTACTGACTCTGCACTCACAAAAGACTTCTCACTGTCTGATGCAGTAGAACCATCACGCGTAGGTTTAGGGATCATGCGTGAAGGCATTGAACTGGTTCTTGTCTCTCATTGCAGCGCGTGAAGCTTCTGTCCTTCGAAGTTGCTTCAGCAGGCTGTATGCTAGCAAAGCCGCGGCCTTAGAGCAAATTCGCGTATGCCATGATAGAAAATCAACAATCGCAAGCACGCAAAGACACTGAACAGAGTCTCAATTATCACAGAGGGGGCTAGATCTAAGTTCGTCCCTATTGGTCAATGTCTTAGGGGCTAGTGGGGGTTGACGGGAAAACACGACGGCTCATGTCTCCATTTCTCTCACCACATAGAATGCTTTGAGTTGAACGATGAGGGAGCTGGAAATAACACAGCCTTCTGGTAAACCCGCGCTCAGCTATTTACAATATGTCGTCTGTACCAGTGACCAGATGAAATGAAACCACAATCCGCCGTTCAAGAAGAGGTCCCCAGCGCCATGCTAAAAGCGCTTTGAAAGGATTGATATGAGCACCTTGAATCAAACATCAATGCACAAAGAAAACCTTCCGTGAGACTTATTTTGATTTCCTCGGTTGCACCCAGTCGCTGCTATTGGGATACCATTGATGTATACCATAGGTTACCTCCGATTCCTCTGTAGACTGCGAATTTCCAATTTCAAGGTCGTTGCGTCGAGGATTGGGAAGAGAAGGAAAGTATTCATAGGCTCCCTTCTCGGGCATATGGGGCTTTGCCGCATCCAGTGTCTGATCAGACAATTTATTGGGATCACAATCTTTCATATTTCGCACTGGAGGACGCCTGGTTTCGAGGATAACTGGGAGATACAGAGCGAGCAAGGGTCGGATGGCTGGAATTGATGCACATAGCTGGGATCCGTCAGTCACCCGTACAAGATAAGGCCATCTGTGCCCTTGTTGTACTCACAATGCCAAGGTCAACTTCAACTGCCGAGGCAACCCAAAGAGGCCAGCCAGTCCATGTCTCATCATAGCTATGAATCAACGCTTTGTCGACATGGTATGCTTGCACAATGCCTGCAATGCATACAGTAAATCCAAGGAAGAAGAGGGCGCAGACAGCGATCCGTTGCTTAAGGATGAGCTGGAGCGTCCAGACGATGGGAGATGGTGATGATACTGAAAGAAAGCATGTAATTTCCCTCATCGATACAGCTGTATTTGAACGTAGCCAGAGGGGTCCAAAATGCATTCAAGGGTCTATGAGTAAAGTGTAAGTATTCAATGAACCGCAGAGCAGCCCCAGAATACTCACCTGCATGCACACACAGCCACGATGAAGAAGGTTGTAAGCATTGCCGCGTGGAATGCTAGGCCTATTACTATGCACCACCTGTACCAGAGTGGTGTGCAAGACCCGGTGAGCCTTTTATAGAAGCAGAGCAATGACATCTTGTTCAGGGTGGCCACCAATATGTGCTGACAGGCAGAGTTTATACCCAGGGGGTCCCTTCTCTGGGTGGAGATCCCAAGAGTGTCGATTCCATCCAAAGTTGTTATCTGCCGTCAGAACAACGACTGTCAACGCAAAAGTAGGGATCTGTATCTATTAGTGAGGGTAGGACAGCAAAGAGCCTAAAAAAATTGCCTCACCAATAGACCGCTGACAATATCATCCTGCCCAAAGCTATGGGTAATTCTCAGTCGAGTATAGTACCTCAGGCCTACAATTAGGAAGACCAGTATAATGAAGATGATGTTGACGACAGTGAGGGCGGAGCCTCTAGTGACTGGGTCTTTGAAATTTGGAGCAGGCCAGCTGTCTATGATCTCTTGGATGGGATGCATGATTGCAGCACCGAGACCTGTTCAATTGAAGCAATTGATGCTTTACAGTATCAAAACTATGGGTGTGCTATCAATGCACGAAGACCCCAGCTTTTGAATGATTGGTAAAGCCTTGGGCCTGTCTCATGGCGTTTGTTGACGAATGGACACCAAGTTCCAGGAGACGAAATTCCGGGTTATGAGGTGTAGTGCTGAAGATGCAAACACCGCTGAGACGTCCACCCTACTGTAACTCCACCACCGTCCGTTTTGATATTACGATTGCGTAAACAAAGTTGTAGCAATTAATAATTACTACAACTTTTATACCAAAGTCTTTGTTCATACTAGTATGGTTCGCAAGTTATGGTAATCTGACCGTTCCCCCCCTAATAGATCCCTAGATCTAGACTTCGGAGTGAGAAAACCAAAAATTCCCGGGTACTCTTCCCTTCGTCAGGGGTGCGCCCGACTGGCGGACTCGGGATGGTTTCGCCCAGGAAGCGTAGCGGAGCCAAGAAATGGATATTGATAATCTTCCCATTCGTCCCCACATTTCGAGGGCTGCCGTAATCATCGCGGGTGCCTTTCGAACTACATCTGGGGCAGGCCTGGACATTAAACTCTACCTACTGCCCGTGGAAGAACGCCTGGATATAGCGCTTGCTGCGGCGCTTCTGCGCATAAAGTCTGGACCTACCTACGCTTACCTCTCCTAACCTCGAGAGCAGCGGCCTATTCTCGTGGGCGACTACGTATAGGATCCGCTAAATCCCTACCGAAACTCAGCGGGATAACTAAATACTATGTATACGAAACTCAGCCCGCTCTAAAAGTAGGAGTTTAGGTACGAGGCTATATATAAAGGTAAGTTAAAGGAGCTAGAGTAGAAATCCCCTATTATTACTCCCCCGTGGTTTAAGGGTATCCCTATAATAATATCCTTAATAGATACCGATACTTTACTTACTATACCGACGGTAGCGGGATTAACGGCCTAATTAGCGCCTCCGCTATATATATTATTAACCTATTCACTACTAGTAATCTCGCCGAAACTACTCCGTTTAAAGTTAAATAAAATATAATACTCCTCGACTTTAATAATAACTTTATAGTTTACACTAAAGAGTTCTATAGATTTTTAATAATTATTTATATAACCGAAAAAGACCCTAAAGAGGGTTATTATAACTACGAATATAACTAGCGCCTAAATATTATCTTTACGGATAATTAAATTATTATATAATTAATTAATAACCCGAAATATTTATCCGGGTAGTATATTTTTAAATTTATTATTTATAAACTAAATTACTACTAATAATACTCTATTGAAATTTATTAAATTTTAACTTATATTAAAGTATTTAGGAACGAGTTAACGAATAAAATTATTAAAGAAGTAATAAATTAAAGGGAGGTAGATTTAACTAGCTCGTTAATATTTATTTTATTTAAAATACGTATACTAGTAACGGCCTAAATATATTTAATTAAGATATATATTAATAAGTAATAAATTAATAAATAGGAGACTCTAAAATATAATTATATTATATACCGCCTAGAGCTAGCCTTTAATCTATATATACTCGATAAATATAGAGGCCTAGATCGCGCGCGGAGCTCGATATTTATTTAAATCTATATTTAATATATCGGCCTAAATAGTTATCTATAAAGGATATATACCTACTAAAAAATTAACGGACTCGAATATTTATATTATAAATATAACTAGGATACTAGAGATTATTTATTATTATATTATTTTAAATTCGCGGAGTTAAAAGAATAGACTATCTAGGTTAATAATAGGAGAGTAAATAACCTAGTTAATTTATTTAAGAACCCGGAACGAGTAGTTAAAACTATTTAATTTCTTATTTAATACGGGCGACTTAAATAGTTTACTATATATATAAATAAAAAAGGTTATAGAGTATAACCGCGCTAAACTCTAAAGTACGTCGATATTAATAACTAGTAATTAAACTCTACGATTATTAATAAAAACCGTTAAGTAACTTAACTAAACTCTATAATTAAAAATACGAAAAACTAAATAATCTAGTTAAATTATCGGTAAATCCGGAAAAATAGTTCTATAAAATCGCTATTTAATCGGTATAAAATACGTATTTTATATATTTCGTAGGTTATTAATAAACGAAATATAATATAATAGAATATAATTAAATTTAATTTATTTTAGCTATATCTAAATTAGATAAATAATAACGTATTATTATATAAATAGTAGTAGGGATAGTCGAAATATTAAAAGTATATTTCTTTAAATCTAGGTTAGATTTAAACTAGATCTAGATTAAATCTAGGCCTAGATTTAAATAATATCTCTAATTTCTTTATAAATATTATAAATATACTCGGTAATATATTCGTAAATTAATATTTCTTTTTCGTTATTATTTTAAAAGTTTTTATTAATAACTCTTAATTCCTAGGGCCCCGTATCGATCGTAAATTTAAAAGAAAGTTAAGGAATATATAGTTAAATACTATATTAAATAACGGTAGATATAATTAAAATATTAAAAGTATAAGTCTTTAGTAGCGAGTTTAGAGATTAAATAAAATCTAGATTAAACCTAAAGAATATTTAGGCTAGATCTAGGCCTAGATCTAGGCCTAGATCTAGGCCTAAATTTAAACTAGATATAATACTCGGTTTTTTATTATTATTCCTAAATATAATAGAGTAGAGGATTAGAATCGTAAGCGATAATAATATATTATAGTAAATATTATTATATAGAAAAGCGCGTAGAGGGGTAATAAATTTCCTAACTTTTATTTAAACCTAAATATTTAACGGTTTAAAAACGTATAAACGCTTTATTAAAATAACTAAATACTATATTTATAACTACTCTAACCGCGCTTTTATTTAATATATATATTATTTTTTTAAATCGCCTTTATACCTTCCCTAGTATTATTATTAACCGTAGTATTATTAATATTCTAAATATTATTATATCTAGGATTATTATCTCCGTTAGCGCTTTTTATACCCTCCGCGTTCGTTATATTTATAGTCTTAAATATATTTATTTTAAAATCCGCCTTCGATTTCCGCTTCCCCTCTATATACTCTCTAATTCTAATATTAATATATAATATATATTAAAATATTTCCTCTAATTAGGTTATTTAATATATTTTCTTCGGTATTTATTTATATAACCCGATAGAGTAGAGGGGCTTATAGAATAATTATAATTATATATATAAAATTTAAGCCTACGCTTATCTACCGCGTAAATCTAATTAAAAAATTAAATATATTATTCTTTATTAACTTACGATTATAATTAATTTTTCGTATTAATATATATATAGTTACGACCCTCGCCTTATTAATCTCGAAGAATATTCGTATTTTAAATTTAAACTCCTTTCGGATATATTATAATAAAGAAAAGTTAATATTAAATACTATATTTAGAAAAGAGAATATTATATTTAATATATTAAAAGAAGCGAGTTTAAGTTTTTTTATATTAGAGATTTTAAAGAAAAGAAGGATTTACTCGTTTTATTATTAGAATTCTCTCGGTAAATAAAAATATAATTAATATATTTACCCCTTTATATTTCTTAAAAAGGGAGGCGATAATCTTAAATTTAAAAGATATCTTTTTAAATATTATATAGTCTTTACCTAGGATATAATCTTTTTATATCCGATTATTATTTTTATTTATAGTAAAGACCGCGGTTATATTATTAATCTACTTTTTATTAAGAGTTTTAGAGGAGATAATAAAAGTAGGTAAAAATCTATATAATCGGAGAACCCGTAATATAGTAGGTATTATATTAAAATAAAATAAAATAAAATACTAAGGACGTTAATATAGGAAAGAAGTATTATAGTTTTAATATTTCTTTAATAATTTTACCGCTATTAAAGTCTTTCTAGTATAATAGTTTTTTAATTAATAATAATAGACTTAAATCGCGGCTAGAGTCTTAGTAGGTAAATAATTATAAAGTTTTTTTAATAAAGTTTCTTAAACGTTATAAGATATATTTAATTTAATTACTCTTTTTATATTATAGTATCGAGGTATAAAGAAGTATATTAATAAAAATATTTATTACTTTAATAAATCTCTTTTATACCCTAGTTTTCTTATATATTAAATAGTAGTATTTATAAACTTTTTTAAGTTAATAGGTCCGAAGCGTTAATAACCGAATTAATAATTGTTTTAATAAATATCTTCTATAGTAGTCCGAGGGGTTATAATATCCTTTTAATTTTAATTAATAATCGTTTTAAATATAATTATAAAATAGAAGTTATATTTAGGGCGAGTCTTTTTTATTTTTTAAAGAGAATAATATAGATTTTTATTTAAATTTCTTACCCTATTATATTCGCCTACGATTACGAAATCGTATTAGAAATAATAGATTATTTCTTTTATAGTCTCTTTTTTCGCTTATTTTATATAGAGATATTTATATTCTTCGTTAAAAACTTTATTAAAAGTTAATTATATCTACTATATAATAACTATATATAGCGATATATTTATTATACTCGGGGAATTATATTATATAGGGTTAATATTTTTTTACTTTTAAATTATATTATTTTAAAGTCCTTTTTATTATATATTATTACTAAACTCTTCGGCGCCCTTTTATTCATAATATAATCGTATTTTTATTATTATATTAATAACTACGAGTTATATCTTTAGGTTTTTAAAGTTAATTACCGATTTTAATTTATTAACCTAAATACCGAGATCGGGCGGCGGGATAAAGAATAATTTAAATTTATTAATTAATATAATATAAATAACCTCTAAACCCGGTAAATATAAATATTTATAAAATTATCGATTTATAAGATATTTAGAGCCCGTAAAAGTATTTTTATAATAGTATTAAAACTTTATTAATTACTCCTTTTATTTATATTAAATCTCTATTTATTTCTAATATAAATCGCGATGAAATACGGTAGCGCCTATAACTTTATAAATCTTTATATAATTAAAATTAATTAGGGAGCTTAATAAATAAAATTATAAACTTTATATTTTCTATATTTATTTATATAGTTTAGAAGAATATTATAATATCCTAAATCTTTTTTATTATTTAGTATAATTATAAATATATAGAGTTATTACTAGTAATAACTTAATTTTAATATTCTAGGAATTATTATTATATTATAACCGCGAGAATTATTAAAGTAGGCGATTTTCGCGAATATAATAACGCGTTCCTATATATTATCGTAAATATATTCGTATAAATAATTATTATTAAGTTTTTTAAAGCTAGGAAAGTAATTAATAAATATAATATTATTAAAAAAAATATCGATTAATTATTATTTATATATTATAATTAACTCTACTTTCTTTTCTTTAATTCTATTATTATCTTTATTATTATTAATAACTAGTTCGGAGGATTCTTTAAATACGAAATTATATTTTTAATTTAATTACTCGGAGGACTCCTTTAAAGGCTCGGGGGATTCGCGAGGCTTTTTAAATAAAAATTTCTTCGGAGGATATTTTTATAATAATAATAATAAATCGTCTTTATTATTACTAGAGCCTAAAAGCTTTATCCGGCTTTTTAATCTTTTCGTTATTAATAAATAAATTAAATCTTAATAAAAAGTACTAGGAGAAGGGCGATATTTTAAAACTATAAAGAAAAGAAATTAATCTCGAAGTAAAGAAAACGGGAAATAATAAATAAATACGAATATACTTTTAATATTAATTTTTATAATAACTCCTTTTTTTCGAGCTCCTTCGGGCGCGATAATAGGTTTTTATTTATAATATATTAAATATCTAAAAAAGAGAAGAACGAAAGAGGAAAGAAATAAATTTAAAATCTTAATAAAAATAAATCTATCTTTTAAATTAAATTTATATTAGAGGATAAAGAATATAATTAATTAAAATTATTATTTATAATGAATTTATTTTTTATTAAGTTTATACCCCGGTCCTAGAAATATTAAATATTATTTTATAAATTCTTATCTTCTAAGATATCTATATAATACGCGTCCTCCTCCGTTATATAAAAGATATAATCGAGTATTTAGTCCGTTATAAAATAACGAGTTATTTAATATCCTTAAAATAACGCGAATCGTAAATAAACTAGATTAAATTCTTTATCTAGTAAATACGCGGAGATTATTAAAAACTAGATTTTATATATAATATTCCGTAATATAAATTAGTTTAATATATAGTCGATTTTAAAGGTTTAGAAAAGCCGAAAAGAGGAAAGATTATAAACGGTATTAATTTTTTATTTAAAAAAAGTATCGTTCGAGCCGGCTATTATTATTATTTAACTTTATAAATTAAAAAATAATATATTATTAAAGTTATTTTTAATTTTAATTATCTAATTAAAATCCCCTTAATATATAATAATATTAATATATATTTATTCGCCGAAGCCTAGATAACCTTAGACCTCGATTTATTTTTTAAAATTAAATATTAAATATTTACCCTATTAAGTTCTTTTTACTTTAAACGCGTCTTTATAATTCTATTAATATTTAATTATATTTCTTAGATAACGATATTTATTAATAAACTCTTTAACTCGTAATAATATATTATTAATATTTATATAATAAGTTAATATAGGTATTTTTCTAATATCCCGGATAATCTAGTTAACTTTAAATAATTTTTTATTATATTTAAATAATACGCGCCGGGGCCGTAGCGCGATAGTAGTAATAAATAAATAAATTTAATAATAATTATAAAGTAAAGAGGGTATAACGATTCGCGTAATTTAAATAACTAGTTATAATAAAGTATAATAGATTTTATAATAAATTAAATTAGATCTAGCTTAATATACCGTAAATATCGGGCGATATTTAAATAAGATTATTAAAAGAATAAAACGATAAGTAAAGAGGTCTTTAAGTTATTATATATAAATATATTTAAAGAAATCGTCTTTAGAAGGATAATTAATATTTAATATTTAAACCTATATACTAACCGTTTATACTATTATAATTTTACGTAATATAATTATTAAACTATACTAGAAATAGCCTATAGTATAGTTTATAATATAATTAATATTATAATTAATAGATTTCTAAGTTTTATATAACGGGTTTAAATAAGAATAAATATTAAAAGATAGTAAAGAAGAGTATTTATATTTATAATATATTAGTATTAAACTAGCCTTCTAGCGCCTTAGATTTAATTTAAATTTAATTTAAATTTTCCTTAAATTTTCTTTAAGTTTAGGCTAGATTTAGGTTAAATCCTTTATATATTATTAAACGAGGATAATTTCCTATAAATTAGGGGTAGACTATATAAAGTTTTTAATATTATTTTCGTACTCTCGATAATTAAAATTATATCCGATAATAATAGATTATCCTCCGTCCGCGGCCTTAATTATAATAAAGTACTAAAGATAATAATAATTAAAGCGGAAAACTTAATTAATCTTTCGGCTTCTAATAAAGATATTAGAGAAACGAAATATTCGGAGGAGGATACGATTTTATTTAATAATAATTATAATAATTTATCTAACTTTAAAGGACTATTAAAGAATATTTAACTAATATTAAATTTAATTAATTTATTCTTATTAGACTTTATAGAGGACTCGGTTTATATTCGTTATTTTATTAACGATAATAGTAGTAAAAATTTAGATAAAGTTATTAAGATAGTTAAGACGGTAGTAATATTAATTATTAAAAATATCCGTATACTCTCTCTAGAATTTAATAATTTTTCGGAGTAGTATTCGTTATTACTTAATAGATTAATCTCGGCGTTAATATCTTTCTCGTCTAATAGTTAAGATAAAATTATTATTATTAATATATAGAAAGAGGCTACGTTTAACGTCGAGGTAAATAATATAAATTTACTATTTTAAAGATAAAACGTAGATAAAGTATTAAAGATAATAAAGGCGTTAAATTATTTACTACTTTTAATAAATATTATTAAAGAAATAGGAATAGTCTTTAAGACTTTAAAGAAAACTACCGATATATTAATCTTATTAAACTACGTTATTTTAAGGAGGAATATAAAGTTCTTCGACTTTAAAGAGTATTATTAAGTTATAAAAATTAACCGGCGAGAAATTAAAATAAAGGATTTATAATTCCTTAACTTTTTTAAATATAAAGTATACTTTACCTTTAATAGTAATAAATATAATATTTATTATATTATCTATATTTTAGGTCTTCCCTCTAATATTATTATAATAAAGTTTTTAAAGAAAGTTCGAGGTAATATAATATTTAATATAAACTTATTAAATATTAAGAGTATTACTAGTAATATAACTAGGCTCGTTATATTCCTTTATAAATATATAGTTATAATTTATAAAGAGTATACTTAATAGTATTTAATTTCCTTTAACGGTCTTATAGTTTAAATCGAAATTATATTGATTTCGATTTAATTTATCCCGATTAATTAATAAAAGATTATTAATAATAAAACTAGGTATTATTTTAAAGTATATAATTTTCCTTATATTATTATACTAGTAATATTAAATAAAGAATTAACGGTCTTTTAAATAATTAAATTTAACGCGGTCGAAAGTATAAATATAAATAGTAATAATATTTTAGGTTTACGCTTTTCTTCTATTTATATTACTAGATAAGTTTCTACGTTATTTAATTATACCGGTCGATATAAGAGTTATATCGTTATATTTATATTAAATTTATATACTTAACCTTTAGAGACCCTTCTCGATAATAATAATAATTAACTCGCGGTTATTAATTATCGGTAAAATATTCTATTTATTTTAAAATAACTAGGAGGGTAAGCCCTCTCCTACGCTTCCGTAATTTAGAGCGGCGATATAGTTTAAAATTTAGGCGGGGGCTACACTAGCGATAACTTTTAAAATAATAAAAATATATCGGCAAGTCCGGAAACCCCGATTTTTGCGTATTTTACACCGAAATTACATAAAATACTAGAAATACGTATCTATTTATATCTCGTATTTTAAGTATATTATATAACTAAAATATAGTTATATAGTTGATTTTAGTATATTTAGCACCTAAAATATACTTATATAATTAATTCTAGTATAATTAATACTTAACGGGCAAATAATAATAAATGGATAATTTTTAATATTATTCTATAGTGCTTTAAATATACTATTTATACTTTAAGTAATAATAATATTATTATTATAATTATTACCGTTAGCGCTTTTAATATCGTTATCGTATTTAGATCTTTATATATATATTAATTAATTAATATATATTCTATTTTATTTACTCGTTATATTATAGAGGAGTTATAAATATCCTAAAATCCATTTATTAAGAAACCGTTATTATTTATTCTTATAAATTAATCTATACCTAGATCTGGCCTAGATCTAGTTTAAATATAAATTAAATCTAGGCTAGATCTAGGCCGCTATTATCTTTAGTTATAAGAATAATCTATTATATATATAATTTATCTCTTATTTATCGTCCGGGTTATTAGCCTAGGTAGTTTATATTAAAATAACGTACCTCTCCTTCCTTATAGTCTCGAGTACTATATTCTATATATATATATCGTTTATTATATAATCTTAACCCCGTTTTTTCTATTATATTATTTTCTCTTCTTTTTTTTTAAACTTTAACTTTTTTCGGAAGCCTTCGTATATAATAGAGAGTTTAAATATATATAATATAAACTCGGTAGGATCTTTATTAATATTAAAGGAATTAATTTATTCGTTAGATTTAATATCTTTAAGTTTTTACGCGATAAAGACCAGTAGTTACTATTTAGTATATAGTATTAGTATATATCTATAATAAGTATAATATTATAATATTATATTATTTCGCGATTTATAAGACTCTCTACGCTATATATATTATTACCCCGGTCTTCTACCGATTTATTAAACGAAGTTACTCGAGTATTCGCCTAGATAATTATATTAATATTCGAGGATTAATAATAAATTATATAAAGGCTCTACCTCCTTTTATACCTCGTTAAATATTATTTAATAAATTAGAGTTTTTATTAATACCTCGTCCGTTAGTTTAGTTTTATTAAAATAAAAGAAATACTTACCTTTATAAAGATAGATAACTTATTTTTCCGAGATTTACTAGTATTTCTTTCTTTTATATTTTTTTTTTTATAGTATTTATCTCGTCCTCCCGTATATTATATTATCGAGGAGCCGGCGAATTTATAGTAGTCTTATTAATAATTAGGAGATAATTAAATATAGTATAAAAACCTTTATAACCGACTAAATTATCGATTTTATCTTTTTATTTATAGACGAAATCGTTTATATTATTTACTAGTATCTCTTCTTTTTTTATTTCTTAATTAATCCTACCCGATAAGGCCTTTATTATTATATCTTATCGTATAAATATTTATTCCTCTTATATCTCCTCTATTTAAGTCTATAGCTTTATATTACTTTATATTAATATTAAGAGATATAAAGAAAAAGGTCGAGTTTAATTTATTTTTAATATATTCGCCTTCGAATTTAATCCGTATTTACTTCCTTATTTTATATTCTTTAATAATATAATAAATTATAACGTAGATTATAACTATTATAATTCCCGTTAAGAGTTTAAATATATATTTAATATTATTACGAGTTCCTAACTAACCTAGGTCCGATTAAAAGAATAATAAAATTATAATTTTTACTACTAAATCTCTAAAATAATAATAAAGTAATTTAGATTTATCGATAATTAATATTAAATTTTAATAAAGAAATATTAAGATTTATATCGTTATTATAATTATATATCTATTTTTTATTCTTTATTTTAGTAGTAATTATCTCTTTAATACTTCGTTTTATTATAAAAAAGATATAGTATACCGTTACGACCTATCGAACCCTTATTATTATTAAAGCGCGGTAATTATCGATATAATTAAATAATTAATTTCGATTAATATATCTTTAGTTTAAACCCGATAGATTAATACTTTTTAGGCCTCCGTTAGATTTAAATTTTTTTTTACTACCTTATCCTTTAGCCCGAAGGCCTTATTATATTTATTAATAATATTCCGTTAAAGCTTCTAGATTAAAGCGTTAACTTCGTTTTTTTTATTAAAATTTATTTATAAATTATATCCCGAGTCTTTATATCTTATAACGAGGGTTATTAATATTATTTATTTTATATACTAAAGAACGGTCTTATAATTTTAAGTATATAATATTGATTTAATATAACGTCCTACGCCCGCCTATAATAGTAATAACTCGTTTCTTAATTATAACGCGTCGTAATTACGGTAGTATTTCGTTAAAGATTTATATAATATATTACTAGAAGACTTTATATCTCCTAGTCTATATATATAAGAACTAGGGTAAAACGAGGACGAGGATATATAACGGCCGATAAACGATAAAGATTATAAAAAGATTAGTTATATTATTAACTCTTATATAAAATATATATATATATATATAGCGTGGCCCTGCTTAATCCGTTTAATCGAGATATATCGTCCGTTTTCCGTCGCTTCGGGGCAGGAAGCTTAATATTATTATCGTCGGCCTCGGTATCGACTTCTTTATTTCTATATATACTTTCTTCGTCCTTATCGATAATTAATATTAATTAATATATATTAAAAGGACTTATAATTAACGCGTTCTTAATACGTACTATTACTCGTATATCGGAATAGGTAAATTATTTATAACCGAGATTTATTTTAAGAGTATTAATATAGTTTATTATTAAAATTAACCTTTAACCTTATCGAAGAAGTTATTATTATAAATTCTTTAATTAATTAAGACCGTATTACGATACGTAGGAGGTATAATTTAATTTAACTTTATTATTTAATATACTACTACGTCGTATATATATAGATTTAGATATTATTCGGTAATATAAAGTATACTAATTAGTCGAGATATAAAATAGGTTTATTTTAATATATAAAAAAGAGAGTAGAACTATACGCGCGATAATAATAAATAAATATATATCGGATTAACCCTAACTTAGATCTAGATTAGGTTTAGGTTAAATTTAGTCTAAATCTAAACTAAAATTAATCCGAATACCGAATTCGGGTTATATAATACTATAAATTATAAAAGTATAAAGGCGTTATAAATATAATTAAAAACGGCGGCCGTTTATTAAGACGAGTTTAGTAAAGAGTAGACCGAGATAAATCCTATAAAAGATAAATTATAATATCTTTATTTATAAACTAAATACTCTTATTTTTATTAGCGAAATATATACCGAAAGAGCGCTAGATAATAAGGGTTAATTTAAAAGTCTACTCCTTTTCTTATTTAATTCTATAAAAGTAGTATCTTAAGAACTTTTATTTAATAAATCTCTTATTTAATTTAAACCCTCTAATTCTCTTTTTATTAATTACTATTAATCGAGTTTATACCCTAATTATAATCCATCTTTATACTATACCCGTTACTCTCGTTATTATTATTGGCCGTTATATAGTTATAATATTATTATTAAATAAAAGCCCGGGGTATACGTATTATTAAGCGGTATAATAAATATATTATCGCGGACGGTGATTTTTTATAAATATATAGTTATTATATTTACTCTATAAATTAATCTACTACCCTAGTACCTTTTATTATAAAGTTAGGATTATAAATAATATTATATTAATCTTAGTCGATAAAATTATTTATATAATAATATTCTTTTTATTTAATAGGTATTATATATATACTCTAGATAATATTTTATATTTCGAAAAGGCGATAACTATATAATTTTTAAGGTTTTTTCGTTCTACTAGTTAAAATATACTTTATTTCGAATATTTTATATATATCGTCGACTCTCCCGTTATTCTTTAGTCGATATAAAGTAATTAATATATTAATATATACCTTATATTTACCCTTATCGTTTAGTCGCTCGTAGTCGTAAATATTAATAATTAATTTAAACCGGCCGATTATTATATAAAGGGCCTTTTACTCGGTCTCGCCTTAACTTTATAAACGAGTCGTTTCGTTATTAATTTAAATATAATCATTACGAGGTTTACCGGTAGAACGAAAGTTAGGGGTATAATAAATTAATTTTTTTATAAACTACCTTAAATTCCGGCTCTCCTTATTATTACGAACTTAATATATTAATAATTAATATATAGAAATATATATATCTCCCGTTTAATTAAGATCCGTTTTTTATCTCCGTTAATCTTTAATAGAGCCCGGATTTTTATCCTATTTCTTACGGCTCTCCCGTACGAATATCGCTATAACGTTAATAAGATCTTTAGTATTAAAATAAGAAACCCTCGCTACCGTAATTATTAGGCGATAATAATTAATATCTAGTACCTATATACCGTAGTATAACGGCGTATCCTTATTAGGAATAAATATATATTTATTTAAATCTAATTTCTTTCGATACGGCCGGGTATTCTACTATTCTATTTCATTATTAAGAATAGCGGTAGGTTTAACGGAAAATATTATTATAACTTCCTATATAACCCTTATATTATAGTATATAATATTATACCGTAGTAATTACGTTTTAAATTTATTAGTTTTATTTATCCGTAAAAAGGGTTCTTTAAAGAGAAACTTATAAACCGCCTCTTTATAATAAATATCGAAGTTCTAGGTACTCCTATATCTTCGAATATATTTAACGTAATATATTATCGTATATAATTTTAGTATATTAAAATACCGATCGGTAAAATCTTCTAAATTTAGGTCCGAATTATTACTCGACCGGTATTTATAGAAGATTACCTTTAATTTATAAATACGGTAGAGTGTATATTATATATATTATAAAGTATCGCCGTTATAAAATGTATATTAGGTAAATATAATAAAATTAAATATAACCCGTATATAATATAAAGTAACCGGTACGCGCTTAATAAATAAAGAAATAACGACGGTTATTAATTATTATAATATCGCTTTTTATTCGTTACTACTCTATTATTTTATCTTATTAAAGTTTTTAAATAATTTTAACCCTACGAAATCTAATACCTAACGAAAACGGTAATTTAATTTAATCTTTATTATTAATTACTTTAAAGATTTCTTCGGCCTAGCTACCCCTTTCTTTATCCATTTAATAGTTATAAAAACTATATAGTCTTTAATTAAATCCCGAATCTAGTTAATTAATCTTATAATAATTCCTTTTAAAAACTAGTATAATATATCGATAATAAGGATAGTATAAATATTAACTAAATAATAACACTAAGCGAAATTTTTAACGTCGTAGATAATTATTAGATTTTTAGTAAAATTAGGATCTCTCCTCTATATCTTTATCCTTCGATGTATATATTTATAGGTCCGCGGCTCCTACGTCTTAATTAACTCCCTTTATTTATTAAACGGGACCAAATATATTAAATATTAACGATTTTATTTTACCTTTATTATTAAAACTTACTCTAAATAATCGGCTATAAACGATATAATTATTAAATAGTATCTTCGGGGTTAATTATCCGCGTATATAATATTAATCCCTTATATTACTAGGTCTTTAATTACTTTAGTTACTTTAGTATATTATTTTAATAAATAATAACGGTTATATATACGCTAAAGTATACGCTTTAGCGCGAGATAGTAGATATTTAATTATATATAATCACCGAATTCCTTTCCTTTCTTAATATAAAGGATTAAATTTAAAAGAATTAAGCTAGGTTATTTCTAAATCTTACGCGTTATATAATCGAGGTTCCCGATAATTATATATACTAGTTAAAGAGAAAGGTCGTTATAATATTAAATTATTACTATCTCGTCGGATAATAGTATAAAAGAGATAATAATACTTTTAATAAGAATCTATAACTATATTTCCTACTATTAAATATTAATATATGTTTTATTAACTATCTTATTATTACTATCGTTCGTAATCTTTATAGGTATATATATTAAATTATCTTTAAATAATTTATAACCGAGGAAAAAGCGGATAACCTTAATAATATTACGATAATATAATTTAAAATATAAATTATTAAAATGATTAATCTCGTTAGGCACGCGGAGATTATCGATTATCTAATTATTATTATATATACTCTATTAAATATCATATTCTACCAGTTACCGATATTATTCTATATTACGGAAAATTACCTCCTCTTTCTAATTTACCTTAATTTCTATAAATTTAAGGTATACGTTAATACTCGTTTTAATTATATAATATTCGGAAAATAAGTAAATAA